>Ga0172371_10009038_pt1 | contig 13785 bp, 10 predicted proteins | sample Lak12m_FD_114543 | JGI IMG/M metagenome (GOLD analysis project Ga0172371, IMG submission 114543) | Freshwater microbial communities from Kabuno Bay, South-Kivu, Congo - kab_022012_12m | ecosystem: Environmental > Aquatic > Freshwater > Lake | place: Democratic Republic of the Congo: South-Kivu... | reverse complement strand
TTTAGTGGAAGAGACTAAGCCTGAATTTGTGGGGGATCTGGTGGACAGACTGTTTGATATTCCTGAATATCAAGAAGGTGCCCGCCGCGGAGCGCCGGTAAAAGTGTTCACCGGCAATGCCAAAAATTACTGCGGTAAAATCATGATCGACATGACCGGCGGAACCAACGGCTCGGAGAATGTTTATTCACACTTGGCTAACGCGGGTATCGGGACCATCCTTACCATGCATCGTCCCGAGAACCACTACGAAATCGCGGAAAAATCCTTCATTAACCTGATTTTGGCCCCCCACATTGCATCCGATTCTCTCGGTATGAACTTATTTTGCGATGAATTGGAAAAGAAGGGGATTGAAATAATTCCCGCGGGTGGGTTTATCCGGGTGAGCCGGGTCAAAGACAAAAAAGGAAAAATCGTTAATTCAATCGAACAGTGAAAAGAAAATTCAAATCAATTATTGTCACGCCGACCTGGAACAAGCTGGATTTGTTGAAGCCGTTTTTAGGCGCTTTGCGGGAGCAAAAAGATCGGGATTTCGGAATGATAGTCGTGGATAACGGCTCCGAAGACGGGACCCGGGAATTTTTGGTAGATTTTGCCAAGGGTAATAAAGAATTTCCGATTTGGATACTATTGCTGAAAGAAAATGCCGGTTTCGCCCTACCCAACAACCTGGGAATCACTTTCGCCACGGAGTTCCTCGATTCACAATATATTATTTTGCTGAACAATGACACGATTCCGCCAGCGGATTTCACGGAAACTTTACATAAAAAAGCTGAGTCTTACCTGAAAGGTTCGGACAGAAAAAATTTGGACATCGACAAAAAACTTTTTCCCTTTCTCTCCCGCCAAGAGCAATGGAAAATCGGCAGTTTCACGCCGCTGGTGGAAAATTTTTTCGCCCGAGGGAGGGTGGATGCGGCGGGGATCAAAATTTCCCCCGACGGCAACGCCATCAATCGGGGAGTGGGCGAAAAGATTTTCCAATACAAAAGAGAAAAGGAGGTTTTCGGGCCGTCGGGATCGGCTGCTTTGCACCTGAAAAAGGCTTTGCTGGACGTGGCCTTGACCCCGCGAAAAATTGCCACTCTCAAGGGGTGGAGCAAGGCTGATTTCACCAAGGAAAAAATTTGGTCGGTAAGCTTGCGGGATTTCAAGCAAATCCAAGACGGATCCGGAGCGGAGCATCATTATCTACCGGTCAAAGAATTTTTTTCTTCGCGCTATTTCGCTTACTTTGAAGACGTGGATTTGGCTTGGCGCCTGCGCTTGCGTCATTGGGGCAGCATCTACATCCCCGCAGCAAAAACCCTCCATTACCATTCCGCCACGGCTAAATCTTATTCCCCCTTCAAATCGTTCCACGTTCATCGCAATCAATATTTCAATATTATCCGGGATTTTCCGGGTCGATACCTTTGGGTCGGCCTCTGGAACGCTTTTAAAAGGTACTTCCTTCTGCTAAAAAGCCTAAAAACCCGGCGCGGTCCGGCGGCTCAAGTGGCGAAAAACAGCAGTGTCGGTAAGGTGTTCTTAATTACGATCAAGGGCTGGGGAAGCATTCTCCTCAATTTCATCGGGCTATGGAAAGAAAGGGCGGAAATTCAAGCTTCGCGCCTGATCGACACTGAAGAATTTAGAGAAATTATCGAGTGCGTCCGCTTCCGCGCAACGATCGCGAAGATGATTTTCGAAACCCATGATTTTTTACAGGAGCAAACGAAAAACGGTGCAGCGGACAGGGACCGTGCTCATTGATTAGCTCAAGATGCAGGCGTGTGCCGTAACCTTTGTGCCGATGAAACTGGTATTTAGGATAACTTTTCCCCGCTTTTATCATATATTCGTCGCGGGTCACTTTGGCCGCGATTGAAGCGCAGGCGATCCCCCAAATCCGGCTATCGCCTCGAACAACTACCCTTTCGGAGCAGTTTTTTCCATGCCTGCCTGACCGTCCGGCAGGCGGGAAATTAATAAATTTACGGTTGCCGTCGACCAGAATAACTTGCGGGTTTACGCTGATTTTCTTGAGCGCTCTTTGGGCCGCTTTTCGGATGGCCTTGATTATCCCGTGTTTATCAATAAATCCGGCCGAAGCCATCCCCACGCCAAAAACCAGATTTTTCTTTATTTGCGCAAACATCTTCCCGCGAACTTGAGGAGTCAGCTTTTTCGAATCATCGATAACGCGCCACCACTTATCCCGTCTCTTTATTTTGCGGTAAAAATTTTCATCGAGCAGCACTGCTCCCACCGCGACAGGACCGGCCAGCGGACCGCGCCCGGCCTCATCCATCGCGATTATTATTTTACCGGTACGTTTTTGCAATCTTTTCTCAAATCTAAAGTTCAACATCTTTATAATTCTTCCGGATCGGGATCGATACGCAGATTCCCGAAACGCCGAAACAGGTTATCAATTATTGGGAAAATATTTGTTTCGCGCTTATATTTTAGCACGATCGCCGCCTGATATTTGTTGGCTCTCGCCACCCTGCTCACCGGCACGTTCAGCACCTCGAGAATTTCTTTGTTTTTTTGCAGGTCATTGATTATTTTATCCACGAGATTGCCTCGGGGAACATCGATTCGCATAATATTTACCGCCGGCGGGAAGAGAAACTTCCTTCTTTCTTCAAACCATTCTTGGAACAATGCCGAATAGGGTTGGCTGACAATTTTACGCAAAAACGGCTGATTGGGATCGGATGTTTGGATATAAATTTTCGGAGCGACGGATAATAGGTTGTAAAAACGCGAAGCGGTTCTTTCTTCCGAGCGGAAGTCGGGATAGAACAGGGTCTCGTCAAAATCCAAAATCGCCGCTAATCCCAGCTTGTCTTCTATTGCCCTCCCCAATGGGATAATCCCGCCATAACCAAGCAACACAATGGGCCCGGGCTGGGCCAGTTTTTTGTTAAAATTCATGATCCCCGTGTACCCTGCCTCTGCCGTCGGAGCTTCGAGCAAAGCAAAGTCGGCTTCTGTTTTCAGCGATTGGAGCGCCTCTTTGATTTTCTCGTTGGCGACGCCGCTGTGATTTATTACCAGCAGAGCACTTTTTTGCTTTTTAAGCGCCGCCACGAGTTGCTTTTTCAAATATGCCGACAAAACCGCCTCCTCGTGGGCCAAACTTTTTTCAATCCGGGTATTTATGAGTACAACTTTCTTTTTAGATTTTTCTGTTTTAATGGTTCGAATAAGCAAATGGGGTGATTTTTCCTCACCGGGCACGGTACCATTTTTATTCTTGCCTTTTTCAAAACCCGCCGGCGACAATTTTTTGACTTCCGTTTGTCCCTCTTGGCGGGAGTAAAAGTAAAAAGGAGAATCGTAGAAATCTTCCAGGCGGGGAGTGTCGCTCAAATAAATTTTTAAGGCTTGGGGGTAGAACAGATCTAGCAGTTTCCGAATGTCGTAAAGCGGGGCCAGGTCCCACTGCTTATGGCTCGAGTCCTGCCCATCCTCAACAATAATCAGCCCCAAGTTGGCAAAAGGGGCAAAAATAGCCGAACGGGTGCCGACAAAAATGTTCGGCGTTTTCTGGCGGGCTAATTCCCAACCGCCCCGGGCGAAAACCCGCGGCAGAAATTTCCCCAGTAAGACAGGAGTGGCCCGGCTGAATGAAGCAGTATAAGCGGCATATTTCCCGCCGACAGGAATTAAATTGGTTTTTTCCGGCACCACCGCCAAAGCTTGTTTTCCTTCGGCGAGCATCGTTTTCAGGGCGGCCTTGATGCAGGCTTTCTGGCCATAAGAGGCGAAAACAAAGGATTCGACTTTGCCGGGAAGCATACTCTTATCCCTCACGTTATCTTTGGAGGCTATTGCTTGAAATTCTTTGATCAATGGCAAATAGAATTGGGCAGGTTTTATCCCTTTCTTGGCTCTCACCGGGGGCAAGTCCACCACTGATTTGGCAAAGTGGTTCCAGGAAACGAAATATTTTTTGGCTGCGAGTTTCAATTTTTTGAGCCGGTCGGCCGAAAAATACCTCTTTTCTAAAATAGACGCTATCGGTTTCAGATTGAGGTTATTGTGCTTCCAGCTCTTGCCGGGCTCTATGTCGGTGATTTCCCTTTCGGAGCTGACGACCACTCCCTCTATTTCGGTTTTCCGCCAGGGGATTCTGACCACGTCGCCCACCTGGACTTTCAGATTTTTTCCGGTGGCGAAATAAAAAAAAGTCGAATCCTTACCATAGGGGAATCGCTGAAGCACCAGCACTTCAAGGATGGCAACGGGATATTTTTTTAACATAATTTTGAGGTTCAGCTTAAAACGGCCTTATTTTCGCCCGATTATCACCCAGGCCTTGTCCATTTTTTTGCTGTCATAGGATAGATCTAAAACCGCTTCTTTGAAAAGGTGGTTGTCGCTTTCCTGAACCGCGGCCACCGAACCGAGAAGCAGGTCGGCCGGAACGCCCGGGTCTTGATTGTCGGTAACCACTTGGTCGCCTTCTTTCACGATGCTGTCCAGCGGCAGCATTTTCAACACCGCCCGCAAATCCCGGTTACCTTCCAAAATCCCATTCCATTCGCTTCCGGCGATGCGTGCTCCGATCCGGCTCTGGTGGTTCGGTGTAAGCACAACCTGACTGATGCTGGCCTGACATTGGGCGACTTTGCCAATCATGACCCCCTCATCGCTCACCACCGGCATCCCATCCCGCAAACCGTTGTCTCTTCCGGCAAAAAGATAGAGCAGGGGCGAATCCAAAAAATTGTCATTACCGATCACTTTGGCTTCCGTCAGATTGTAGGTTGAGCGAAAATCTTCGTTTTTGAACTGGATATTGCCAAGCCTGACTTGTTCCTTCAACAAGGCATTCTCTTTCAGCAGAGCGGCTTCTTTCACTTCCAGAGCGGCCAAGTCTTTTTGACCCAAAACGCCGCCCAGCCAACCGGAAAAAGCACTACGCACCCCCACTGCCGAACTGGCGGTTTCGGCGCTCAAAAAACCGAAGGAATGCTGGTAGAGGTAGTGGCCGGGGAACCAGAGCGCTATCAATAACAAAAAAAGCAGTAAAAACTTGTTTGACCGCTTGCGGTTACCCATTAAGCGCCTTGTGGAGTCGGGCAGTCGATTCATGATTTACGATTCAATTAATTTTGCAATGAGTTTCGTTTCGCAGGAAACAGCCAGGCCACTCCGGAAAGCAGCAGGTAGATGAAGAAAACCCAGAGCAGGGTTTGCACCGAAAATCTCAATTTATCCGGAATGTTCAGGTAGGCGAAAGCCAGCCCCAACACGCCTTGTCGGCCCGCTTCCACCACTTGGGCGTTTCCGTCTTTCGCCGGGATCAAAGTGATTTTGTCTTGCGCCTGTAACTGGCGGTCGGCCGTGAATATTTTCACTTCCAAACTGTGGGGGGTGCCCGGCAAATATTTCCCGGGATCCAAAGTCAAACGATAGCTGTCCTGGCCTTCTTTGGGCTCGGCCCGGTCAAAAGACCAGAAATAATGCAGATCGTCCCGGGCGGCAAAACTGCTGCCCGCCGGATTCCTCTGGACCACAAATTCCAAATCTTTTGCTAATGGAACCTGGTAGGACAGACCGTTTTTCCTTACCGGAGAACTGTCGGCGTTTTGACTCAAGTCGTTCGGAGCTTCCCCCCGAATCCGAATGCTGGCATAAGGGTTCACCACTTTGAGTGGAACTTCTTTTTCCGCCGTGTTGGTCCTATCCTTGTTACTGGCTACCAGTTTTATATCATAAACCGAATTAGCTCCTTTTTCAATGGGCAGGGAAACTTGCGGCCCATCGCCCTCCAGTTTCCTGCGATCCACCTGCCAAACAAAATCTTCGTAAAAGGGACCGTCATACTCTGCAATCACCGTGTCACCGGTGATAGTTTCGTTGTCCGCCAGTTCGTCTTTTTTCACCAGAGAGCCGCTGCTTGGGGCAGCCCGGAAAAAACGAATTTTCAAGTTTTCGCTCACGTTGAAGTTGATTGTGCCCTCGCCCATCCTTTGCTTGTTGCCGTTGGTTTCAACCACCTTAACCAGAGCGCCATAGTTTCCTTCCAACAGCGGGGTTAAGTTGAGCTTTTCCCAGCCGGCGCCACCGTTGTTCTTGAAATCGGCCAGTTGGTTTCGGAGATCGGTATAGGCTGCTTCCACTCCCTGTTTTTTCCAGACGATTCTCCCCTTCTGGGCGTCCTTTTCCGGTTGTAGCGCGTCATTACCGTGCTTTAAGGTCCACTCATAGGAAAGCAGGTCCTTGTCGATTTCATTGCCCGAAGCAATCGCCTGCAAAGTAAGCGGCTTGTTGGACATCGGACGAAGCGGATCGATGTTGATTAGAGCGCTCAACTGATTATCCTGGGTGTTATCGGTGCTTTGCCAAATGTCATTGAGCTTCAAGTAGCCGAAACCGAAATCCGCCGAGTCCTTGCAATTGTTTTTGTCATCGCTCGAGCAGTTGCAAAAATTGTTAAAATCGGGCGTGTCTTTGGCTGAATCGCGAATCACTTCCGCGCTGCATACGCCGGAATTGGCCCACATTATCTTGTAGAAAGGGGTTTTCTCGTTGGTCGGGAACAGGGAGGTGCCCTCCACGGTGACTCCCACTTTATCCCCGTTTTGGAATTTGAATTGCATGGTTTGTTGGCCCAAACCGGTGATATCGGCCTCGTCGGCAAAACCGTCCCCGTCCGTGTCGGCATTGGTAGGATCGGTCCCCCAGAAAAGCTCCTCGTCTTCCTTAAAGCTGCCGTCCCCGGTGGCGAAAGGAACCAAATCTTTCCAATTTATAATGTTGTCCGGGTTTTTTGCCCCCGGAAAGAAATGGGAGCAGGTAATCGGCTGAAATATTCCGGCCAAGTGGTCGTCCGCGTCCCGACTGCCAAAATTATAGCGAAAGCAGCGGGATCCCACCGGCTCGACCGATTGGCCGCCCAGGGAGTTGTTGCTGCTGATTTCACACTGTTTTTCACACAGATCCTGCTGTTTCAAGGCCTCCCACTGGCTTTTGTGCTTATCGCTCTCGCAATTGATGCAATCCTGGGAAGGCTTGGTCCCGCAGCTGCCGCGATTAATGCAATAAAGATTGCGGGTTTCGGTACACTCATTTTCCGCGTCAAAAAAACCGGAGTCGCAACTGGCGTAATCCGTAAGACTCAATCCCCGATAGCAATCCTCTTTCCGGTCCTTATTGCTTTTGTCGCAAACCCGGTCGAGGCAACCGGCTTGTTGGTCATCCCAAACCGTGTCAATGCAGGCGGCAAACTCATCTTTGGATCCATTGCAGCAACTGGTCATCCAGTCCGAGCAGGTGGGCTCGGCGCATTTATTGTATTGCCATTCGATTTCGTTTTTGGTATTGCTGTACTCGACTTCACAATTCTGCTGACAGCTGGACTTGAAATCCTTATAAGTGAAATCGTAGTTTTTTCCCAGAATATCCTTGATGTTTTTTTCGATGGCGCCCTGGCCATCGTCCCCGCCAAAATTGGCGTTGTAACCGTCCTGGTCATGCTCGGGGCTTTCGCTGGGTTTGTCCAAATCCTTGGCCTTGGGGGACACTCCGGGAACGTAGCTGCCGCGGGCTTGGGCGATCGCGCCCCGGATCAAAGCTCCCGGCAAAGTGTTTCCGGGGATAAAAACTTTTTGGCCGCCTTTGACCACCACCGAACCGATTTTGGGATCGGGATTATAGATGTACCAGTTGAAGTAGAGATTGGCGGCATTGTTGCGGAAATTTTGAGGGAGGGCCTGGACATAAACCGTGTCTGAAACCCGCGGGTGCGTTGGGGTGACTACCACGTCCACCCTAGGCACCTTGTCCTGCTTCTCGCTGGACCCCATCTGGTCCCGATTGCCACCCACATCGCCGGCCCCGGCCAGAAAAGTGTCGAGATTCGAGTCCGGGGAACCCGCCGATTGGGTGGACAGATCATTGCCCGGCAGCAAAAAAGCCGAGGCGGGCAATGCTCCGAAATTCAGCATGATTACCAGTAATAGAGACAACACAGATTTGGTTTTTATCACCGAAAAATTTTTACTTACAACAAATAACTTCTGACGGAGCAGTTACTTTTTGCTCTGCGGCCCGACAGTCCTCGCTCAAAAAGCAACTGCTCCGTCATTATAAGCTATCGGTCAAACAGAATTTCCTGGCGCGAAACGGAAAAAGGCAACAAATAATGCTCGTCGTAGGACCGGAGCAGCAGGCCCAGCCGTTCCCGCTCTTCCGGGGTTAGATTCTGAACGTTGGGTGAGCGCAAAAGATAGTCGCTGCGTTCATTCACTTCGTGCTCCCCCACCCCCACGTAAGCGCGGTAGTCGGCCAGCCAGTTGCTCACCGTCGGCTGAACCGATTGGTCGTTAAACAAAAGCTTAATCGTTTTTCCGGTGACAACCTGGTCAGTGACTTTGGGAAATTTCTTGATCAGAGTTTCGATATCGTTATCCAAATTGTCTTCCGAGTTTAGTGCCAAATTCTCCCGGACGTTTTCGACCGCCCGTTCCTCTTCCGTGGGCTCTACCCCTTCGAAAATTGATGGGTCGGTTTCCGCGATAGCATCGAGCGCTTTTTCGAGGGCCGCCCGAATTTGGGCTTGGGTGGGGAACTTTATTCCTTCGTAGAATTCCAGCATCTTCAAAAGCAGAGTTTGTTCTTCCCGGCCGAGCAGCTGGGCGTTGGGATTTTCCGTGAGATAACGGTGGGGAATAATCTTCTCGTGGCGGTCCATGCCGTAAATCCGGTTGTAATCCCGCAGCCAATTTTGCAGCAGCGGCGCCGTCGGTTCTTTTTCCCCCCGGACCAGAATATCTTTTGAACCCAGCCGTTCGGTGTTTTTTAAAATATTTTCCACGAACGATTGGGCGGTCTCAGGCCACAAAACGTCCGGGGTTAAATTCATTTTAATGGCAAAGCGGTTTTTCAAATCCACTCCGACCCGGAAGGCTTTCAAAAGCGAAGTGCGGAACAGTTCCAACTGGTCCGCTTCGGGCAGGGTGGCGAAAGCGATAAATTGCATCAAATGCTTGTAGACCTGCAACTCTTCGATCTTTCCGGAATCCGCAGCGATTTCCGGGCTCTTTTCAAGCTCCCTGATTTTTTGGATCAGCTCCTGGGCGTCCTCCACGAAATAAGTTTTCAGTGTTTCGATGGTTTTTTCGCGAATGTTTTGAATGTCTGCTTCGGCCATTTATATTTATTTGCGATTTACCTTACAAGACCCGGGGGCTGTTTTTTGAGCGAGGACTGTCGGGCCGCAGAGCAAAAAACAGCCCCCGGGTCATTAAGCACGTTCAATTCTAAACTTCTTGAGCAAGGCCAAGTCTTTTAACAGTCCCGCTTCGGTTGGGGTCTCCAAAATCATGTCGATATTATAGTGCTTTTTAGTGAAATAGTCTATTATCATTTTGAAAGGTTCTTTTCCGATAAAGCCTTCTCCCAGATGGGCGTGCCGGTCTTTGTTTGAGGCCAGATCACCCTGGGAATCGTTAAGATGCACCAACTTCAATTTATTTTTTCCAATCTGTTTTTCAATTTTGTTAAAAATGTTGACAATTTCTTCCTGATTCCGGATGTCATAACCTGAAGCAAAAGCGTGGGCGGTGTCAAAACAAAATCCCGCCAAGGTAGGCACCGAATCCAGATAAAAAGCCAATTCCTCTATCTTAACTCCCAACACGGCCCCCGCTCCCGCGGCGATTTCCAAAAGCAAGGGTGCGCTTTTACGTCCTTCGACAACTTTATTTAATCCTTTTACCACCTGTTCAAAAGCGGCGGGCGAAAAGTTTCTTTGCTCGGCCAAACCGGCTAATTCCGGATTTACCTTTTCCTGGGGTTGCCGCTCCAAAAACAATGACTCATCGGTTTTATAATCACGGGCGCTGCCAACGTGAGTCACCACGAACTTTGCCCCGAGCTGCTCCGCTCTTTGGATATCGTCTTGCAGCGCCTTGACCGAGCCGTAGAAAATCCGGTTGTTTTGGGAAGCCAGATTGATGAAATAGGGCGCGTGGACGTAACTGTTTTTCACGCCCGAAAGCTCGCAATTTTTTTTGAACTCCTCAATCACCCGGGGTTCAAGCGGAATCACTCTTCCGCCCCCGGGATTACGGGAAAAAAACTGAAAGCACTCCCCGCCCAATTCTTTTGTTATGAGCGGCAATTTCTCCAAATGCCCACCGCCCGAGGCGTGGAAACCAAATTGAACGTTTTTCTTTTCTGCCATGTTATATTGCGTATTATTTCAGCACTTGAAGGAGGCTGTTGCCAACCATTTCCGGCGGGATGGGCAGCTCCATGAGTTCCAGCACGGTGGGAGCAAGGTCCACCAGCATGCCGTCAACCATGTTCTGGTGACGCATAATTTGGCTTTCGGTCCGCTCTTTGCGGTTATCGGGAGTGACAAAAAAACAGGGCACCGGGTTGCTGGTATGCTCGGTGATTTTTTCGCCGGTTTTGGGATCGACCATCAGTTCGGCATTGCCGTGGTCGGCGGTGATGAGCATTACGCCGCCCGCGTCCAGCACCGGTTTGATGATTTCCCCAAGACAGTGGTCGACCGCCTGAATGGCCTTCACGGCAGCCGGAAAATTACCGGTATGTCCGATCATATCGGCATTGGCGTAGTTAATCAAAATGAAATCATATTTTTGGCTGGCCAACCCCTGTAAGAATTTTTCCGTAATCCCCGCCGCGCTCATTTCGGGCGACTGGTCGTAGGAACTCACTTGGGGCGAGGGAACCAACACCCGGTCTTCACCGGGAAAAGTCTCTTCTCTCCCTCCGTTAAAAAAGTAGGTCACGTGGGCGTATTTTTCGGTTTCGGCGATATGGAGCTGGGTCCGATGATTATCTGCCAAAATTTTTCCCAGAGAGGTGGTGATTTTTTGCGGCGGGAAAACCACTTTGACGGGCAGACCGGCTTCGTATTCCACCATGGTGGTGAATTCCAAATTGGCAATCTTTGGGCCCCGGTTAAAATCTTTAAAGTCCGGGAGTGAGAAAGCTTTGGTCAACTGCCTGGCTCGGTCCTCCCGAAAATCGAAAAAAATCACCGAATCACCTTCCCGGATCGGCCCCACCGGGCTGCCTTGCTCGTCAACTATCACGGTGGGCTCGACAAATTCATCGGACAGGTTTCTTTGGTAGGCCGTTCGCATCACTTCGAGGGGGTCTTTGGCTTTTTCCGGAGCGGTGCCGATCATGGATTTATAAGCTTTCTCGATCCGGTCCCAATTATTGTTCCGGTCCATGCCCCAATTTCGGCCGCCGACGGAAGCGATTTTTCCCAGCCGGAGAGCGGCCATTTTTTCCTGTAAAGCCTTGATGAATTCTGCTCCGGCGTTGGGGGCCGTGTCGCGGCCGTCGGTGATAGCTTGGACAAACAGTTTGCTCACGCCGCGGGAAACGGCCATCTCCAGCAAGGCGAAAACGTGGTCCAGGTGGCTGTGCACTCCACCGCTAGAGACCAACCCCAATAAGTGAACCGCCGTCCCTTTGCGCTTGGCTTGGTCAAAAGCTTGGATCAGCGTCTGATTGGAAAAAAAGGTGCCGTTTTGAATAGCCAGATTGATCCGCGGCAGGTTTTGATAGAGGATCATTCCCGAACCGATGGTCATGTGGCCCACTTCGGAGTTGCCCGCCTCCCCCCAGGCCAGGCCCACTGAGATACCCGAAGCCTGCAGGGCAATACAGGGGTAATTGCCTTTGAGATCGCCCACAACGGGAGTTTTGGCGTTGGCAATGGCGTTGCCTTCGAGTTCCGTGTTAATCCCCCAGCCATCCAAGACCACCAAAACTACAGGGCGGTAAACTTTGGATACCGTTAATTTCTTTTCGCTTTCTGTATTAAGCATTACTTGGACCTTCAAATATCTTTTAATTATCCTCATTAAATATTTTTCCAGCAAATTTATTCTTATAAATTGCAAGCAATTTGCTCGCCCCGATAAATCCATGGTAAATTAAACTGATACTTTAATTTTTACACCCAAATGAAAGTGACCGTTGATAAAAACAAGTGTATCGGCTGCGGGGCCTGCGCTTCCATCGAGCCCACGGTTTTTCGGATTAATCCGGAGGATGGCAAGTCTGAAGCGGATTCCAACGCTTGCACCGCCAATCATCGGGAGGACGGCTGCCGCGAAGCCGCCAGCGTTTGTCCGGTCGGAGCGATCGCCATCGAAGAATAACTTCATTAAAACAAAATTATGTCGATTAAAATTGCCATTAATGGCATGGGGAGGATCGGCCGGGAGGCTTTTCGCATTGGGAGCGAAAGAAAAGAACTGGAAATTGTCGCAATCAACGATCTCTCGGATCCGAAAAACACCGCCTACCTGATCAAGCATGATTCGGTTTACGGAACCTGGGACCGCCAGGTGGAACCCAAGGAGAAAGAAATCTTGATTGACGGAAAGAAAATCGCCTACTTGCAGGAGCCCGACCCGGAAAAATTGCCCTGGAAAGACCTTGGGGTGGACGTGGTATTGGAATGCACGGGCGTGTTCAACAAAAGTGAAAAAGCCATCAAACACGTAAACGCCGGAGCAAAATTGGTGATTTTGAGCGCCCCGCCCAAATCGGACGACATCAAGATTCTGCTCATGGGCTGCAACGAAAAGGAATTTAACCCCGAAAAACATAAAATAATCTCCAACGCTTCCTGCACCACTAATTGTCTGGCACCGATAATCAAAGTGCTTAACGACGAATTCGGGGTGGAACAGGCTTTGATGACCACCGTGCACAGCTACACCGCCAGCCAAGCCCTGGTGGACGGTCCGGCCAAAGACACCCGGGAAATGCGGGCGGCGGCTTTAAACCTGATTCCCACTACCACCGGCGCGGCTGTTGCCGTCACCAAAGTGCTGCCGGAACTGGAAGGCCGCTTTACCGGAATGTCGGTGCGGGTGCCCACTCCCGTGGTTTCCGCTTCGGACTTGACGGCCAAGCTGCGCACCCAGGTGACTCCGGAGAAAATCAACAACGCCTTCATCGCCGCCTCAAGCACCGGCTTGAAAGGCATTTTGGGAGTAACCACGGAAGAACTGGTTTCCACCGATTTCCGCAAAGATCCCCGTTCGTCAATTGTTGATTTGACCTTGACTATGGTAATGGGCGATTTATGCAAAGTCTTTGCCTGGTACGACAACGAATGGGGCTACAGTCAAAGATTGGTTGATTTGGCGGCTTACACCGGAAGCAAAACAAAAGCGTAATACAAAAGTTTTTTCTGATATCTCTTTTTAAAATTCGAACCGGAATAGTCGTTTTTTGCTCTGCGGCCCGGCCGCTGCCTGTCGCCAGACGGCTTCGCTCAAAAAACGACTATTCCGGCACACTAAAAAATTTGTACCTAAAATTAATGAAGTCATTAAATCTTAGAAAATATTTTCGTGATTGGAAAAACCAATTCCGTTTTGACATCGGGATTGATTTGGGCACGGCCAACACCTTGGTCTATGTCCGGGGAAAGGGTGTGATTATCAACGAGCCTTCGGTGGTGGCAATCAATAAGCGCACCGGGAAGGTGCTGGCCATCGGCACGGAAGCCAAAAAAATGGTGGGGAAAACTCCCGCTCACATTGTGGCCAACCGGCCGCTGGTGGACGGGGTCATCTCCGATTTCGAAGTGACTGAGGAAATGCTCACCTATTTTATCAACAAGGTGCGGGACGGGCGGTTTTCCTTTTTGGCCAAGCCCCGGGTGCTGGTGGGAATTCCTTCGGGAGTGACCGACGTGGAAAAAAGGGCGGTGCAAGAAGCCACTTTGTCAGGCGGAGCGGGAGAGGCTTACCTGATTGAAGAGCC
>Ga0172371_10009034_pt1 | contig 13787 bp, 7 predicted proteins | sample Lak12m_FD_114543 | JGI IMG/M metagenome (GOLD analysis project Ga0172371, IMG submission 114543) | Freshwater microbial communities from Kabuno Bay, South-Kivu, Congo - kab_022012_12m | ecosystem: Environmental > Aquatic > Freshwater > Lake | place: Democratic Republic of the Congo: South-Kivu... | reverse complement strand
GCCGGGTAGCGGCCTTGGGCGTCGGCTTGGACGGGGGCGGGGCTCTCGGCGGTCAAGCTGTCGACTTGGGGGCAGAACAGGAAGTCCGACGCGAGGGCTTCTTCCCAGGTGATGATCTTGCCCGAATGGACGGCGGCGCGGCCCATCAGGCCGGCCAGGTTCGAGTAGGCGGCACGCTGGGTTTCGTTGTGCGGCCGGTCGTTTCGAATTGCGTCTAGCAGAACGTTCCACTCGGCTTGCCACGGATTGGCCGTCTCCTTGGCCGGCTGCCAGACGATGTTGTCTGCGGCAACTCGCTGGTCCTTGTACAGGTTGACCGTGGCCGCGTGAATGGCGCCCGAGAACTGGCCCGCACACTTGGTGCCGTGCACGAACGTGGCGAACTCGTTGTAACAGTTGCCGATGAACCGGCCGTTGACCTGGGCCTTGGAGCCGTCGGCAAACGTGTACTCGATCGAATAGCTGTCCAGGTTCTGGCTGCAGTCGGTGCTGTACGGAACGCGGCCGCCCACGCCGTGCGCGGAAATGGGCCAGGCGTCCTTCAGCCAGCAGCATTCGTCGACCTGGTGGATCATGTTGTCCAGCCAGCGGCCGGTCGAGACCCAGAGGCAGGCGCCGGAGTGACGGATCTGCCACAGCAGCTCGCTGTCGTCGCCCTTGCGCGGTCCCATCGGCCCGCCGCCTTGCATGCGGTAGGCGCGGATCAGTTGCACGTCGCCCAGCACGCCGTCGCGGATCCGCTGGATCAGCGCTTGCCGGGCCGTAGAATGCCGGCACATCAGGCCCGCGGCGACTTTCAAGCCCTTCTTCTCCGCCGCTTCGCCGGCCTTTAAGATCCGCCGGATGCCGCCCGGATCGGCCGCGAAGGACTTTTCCATGAACACGTTGACGCCTTTCGCGACCGCGTATTCCAAGTGGACAGCGCGAAAGGCGGCGTGCGTGGTCAGCAGGGCCACGTCGCCGGGGCGGAGGCAGTCGATCGCCTGGCGGTAGGCGTCAAAGCCGATGAACCGCCGCTCGGGCGGCACGTCGATCTTGTCCCCGAACTGCTTGGCCAGCGCGGCGTGCGAGCGGTCCAGCCGGTCCTGGAACAGGTCGGCCATGGCGATCAGTTTGACCGGCCCGCCAGGCGCCGACAGGGCGTTGCCCACGGCGCCGCTGCCTCGATTGCCGCTGCCGACGATGGCCAGCTGGATCGTATGCTCCTCGCCGGCATGGACGGCGGGAACGGTCAAGCCGGCCAGCGCGGACGCGGCGGCGAACCGGCCGCTGTGCTGCAGGAATTCGCGGCGTGAAGAGAACGAAGTAGTCGTGGACGCTGCTGCGGAGGCGAGCTTCATCGGGTGGTCCTTTCGTAGCTCGAGGGCCGGTATGTTCCAGAATCAAAGTAGCAGAAGCGAAGGGGCCGGGCAACGCGTGGCGACGATTCCGGGACGGCGTCTGGCGCGGAGGTTGACGAGTCGATTGGGCGAGGTCTGCTTGCGTTCACGGAACACCTGATTCAGACTAGTCGTTTGCCCAGGCTGAGAAGTGGGGTTGGGTGCCTGGAGTCGAGCTGCGAGGTAGCAACGAGTGCCGAATGAACTTCCGCTGGCAGACGGCCGCCGAAGTCCGAGAGTGTGGCACTGCTTGGTACTCCAAGCAGTGGCATGGCAGGACGGCCGGACCCGACACTGCTTGGAGTACCAAGCAGTGCCACACCAGAACAAGCCGGGAAGTCATTCTGGCCGCCGTTGCTACGAGTGGCGAGCCGCCCGTTCTTGCTGCTGGGGGCTCGCTGCACTCGACCCCAGGCACCCCAACACTTGGCCTTGTGGGCGACTCCCGCCAACATCCTTCGGAGAGCGATCATGCTGCGAAACACTGCGACGACCCGCCGCAAGTTCCTGGCTCAGACGTTGGCCGCCTCGGCCGGCGCACTGGCGTTGCCGACGTTGATCCCCGCCTCGGCCCTGGGGTTGGGCGAAAGCGTGGCGCCCAGCAACCGGATCACGCTGGGCATGATCGGCGTGGGCCGCCAAGTGCTGGCCTACAACCTGCCGTTCTTTGTCAGCCAGCCGGACTGCGAGGTGGCGGCGCTGTGCGACGTGGACCGCTGGCGGCTTGCGGTGACCGAGGAGCGGACCGCGTCCTATTACGGCGAGAAGAAGAACCGCTGCCCCAAAATCCCCCAGTGCTCGCGGTATGTCGACTTCCGCGAGGTGCTCGGCCGCCAGGATATCGACGCGGTGATGATCTCGACGCCGGATCATTGGCACGTGCCAATGGCGGTGGCGGCCGTCAAGGCCGGCAAGGACGTGTGTTGCGAGAAGCCGCTGACGCGGAGCATCGCCGAAGGCCGGCGGTTGAGCGACGTGGTCAGCGAACACAAGCGGGTCTTCCGCACGGACAGCGAATTCCGGTCGTTGCCGCAATTCCACCGGGCGGTGGAGCTGGTGCGGAACGGCCGGATCGGCAAGCTGCACACGATTCGCACCGGCGTGCCGTTTGGAGTCGGACAGACGCAAGCCTCGCCGCCGTACGTCGCGATGCCCGTGCCCGAGGAGTTGGATTACGAGCTGTGGCAAGGACCGGCCCAAGTAAAACCGTACACGCAGGAACGGGTCCACCGGATCAAGGACTACGAACGGCCGGGCTGGATGAACATCCGCGACTATTGCGACGGCATGATCCTGAACTGGACGACGCACTTGAACGACATCGCCCAATGGGGCCACAACACCGACCGCACGGGGCCGGTGGCGGTGGAGGGCCAGGGAAAATTCCCGCCCGCGGGCAGCTTGTGGGATGTGTGCTACGAGTTCGAATTCACGTGCACGTACGCCGACGGCGTGCGGCTGATCTGCAAGACCGAGGCGCCGTACACGCGTTTCGAAGGCGACGAGGGCTGGATCCAGGCCAACTTCAGCAGCCAGGACAAGCTGCAGGCCGAACCCCGCTCGCTGCTCGATTCGCAGATCGGCCCGAACGAACTCCATTTGCCGCTGCGGCACGAAAAACGCGACTTCCTGGATGCGGTCAAGACGCGCGGCCCCACCCTGGCCGACGCGGAAGTCGGCCATCGCACGGCCGCGCTGGGCCACCTGGGGCACATCGCGATCCAGTTGGGCCGCCCCCTGAAGTTCGACCCGGACCAGGAGCGGTTCGTGGGCGACGACGAGGCCAACCAGCGGCTGGCGCTGCCGCCCGGCCGCAGTCCGTGGGCGCTGTAGCGCGGGCCTGCGGAGGGGCTCAGACGTACAGAATTCAAAATTGGCGGGCGAAGGGCCTTAACTCGGGCAAAGCGACAACCCCGCCAATTTTGAATTCTGTACGTCTGAGCCCGTATTCGAGCCCCGCTAAGCACCCGGCGACTTGACCCTACCGACCAATATCCCTTCCCAACGGACGCCCCCTCATGAACCCCACACGACGCACGTTCCTGCTGAGTGCGGCCGGCGGCAGCCTGGGCGCACTGGCCCCGCTTCCCAACTCGATCCAGTCGGCCGAGACCGCCCCCGACGCGGTGAGCGTCCCCGAGCGCCAAGTGCCCGTCGTGGCCGAAGCCGACATCGTCGTATGCGGCGGCGGGACGGCGGGGATATCGGCGGCCTGCTGTGCGGCGCGGCATGGCGCCAAGGTCATCCTGCTGGAGCGTTGGCCGAGTCTCGGGGGCATGGCCACTAACGCGCTGGTCAATATCTGGCACACCAGCGACCGCACCAAGCAGGTGATCGTGGGCTTCGTCCAGGAGGCCATCGAGCGGGCCGGCGGGTTCATGCACCGTTATCCCGATTTCCCGAAACGGCCCGAGACGCACTGGTTCGATCCGGAAGGGATGCGAGTCGTCTTCTGGCGGATGCTGCAGGACGCCGGCGTGCGCGTGATCTGCAACCTGACGGCCGTCGAGTCCGTCGTCGAGGACGGACGGATGCGGGCCGTGCTGGTGGATACCAAGTCCGGCCGCCGGGCGGTGCGGGGGCGGATCTTCATCGACGCGACCGGCGACGGGGACGTGGCGGCCAACGCCGGCGTGCCGTTCGACTATGGCCGGGCCAGCGACGGCTTGGTGCAAGGCATGACAATGATGTTCTGCCTGACCGGCGCGGATCCGGCCGCGGCGCGAGCGCATCCCGAGGACGCCCCCCGGGTCTTTCAGATGATGCAGCAACTGCGCGACCAAGGCCAGTTCCCGCCGTTCAACGAGGGCGCCGCCAAGCACTATCTCCGTTCCGCGGCAAATCAAGTCCCGCACAACATGGTCCCGGCCGCCGGGAACCCGCTGGACGAGCAGGAACTGACGCGGCTGTCCATGGAGGCTCGCGAACACGTCTACCAGATCATCGAGCTGTGGCGCAAGGAGATGCCCGGCTTTGCCCAGGCGTCCATTACGCACATGGGTTACAGCCTCGGAGTCCGCGAATCGCGGCGGATCCGCGGCCTCAAGACGCTGGACGGCCCCATGGTCGTCAAGGCGGTGAAGCAAGCGGATGCGATCGGCCACGGGTTCTGGATGATCGACATCCACGATCCCAAAGGCAGCGGCTATACGACCTGGACCGACCAGCAGCGGGCCCTGATGCCGCCGGTCGGCGACAGCTATCACATCCCGCTGGGCATGTGCCTGAACGGCCAGATCTCCAATCTCGCCGTCGTCGGCCGTTGCGCTTCGTCGACGCACGAAGCCCACGCGTCGGTGCGGCTCCAGAGCCACTGTATGGTTATGGGCCAGGGCGTGGGCACGTGTGCCGCACTCGCCCTGGCCGCTGACCAGAGCCTGGCCCAGGTCGACATCGGCAAGCTGCAGTCCACCTTGCGTCAGGACGGAGTATACCTGGAAAACGTACCTTGAGTGGAATCCAACGTCAGCATGTCAAAGCATCGAATCTACACGACGAGTGTCGCCAGCGTGTATCCCCTCTATCTCGCCAAGGCCGAGAGAAAGGGACGGACCAAAGCAGAAGTCGACGAGATCATGCGTTGGCTCACAGGCTATGCTCAAGCGGAACTCGAAGCACAACTGAAGAACGAAACGGACTTTGAGACGTTCTTCGCGGAAGCTCCGCGGCTGAACCCTCTCCGGACTCTGGTCAAGGGCGTGATTTGCGGGGTCCGCATCGAGGCCATTGAAGAACCGACGATGCGGGAGATTCGCTATCTCGACAAGTTGATCGACGAGTTGGCGAAGGGCAAGGCCATGGACAAGATTCTGCGGAAACCAGCGGAAGCGTGAGGACGGCCGCCGGTCGGCGCACTGGAAGACGTGCCCGTATTCGAACCCCGCTGAGCACCCGGCAGCTTGAACCTGCCAGCCTGCTGACGACGTTCCAGGTCAGTGCCAGCGATCCCGCGGACCAGCTGCAATACACCTGAGATTTCGGCGACGGTTCGCCGCTGCAACATGACGCGGATGCCAGCCATCTGCTGCCCACGGGCTGAGCGTACACCATCGCCCTGTCGGCGATGGACGGCGACGGCCAGTCGAGCATCGACACGGCGTCGGTGCTGGTCGGCAACCCGACGCTGGCGGCGGAAGCCGCCGGCCCGTACGCCTGCAATGAAGGCGGTTCGGTCACCTTGAACGGCTCGGCCGTCAGCCCGCCGGCCGGCTTGCCCTTGACCTTCGCCTGGGACCTGGACGGCGACGGCGCCTTCGACGACGCGCTCGGACCGACGGCCGCGTTCCTGTCGGCCGCCGACGGCACCTATTCCGTGCGGGGCCGCCAAGGCGAACGAGACGGTCGGCGTCGTCCCCTCCGGCGGCAGTTGGCCGCTGCCGTCCGCCGCGTCGCCGCCCAGCGTACAGACCAACCGGCCGTCGAGGAAGACTTCGGCGGTACCCAGATCCGTGGCGGACAGCCGGCACGGCAAGTTGACCAACGCCCGCGTACACCAGACGGGCGTGCGGAACCGAATCACCGGCGCGCCCTGGAGTCGGCGCGCACGATCTGACCGCGCGCCGCACAGGCCGCCAGCGTCAGAACCAACAGGCCGAGAAAACACAGCCGAAGGCTCATAGGGCGACACCCGGCACGCAGGATGGTGCGCCCTGTCCCCGCGCGGTCTATCCCGCTGGCGTGTTCGGGGACGGCCCGGGCGAGTCGTCGCATTTCAGGTCGCCGGCGGCGTATTGCGTGCCGTCGAGCAGGAAGCGCAACAGCGTGGGGCTGGTGTAGCTCTCCGGGAAGTGGCTGGGTGAACAGTAGAACACGCGGCCTTGGCCGTGGGGCTTGATCCACGCCACGTAGCGGACCAGCTTTGCCGCCTCGCCCTTGGGATCATTCAGCCCTTGCGTGTCCATGCTCAGCAGCGGGCGGAAACGGAGTTTCTCGTAGGGGCCGTTGAAGCAATACGGCTCGTCGCGATGCACGAAGGGCTCGTGGCCTTGAAAGGCCCGCACCAGGGGATGCTGCGGATCGACGGTGTGGAGGGTCAGTTCCTGGTTGGGCGGATGGTAGGAGAACGCGCCGCCGACCATCTCGGTGAACCGGAGCGAATTGTTCAGCAGCGTCGGAGCGCCGTGGATCACGACCAGGCCTTTTCCACTGGCGACGAAATCCAGCATCGACTGTTCCAAGGCGGCCGACTTGGCCTCCCGCTGCGCCGCGCTCATGTCGCGGTACTGGGCCTCGCTTTCCAGGACGTCGAGGAACAGGTTGCGGCGGCTGCCCTGGGAACAGTTGTTGTTCAGTACGAGCACGTCGTAGCCAGCCAAGTTCTGCGGCGTCAAGCTCTCGATGTCGACGCTGACGGTGGTGGTGAACGCGCCCGACTTGCTGCCCAGGATCTCGAACACGCAATTGACGTGCGGAATGACCTTGTGGTCGAAGCCCGTGAAGCGGGAAAAGACCAGCAGCTTTCGCGGCGCGGCCGGGACGGTGGGACTGGCCGGCGCGGCCTGCTGGACCGTGGCCCGCCATTGCGGCGTTGGCGGCTCGATCTTCTGAGCCGGCTCCGCAACTCGCTCCGCCGCGGCAACGCCGCCGGTCACCGCCAACACCAGTCCCAGCATGCAAGCAAGATGTCTCAACACGGTTGGTCTCCAAGTCAGTAGCCGCCACCATGCGGCGTCATGTTCGCCGAGGGGAATCTCGTGGCAGGCGAAAGTCGGCCGTACCTTTCCCGGCACCAGAAATTCTGCGCATTTCCCCCGTTGGAATCAACGGGGCGTCGGTGGCCTGCGTCAGGATTGCAGGCCTGGGACGCGTCAACACCCACGACGGAGACATGCTGCCTCAGGGGCGACGAAGTTCCCGACAGGCCTTGATTTTTCGGTCCTTGGGGATCCCGTTGCTTTCCCCGCCGGCCCCGATACACTGGCCTCGAGGCGGGGAAAGCCGCCCAGGGATCGGTCAAGCTGCGACCTATGCCGCTTCCGTGCCGGTCGTGTTTTCGACTTGCAGAAAGGCCGCCCTCCGTCCTCGATCCTCTCCTGCGAGGCATGACTATGCATGCGAACGATCTGCCGCGTTGTCCGAAGTTGCTGTCCGCCGTCTTTCTGATGCTCGCCGCCGGGGCCTGCGGCTCATCCGCGGGCGCTGAATCAGCTCCGGCAACCGCGGGCCGCCCCAACGTCCTGTGGATCACCGCCGAGGACATCGGCCCGGAGTTGGGCTGTTACGGCGATGCGTACGCGACGACGCCGAACCTCGACCGGCTGGCCCAGGAGGGCGTCCGCTACACCCAGGCCTTTGCTACGGCGCCGGTCTGCTCGCCGGCCCGCTCGTGCCTGATCACCGGGATGTATGCCACGTCGCTGGGCACGCAGCGTCTGCGGTCGCTGTTTCCGATCCCCGAGCGGTTTGAAGGCTATCCCGCGTACCTGCGAGAATCGGGCTACTACTGTACGAACAACGAGAAGACGGACTACAACACGGCCAACGAGCCGGCGATCATCGCGGCCTCGTGGGACGGATGCAGTGGCCGGGCGCATTGGCGCAAGCGGCCGGCGGGGCGGCCGTTTTTCAGCGTGTTCAACCTGATGGTCTCGCACCAGTCGCGGGCCAGCGTGTGGCCTTGGGAACAGTTCGAGGCGATGATCGCCAAGGCCCTGACGCCGGCCGAGCGGCACGCTCCGGGGCTGGCGCCCGTTCCACCGTACTACCCCGACACGCCGCTGGTTCGCCGCACGCTGGCGCGGTACTACGACTGCGTCACCGCGATGGACAAGGAAGTCGGACGCATCCTGGCCGAATTGGCTGCCGACGGCCTGGCCGACGACACGATCGTGTTCTTCTACGGGGACAACGGCCGCGGGTTGCCGCGAGGCAAGCGGACGCTGTACGACACGGGACTGCACGAGCCGTTGATGATCCGCTTTCCGCAGAAGTACCAGCACCTGGCGCCCGCCGCTGCGGGCCGGACGGTCGACCGCTTGGTGAGTTTCGTCGATTTCGCCCCGACGCTGCTCAGCGCCGTCGGCCTGCCGCCGCCGCCGCACATGCAAGGCGTCGCGTTCCTCGGCCCGCACGCCGGTCCGCCCCGCGAGGTGGTGTATGGAGCGCGGGATCGGGTCGACGAAGCGTACGATCTGGCCCGCTCGGTGCGCGATCAGCGCTATCTGTACATTCGCAACTACTTGCCTCAGCTGTCGTGGAACCAGCCGGAGGGCTTTTCCGACAACGCGCCGATGCGGCGGGAGATCACCCGGTTGGCCGCCGCCGGGAAACTGGACGCGGCTCAGCTGACTTACGCGGGCGCTCCCAAGCCGTTGGAAGAACTGTTCGACACGGTCGCCGATCCGCATCAAGTCCACAACCTGGCGGCGTCGCCGGAGCATCGCGAGGTCCTCGAGCGGATGCGCAGGCTGCATCGCCAGTGGATGCTCGACACGCGCGATCTGGGATTCCTGCCCGAGGCGGAGATCTGGCAGCGGAGCGAGGGGGGCACGCCGTGGGACTTGGCGCGGAACGAAGCACAATATCCGCTGGACCGTCTGCTCGCGGCCGCCGACCTGGTTGGCCGAGGCGGCCCGTCCGTGCCGCGCCTGCAGGAACTGCTGGCGGACCCAGACGCCGGAGTCCGTTACTGGGCCGCGGTCGGGTTGCAGACCGCTGGCCGCGACGCGGCCCCAACCCGCAATGCCTTGCGGGGGGCGTTGACCGACCGCTCGCCCGCGGTCCAAGTTGCCGCGGCCGAGGCACTGGCGTCGCTGGGCGACAGTTCAGCAGCCTTGCCTGTCCTGACCCGGCACCTGCAAGGCGCACAGCTGGATGTCGCTTTGCAAGCCGCGCGAGCCCTGCAGCTGCTGGGCGAACCGGCCCGGCCTGCCTTGCCCGTCATGAACCGAGTCCTGAAGACAGCCCAGCAGCAAGGGAACGCCGCCCCGCAGTACCTGTTCATGGAATTCAGTCTGCAAGCGGCCATCGCCGGACTGCAGCCTTGACCGCCTCGTACCGCTGTCCGCATTCAGCCCGACAGCATTTTGCGCGAATGCCCGTCCTGGCCTGGCCAGGGGGGGGTTGGATAGCGCCACTTTGGCAAATTCAGCGAGCGGTAAGTGTCTCTGTCAAGGCAAGTTAGGCACCCTCCGAGCTTGCGGGTTCGGTGGAACCTGGGTTTGTGCACTAGCTGCTTCCCATCCAGCGTCCCTCGCTCCACGGACGCAAGGTCGGCAGGGGCGGAAGTGCCTATCCTCCGGTGTGCTGTATCGCTCGTGTCAAACAAAGTGGCGCTGCCCAATTAGGACCGCCGGGGAATCCTTGTCTCGTTTAACGGCAAGCCGCAGGCGTCGGCGAAGAGAACGACGCGGTCGCCCGCGGCTTGCCGTTAAACGAGGGTGCACCGAGTTCCCAACAGTCACTGCTTCACCGGTCCTGAGCACCGGCGAAGGCACTCCGTTCGTCCATCTGCCTTTTCTCCTCGGGTCGCGATAGGCCCGTGAAACATCCTCTCGCATCTGCTACCCTACGGGGACACAGGCAAGTCGAGGGAGACAACATGACTACGAGTCTGCGATCGAAGGTGCCTCCGCGACGGGAACGCCGCGCGGGGTGGGATGCGATTCCGGCGAAACGAAGCGTGGGCTGGGCGTTGGCTTTGGCCCTACTGGCAACTTGGGCGGTCGCCGCCGAGACGGTGCGGATCGACGCGTCGGGGGGCGCTCCGCGGATTGTGGTCGACGGCCGGCCCGTGCGCGCTCGAATGTTCTGGGGCGCTCCGGGCTCGCGGCCGTTGTCGGTCGGGCCGGTGGGGCAGTGGGTCGAGTTCGCGTTCTCGCCGCCTCAGGACGAGCCGGGCCGGGCGACGATGCACTTTCGCTTCGGACAGACACCCGGCGAAATCTGGCTGGACGATCTCCAGGTCCGCGACGTAACGGCCGGTCAGGACGTGATTCCGGTCCAGGATTTCAGTTCGGGCCTGGAGGGATTTCGGCAGGCTTGGACGTTCTGGCCGCCGGGCGAGCAGAACACGGTCGGCACGATCTGCGTGGACGCCGGCCAGGGAGTCGGCCAGTCGGCCGCGTTGGCTGTCGGCTTGCGGAATCCGGCGAACGGGCGTTGGCCCGACTTCCATATCTATCATCATGCGAACCTCACCCTGCAGGCCGGGCATCGCTACCAGGTCCGGTTCTGGTGCCGGGCCCAGCCGGCGCGAGACCTGACCGTCGCCTTTTATCGCCCCGGCCAGACGTTTACGTATCTGGGCGGGCCGCCCAGTCCGTTCGGCAGCCAGATCAAGCTGGCGGCAGACGCGGGGGTGGACTTCGTCAGTTTCCCGGTCAGCCTGCCGTGGCCGGCGCCGGGAGAATCCGTCGACTGGAGCGGCGTCGATGCCCAGTGCCAAACCGTCTTGGACGCCAATCCGCACGCCTTGCTGCTGCCCCGCATCGGCATGGAGCCGCCGGGCTGGTGGCGCGAGGCCCATCCGGGCGACATGATGGTCTGGGACCAAGGGCCCCAGGAGCATCGCGGGGCCGTGGTCGCTTCGCCCGACTATCGCCGCGACGCGGCCGAACGCTTAGGGGCACTGATCGCGCACCTCGAACAGAGATTCGGAGACCGCACCGCCGGCTATCATCCCTGCGGCCAGAACACGGGCGAGTGGTTCTATCAAGAGACGTGGGGAGCGGCCTTGAACGGCTACGCGCCGGGCGACTTGCAAGCTTGGCGGCGGTGGCTGGCCGAACGCTATGCCGACGATGCGGCGCTGCAGGCGGCGTGGGGCGATCCCCAAGCCTGCTTGGCGGCCGCCGTCGTGCCGCCGCCCGCGCGGCGTCGCGCCGCTCCGGCGGGTATCCTGCACGATCCGGAGACCAGCCGGGATTTGCTCGATTGGGCCGCATTCCAGCAGCAGATGATGGCCGATTGCGTGTGCGAGCTGGCGCGGGCGGCTCGGCAAGCTTCGGGCGGCCGGAAACTGGTCGTCTTCTTCTACGGATACGTGTTCGAGTTCGGCGCGATTCGCAACGGGCCGGCCACCGCGGGCCACTATGCGCTGCGGCGCGTCCTGGATTGCCCCGACATCGACGTCCTGTGCTCGCCGATCTCCTATTTTGATCGCGGCTTGGGGCAGAGCGGTCCGGCCATGACGGCGGCGGAAAGCGTCGCCTTGGCCGGCAAGCTGTGGCTGTACGAGGACGACACGCGGACGTACTTGGGCACGGGCCGGTTTCCCGGCTGGGCGGAAGGCGTGTCGACGATCGAGGACACCAACCGCTTGCTGCTCAGGAACACGGCTCAGTGTGCCGTCCGCAATTTCGGCAGCTGGTGGATGGACTTGGGTGCGACCGGCTGGTTCGACGATCCGCGGATGTGGGCCGAGATGGTGCGGCTGCAGGCGCTGGACGAGCCGCTGCTGAACGCCCCGCGGCCGTTTCGGCCGGAAGTGGCCGCGGTGATCTACGAGCCCAGCATGCTGCGCGTGGCCGCCGGCGGGCAGGTCGTGACGGTGCCGGGCGTGTATGAAGTGCGGCGTCCGCTGGGGCGGATGGGCGCGCCCTACGGCCAGTACCTGCTGGACGACGTGCTGGCGGGCCGCGTCCCGGCCAAGATGCACGTGCTGCTGACCGCCTGGAGCCTGTCGCCCTCACAGCGGCGCGAGCTGCTGGCCGCCACCCGCGGCGGACTGCGCGTATGGTGCTACGCGCCCGGCTATCACGAGGAACACCGCACCTCGCTGGACGGCATGGAAGAACTGACGGGCTTCCGGATGAAACGCGTCGCCGTGCCAACCGCCTGGGCCGAACCGACGGAACGCGGCAAGCAACTGGGCTTGTCGGACGGGTGGGGGGTGAAACAGCCGCTGACGCCGCTGTTTGCCGCCGCGGACGCCTCGGCCGACGAGACGCTGGCGACGTGGCCCGACGGCTCGGCGGCGGTGGCCTTGCGGCAGACCGCCGACGGCTGGTCGCTGTTCGTCGGCCCGCCGGGGCTGACCTCCCAGCTACTGCGTCTGGCCGCGCGGCAAGCGGGCGTGCACCTGTTCACGCATGCCGACTGCAACGTCTACGCCACGGGTCCGTACCTCGTGCTGCACGCGGCCCAGGACGGCCCGGTCGAGATCGACACGGGCCGCGACGCGGAGATCCGCGACCTGCTGTCCGATCAGCGGGTGGGCGCGGGGCCCCGAGCGGTCCTGGTGCTGAGCAAAGGCGACACGCGCGTCCTGCAGATCGGCGCGCCGCGCTGAGCCCCGCGCGTTGCAATGCCCGCGTGAGCCGGTAGAATACGAGGGATTCCGGAATCCAAGATCGCGGGAGTCCCTCCTGCCGCGCGGACGTGCCCGCGACGGCGCCGGGGGACTTGGCGCGGGGAGCACGGAGAGCCGGCCATGCATCCTTCCGATCCGCAGTCCCCTGACTCGCAGTTGGTCTCCCGCGAGGCGCGTGCGGCGCAGGTCCGCCACGCGTTCCAGTGCCAGTGGCGGGCGGGCGAGCAGCCCCGGATCGAAGACTACCTGGGGCAGGCTGCCCCAGGGGAACGCGAGCATCTGCTCCGCGAACTGACCTTGGAGTGGTCGCTGCGGGCCGTTGTCGGCCAACGCTCCGAGCTGGACGAGTACCGGCAGCGATTCCTCCAGGATGCCGCGCTGGTCGAATCGGCTTGGGCCGCGTTCGACGAGCGGCGGCGCGATCCCACGGAAGCTTCGACGCGGGATCTTGCCCCCTGCCATGAGACGCCCGACGGTGTCCAGACGCTCGACTCCGAGGGCCATACTGTTCCCGAAACGCCGGCCGCCCTCGGCGAGACCGAGATCCCCAAGCAGATCGGACGATACGCCATCCTGAGACAACTGGGGCGGGGCGGCTTTGGCGTCGTCTACCTGGCCCACGACCCGGAACTGGATCGGAACGTGGCGATCAAGACGCCGCGGGCGGACAAGTTCGAGAGCGAGGCGGAACTGCACGAATTTGTAAGAGAGGCCAAGACGGCCGCCAAGCTGGACCATCCGGGGCTGGTCCGGGTCTACGATGTCCAGCACGACGGCGGCTGGACGTACATCGTCCAGCAGTACATCGACGGAACGGATCTGAAGCGCGTGACCAAGTCGCGGCATTTTTCTGCGCCCCAGATCGTCGAGCTGATGATCGAGGTCGCCGAAGCCGTCGGTTTTGCGCACCGGCATGGGTTCTTTCACCGGGACCTGAAGCCCGAGAATATTCTGGTGGACCACGAGGGGCACCCGCACGTCGCTGATTTCGGGTTGGCCCTGCATGTCAGCGTCCAGCGTCAGCACCGCGGACTGCGGCCCGGCACGCCGGCCTACATGTCGCCCGAGCAGGTGCGCGGCGAAGCGCATCGACTGGACGGCCGCAGCGACCTGTGGAGCCTGGGGGTGATCCTGTACGAGCTGCTGGCCGGCCAGCG
>Ga0172371_10009033_pt1 | contig 13788 bp, 6 predicted proteins | sample Lak12m_FD_114543 | JGI IMG/M metagenome (GOLD analysis project Ga0172371, IMG submission 114543) | Freshwater microbial communities from Kabuno Bay, South-Kivu, Congo - kab_022012_12m | ecosystem: Environmental > Aquatic > Freshwater > Lake | place: Democratic Republic of the Congo: South-Kivu... | reverse complement strand
CCGGACGCGACCGCTGGAACCCGGCGCACATGGAGGCCCAGGGTCGGCTTGCGATGAAGACCGGCGTCCAGCAGGAGTACGGCACGGCGAACGCCGTGTATTCGTTCCTCCAGGAACAGCTCGGCGTGCGCTGGCTGTGGCCGGGCGAGGAGGATGTCATTCCGCGCGAGCGGATCACAATCCCGCCGCTGGAGCGGCGTTATCATCCGCAGATTCGCTCGCGCGGCGGGATGCTGGTCAAGGCTTCGCTGGGCGACAACAAGGAAAACGGGGATGAACTCTGGGCGCGGTTCCAGCGGGTGCAACTCGATTCCATGGACATGAGCGGCGGGCATGGCTTCGGCGATTGGTGGGAGAAGTATGGCCGCGCGCATCCCGACTACTTCGCCGCCGCCCCGGACGGCAGCCGCAAGCCCATCCCGTCCAACCCGCAGAACACCAAGCTCTGCGCCTCGAACCCGCAGGTCTGGCAGCAATGGTTGGAGGACACGTCGGCCCGAGTCCGCGCCGATCCGTTGGTGCGCGTGGTCAACGTCTCCCCCAACGACGGCTACACCAGCGGCCACTGCACGTGCGCCAACTGCCTCGCCTGGGACCACCCGGATGGCGAGAAGGTCAAGTGGGGGTTCGGCGGGGGCGTGAGCTACGAAGGCGTGTCGCAGACGGACCGCGACGTGCGTTTCGCCAATACGCTGGCGCGGCTGCTGAAGGAGCGTTTCCCGGATCGCGAGCTGTACGTCCTGCTGAATGCCTACGGCCTGGCCCGCAATCCGCCGCTCGGGGTCGTGCCGGACGACAACGTGATCATCTCCAGCGTGGCGAACTTCCACCTGCGCTCGCCGACGGATCGCCAGCTCCCGATGCAGCAGCACGCCGGCTGGGCGCAGGTGGCGAAGCACCTGATGTGGCGTCCCAACCTCGGCAGCCAGGCCGGCCTGAGTTGGGGCATGCCCGACGTGGCGATGACCCAGGCGGGCGAGGATTTTCGTTTCATTGCCGACACGCATTGCCTGGGGCTCTACTTCGATCTGTTCTGGCTGCACTGGTCCACGCAGGGGCCGCACTACTACGCGCTGGCCCAGCTGGCCTGGAATCCGTACGCCGACGTCGCGGCGGTGATGGACGACTACTATCAGCGTGGCTTCGGCCCCGCCTCCGAGGACGTGAAAGCCTACTGGCAACTGCTGGAGCGGACCCGCATGGAGTTTGTGGCCGAGGAGCCCAGCCGTCAGCGGGCCTTTGACCTGCCGAAGAAATACACGCCCGAGCGGTTCGCCCGGGCGCAGGCTCACCTCGATGCGGCGGCCGGAAAACTCGCCAGCGCCGACGAGAAATACCACCGGCGTCTGCACTTCATTCAATGCGGTCTCGACTACGCCAGGCTCGTCGTCGAAACCCGCGCCGCGATGCAGAAGCTCGAAGCCGGCCAGGGCCGGGACACTGAGGCCAAAGCCGAAGTGCTCGCCAACTGGCAACGCGCCGCGCGGATGAAGAATGACTTCCCCGAGTTCGCGATCAACTGGCAGGCCGTGTTCCGGGAACCCACCGGCACCAGCGACAGCAACAAGCGGGTCATGGGCCTGCACCCCGCTGCGCCGCTTAGCGGCAGGGTGCTCCGGGAACTGCGAGCGCCGGGACTGGAGTGAGCTGCGCGACGATGAGGTTGGAGTGCGGCCGGAGCCACGCACCGCTGGAACGTAGCGGGAAGATGTGGTTCCCTGTGCCAATCTACCGCCGGCGCGTCCCGACCCCGGTTCCCGATCCGCCTACTTCCGCGACGGCGCGCCCGCGTCTAGGGGCCCTCGACCAGCCAGCGTTCGAGATTGCGGGTTTCGGGGTCGAACGCGGCGCCGATCAGCAGTACTTCGCGACCGTCCGCGGCGTACTTCTCGTGGTAGCGGCGCTGGTGGATTTGCTGGAGGGCTTCTTCGGCGGTACCGTGTAGCTTGAATTCGAACACGAAGATCCGCGCGGCCGTTTTTACCACCGCGTCGATCCGGCCCGCTTCGGTGCGCACTTCGCAGTCGACGTCCAGCGCCAGTAACCGCAGCAGGACGAAGAAGATGGTCTGGTAGTATTTCTCGTTGTTCAACTGGATGTCGTACGGGATGTCGGCGAAAAAGATGCGCAGCGTCTGCATCGCCCGGTCCACGTCGCCCGACTCCAAGGCCGCGAGCAAGCGGCGCAGGTAGGCGGGGATGATGCTCTTCTCGACGTTCGTGTACGACTCGACCAGATATTGGCTGAACGCCTCGCGGACCTCCAAATTTGGGTAGTCGAGTCGGTAGAGCGGTTGGCGCGAGGTGGGAATCACTTCGCGGATGGTCAAGTAGCCGGTCTGGAACAGGAGCGGCAACGCCGAAACCCGCTCGAGTTCGTAGGCCGAAAAGGCCAATTCATCCAACGGTTCGCGCGAGATCTCGGGGATGCTCAGCCGGCCCGATTTCAGCAACTCGATCAGAAAGCTCGGCGTGCCCGTCTCGAACCAATAGTTGGACAGCTCACCCGTATCGAGAAAGCGGCCCACCGAAACGGGGTTGTACACGCGAGTTTCCGCCTTTGAGAACCGATAGCCGTTGTACCACTGGCGCATCTGGTCGAGCACCTCGCCGGGCGTGCAGCCCCGCTGGGCGGCCACGTGCTCGATATGCGGCGCGAAGTTCCGCTCCAGTTCGTCCTGCGTGTAGCCCAGCATGCCGGCGTACCGGGTATCCATGGTAAGATCGACCAGGTTGTTCAGGTCGGAGAAGACCGAGACGCGGCCGAACTTGCTCACGCCGGTCAGCAACGCGAAGCGGATCTGCGCGTCGCATGTCTTCACCACCGAGTAGAATGACTTCAAGACCTGCAGGATCTCGCCGATGGCCGGGTTTTCGATGTTGCCCAAGATCGGCTTGTCGTACTCGTCGATCAGGATGACCACCCTTTCGTGGCGGCCAAGTGTCGTGACCAACTCGTTGAACATCAGGTTACACGCGGTCTGCTCCAGCCGAATGGAATGCCGCTCGGCGTTCTGTCCGACGGCGTACGCCAAGGCTACCGTCAGTTCTTCAGGCGTACGCGCCTGCTTGTCGCCCAGGTCGATGCGGATGACTGGGTACGGTTTCCAGTCGTAATCGCTGGCATCAATGTCCAACCCCTGGAACAACTCCCGCCGTCCCTCGAAGATGGCCTCCAGGGTCGAGATCGTCAGCGACTTGCCGAAACGCCTTGGGCGCGAGAGAAAATATACGCCGTAGGGCGGCCCGACCAGGTCATACAGTCGGGCGGTCTTGTCGACGTAGACGAACCCGCCATCGATGAGTTTTTCGAATGTGAAAACACTGGTGGTGATTGGCTTCATACCAATCAGCATAGGGCGGTTGAGGCAAGCAGACAATCAGACAGGCCGGCCGAAGACAGGCCGGCCGAAGGCTACCGACCATCGTTCCTATGATACAATCGGCGGGCAGTTCCGAGTTGGCGTCTGTGGTCCGGCCCAACGGACGCCCCCCTTTGTTGATGGAGGCAAGGCAATGCATCGCTCTTGGATCGCGAGGATTCTGGTCTGCGTGGCGGGATTGATGGCGAGCGTCCTGGCGGGCACTCCTAGTCCGGGCGCGGATCCCACGGAAATCTGGCCTCAATGGCGCGGGCCGACTCGGGATGGCTTCGTCCGGGGAACGACGTGGCCGGCGAGCCTGGCAGAAGAGCACCTCAAGCTGGCCTGGCATGTCGACTTGGCTCCCGGCTATCCCGGACCGATTGTGGCCGCCGATCGGGTTTTTGTGGCGGAGACGAAGGATCAGAAGCTGGAGGCCGTACAGGCGCTGGACCGCGAAACCGGTCGCCAGCTCTGGGCGGCGGAGTGGCCGGGGGCCATGTCGGTGCCGTTCATGGCCAAACGCAACGGCGATTGGATTCGGTCCACTCCGGCCTACGATGGCCAGTCGGTTTACGTGGCCGGCATGCGCGATGTGCTGGTCTGTCTGGACGCCGAGACGGGGGCCCAGCGGTGGCGGGTCGATTTCGTCGAACAATTCAAGTCGCCCCTGCCGGCGTTCGGCTTCGTCTGCTCGCCCCTGGTCGTGGGTGACCACGTTTTCGTGCAGGCGGCGGCGGGATTCTGCAAGCTGGATAAGCGGACCGGCCAAGTCATCTGGCGAGTCTTGACGGACGGCGGCGGGATGTTCGGCAGCGCCTTCTCTTCGCCTGTCTTAGCCACCATCTGCGGTCAGGAACAACTGCTCGTCCAGGCACGCACGAAACTGGCCGGAGTGGTTCCGGAGTCCGGTCAGATTCTCTGGTCGCAGGACATCCCCGCGATGCTGGGCATGAACATCCTGACTCCCACCGTGCGCGGCGACACGATTTTCACCAGCGCCTACGGTGGCGGCAGCCAGTTGCTGGAGATCAAGCGGCAAGCGGAGAGCTTCCAGGCCACGACCGTCTGGAAAACCTCGCTGCAGGGCTACATGTCGACGCCGGTGGTCATCGACCGCTACGCCTACTTGCACCTGCGCAGTCAGCGGTTCACCTGTGTGGACTTGACGACCGGCGACAAGAAATGGACGACGGAGCCTTACGGCCAGTACTGGAGCCTCGTGGCCCAGGGCGACCGCATCCTGGCACTGGACCAACGCGGAGAACTGCTGCTGATCCATGCCACACCCGAGAAGTTCGACCTCCTGGACTCGCGCAAAATCAGTGAACAGGAGACCTGGGGGCACTTGGCGGTCAGCGGCGAGCAGATCTTCATCCGGGAGTTGAATGGAGTTTCCGCCTACCGCTTCAAGAATCACGTGCCTTGACCTGAGATCGTCCTGTCCTCGTCGGTCGTGTCTGTCTTCCATTCGCCGCCCGCGTCAGGGAACGACGGGCGGCTGGTCGTCCCTGGCATAGAGCTTGGTGATATCCAGCCCGTGGCGGGCTTCTTCTTCCAGCAATTTGATGCGGGTTTCCATCCGCTCCAAACGCCGCAGGATCAGCGGGATCTGCTCCTTAGCTTCATCGGGCCGTTTGATCCGGGGCGCCGTTGGATAGCCCAGGTGCCGCTGCAGGGCGGCGAACAGGTACATGGGGTCCTTCTGGCGATTGGCCCAGGCGATCTTGCCCTCTTTTTCGCCGAACAGGATGGGCTTCTCGGGGACGGCGGGCTGGCCTGTATGGCGGGCCCGGCGATGCAGATACTCTTCGCTGCGGACGTAGATCAGGTCGGCGAAATCCACGACCCCGATCTGGCTGCGGACCGTCCGAATCCACTCCTGCCATTCCTGGTTGTACAGCGGGTCGGCGGCCATGGCGTCCAGGCCGCGGTCGTAACGCAAGCGATTCCGGCACAGCGTCTCGAACTGGTACATGAACAGCCCCTCGCGCGTCGGCCGCTCGGCCAAATACGCGGCCTGGTAGCGGAGGATTTCGATGGCGACGCGCATGTCAAAACGGCCCCGATCGTCTTCCGCCGCCGCGATGACATAGGTCTGGTACGGCGAAAAATAGTGCGGCAGGCGGCGCATGGCGGTCGACATGACCCCGCTGTGCCGCAACTCGGCCAGCAGGAAGTCGACCGCCATCGGCAGCTTGGTGGTCGCCAGCAGCTCGTGGCGAATCTGCTCCAGCAAGTCCTGCAGCGGAAAATTCTCCGGCAACCGCTCGCTCAAGATACGGAACAGATAAGCTTGTTCGATGTACTCTTCGCGTTCGAGCATGACGCAGTCCGGGTGCCAGCAGGGATTTATGGCTTTTCACCCCACGGGACATAGCGGGATTCGGCCAAAACCCTATAATACCGGTATTCCCGTCCTTGGACAGCATGCCATGATGAAACCCGAGCAACCCGCCGATTCTCCGCCGTTTTCCAGTATCCATGCCGCGGTCGACGCCATCGCCCGTGGGGAGGTGGTAATCGTGGTCGATGCGGAGGACCGGGAGAACGAGGGCGATTTCATCTGCGCCGCGGACAAGGCCACTCCGGAGACCGTGAATTTCATGCTCGGTGGCCGCGGTCAGTTCTGCGCGTCGGTGCTGCCGGACGTCTGCGAACGGCTCGAATTGGCCCCGTTGGTCGCGTCCAATACTTCGCCCCTGAAGACGGGCTTCATGACGCCCCTCGATCACCGCTCGGTCAAGACGGGGATCACGGCCCGCGAGCGGTCGCGGACGGTGCGGGCCATGGTGGATCCGGACACGCGGGCCGCGGACTTCGTGCGGCCGGGCCACGTGCATCCGCTGCTGGCCAAGGAGGGCGGCGTGCTGCGGCGGGCCGGGCATACCGAAGCGGCCGTGGATCTGGCGCGCATGGCGGGACTCACCCCGGCCGGCGTGCTGTGCGAGGTCTTGGACGACCTGGGCGACCGGGCCTCGCGCGAGCGGCTGTTCGAAGTGGCTCGCACCCACCACTTGGAGATCATCTCGATCGAGCAGCTCATCGCGCATCGCCGCGTCACGGAAAAACTGGTCAGCCGCTGTGCGGAAGCGAATCTGCCGACCCGCTTCGGCCACTTCCGCGTCATCGTGTACGACGTCAAGTACGAGCCGCAACAGCCGGTGGCCCTGCTGATGGGGCAGCCCGAGCGGCTTGCCGCTCCGCTGGTCCGCATCCACTCCAGTTGTTTCACCGGCGATCTGCTGTGCTCGTTGCGGTGCGATTGTGGCGAGCAGTTCCAGATGGCCCTGGATATGATCGGCCGCGAGGGGGCGGGCGTCCTGGTCTACCTGCCCCAAGAGGGCCGCGGGATCGGGCTGGCGGAGAAGATCAAAGCTTACGCGCTGCAGGAGCAGGGCCTGGATACGGTCGAAGCCAACGTCGCGTTGGGCTATCAAGCCGACATGCGCGACTATGGCGTCGGCCTGCAGATCCTCAAGGACTTGGGCTTGCAGCGGGTGCGTCTGCTGACCAACAACCCCAAGAAGACCGACGCCTTTATCTACGGCGGCTTCGAGATCGAGGTCGTCGACCAGGTCCCCATCCTGCCGCCAGCGAACGAATACAACGCGTACTACCTGGCGACCAAGCGAGACAAACTGGGGCACCACCTGCCCGACGACCTCGGCGGCTGCAGCCGCTAAGAGCCCATGTTGTAACTGGGATAGCCGTCCGGACTGCTCATCATATCTCCGTAGCCTCCCATGCTGGGCGACATCATCCCTCCGGCTGCTGGGGCGGGACTGTCCTCGATGAACAGCAGGCGACGATACTCTTCCGCATCGTCCACCTCGCTGCAGACGATCAACCGACCGTCGCCGTCCACCACCAGGTACTCGCCGGGCACCGGCAGCAGCTTTTCTTCCTTGCTGGTCTCATCCACATCCAGCAACAACGACTCGCCGCCGCGCAGATCGGCCACGAACGCCTCGGTGTCGAAGCTATAGTCTTCGATCGTCTTGATCTGCAACGTCAGCGGCTGGAGGACGTCCGCTTTGTCGGTAAAGTCCAGGAAGGCCCCGCGGAGAACCTCCCGCTCGGAGGGGACCTCCGTGGCCCGACGCTGGTCCCAAACCACCGTCACGACCTTGCCCTTGGCTTCTTCGATTTCCACCGCCGGTCCGGCTGCGGCGAGCCTGATCGAACGGGCGCCTGTGGCACCGCCGGCCGCGAAATGCTCGGGAACGACCACGGACACGACATCGCTGGGCTCGCTCCAGTCGGTCTGCAGCCAGTAGGTCCGGCGGAACTTGCCGCTGGTCTTCTGATATTCCTCGTCGGCCTTCGTCACCACGGCCACCCGATCCACGACCGCCTGGTCGAGGATGCGCTGATTCGGCTCCGCCGTCTTGTCGAGCGGATGATTGGGGTCCTCCATCATGACCCGGACCCGGTAACGGTACGATTTCCCAACCTGGGCGGTGAGATCGAAGAAGCGGATCATCTTGTACTTAACGATCGGCTGTTGGGGACCCATCCCGGGCATTCCCGGCATGCCATAGTTACCGCCCTCCGAGCCGTAGCTGCCCATGCCGCCTGCACCGGGGTAGCCGGACATGGAGCCTTCTGAGCCGTACATGCCGCCGCCGTACATGCCGCCGCCGTACATCGAGCCACCGCTCATGTCGCCGCCATACATTCCGCCGCCGTACATGCCGCCCGAGCCCATTTCCGAGCCACCGGGATATCCCATCCCCATGCCATAGCCGCCCATGCCTGCCATGCCGCCTGCACCGGCCTGCGGAAGCCTCGGCAAGCCCTCGGTGAAATCGTCCGAAGGTTTCGGCCCGGCAGCCGCCTCTTCACCGGCGTCCGTTTTCGCTTGACCCTCGGCGCCCGGCTGGGCCATCGCCAGCGTCATCTGCAACTTCCTCTTGGGGACTTGGCTGTGCAGGGCCAGCGCGTCGTAGGGGTGCAGCAGGATCGGCGGAATCGGCATCGTCAGGCTCGGCAACAGGTAGGCCGGGTCAGCGACATCAGGCGGGAAGCCCGCGTAGTTCTTGGCCGCCGATTCCATCGCAAAGGACGTGTTGCTGATGGTCTGCCACTGCAGCGGGGCATTCGGATCGTCCGAGACTTCGGCTCGTTCTGCCACGTACAGCAGGTACTTGGGGATATCATGCATGGGGCTATAGCCGGTCGCGTTGGCCAAGGCCCGTTCGTATTCCTCCCATTGCTTCTCGAAGGGCACTAGGGCCTTGACCGCCACGACGGCAAAGGACTTGGCGGCGACGCCGGGCGTTCCCATTCCCGTGCCCATGGATGGCATCATCCCGCCCGCGGGCCGAAACCCCTTGCTCAAGTAATGGCTCATATAGAACTGGCCCAGCACGCGGCGGCTGCCGGGCATTCCCGGCATCCCCGGCATGCCCATTCCATATCCGCCGTCGCCTGACATGCTGCCCATTCCGCTGCCGGATTCCATGGTGGGCATCGGCATGGACTCACCCATCCCATACATCATGCCCATATCGGAACTGCCGGATCCGCTGCCTTCGCCCATCATTTCGGAGTAGCTTCCACCGTACATGCCTCCCCGCGGCTTCTTCCTCGCCGGCTTGGGCTTGGGCTTCTCCTTCGGCTTTTCCACGGCATCCTTGTCGCCCAACCAAGACTCGTCGGGCTTGGTCGTCCTGACCATCACGGCGTACACGCCGGCCTCCGCTTCCACATCGATCGGGGCATACAGTTCCGGATCCTGGCGTTTCTGCAAGCGGGGGATCAGGTCCTTGATCCACGGCGTCGTGCCCCGATAGACCGCGTCATCGACCGGTTGCCGAGCGATCGCGGCGAGCTTCGGGTATTGGTCCACTTTCGCCAGTCTGTCCGAAGCCATGGCCGGCCAAGGGTTGCCCGTTTGCAGGGAATTCAGCGCGGCCGTAGCATTGCCTTTCAGGCTGCTCGGGCTCTCGCCCTGCTCGACGGCCTGTTGAGTCGCGCTGGAGTAAATGAACACCGCGACTAACGCCAGGACCAAGCCGAAAATACCTTTCTCGGCATGGTGGATCAGAAAGCCCTTCAGGCCGCCTTTGCCGAAACTCAACTTCAACTTCATGGTCTTGTCTCCCGACCTCGAGCCGTCCCTGAATCCAATTCCGTCGTTCTGCGTATTACTAGCTTGCCGCCGCCGCTGTCGGAGGTACCGTTCCTGTCAGCGCCGGTTGCTGCGAATCCAGCCCCAGCTTCTTCTCATCCACCGGATTGTAGATGTAGATGATCCCATAGATCTCCACCGGCACGTCAAATTGGGACGTGACGGCGATTTCGGTGCGATCCTTGATTGGCTGTCCCATTCCCATCCCGGACCCGCCCATACCTTCCGCACCGTACCCCCCCATGCCGCCGTAGCCTCCCATGCCGCTGCCACCGTAGCCGCCCATGCCGCTGCCACCCATGCCATAGCTGCCGGTGTCACCCCCGGCGCCGGGCGGCGTATAGCCACCGCTGCCCATGTCAGGCGATTCACCGTAGCCCCCCATGCCCATGCCCATGCCCATGCCGCCGCTGGGCATCATGCCGCCCATCTCGGACCCGCCGCCCATCATGCCGTAGCCGCCGCCCATCGTGCTGTAACCGTCACCGCCCATCATGCCACCGCCGGCATCCTTGGAGCGGTTGATCCGGACCTGACGAACTTCGACCGGCAGCGCCGAGTTACCCAATTGGGCCAATAAACGCGGCAGTTTGCGGATATCGACGACCATTCGCATCCGGACGGGCATCCGTTTGGCAACGACCAAGAACGCGTCCGCGGGAGTCGGTGAACGCAAGGCCGTACGCAGCGTTTCCGCCTTCAAGACCTGATACTGATTATCCACATAGCGGCCTTCGCCAGGATCAAACACGCGAGCCGTACCACTCATCCCGCCCATCCCTCCCATGTCGCCCATCGTGGCGGTTGAGCCCATATCGGAACCTCCGTCCATCGTCGGAGTGGGCATGTCGCCGCCGCTTCCCATGCCGGGCGAGCCAGAGCCCTCCGACATGTAGCTACTTCCCATGCCCCCCATGTCGCCCATCATTCCGCCGCCCATGCCGCCGCCACCTAAGCGAACGACTTGTCCCGATCTGGGTGGTGCGTGCCGTCCGATCAAAATCGTCTCGATCGTCTTGACCACCGCTTCGTGCCGGGATTCGATCTGGCCGTTGGTATTGCGGATGATCCACATCAAAGCAGTCAGGACCCAGAGATCCTCTTGCGAATACAGGACTTGCAGCGTCGTCGGTGACTGGTCGGGTTGATTCGACCAGTCGAAGTGCATGGCCACCAAGCGGGCCTGGTCCTGTGGATCCCAAAGGATCAGCGGCGGCTTTTGTTGCGCCAGCTTCTGAGCTTCCTCGGGCGACAACGGTGCAGCGCCGCCGCCCATCATGCCGGGCATGCCTCCCATGGGGCTCCTGCCGACTTGCCAGATGGTCCCGGGGATCTCCGCCAGACGCGGCAGTAGATTTCGGGCATAGTCTCGATACCGCCGGCGAAGGTCAACGGTCAGTTCCTGGTTAGCCGGCGTAGGAAAATCGATCTTGGCTTCGATCGGTTTCAACGGCCGGACCGCCGTGACGAAGTCCTCCTTCAGATCCATCGGCCAGCGGAGGATCGCGTCCTGCTGGGCGTACTGCAGTTGCCACGCCTGGACGACAAGCTTGAGCGTGTTGTCCAACAGCTTGTCCATCTCCTGGTGGGATTTCTCGTTGGGCGGGTTCTGCTTGGCCTGCAGGCCCTTGACTGCGGTGAACTTGCCTTTGATATCCCCCTGGTTCTTCTCGAATTCCTTATGCAGCGTCTGCCGCGCAAGGAACCAGCTGGCCGTGCTGCCCGCGAGGATCAAGACACAGCCGATCCAGAAAACGTACTTTGCCATCGCTCGTGCAAACGTCTTGACCTGGTCCATGACATTAACCTCCCGTCTTGGCCGCCGCCACCTTGTTGTCCGGAGCCGCCGGCGGCGGCTGTTCGGGCTGGGGTTGCTCGGCCGGCGCCTGATCCGCCTGCGGTCCGGCCTGGGCTTGCTGCCGGCTTCGCAATCGTTCGGTCAGCAGCTTTTCTTGCCAGCAGAATTGAAGAACGAACGAGTACTTGGGGGCCGCAAAGAACGGTGGTTCCGGCGGCGCCTCCTTCTCTTTTTTGGCTTCCTTGGCCCCGGCTGCCCCGCCGAGCCCGGCGGCGCCGGGCATCGCCGGTGCCATTCCGGGCATCGTTGGAGCCATCCCCGGCATCGTTGGTGCCATCCCGGGCATCATGCCCGCAGATCCCCCCATCATTCCCGGCATCCCGGGCATGCCACCTCCCTGCATTTGGGTGCTTGGTACGAAATATGGATTGGGGATCGTGTTGTTCTGGTCGATCGGCGGGTCCACCGTCAGCACCGGATAGCCGACTCCCAACTCGGCCATCGTGAATTTCGTGGCGGGCAGGCCCGGGCCCGCCGGCAACTCGATTGTCTGTTCACGCAGCTTCTTCAGGAACGTATCCCGGACGTGAGTGCCGCCCCACGTGGAAATATCGGCGTTGAAGAAGTGGTATCCCTTGATCTCGATCACCCAGCCGGGACCTTCGGGACCGGCCACCTCCTCGGTGCCCGCGCCGGCCTCGGTTGCCCCCGCAGCGGCCGGTGCAGCGGCGGTGGCATCGGCTGCGGCCGGCTCCGTAGCCGCGCCAGTCGCAGGTTGCGCAGCTGGCGGCATGCCTGCCGCAGGCGCGGGCGGCGTGCCCGCGGCGGGAGCGGCAGGGGCGGCGTCCGCTGGAGTCGGAGCGGCCGGAGCGGCGCCGGGGGCAGTCCCCGCGTCAGCGGCCGGGGCAGCAGCCGGCGGAACGATGGCCGGGTCCGTCGGCGGAGCCGGGGTACCCGGCAAGCGTGCCAACTCCTCCAGGTACTTTTTCTTGATTGGCTCGGTGAACCAGCTCTTCAGGTCGGGGAAGTACTGGGACTCGATATACTCGACATGAATATCCTTCCGCTCCGTGATGGGGATCGCCTTGGGATCGGGCACCTGACCGCCGACCGCTTCGTCCTTCGGCAGGGCCTCGTTGATGGCCTTCAGCAGTTCCATCCACAACAAGCGGCGATCCGAGTTGCCGGACAACTCCTTGCCCAACGCGACCAGTTCGTCCAACCGGGCGACCCGCGTCGCGTCCTGCGATTCGTTCGAACTGTACTGGCCGGAAACGGTATCGACCTCTTTCATGGCAGATTCCCAGCTCACCCCGTCCTGGGCTCGCTGCGGGTGCACCTGGTACCACGCGTTATATTCGAAGAAGAAGTTGACCGCGAAGGCCATCATCAATCCGGCGGCCGTCGCCAGCGCCCAGGGCTTCTTGGCCCGGATGATCCGCTCGGTCAGCATTTCCTTGGGCAGCAGATTCGTATCGAACTTGGCATGCCCCAGGCCCTGCAGGCACAAGCCGTAGCAGACCGCAAAGGCGTGCATGTTGTCTTTGAACTGCGGCGAGGTCAGGACCGTTTGTCCCGCCAACCGAGCGGCCCAGCGCTCGTGGTCCACATTGACCAGTTCGTAGCCCAGGTTCTTGGCCAGATACTGCTGCAATCCGGGCAGTTTGACGGCATTGCCCAGCATGATCAGCCCGCCGATCTGGGCCTTGCGGTCGATGTTCTGGAAGAAACCGACCGACCGCTGGACCTCGGTCAACAAGTCGTTGAACACGGGCCGCATCGCCTGAATGACCGACTTGGCGTCCTCCGCCTCGCGGACGTTTCGTTTCAAGTGCTCAGCCTTGGCGAACGTCAGCTTCAGTTCCTTGGTCAGCTGCTTGGTGAAGTGATTGCCGCCGATCGGCATGTTGCGTTGCCAGATCCGGAAGCCGTTGGTGACCACCAGGTCCGTCGTGTCGGTCCCCATGCTGATGATGACAAACGACTCCGGGGGATTGTCGGCGTCGTAGATGTCGGCGGACAAGGTGTCCGTCATCAGGCTGTGCGCCACAAAGTTGTAAGTGGCGATGGGGCCCAATTGCACGACATTGATTTCCATGTCGGCGGTGCGGTACGGCTCCAGGGACTCGTACACTTGGTCGCGTTTCATGGCCACCAAGCCGACCTCGGCCTCCATCAGGAAGCCGTCGACTTCGTTGGCCCCGCCCATCAACTGGTAGTCCCAGATCACTTCCTCCAAGGGGAAGGGGATTGCCTGGCGGGCTTCAAAGCGGACGATGTCGGCCAGCTTTTTCAAGTCCACCGGGGGCGGCTCGAAAAATCGCACCAGGCCGCTCTGCCCAGGCACCGAGATCACGATGCGGTCGCCCCGGACCTTGTTTCGCTGCAGGAACTGGCTGATCGCCTCCTGGATCAACTCCTTGGGATTTGCGTCCGGCTGGCTGAGGATCTTGGGGTGTTCGATATAGTCGAAGGCCGTCGCCACCAAGACCT
>Ga0172371_10009032_pt1 | contig 13789 bp, 11 predicted proteins | sample Lak12m_FD_114543 | JGI IMG/M metagenome (GOLD analysis project Ga0172371, IMG submission 114543) | Freshwater microbial communities from Kabuno Bay, South-Kivu, Congo - kab_022012_12m | ecosystem: Environmental > Aquatic > Freshwater > Lake | place: Democratic Republic of the Congo: South-Kivu... | reverse complement strand
CGGACATCCACCCGAAGAACAAGCAGGACGTGGGCAAGCGTTTGGCGCTGTGGGCGCTGTACCAGCTGTACGGCAAGTCCGACTTGGTCTACTCGGGTCCGCTGTACAAATCAATGGCCGTCGAAGGCAACAAAGTCCGCTTGACGTTCGACCACGTCGGGGGCGGGCTCGTGTCGCGGGACGGCCAGCCGCTGAATTGGTTCACCATCGCCGGCGAGGACAAGAACTTCGTCGAGGCCCAGGGCGTGATCGACGGCGACACGGTGGTCGTGTCCGCGGATGCCGTCGCCAACCCGGTCGCGGTCCGCTTCGGCTGGACGCAGGAAGCCGAACCGAACTTGTCCAACAAGGCCGGCCTGCCCGCCTCGCCGTTCCGCACCGACAAGTGGTAGGGGAGTCTGTATGGATCTGCATCTGGCTGACGAAGTGGCCGTCGTGATCGGCGCGGCCAGCGGGTTGGGCAAGGCGATTGCCTTGGAGTTCGCCCGCGAGCGGGCTCCGCTTGTGCTGGTCGATCTGGCCCCGGCGGTCGAACCGCTGGCAGCCGAGATCCAGCGCGACTTCGCAGCGCCCGCCCGCGCCTTCGTCGCGGATGTGACCGACTATCCCGCCCTGCAACGGATCGCCGCGGCCGTGCTCAGTGAATTCGGCCGCTGCGATCACGTCATCGTTCCAGCCGGCATCGGCTCGGGCAAGTTCGGCTTCCCGTTCTGGAATCTCGAGCCCGCCGACTGGGACCGCGTGCTGCGCGTGAACCTGCTCGGTCCGGTCCACGCCGCGCACGCCTTCTCGCCCCCGATGATCGCCGCCCGCCGCGGGACGTTCCTGTTCTTTACCTCGATCGCCGGCCAGATCGGTTCGCAGACTGATCCGCCGTACAGTGCCGCCAAGGCGGCGGTGATCAACTTTACCCAATGCGCGGCCAAGGATCTGGCGCCGTACAACGTCCGGGTCAACGCGCTCAGCCCGGGAATGATCAAGACGCCGCTGAACCGCTCGGTCTGGCAAGCCTGGTACAACCAGCAGCCGGAGGACCAGCGGCAATCGTACGAGGACTGGGCCGGGGAAAAGGCCCGCCGCGTGGCCCCGCTGGGCCGCTGGCAGACCCCGGACGACGTCGCCGCCGCGGCGGTGTTCTTGGCCTCACGCCGCGCCCAGAACATCACCGGCCAGACGATCAACGTCGACGGCGGCCAGGTGATGCACTCGTAGGCAGCACGGTGACAATGACTCCCCGGCCCAGCGGCATCTGCTGATAGTCGAGCAGGTCGAATTCCATCCCGGCTCGCAGTTCGTCTGCGGGGCCGACGAAACTCAATCGCACCGCGCCCTCCTGGCCCGCGGCCAGCTGGCTCGCGCCGACCAGCAGGACATTCGCCTCTCCGCTTCTCTCGCCGCACCGAACCGTGGCCCGCAAGCCCGAGTAGATGGGACCGCCCGCGTAGCCTTCGTCCGGGCCCAAGACGCCCAGACGGGCCTCGGCGTGAACCACCGTCGGGACGCTCGGCGGGGGCTGAACGGGACCGTCCAGGAGCGACGCGAATCTTCGCCGCACGCCCAGCAGGGCCAGGAAGACCACCAGGGCCAGCAGCGCGAATCCCCCGCCATACGCCGCTCCCACGACGAATCCGTCCCGAAGGGCCATCACCGCTGCCGTGACCGCCAGCACCAGCGCCGCAATCGCCAGAATCGCCGCACACCACCACGCCAGGATCGAGCGCAAACACAGCCCGACGGCGATCATCCAGCTGATGAGCCCAAGGCCGATCGCGATTCCGGCGGCTACCAACCCTTGCGTGCCCACGAACAGCGCCGCCGGAAGCATCGCCAGCCCGCACCCGATTAAGTAGCAGCCCAGGGCGACGAACACCGCCGCCACCGTCCAAATCGTCGCCGCGCCGAGAATGCCGATGCGCGTCATGGGATCTGTTTTTCTGTTGAAGACTCCGGTTCGGCCCACGATGGAAGGCGACACAGGAGTCGCCCGCTTCTCGATGATACCAAACCGGCGAGCATGCCTGCTAGCACCTCGTTCGCACGCATCTGATCTATCGCGGACACCTCGACGACGAGCAATTTGAGCACTTTCTGGTACAAGGGCGGTTGTCGTAGTCGATGCTGCACTGCTCGTCGATGTCGGTAATCTTCAGATAGAACCGCCGCTCGCTGGCCCGGATTTCGCGGATGCGTTCGAGAAGCTCGTCAAAGTAATCCTTGCCGAACCGCCTGTTCAGTTTCAGCCGCTCGTCGTCCAGCACGAAACCCTTGATGACGAACTCTCGGAGGGTTTGGGTCGCCCAGATGCCCACAACCTCGAAGAGGTTGCTGCCCTGGAATTCGCCCTTCATCGCGTGCGTGCCGCCGGGCGTGAACAGGCTGGCGACGGCCCGTTCTTCATTCTTGCCGATGATGGATGCCACGGCTTTGCCCAGCAGGTTTTGGACGGCGACCATGTCGCGGCCGTCCTTGGTGGCTTGGTCGAACCGGGTGCAGGCCCCGGCGTCAGGCAGGTCGCGCCCAATGCACATCCGCTTCAGGCGGTCCAAGGCCTGCTTGGCTTGGGTGAACGGATGCCTCAGACAGCTTTTCGCGGCCAGACCGTCGTCACCGGCGCGGGCGGGACGCTCTGCTCGGCCGTCGCCGTCGAACTGGCTCGCTGCGGCGCGAAAGTCGCCCTGCTCGGCCGCACCTTGGCGAAACTCGAGCCGGTTACGGCGGCGATTGGGAGCATCGGTCGCACGGCGTTGCCGCTGGCCGCATCCCGCGAATCCGCCGTCGCCTGCCGGCTCGGCGTTAAACGAACTGGGCCGAAATGGGGAAGTTATTTCGTGAGCGTTGGTAGTCGTCCCCATTCCATCCTTCGTTCATTTTCTTTGGCCGAACCTTCCAGGGCACGCGGGCGGCGCCAGTGCCCCGCCGCTCGGTTGCAATCGATTGTTCCGCATGTGATCGTTCCACGCAAGTACGCAGCTGTGCTCGGTTCCGTCTCGCAGCGGTTGCACCGCCGCCGGCACACCCAGCGATCCCGTGTTCATCCGGCTCGCAAACCGCACGCGATCCAGGTCCCCAAGAGCGGCAACTGAAATACGAGAGTCGCTAGCCACGAGTGACTGTTGGGGCGGCAGCGGTCAACTTGTGGTATGCGGCGACGACGTGATCCGGGAGATCAAGCCGGACGCGACGTTCGACAAGGTGCTGCAGTGAGGCAACCACGGATCGCACGAATGACACGAATGGAATGTTCGGATTCGTGCAATCCGTGTCATTCGTGGTTTCGTCTGACTGTTTCTGGAGTGCCTTTGGATCGCTGGATCCGGGGTGAAGGGGCGCGGGCATGGGAACGATTTTTTTCGATGTCGCGGGACTGGCCACGGAAAGCTCAAGGGACACACGCGAGAAAGGCTCGGGGGTAGCACGGAAGGCAAGGCCGGGGCACGGATGGTCGGGACCGGGTGTGCTCGGGGGGCAGGGATTTTGAACATAAGGGAACGCAGGTAACAGAGGCGGTGGATCTTCTCCGTTTCCTCTGTTGCCTTCTGTTCAATGGACTGCCTGCTTTTGTGCTTCTTGTGCTTTTTGTGGCTGCCGAGTTTGTTGGCACGCGGAGACGATGATTCGCATCATCGCGATCGTGTCGCTGAGTTTCCGGAGCACCTGCTGAGCGACGCCGGCCATGCTCGGCCCGGGCCGAGCCTACGGGACCGGCCGCAACGGGTCCGGCTGGTAGGGCACGAACTGGAACGCGTACAAGTCGGCATCCCGGAGGACAAACCGCAGCCGGACCGGTTGGCCGGCCAGCGGCCGCACATCGCCTCCGCTCCGCCAGCGGACGACCCGCGCCAGTTCGTCGCCAAAGACCTCCGGGCAGTCCGCCAGAGCAAAGCCGGGCAGGGGCTGGCCGGCGGCGTCCTGGATCTCGACTTGAATGCTGCCCGCGCCGGAGGTCGACAGGTTCAGCGTCAGATTGCCGCCCGCGAAGACCAGCGGTTTCGTCAGCAACTCGCCGCCCCGCGCCGACGCCTGCAGCGATACGAAGCCGTCGCTGCGCAACGTCAGCCGGCGCACGTGGGCGCCCAAGCCCTGCCAGTAGTGCTCCGAGGCGTACAGCGACAGTTCGGGCGGCGCGTCGCCCAAGGCGGACTTCGTTTCGACCATACCCCACATGACCATGTTGTCGCCATACACCCACGAGCCCTGCCGCAGCGGCCCCGGACGCAGGAACGCCTCGTTCCAGCGGCGAAACCGCACGCCGTCCCGGCTGGTCATGAACAGCCCGTCGGTGATCGCCGTGCCGTACCGCGGGCTGGCCTTGGCCCGCGCCAAGCGTTCGTCCTGTCCGGGCAGGGAATGCATCGAGTCCGACCAGCCGCGATCGGTATACCGCATCGGAAAGCCCATGAAGATGTGCGGGGCGCGATAGTAGGGCTGGATCTGGTTGGTGTACAAGTGCTCGACGGGCGAATCAGCGTATTCCAGATCCGCCTGTGATTCCCAGTGCACGGCGTCCTTCGAGGTGGCCGTGCGGATCGCGCGAAAGCCCTCCGGTTTCCACGTCTGGCCGTCGGCCACGCCCGCGGTGAAGATCCGCCAATAAGCCCGGTACTCGTGGCGAACAGGGTCCCAGAAGGCCAGATTCTGCGAATCGAACGCACCGTCCGTGATGATCGGCTTGTCGCTGGCAACGCGGAAATGCATCCCGTCGGCCGACTGGAGCACGTACAGCCCGTGCGGCTTGCCGACGATGATGCACTTGTAGCGTGCCTCCGGCGGGCAATCCGGATTGGCGTCCTTGAAGACCGCCGTGTGAGCCGGATCGCCGCCGATCGCGGCCACGCAGTCCGGCGTGAGGATAATGTTGTTCTTCTTCGAGCCATCGAACTCGAACAAGCCCAACTCGGGCCGCCGCCAGTGGATGCCGTCCTCGCTTTCCACGTAGCACAAGAACCAGGGATGGACGGGCCCCGCCTCGGCCGGCTTGCCGCCGTGCCGATAGTGGCCGGCATGGTAGTACATGCGGTACAGCGGGCCGTCCTGGAACACGCTCGGATAGCCACAGGCGTTGCCTTCCCAGGGAGCGTCCGTCTTGAGCACAATCTCCTGCGGCACGGGTGCATGGAGCTGTAGCCGGACTTCGCCGGTCAGTTTCTCGACCAGGAAATCGTCGACCAGCAGTTCGCGGCGATCGCCGATCGCGATCGGCGCGCCGACGTCGGCCGGCTCGCTGGCGGATGCGCCGGCCAACAGCAGAACGGCCAAGAGTGTATTCATCGGTGGTCTCCTGGTGGGATAAGCCAGCTCGAGGGGCAAGCTGGAAGCTTACCCCACGGGCGATTCAGCAGTCGCCTGCGGCCTGCCGCTAAACGACCCATACCGTCACAGGCTCGTGCCATGCTGGGACGCACGGGATATACTGTAGCCCCATCCTACGGCCGCCGCAACTTTGGCGCCATGCACGACAACTGCACCAGGAGTGCGCAATCATGAAGCTCCGCCTGAACCTCTCGCTTTGCGGCCTGTTTGTCGGGACCTGCCTGCTGCCGAGCCTGGGACCCGCCGCCGCCGAGCCGCAGGTGGCATGCACGCTGCGAACCGACTTTGTCCAATGGACGATCGGCGCCGACGGCCGCAGTCTGAGCTGGCTCGATCTGGGCGACCAGCGCGATTTCGTTCCGGCCACGCCGGAGCCTGTGGCGATGGTCAAGCAGGCTGGCCGGTACCACGCCGCCACGGCCGCGACGTTCCAGGACGGTCTGCTGGAGCTGCGGTTCGGCGACTCCGGCGTGCAAGCGGTCCTGCGGGCCACGGCGAAACCGCACTGCGTGCTGGTGGAAGTCGTTTCGCTGGCTGGCGAGGGGGCCGAGGAGTTGATGTTCGTCGACCTGCCCCTGACGCTGACGGGCCAGCCGGGCGAGCCGCTGGCGGCCTGTGCGCTGGCTTTGAATCTGCAGACCAAAGTGAACGAGCTGCCGCAGCCCGGCAGCCGGCTGCGTGCGTTCTGCTATCCACGGTTCGGCTTCGCGGGCGCCCAAGTGGCCCTGATCGGCTGCCCGCCCGACAGACTCCGCGAAGTGATGCAGGAGGTCGTGGCGGCCGCCGACCAGTTGCCCAAGTCGCCCCTGGGCGGGCCGTGGGCGCTGGGCCAGCCGATCAACCAGGGCAGCTACCTGTTCAATTTCGGCGATATGAGCGAAGCGAAAGTCGAAGCCTGGATCCAGCTGGCCAAGCGGCTGGGCATGACGCAGATCGACTTTCACGGCGGCACGTCCTTTCGCTTCGGCGATTGCCGCCCCAATCCGCAGACGTATCCCCACGGGTACGACAGCCTCAAAGCCGTGATCGATCGGCTGCACGCGGCGGGAATCTCGGCCGGCCTACACACCTATGCTTTTTTCATTGCCAAGGATTGCCCGTGGGTGACCCCCGTGCCCGACCCGCGGCTGGCCAAGGACACCGTGTTCACGCTGGCCGAGCCGCTGGACGCCGAGGCCACGGTGGTTCCGGTCGCGGAAAGCACCGCGCAGATGTCGGCCATCACCGGGTTCTTCGTCCGCAACAGCGTCACGCTGCAGATCGACGACGAGCTGCTGACCTACACCGCCGTTGCAAAGGAGTCGCCGTTCCAGTTCACCGGCTGTCGCCGCGGGGCGTACGGCACGCGAGTCGCCGCGCACGCCCGGGGTGCTGAGGTAAAACATCTCAAGGAGTGCTTCGGGCTGTTCGTGCCTGACGCCGACTCGACGCTGTTGGCCGAGGTGGCGGGCAAGACGGCCGAAGCGTACAACCGCTGCGGCTTTGACATGATCTACCTGGACGCCCTGGACGGTGAGGACATCCTGGGCGGCCCGGAGAACGGCTGGCATTACGGATCGAAGTTCGCGTTCGAGATCTTCCAGCGGCTGGACAAGCCGGCGCTGATGGAGATGAGCACCTTTCATCATCATCTGTGGTACCTCCGCTCACGCTTCTGTGCCTGGGACCATCCCACGCGGAGCCACAAGCGATTCATCGACATCCACCTGGAGGACAACCTCCGCAACCGCCGCATGTTCATGCCCGGCGAGTTCGGCTGGTGGGCTTTGAAGAGCTGGACCGGCGCCCAGGGCGAACGCACGTTCCCGGACGACATCGAGTACCTGATGGGCAAATGCCTGGGCCTGGACACGGGAATGGCCATGATGGGCATCGATCCCGGCAACGTGGACCAGATCCCGGCCTTGCCCATCCTGGCCGACATCATCCGCCGCTATGAAGACCTGCGGCATTCCGGGCAGGTTTCCGAGTCGATCAAGACGCGGCTCAGCCAGCCCGGGGCCGAGTTCACCTTGTCGGGCGATCTGGCCGGCGGCTGGCAGTTCCGGCCGGCCCAGTATGCCAAGCACCGCGTCGAATCCGGCGAGTGGAGCCGCGCGTGGCGAGTGGACAACGCTTTCGCTCGGCAGCCGGCCGGACTGCGGATCGAGGCCCTGATGTCCGCCGGGCCGTACGACGCGCCGGGCAACGTCGTGCTGGCCGACTTTTCCCAGCCCCAGGAATTCCCGCAGTCCGCCGCCGCGGGCGACTTCCGCGTCGAATGGACGCCTTCGCACGAGCAGGTCAAAGCCGGCGGCGCCAGCGGGCTGTACGCGGCTACCAATTCGACCGCTTCGCCTCGCGGCGCATGGACGCGCGTCGAGCGGTCGTTCGAGCCGCCGCGGGACCTGAGCCAACACCAGGCGCTGGGCCTGTGGGTTTACGGCGACGGCCAGCAGCAGGTGCTGAACTTGCAGCTGCGCAGCCCGGCGCACGTCTCGCACGGCATCGGCGACCACTACATCCCCATCGACTTTACGGGCTGGCGGTACTTCGAGCTGATCGAGCCCGAAGGCGAGCGGCATGCCGAGTACGCCTGGCCCTACGGCGACATCTACTCGATCTACCGCGAGTCGGTCGCCTTCGGCCAAGTGGCCTCGCTGGGGCTGTGGTACAACAACCTGCCGCCGGGCCAGCGGGCCGCGTGTTACGTGAGCCCCATCCAGGCCCTGCCGCTGGTCTCGACCAAGCTCATCCGTCCCGCCGTGACGATCGGCGGCCGGCGCGTCGTCTTTCCGGTGGAAATCGAGAGCGGCTGCTACCTCGAGTGCCGGTCGGCCGAGGACTGCCGGCTGTACGGTCCGCAGGGCCAGGTGCTGCGTGCGGTCGTGCCGGAGGGCGAGATCCCGTGGCTCGACGCGGGCGCGAACGAAGTGCATTTCGAGTGCGACGCATCGGGCGACGTCCGCCCCCGGGCGAACGTCACGGTCATGAGCTTGGGCGACCCCTTGAAGTAGAATCCCCCATCAATAAGACCTCTCCGCGAAAGCGATCTTATGGACGAATGGACCTTTGTGGCCACCAGTGAATCCGACACCCAGCGGTTGGGCGCGGCCTTGGCGCAGGTGCTGCCGCCCGGCACCACGGTGGCCTTGATCGGGACATTGGGGGCTGGCAAGACGCGGCTGGTCCAGGCCCTGGCCGCCGGCTGCGGCGTGTCGGCGGAAACCGTGGTCAGCCCGACGTTCGTGCTGTGCCAGGAGTACCACGGCCGGCGCACGCTGTATCACCTGGACGCCTATCGGCTGAAGGACGACGACGAGTTCCTGCAGCTGGGCGCGGAGGAGTACTTCGCCTCGGACGGAATCACGCTGATCGAGTGGGCCGACCGCGTGCTCGACTGCCTGCCTCCACAACGCGTCGAGATCCACATCCAAGTCGTCGGCGATACGGCTCGCCAATTCCAGCTGCAGATCGTGGGCGGAGGAGCCGAGACGCTGTTGGAAGACCTCGCGGCGGCGCTGGCTTCGCCTGGATTCCCAGCCGCCGAATCTCAGTGACGAGCCTTCAGCGTCCTTCTCGGAAGGCTCCTCCCGGGTTCTGGTACAGCACTTCGGCCAGGAATTCGGGGGAACCGCGTTCGCCACGCGGCCGTTCGCGGTGCCATTCGGGATGCGTGGGAACGTGCTCGTCGTACAGCGGCCAGGGGGCGAACGGATTGTGGCCGACCGCCTGAATCAGGCGGCTGCTGTCCATCGTCACATCGCCGGCCCGGGGGGGGATCGGTCCGGCCTCGAACCGGGAGCAAGTCCGCACGTGATCGGGGTGGTAGCCGCCGATCCGGTTGACGATCTGAGCGATCTGAAACAGGCTCAACCGCCGCGGGCCGCCGGCGTGATACAGGCCCGCCAGATCGCTGGTCAGCAGGCGGTGGAACAGCCGGTTCATACAGTCCGTGTACGTCGGCGTGCGGATCTCGTCGTAGTACAGCGTCGCCGGTTTCTGCTTCCGGAACCGCGACTGGATCCAGTCGATGGCCCCCGCATGCCCGTTCGAGCTGATGCCCATGGGCAGCGAGATCCGCAGGATGGCCGCGTCCGGACGGCGGGCCAGGATCAAGCGTTCGGCCTGCGACATGGTCTTGCCGTAGATCGTCACCGGGTCGGGCGGATCGTGTTCGAGATATCCGCCGCGGCCGTTGCCCGAGTAGACCAGATCGACCGACAGGTGAATCAGGCGAACGGCGGCGGCCTGGATCACGTCCAGCAGGTTGTCCACTCCCGCGACGTTGACGCGCCACGCGAGCCAAGGATCCAATTCGCACGATTTCAGGGCACAAGTGCCTTCGCAGCTGAGCACCGAGGCGAACTGATAGGCGTCGAACAGTCGTTGCAGCGCATCGGCGTCGTAGATGTCGCAGCCTTCGATGGCCGGTCCGCTCAGCAGCACATTGCCGGCCCGGCGCGTGCCGACCACGCGGCCCGGAAACCGCTCGTGGAAATAGGCAAACGCGTTGTATCCGGCCACGCCGGCAATCCCCGTAATCAACAGGGGCAACGGCGGATCGGGCAGGTCCGGCGCGAACGGCATGGTCAGGGGCGCACGGCTCATGGTTCGCCGTTCGCGGGAGGGGGCCCCGGCGGACGATTCCCGCCGCTGGATTTGGGCATCCCCGGCGGCCCGAAACGCAGGCCGGGACCGCGCAAGCCCCCGCCCTGCTTGCGGATTCCCGGCCAGTCGGGGAAACCGTCGCGGCGGAAACGATGCGAGACGTACATCCGCACCAACTCGGCCTGCATCCGCTCCGGGGGCAGGCTCTCCAGGTACTCCCGTTCTTCCGGCTTCAGGTCTTCTTTGAAGAACCGCCGCAACTGCTCCGGGTCGACGGGCGGCCCCGCCAGACGGCTGAACATCGCCGCTCGCATCCAGGCTTCCGCCAGTTCCGGCAGCCGGCCTTCGGCCTTGGCCTTGTCCAATTCCTGCTGCGCCTCGGCCGACAACGCCGTTCTCAGACTCTCGATCTCATCGAGCGTCGGCTTCAACCAGTCGCGCTGCAGGCCCGCACGCTGCACCATGAACGCCAAGGTCTGGGTCCGCCGTTTGGCGTCCACCATGCCGTCCAGGCGTTCCTTGAACATCGGCCAACGCTGCAGGATCTCCGGCTCGCGGCGCTGGACCATCTGTTCCACCCAGTTGGCGATGGCCTGCAGATCGTCATCGGCCAGCTTGCGGGGCACGTAGCTGCGCATCCGCGACGCGGTCTGCTGTTGCAGCAAGCGTTTGATCTCCGCGACGCGTTCGTCCGGCGGCAGGCTCAGCAGATCCGCCCGCTGGCCGGACGACAAGGTCTGGAGCCAACGGGAATAGCGGGTCAGCACGGCCTGCAGCCGCGGCGCATCCGCGGCCCGCGCCAGATCGTCGTGCAGCTGCCGCATTTCGTCTTGAGCTTGAGGATCCAGACGGTAGAACCGCTCCTGCTTGCCCTGGAGTTCCTTCTTTTCCGCCGGCGACAGCCCGGCCAAGTCCTGCCCGGCCCGATCTTGCCCAGCGTCCGCCGGCGCAGCAGCCTGGTCGGCCGCCGCAGGCAAGGCCGTCGCGGCGATCAGGACGCCGGTCACCAGCAGCAGTAAACCTCGCTCACATGTCATCGGGAATCTCTTCTTCCGCAAACAGACCTTCGCGGTCCAACCGCCGCAGGAACTCGACGCTGTCCACATAGCGGTATTCGTCCAAGTGCTGGATCACGGGCAGGTCGCGCAACAACCGCCGATTCTCCCTGCTGACCACCCTCGACACCGCCCCGTAGCCGGCCAGAAAGGCCAGCACCGCCGCCGCGGTTCCCGTCCACCACAGCCAGCGGTACCGGCGGCCGCGGCGCCGCTGGGCTTGGGCTACGTCATCGGTCGCCGAAACGGCGACCATGGCCAGCGTGGTCTGCGTAAACGCGTCGCCCACATCGGCCTTGGGCAGTTTGTCCAACAAATCCCAGGCCTGCTGGAGTTCGCGCAGCTGCTGGCGGCAGGCAGGATCGCCTGACAACCGCTGCTCGATGGCCTGCGCCTGCTCGCTGTCCAATTCCCCGTCCAGGTAAGCCACCAGGTCGGCGGGAATCTCGGCTTGGGTTTCGTCCGTCGGCGTCCGCTCCGCGTTCACGGCCGTAGGCCCTCCTGAAGGTACGGTTCCAAGATGACCCGCAGATTCTCGCGAGCCCGCGCCAATAACGACTTCACCGCCTTGACCGACAAACCCATCGTCGCGGCGATGTCCAGGTAGCTCATGTGCTCGAACTTGGCCAGCAGAATCGCCATCCGCTGGCGTTCGTTGAGCGCATCGATCGCGGCCCGAACGACTTCCGACAATTCCACCTTGTCCAGTTGCCGAGCGGGCATCCATCCGCTGGGCGCCGCCGCCAGATCGTCCAGCCGCTTGCCGTCCGCGCTGCTGCCCTGTGCGGCGGTCACGTTGACTTCGTGCCGGCGGGCTTTCGTCCGCAGCGCGTTGCTGCCGACATTGTGCGCGATCGTGAACAGCCAAGTGGAGAACTTGGCGTCCGGCAGGTAGCTCTTACGGGCACGGTAAACCCGCAAGAACACATCCTGGGCCAACTCCTCGGCTCGATCGCGATCCCGCACTAGGTTTTGCAGGACCGTGATCAGCCGGGCCTGATAGCGTAACACCAATTCCTCAAACGCCGCCGCGTTGTCGTCGCGCACCTGCAGCATCAACCGCACATCGGGGTCGGTTGTCTCGTAAGGCAACGGCTTGGAATCGAGCGTGGGAGTCAGCGGCAACGCATCAAGCCCTTCCATTGGGGTAAGCGCCGTCAAGCCCGGCCAGCAGACGGTTATAAGCATATTATCTTATCCCCTCCCGCCGAAGGATGAAACACCCGTCACCGCCGGAAGTTCCTGCCTTCGTACCGCCGAGGCGCACGCCCGCCGTCTGCCAGCGGCCGGCCGCCCGCCCGCTTCCCAAACTCGGCAAGTTTCGGATAATAGCATCCATGTCTGCGTGTTCGATTCCAGCCGAGAGTGTTCTCAATCAAGTCCTGCACGGCGACGCGCTGGCGCAGCTTGCCACGCTGCCCGCCGGCCTGGTCGATGCCATCGTGACCAGCCCCCCCTACTACTGCCAGCGGGATTATCGCGGCGCGCAGCAGTTGGGCCGGGAAGACACGCCCGAGGCCTATGTCGAACGCTTGACGGCCGTATTCCGGGCCTGTCGCCGGACGCTCAAGGACAGCGGTTCGCTGTGGCTGGTCCTGGGAGACAAGTACCTGGACGGCGAGTTGTTAGGCATGCCGTGGCAAGTCGCCCTGGCCTTGAAGGCGGACGGCTGGCGGCTCCGCAGCGACGTCATCTGGCACAAACCGAACGCCATGCCTTCGGCGGTCAAGACGCGGCCGACCACGGACCACGAGTACGTGTTCTTCTTGACCAAGTCGCCGGACTACTACTACGATGCCGATGCGATCCGCGAGCCGCACGTGACGTTCACGGACAAGAGCCGGATGCGGGGCGGACGCCGGCATTTCTTCCAGCCCGGCGGGACGCCGGAACAGGGCAAGAACCAGGGCAACCCCAACCTGCACCACGGGCGTTGGGACCAGGCGTTCCATCCCAAGGGCCGCAACAAACGCACCGTCTGGTCCATCTCCTTGTCCAAGTTCCGCGAAGCCCATTTCGCCGTCTTTCCCGAGCCGCTGGTCGAAACGTGCATCCTGGCCGGCTGTCCGGAGGGCGGCGTCGTCCTGGACCCGTTCCTGGGCAGCGGTACGACGGCGGTCGTGGCCAAGCGATTGGGCCGCAAGTATATCGGCATCGACTGCGTCGCCGAGTACTGCGAGATGGCCCGCCGTCGCCTGGGACAGGCTCCTGGCTAGCGCCTCGTCCTTCTCGGCCGCGATTGTCGCGTGAGGATTCCTGCCAGGCGGCTTTTTTTCGGCCGCATTTGACAGCCGCTGGCGGCGACCTAGGGTTCTGGTGAAGTGGGCCTGCAAAGACGCCCCCACAACCCATCAGCCCCCCCAATCGCAAAACACCCCGGTCTGACGGAGCCTTGAGATTTGCCTCTTGCGCTAGCTTCGTGCGCTCCGTCAGGCCGGGGCTTTTCGCCCCCCAGCCCTCCGTTCTTCCACTACGTCCATCCCGTAGCCGGGCCAGCTTTGTTCAGAATCCAGCGGAGCATCGGGGCGGTCACCCGCTCGGCCATGCCGTGACCGTCGCCCTGCCGTTCACCTTGCTGCGTTGTCCAGCCCGGGCGGCTCCCGCCACCCGCCGGGCATTCCTGATTCCGGCCATCGGAATCCTCTGCCGGTCTTTTTCTCCGCATGCCTGTTGACACGCCTTGGAGAAGATGTAATACTGAGACTCAGTATTAACAAGATCGTGCGGCGTCCGCCGTTTCCTGCGGCGTTCGCACTCGGACCGCTTGACGGGAGGCACTGATGAAAGGGAACCGACGGGACTGTTGCGGCTTTACTTTGGTTGAGTTGCTGGTG
>Ga0172371_10009030_pt1 | contig 13791 bp, 18 predicted proteins | sample Lak12m_FD_114543 | JGI IMG/M metagenome (GOLD analysis project Ga0172371, IMG submission 114543) | Freshwater microbial communities from Kabuno Bay, South-Kivu, Congo - kab_022012_12m | ecosystem: Environmental > Aquatic > Freshwater > Lake | place: Democratic Republic of the Congo: South-Kivu... | reverse complement strand
TTTACCTACTGAAGAAGGACAGTCTACTGCACGGCCTCTTTGAGTAATTGGATCTTCAAGCCATGCTACCCATTTTTCTTGAATCGAACCGTATGTGGGATCTTGCCACCAGGGTACGAATCGAATGATTGCGCGGTAAATTCCGCCTTGACCCTTGTCTGCTGATGGAGTATATTCCCCAGCGTTTTTCGAAGTTGGCTCTTTAATCTCTACATTAGGATTAAATAGAGCATCGTAATTTTCACTCATCTTTTTACTCTTTTTAGTTTATTACTCTTATTAGACTTTTTAGGTACCTTATTAGTCCGTTTAATTATATTATATATTAACGAACTTGTGAAAAGTTTTCATTTTTCTGTTAAATTTTTTTAACAGGTAATGATTTGATTGATAACATACTACAAGTTATTTCTTGACAGTTTTTTTGCTGGATTTCTTACCTTTAAATGTTACAATGTAATATAAAAATTTTTTTAATGGATAAGTATCTTTTAAATATTCATTGATAGATTCTTCTATTTGTTCTTTTGTTTTAGGAATTAAAATGTTTTCTATGCTCATGATCCAAATCGAAAAAAACCGATAATTCTAAGCAGAGGTGTAAAGCTCCCAGTCAGTTTAAGTATTTTTTCATCATATTGAAAAACGATTCCCTCTACGGGAACAACAGAATGAATTCCTCCAGATTTTTCAAGGCGTTCAAGATGTTTAACCATCTCTTTTATTTTTTTGTTAAATGCTTCAACATCTTCTACATCTTTTTTATCCATAAAATGCTTAAGATGATCCATTGCTCTGCTTAATTTATCTTGAATACTTTTAGTTGCTTTGTCGGAATCCATAGTAGCAAGTCCTTCTAGGTTTTTTAGAACAGTTACTCCTAATGTTGTAAATATGTCAACAAATGGTTCTAATAGAGATTCTGTAAGATCCTTTACATCTTTCTCTTGTTCTTTAACCCACTTTTGTAAATTCTCTGATTTGTCTTTTAATAATTTGTTTATTGTTATGGTTTTATCTCCTTTTCCCCAACGTTTTGCAAGAGTTTGTTTAAATTCTTCATCTGCTTCTTCAGGTAAATTTTTGTCAATGTACTTTCTAGTTTCGGCTTCAATATAATCAGCAATTGTTGATGTATCTGATAACTGATTATCTGTTTGTAATGCAGACAAATGGCGAATCAATCCCTCTCCAATATTATTTGAATCTGTAATATATTTTATAATAAGAGGATCAGTTTTCTTTATTAAGAAAGTGTTATCTACTTCTCCTTCACGTTGGAGTCTATTTATTTCTTCTATTAATTCAGTAAGTTTGCCTGTTTCAATTATCTTAACTAACTTACCATCTTTGTCTAATTCTCTTAGATGATGAATCCTTAATTGATTCCTTTCATAAGGGATCACATTTTCGTTATCAGTATAAAGAATTTCAATGTTTAACCATCTGGCGCCTTCTCCAAAAATCTTTTTAAGATTAATATGAGTTGAATCGAAGATGTTTTGAAAATCTTCCATTGCGGCTACAAATGCTTTTCGAACACTTTCTGGAGATCCTCTATCGGTAAAATAATAATCCATCTCATCTATATCCATGGCTTCTTCACCAAAATTTTTTAAATGTTTGGTTGAACGTGCCGAATAGACTACTCCATCTCTGCATGTAATTAAGATGTTTTGACCATCTAATTTTTCAGTTATATTTTCTAATTCGCCATGAAGAGATTTGTTTATAATATCTCTTAGAGCTTCAAATGTTAAATCTGAAGCTTCCCATACATTTTGTATGTGTCCTGCTGCTCCGCCCATTTCGTAAATTCCTTTTATTGTTTTATACTTGTCTGATGGATAAATATCTTCTTTTCCAGTTCTAACTCCTTCTCCAGCTTCTTCCAAATCTTTATCGGGCAATACCGGGAAATTATCATCTTGACTATCTGGTTGATTTAGTGCATTCCAAATAAATTTAATTGTCTTATCGGGCAATACCGGGTAACTCTCTTTAAATTTTTCATAATTTCCTGAGGCCAAATCTTCTCTGACTCTGGTAGCTGATATAGGTTCACCATCAGGATAAGTCAAGGGTTCTGCGTTTATAAGTAACTCTATAATTTGAACTCCTTTTGGAAGATTTTTTCCAAACTTTTCAGGAGAATAATTATTTGTGAATTCTTTAACTCGTTTATAATCATTTCCTTTTGTGGATGAAGCTAATGCATATTTTCCCGGGATTCTTTCGGGTTTTTCAATCCAACGATAACATGATAAAATTGGTGAATAAGAATCTTTATCTAATACAACATCAACATTCATTCCTGATAAAACATTTTGTGCAATATAATATGCAGTATCAGCAGAGATATCGTCTCTTTTTCCTGGACTTATAAACAAAACAACCTTTTTAACCTCAGGTTTTTCTAAATATCTTTTAATGAAGTCGATATGAGCCCCTGTGAGGGGTTTAAACCCCCCTGGATAAAGAATAGTAACTTTATCTAGTTTATTACCATATTCATCTATAGATTCAAATTTCATTTTTTGGTTCGTTTAATTTTGTCAAATTGTATTTTTCAATATTTGAAGTCAAATATTTTAAAAATCGATAATAATTATCTGATACATATGTTTCTGAATCTTTATAGTTTGGATTAACTGTTAATATCTGTTTATTTCCTTCTTTATGCATTCTTAAAATGCCATCTTCAACTAAATCATCAACAAAACTTAAGCCAAATTCATCCCCTCGTGTTACTCTAAAAACTGATCTTTCAATTTCTGATGGATCACCATCGAATAATCGCAATATTTTTTTAACGTGATTTGGTGGGTAATGACTATTTTTATGATCATTTATGTAATTAATAGCTTTTACAAAAAATACAAATTGATTTTGTTTAATTCGTTCTTGAACAACCCTAAGTATAGATTTATAAGATAAATTGTAGTATAATAATTTAATTATTTCTTCAAAAAAATATTTGTTATAAAGAAATTTAAATTCTTTTTCCATTTTTATCATTTCCTTGTGTCCTTGCCCAGTGTATTTCGGTAAAACATATGGAAGATAGCCATACTTATTCATTAACTCATTGTATTTGGCTTCATCTAATATTTTGTTATAATCTTCTGTAGAAATATAATCTAATACCCAATGGCTATAAGATTTTGCTAATTTAGTTCCTCGCCATCGATTGTTAAAATTTCTTTTAGCAGTATTGATAATAAGTTGTCTAACTTTTTCTTTCGGTAAAAGTTTTAACACCCCCGATGTATGTAATTTTTCTATTTCATAAAGTGTTAAATCATCTTTTTTAATATATTCATTTGCATCTTTAATAATATCTTCTTCTGCTTTGGGTTTAAACACGTCGCTTATGGCTTCAATAAGAAAAGGGTATTTTTCTGCAACCTCCAGGGGCAGATCTTGTTGCATGCTCTTTAAATTGACTTGGAATTTAGTCATTATTTCATTTAAACGAGCCTTGTGAATAAAATCTTTTCTGTGAATTATTTCCCATAAGGTTTCAAAAGAATTAGCTGAATCGGGTTTATAACCTTCTCCTAATGCAATATCGATGACATCTTGTGGATCATTTGTGATGAATTCTGATCCTAAAACAGTACCTTTTTGAACTAGATTTCCCTTTTTACCCATAAAAGATCTTTTAATACTCCAAACTCCGGTTGGAAATCTTATTGCTAATGAAGTATATTCTTCTGTTTTTCCTTCAAATAATTTAGTAACATCTTCAGTTGATTCTGAGATAAGAGCCATTAACAATGCATTTCTTGTTGCTCCTTTATATTTTGATTCTCCTTCTGCAAGATTTGGTGAGTGATACATAAATTTTGCCCATTTCAAATCGGGTGACGGCATTAAATCTACTTGTGCATATCCTTTTGATTCATCTCCACATATAGGAACTTTAACGGAAACCTGATCAAAACCTTTTAAAAGTGTAGTTTCAATACCATGTTCTTCATTCAATATTTGATTAATGGCTTCTGAAACTTCTTCAAATTTCATTCCATTATCTAAAAATCTTTTAGCGTTTATGGCTACATCAATATCTCCAGATTTTTCACCCTTTGGTTTCTTTCCATAAGATCCTATAGGAAGAGCTTCGTTTTTTTCAATGAAAATAAGCGGAAGAATATTTTGTTCTACCCATTCGTATGTTGGTTGAACTTCTTCTGTTTCTAACGGACGAACGTCCTTAACGGCTTTGCCACCCATCTTTTTTATCTTTTTTAATATGTGTTTAAATACTGACCCATTTTTTTGCTTATAGTTATTTCTTTTTAAAAGGTTTTGATTTAACAATACTATTTTTGTCTTCTTCCTTCTTTTTTTCTTCTAAATTTACTACTCTTCGGATCAATTCATCTTTTTCACCATCTTTATGATATGAATAAACTCCTTTAACAAATAAAACATCAAAGGGTTCATCTAAAATTTTTTTATATTTTTTTCCTGTTCCTTTCTTTACATAAGCTATTGTCATATGTGGTTCAAATTTTGGGAATGATTGAGTATTTGGAAATGCTTTTAAAAATAAATCTCTATATTGTTTTAATTCTTTCGTTACCGGCACGTTATATTTTACTACATCATATTCTAGATTTTCAAAAACATCAATCTCTGAAATTTGAACCTTTACTGGATCCATTTTTTGTTCCATTGCATCCACTATTACAGAAGGATCTACTTCATCTTCATGAATTCCATACAAAACTGTAATATGGGGGTTTTCTTCTAATCCATAAGAATCATCCATAGGCTTAATATAAACATCCTTTTCATCTATACCGGCAAGATGATTTTCTTCCCAACCCTTGATTTTTTTTGGTTCCATCATAACACAACCATAAACGGGTTCATCTTTCTTTTGTTCAAGAAGCCAGTTTTCTATTGAAATAAATTTTATATTATCCATACTGGAATTTTTTTAAGTCCTTTAGATAAAAGCCAACACAATCTTCTATTTCCCCCTACTAAATAATATTTGTTATTTAAATTCAAAATAACAGGAATAGGAATATCATTTGAATGTTTATCAAACCAATCAAATGATTTATAATATTTTTTTAATTCAGGATCCTTTATAGTTTCTAAATATTTAGGATTTTTAATAAAATTATGAAAACTTTGATCATTTGTTTTATAATCTTCTCCGAAATAAACATTTGATAATGCTTCTTTACTAATAATTTTCTTTTTTCCATTTTTAAATTTTTCATAAAGAAAATCAATAAACGGATGCCATTTTTTATCTAATTTCTTTTTTATTGATAATCCATTATTTGTATTAAATTTTTTCTGTAGTAATTCATTCATTTCCTTAGGAATTATAGCTGCATAATACTTATTTTTATCAAATAAATCTTTATCTATATCTTCAGGTAAGACATCATTAAAAAAATTAAATAATCTAAATAATTCAGAGTAATCTAATTCAGGATCAGAAAAATTTGTTAAATTTTTTTCCTCTAATAACCAATTTGTAATACTTAAAAAATTATTCTTCATCTTCTTCAGTATCAGGGAAATTTGCATTAAAATCGTCTCTTACATTTATTTCTTCATCATCTGTTATTTCCAATAACTTACTTTCTAATTCTCTAGTAAATCCCTTTGGATCAGTATATAATGTGGTTTGTAATTGCCAACCATCTGCATTCATATAAAAGAAATCTGAATTTATTTCAGAATATCCAGAAACTTCATAGTCGTATTCTCCTGTTTTAATATTAACCCTAAATTTTATGTATGTAGTTAATTGTAGATCTGAACCATCATCTTTATAAAAGTTAAATATCAAATTATCTCCTCTTAAAGAAATAGCATCTTTTTCAAATACTCCACCAGTAACTGGATCCGAAACTTCTTTACGAATGAATTTTATTATTCCCCCCTCTTGTTCAATGACATTCATCATTTCTTCCGAAGATTTAGGTCTAAAAACATCTTCTGCAACACTCTCAGTTAATTCATCCAAATATTGAACTGCATATTTTAAAAATAATTTATATGCTTTACCACCCAATTTTTTGTAAATGTCCAATAGAGGATGATCTGGTGGTCTTCTTAACATTCTTCCCCTAAACATTGGGGGTCTCATACCTTCTGGAGGTCTCATTCCTGGGGGTGGTGGAGGAGGCATATGTTTTGGCGGGCCAGGTTCATATATCGCGCTTTTTAACATCCCTAGTATATCTTCCTTTGGATGAAAATCAGACATTTCTTGAACAAAACTAAATGCCATTGCCATTATTTCTTGTTTGTTTCCAAAATAATCCTCTTTTGATTTAAATGTAGGATTTTGTTTAACCTTCATTCTGTCAACTTGTTGTAAGTGTATAGTTTCGTGTCCGAATCCAGACCACAACCTATTCAATAAAGAATCTAATCTGGCTCTAGACATTTTAACAACTTTATCATCAAAAGTTTTATCAACATAAAGTGTAATTTTATTTGTTGATGGGTCAAATCCTAATAATCTTATGCCTGCTTCAGGAACCATGTTGGCTTTTTGAAACTCTCTTTTTTCTTCAGGGGGAATCGCAGCCATGTGTTCATCAAAATCCACAAGCCCTATATCTAATGGATTTAATTGTTGATTTAAATCATAAAACGGATCCCATGTATCAGATGTTGCTACATTGACAAAAATCTCTTTAAATTGATTAAATAGATCTTCATTAGGATTTATTTTGGCTTCATTTATAAATTTGGCTCTCATTCTTTATCTTTAAATTTAGGTTCTCTAGAATTTACATACCAAAACGGCGCTTTGGCTAAATCGATAATATTTTTAATTAAATTAAAGTTATCTAAAACAAAATCAGGATATATCATTAATGATCCACTATATTTAGCACCTATTGTTTTTCCTTTATAAATGATGGGTCCTTCTCTCTCTTCTGGAATTTGAAAATCAAACATTCTAAATTTATCTTCAATTGGAAGATTGACGTTTATTTCTAGTCTTGAAGAATTATCGACACGATTAAAATCAAGCTGTTCATTTATAAATTTAGCTCTCATTAACTAAGACTTTATTTTATTTATTCAAAATAAAAAAGGAGTGTTTCCACTCTTTATATTAAATTCGGAAGAGTTTTTAATAATGAAATTAGATTTGGGTCTGGGTGACAATCAGATTTTTGAGGATATGGTCTATATGACACATGAGTCCAAACGCCTGGTGTACCTCCAAGAGCTCGTGGAGAAACATCCCACATATCTTCATTATAGTTTAATGGGATGTTATAAGTTTTATTCCATAAAAGTATTATTTCACCAAGAGAACGAAGCTGATCATATGAATACGCCTCATAAATTTGTGATCCTCTAAATCCCATTGGATAAATGCTAGTTGGAACGTTTACAACACTATCATAAACAGTATACAATTTACCATTACGTTCTGTTAATTGCCCCCAACTATCAAGTTCTATTGCAATAGATCCTTTATCAAGTGAAGGAATTCCACATCCTAAATGATAACCCCAATATTTTGAAGAAAATAGTTGGTTTATTTTACCATCTCTTTCGATAATTACACATGTAGCAACGTGTTCTTTGAATTTTTTCCAATGTTCTAAATCTCCACTAATTCCAGGACCACTTATTGTGTGATGGATTGTAATTTGCTTCTTAGTAAAATACTCTTTATAATATTTCACCCAATCAACTTGAACTAAATCTTCATCATCTAATGATAAAGGTTTAAGACCTGACCAATCCCAAGTTGCTTTTGGAGGTTCAATAGGGTCAGTTGGAGTAACGACAGGTTCGGGCATAGGTTTTTTATTAAAGAAAGGTATGCAAAACATTTTTTATTTATATATTTCAAAAAGAAAGGGAGTTAACTATTTAACTCCCTTCCTTGTAAGAAATCTTTCGCATTTACCTTTCCATGCCGAATTGCCCCATGAATCTATTGCTAAAGTTTTAGTATTATTTAATATTCCTCTGTTTTCAACCCAATCATCATCAAGATGCCAAACAAAATCTTTATCTTTTAAGAATACCCATTTATCTATAAAATTCGTAAAATAAATTCTATCTCTAGGAATTCCTAATTTATCAGCCACCTCAAAAAGATCTCTATTAGCCATTTGAGCATATTGAACAGTAGTACTATAGGCTGTTAAAAATTATGATGGGAAGTCTGAACTTTGAGGTATTAAACAATTTGTTAATCAAAGATATAAGTGATGTCAGAGATTACATCAGAGAGAAGATAGCAACTATGCCGGTAACTAAGTCAGTAACTAAGTCAGTAACTAAGATAATTGAGCTAACCGAATATTTAGCAATAGAGAAAACAAGAGAGGAAATTCTCGGATTTCTTGAAATGCTCACTATCATAGCGTGAAGTAACTATCCATACTTCTACTCCTCTTTCAATAAGTTCTTTTGCATACTCTTGAATATGAGGCCTATCTAAGGTACTATCGAAATCAAACGATACTCTCATTGTACAAATATAATAAAAATTATGGGAGTCTTAACAATTTTTCTATTTTTTCTGAAACTTTATATCCATCTTCTGTTTTTTCGATGAATCCATTTTCAAAAAATATTTTAGCAGTAAATGCGCCAATTTCCTTGGCATCTTTAATTGCTTCTTTTATTTCTGTGTCAGATAAAATAGGGGTTGCACCAGTTTCATCCTTTTTTAATACTCTAGCTTTTATAGATGAACGAATTAATTTTTTTGATACAAATATAGAAATAGATTTGTCGAACTCACTATTTAGAATTCTTTCATCCATCTTTTTTAAAAATATTTTCGCTTGCTCAGTCATAGCGTTTTTATGTATTTATCTTGTTAGATTGCTTTAGCAGCAAATCTTGTTAAAATTTAACAAAAATTTAACGAGGTTTTTAAAACCAGGGGCCCGAGGTTCATAAAATAAGTACTTAAGCTCCCAAGGAAAAACTATTCCTAAATATAATTACTTATTGATCTTTTCCCGCAGGGTCTCGAGAGTCCAGTAGGCATCTACAATATCGTCAAGGTGAACAAGCCAGTTTCCTTTCTTAGTCTTAAATTCCCCCTCATTTCTTTTTAAATAGTCACTAAATTCAGTAGGGGCATTTTTGAAAGCTTCAATCATGTCAGCTTTCTTTTGTCCTTTCTTAGAACACCCTGCAGTTTTCTTAATGGTTATAGGAGCATATGTATACATATTGTCTAACGAAACAACATCGGATAAAACATCCATCAGAATATATTTATACCCACCTAATTGCAACACAACATCGCCGGAAGATCCATAAGACAAACCTTCGAAAGCTAAATAAGTTTCGTCATCGATAAACGAAGAAATTGAGCTAAGTATAAGTTTGGCTAAATATTTTGAATTCTCAACTTCATAACGAAGTTTTTCAGAAACATTATCTCCTTTATCTTTATCATCTGTTCTTTCAACTAAAAGAATAGGAGCATCTTTATAAATATTTTTATTAGATTCAGATAATCCATAAGGCCACGATATAAAATAATATCGTTCATTTTTTAAAATACAAGCTGCTGGTTTATTGATTGAAAAGTCAAATCCTATTAATGTCATATATTTTTGAATATTAGATATTTATATTATAATAAGTCGACATTAAAGTTTTATATTGAAATCTATTTTATGAATAAATAACCCCTCATCGGCATAAAATAGAAACATTGATTCGCTAGTAGGATAATTATCAATTTTAAAAGGGCTAATATAAACAAATGTTCCTTGAGGAATTTTTACTAATACTGCTTCTTCAAATCCCCTACCTCTGTTTATTTCTGTAACTTCAACGTGTTCTACGGGGCCACTACGATCCCAAGCACCATCAAAGTTAACTTTAAATTCTTGACCTTTTTCATCATTAAGAATTTTAGCAATATAAGCAGCTGGAGCTTGACCAGTCTCTTCAATAATCTTTCTAACTTCCTCTTCAGATTTGCCTATTAAGATGTTTTTTGCCCTCATTTATCTAAATTTATTTGGAAATATAGTCCTCCATTCATGTCCTTGCGGAACTTGTGATACTCTAACACCAAAAATTTTATGTTCAGGACAAGGATCATTACCATCTATTAAGAAGTTATTATTACAAGCCCATGTTTCAATATTTCTACTTATTCTCTGACCTACACTAAACGGAAATCTAATTCGAGGATTCAAATTCTCTATTTTAGATATTCTTCCATCTAAATTTTTAAACACAACAAAAGATAAACTTGGATTTATTTTATGTGTAAAGGCAATCTTAGTGTCACCAAATCCTTCGTTTATAAGTTTAGCTCTCATTATAGTTTAAATTTATTTTCTTCAATAAATTTTCTAATGTCATCAGGGATTTCTGCATTATGAGCATAATCTTTGTCCCACATATATTTAGGAATATAAACAGCCCATACTCCTGATTCTTTTTGATGTTGATATTGATGTGCCGCTCTAATTTTCATCATTGGAACTTGTGATAAACTTCCTGAGTCATATTTATTTAATTTGACAAGATTTTCAATTCCCATCCTTTTCTTATGCAATGTTTCTCCACCAACTTCTTTTTCAACAAATTCAGGATAACTTATGAAAGCATATACATCATAATATTCATCCCTTAATTCTTCTTCTTCAGAACGAGTTTCTCTATATAAAGATAACTTTAGTTGTTCAATATCTTTCTTATTAAATAATTTATTATCACTTCCAGATTCTGGAATTGTTATGTTAGCTGCTTTATCAAGAATATTACTACGACCATATCTTTCTCCCATTTCATGAATTAAACTTTGTAATGTATTAACTTCATGACGATCAATAGCACCTTTGATCTTAAATAGAAGCATTATTTGGTTTGTTTCTGGATCAACTCTTGGATCATCTTCAACATCTCTAAATAAATCTGGCCATGATTTAAAGAATCTCCAAACTAATTTTGCTTTCTCATTAAAATCTTTTTTGTTTAAGATATAGGCTTTTAAGTCCTTTAATAACTTACCATCTTTCATTCCAGAAAAAATATCAGGAAATTGTTTTTCAATATTCTCAATATAATTAACTGTTTCAATAACATCAAGTTTTTGTAATTCTTTCTTTACTTCATCCCTAATATCCGCAATGACTTCAGGCTGTTTAAGAAGCCCTTGATACATTTGTCCATGTTGTTTCTGCATCTGTTGAATAACGTAAATCCTGTCGTAAACAGACATGTTTTTAATTTGATTTAAAACCTCAACTGCTGTTTTTGGTTTTAAAATACCTCCTAAGGCTTCATATACTTTTTGTGCTTTCATACTCAAAATATTATTTATAAACATAACCAGCAATATTCCCACCATATGGAAGTATTAATTCTCTCATCCATTTTAGTGGAACATAATCAACCATTTGCCACTGTCCTATATTATTGCCATTTTGGTCATGATAAAAGTTCTGCTTTTGACCAATTTGGAAATTAGGTTGACTTCCAGATGTAAATATAAGTCTATAATTGAAAAATTTTCTCTTTGTTAAATCAATTTCTTCTTTTGGTTTTGGTTTTAATATACTCGAAATTCCTGTTGATGGTGTTTCAACACCCTGTAAATGAGTATAATCATGGCCCTTTGGATCTACCCATACTTCAACGATAATCCTTCGATTGCGCCAAGTATCATAAACATTAAATATTGGGCTTTCACCAGTTCTTAAATTAACTTTTCCTAATGGAAGAATAGCATTTCCTTGCCAGGATCTTCCTCTTCCAATATATGGATTTCTATTTGAAGTTGATTTGTATTGTTGTTCTTTAGGAAGTTTACTACCAAGAATTGGATGATCTTTAAGAACCTCAAGTCTTTCTGCTGGTGGTGGTCCATTATATCCCAATTCCTTTGCTTTATCGTAGAATATCTGAACAATATCATTCCAACCACCATAAACTTCTGCAGCAGCTTCAGCTCTTCCTATGGCTTTATTAACATTAGTAAGTGTATTGGCCATTTGACGTGCTAAAGCAACTTCTTTTTTAAAATCACCACCAGACTTTTTAGCAAAATCTTTTACACGTTTTAGATCTTTTGGTTCATAAGCCTCATCTATATCTTCATCTCCTTCATCTGACCAATTTCCTAGATCTTCAATAACATTTTCAAGATCTTCTATTTCCACATTGCCTTTGTATAATTCTCCACCAGGAACATCACTTAATGCTATCAAAGATTTATATCCTTTTGGATCATTTTCCCTCATCCATGTTATTCCTATTGAATTTAATGCATATTTTAATTCATTAAAATCATTAGGATATGTTCCAATATCTATATCACCACTATATCCTTGTACATATGCTTGCCATTCGTCTCCCTCCCATTTAAAATAAACTTGCCAGCCTTTTTTATTTCTTGCATTGAACGCATTATCATCTAAATCGTCAACTTCAATCCCCTTTCTTATAAATTGAAAATACATCTCAATCGCCTCTTCATCATTATAATCCTCTAATTCTGCTCTTAATACTAAAAGAGAGTCTTCAATTTCTTTTTTAGATTTAGGTTTTAAAATACCTTTAGAACTTTCATCTAAATCCTCATCATCTTCATCTGCTTCAAATTCTTCTTCTTCTAATGAATGCATCAATTCCATAAATTCAGATGGATCATAATTGTCAATTAAATAATCTATTGTATCAAGTACCTCACCGACTGTTTTACACTCTTGATCTTCTCCATAATCTTCCATAATTGGAATATCTGGATAACCACTTACATGAAATTTATCTTCATTAAAATCATAATATGTTTGAACAATAAAATCATATGGTAAAACTTCGATTGTTAATGTAAAAGTAATAGGGTTGCCATCTTCCTCTTCTAGTTGTACTTTTTTGTTTTGAAGTTTTTTTAAGGCCTTTCTTAAATCATCTGTCTTTTTAAATTTGTCTTCCCATCTTTTTTGTAGTCTAGGATTTAATTTTTTAGGCTTTAAGATTGAATCAGTATTTATCTTTTTTGCTCTCATATCATAAATTATTTTCCTAGTGCAATACCTAATGCAGTCGTAACTAATCGACTAGTCATTAATTTTCCTAATGTACCATTTTGCTCTATTCCTAAAACTCTACATATAGCTTTGCCAATAGCAGGTCCAACTAAAACACCAACAACCCCACCACCAATGGCGCCTAAAAGTCCTTCATCTATTTCTTCTCCTTTTTCTAGTTTTTCAACCAGAACATTATATAGTTTTTCACCCTCTTGAATTTGTTCAGGGGTTAATCCTTTTACCTGTTCAGCTTCAAATATCTTCGTGGTAGAAGCATATTGAAAATCATAGTAAGTTAATAGTTCTTTTGCCATCCCTATATCTAATTTTTAATCATATCTTTCTCTATATCTTTTAATATCTCCAATAGATTTATTAACATCTTCATATTGAACAAATTGTTCTAAAATATCAGTAGCTTTAAATCAATATCTTCATCTTCATATCCAAGCTGTCCTATACTCCAGAAATAAATATAAGTATCAATTAAATCTTCATCATCAATTCCCCTGGGCCTGAAGTCTCTGCATAAGACCAAAAGCCTTATCATCAAGTATCATAGTATAAAATACATTAAAATTGAAGCACCCAACCCGCCCCAGAACGTAAACCACGCATCAGCAAACTCCGGAGTGCCTTTTCTGAGCCATTTGTCCCAAATAATCTCCTTTGCAATTCCAGCTAATAAAGCAATGCCGGCAGAAAGGATCATCAAATCCCGAATCCAAAATATCTTAATCAGGACTGCAAAGACAACCCCTAT
>Ga0172371_10009028_pt1 | contig 13792 bp, 12 predicted proteins | sample Lak12m_FD_114543 | JGI IMG/M metagenome (GOLD analysis project Ga0172371, IMG submission 114543) | Freshwater microbial communities from Kabuno Bay, South-Kivu, Congo - kab_022012_12m | ecosystem: Environmental > Aquatic > Freshwater > Lake | place: Democratic Republic of the Congo: South-Kivu... | reverse complement strand
TCGTGATAAAATTCAGAACAAAAAATATTGTGTTGCATGCGGAAGCAGTACAATAGTTGATGTTTCAATGCCATATTCATTTAAGTTATTTTTAGATGAGCTGAGAGCAATGGCTTTATATCCTAAAATAATAATTAAAGAAGGATTATAGGTGGTGCATATGTTTAAACGTGTAGGCGGATTAAAATTTGGTTTAATGGCACCAGAAATGATAAGAAAGATGTCTGTGCTTGAGATTAAAAGTGCTGAACTTTATGATAAAGATGGATTTCCTGTTGAAGGGGGTTTAATGGATCCACACTTAGGTGTTGTAGAACATGGAAGAAAATGTAAAACTTGTGGACAGACAATGGATAAATGTTCAGGACATTTTGGACATCTGGAATTAATCAGACCAATAATTCATGTTGGTTTTTATAAAAGAGTAGATATATTGCTTAATATTTCTTGTGGTGAGTGCGGAAAACTTGTTTTTTCAAACGATGAGATCAAAACTATGCGTGAAAAAAACAAGAGTGATGATGATTTTATGCGTGCACTTCTTTTGAAATCTCGTGGAAAATCAACATGCCCGTATTGTGGTGCAGTAAAACATAAATTAAAATTAGATCCTCCAACAAATTTCTATGTTGAAAACAAAGAAGCAGAATCAGGATTTGTCAAAATATATCCAAATGAAATAAGAGACAGATTTGAGAAAATACCTGATGAAGATTTGAGAAAAGTAGGATATAAATTTAGACCTGAATGGATGATAATGAAAGTATTACCTGTTCCTCCAGTTAATATGCACCCTTCAATTACATTAGATAATGGAATTAAATCTGAAGATGACTTAACATTCAAATTAGTAGATATAGTTATAACAAATAATAGATTGCGTGATAACATAAATGCAGGAACACCTCAATTAATTATTGAAGACTTGTGGAACCTATTGCAATATAATGTTACAACATATTTTAACAATAATACACCTGCAGTTCCTCCGGCAAAACACAGATCTGGCCGTGTGTTGAAAACAATTGTACAGCGTATTAAAGGAAAATCAGGAATTATTAGAAACAATTTAATGGGCAAACGTGTCAACTTTGCAGCGCGTTCTACAATTAGTCCTGATTTGTATATTAGTGTTGATGAATTAGGAGTTCCAAAATATGTTGCAAACATTCTGACAGTAAGAGAAAAAGTAACAGATTATAATATAGAGCAGATAGTTAAGATGCTGAAAGAAGAGCCAGAGAAAATAGAATATGTTATAAGACCAAATGGTTCAAGAAGAAAGTTTGTAGAAACAACAAAAGATACAATCATGGAAGAACTTGATGTTGGTTATGCTATTGAAAGAAAATTAAAAGATGGAGATCTTGTTCTATTTAATAGGCAGCCATCTTTACATAGAAGTTCAGTAATGGCACACAAAGTAAAGATAACAGAAGGAAACACATTCAGATTAAATCCAACAGCTACTACTCCATACAATGCAGATTATGATGGAGATGAAATGAACATGCACGTTCCTCAGACAGAAGAAGGATATGTCGAGGCAAAAGAATTAATTAGTGTTGATAAACAGATCATTTCACCAAGATATGGTGCACCAATAATTACAATGCAGGAAGATAGTATTTCTGGAGCATTTTTGCTTTCTTTATCATCAACAAAAATACCACGAGATATGGCATATCAGTATTTCCATTTGATTGGTTTGGAAGAGCCTCCAGAACCTGATTTAACAGAAAAAATGTATTCCGGAAAACTTGTGTTTAGTTTGTTATTGCCTAAAGATCTCTCAATGAAATATAACTCTGTACTTAGCAAATATGTTGACAGTGTTGATAAATCATCAGTTGAATATAAAAATCTTAAAAGAGATTCTGTTGTAGAAATTGAAAATGGAATATTAAAGAGCGGAGTTATTGATAAAGTAAGTTTGGGAGAGGGTATTGCAAAATTAATAATGGAATTATATGATAAATACGATGGCGCAACAGTTATTAAATTTTACAATAATCTAAACAGAATAATGATAGATTTGATTACCAAATTTGGATTGAGTGTTGGTTTATCAGAATATGAGCCATCAAATGCATTTATAAAACATAAAGATAAAGTGTTAGATGAATTCTTTGGAAAAACTAATGATATAGAAAAGAAATACAAAGAAAATAAACTTGAAAAAATACCTGGAAAAAGCTATGATGATTCATTTGAAACATACATGGTAAGAGAAGCATTTACGGCAAAGAAAAAACTTGAAGATTATATTGTTAAGGAAAAAGTAGGTGTGCTTTTAGGAGATAATCCAAAGTATAATACAATGATGATGATATTAAGTGGAGCTCGTGGAAACAATACAAATCTTACAAATTTAATTGGTTTGTGGGGTCAGACAGCAGTTCGTGAAAAAAGGCCGAGCAGAGGATATAGAAATAGAGTATTATCAACTTTTAAGAGAGAAGATCTTGGTGCTTTGGCAAAAGGATTTGTAACACACTGTTTCTACGATGGAATGTCTCCTCGTGAATTATATTTCCATGCAATGGGTGGAAGACAAGGAGAAGTTGATACGGGTGTTTCTACAAAAATCTCAGGTTATTTATATAGAAGAATCTCAAATGCAGTAAGGGATGTTTTAGTAATGCCAGACTATAGTGTAAGAACATCTGATAATAAAATAATTCAGTTTAAATACGGTGAAGATGGAATTTATCCTCAGAGCACATATCATGGAGATCCTTTATTTGAGGAAAGATTAAATTCAATCTTAAAAAATATTGATAGACAAGGTGATTCTAAATGAGTTATGAGTGGCCTAAAGAGATTGAAGAAAGAGTAAATAAGTTTGCAGACTCAAAAGGATTAAAAAGCAAAAAGAAAACAGAATTTATAAATGCTGCATATGATAGATACAAAGAGAGCTATGTGCCAATTTATGAACCTGTTGGTTTGCTTGCTGCACAGAGTATGGGTGAACCTGCAACTCAGTTAATTTTAAGAACAAAGCACTACGCAGGTGCTGCAGAAGTTTCTGTTGGTTCTGGTATTGAACGTCTGGAAGGATTAGTTGATGCAAGATCAAAAACAAAATATCCCATTATGACAATATTTATAAAGAAAGAATTGCCTAAAGATGACAAGAATATGCAAAAATATCTGAAAGAACTGATTTTCAAAAAGCTTAGTGATATATGTGAAATAAAAGAAGATCTGGCAAGTAAAAGAATTATAGTAAAATATCGCAGAGACTTAATGAAAGAGCTCGATATAAATGCAGACTTTGTCAAAGATAAAATAAAAACAATGTTCAAAGCTAAAGTTAAAGAATCAGATACTGGTATTGAATGTATATTTGATGATGCAAGCTTAGTTACCATAAGAAAATATTATGTTAAGCTTGTTGAATCAAATATCAAAGGTATTGAAGGAATTAACGATGCAATTATTTCTGATGAGAATGGTGAGAAAGTAATTAAAACACAAGGCACAAATTTTAAATCTGTTACTGCAGTGGATTTTGTTGATGCAGAGAGAACTTATACAAATGACATATTTGAAACATATAAGGTTTTAGGAATTGAAGCTGCAAGAAATCTATTAGTCAAGGAAATCTGTGGAGTTTATAATTCCGCAGGTATTGGAATAGATATAAGACACGTGTTTCTTTTAGCAGATACTATGTGTTATGATGGTACGGTTAAAGGTGTTGTGAGAACAGGAATTGTCAGTACAAAAGCAAGTCCATTAGCAAGAGCTGCATTTGAACAAACAGAAAAGGTAATATTTGATTCTGCGTTTGAACAAGAATCTGAAAAATTCATTGGTGTTGTTGAAAATGTGATGGCAGGGTTGCCTATTAACGTTGGTGTTGGAAATATAGAATTAATTATGGATTTCAATGCACAGTCTACACCTATTGAGGCACCAAAATATGTTAAACCGGAAAAGAAAATACCTGTAATAAAACCAGAAGACAGCCTAATGAGAGAAACAAAACACGTTAAAAATGTATTAAAAGATGAGATTAAAAAAGAAGATGTCAAATTACCAAAGAAGGTTAAAGAAGAAATTCTTGACAAAGAAAAAATAAAAGAAATTGAACTTAAGCGTGAAGAACGTGAACGTGAAAAACTTGAGAAATCAAAAAAATCTAAGAAAGAAATAGTAACAGAAGAAGATGAAATAGAAAACTTGACTGCAGATGATTATGATTCAGATGATCTTTCAGATGAAGATCTGGAAGTCTTGGGAAAATCAAAGTATAAGAAATCAAAAAGCAAGGACGGAAAGAAATAATTGTAGTGTTTTGGAGGAATATTTATGGGTTTAGAAGAGCAAATTAAAAGAGCAATGAGTACAGGAACAGTTGTTTTAGGCACAAAAAAAACAGAGAAGACAATTATGTTAGGCAAAGCGAAATATGTTTTTTACTCTCAGGATTTAGATGACGCAGTAAAAGAAAGACTTGTATATCTGTTAGAATTGGGCAATATAAAAAATAAAGAGATGCCATACACTTACAAAGCTTTTGGTGAAGTTCTTGGGCAAGGCTTTCCTGTTGGTGCATTAGCAGTTGTATCTGAAGGTAAAGCGCTTTTTGATTTAGATGCAAAAGAAGAGCCAAAGAAAAAAATAGTTAAGAAAAAAACATCAAAAAAAACAGCAAAGGTAACCGCAACAGAAGAGGAAAAAGAGTCAGAATAAAATAAAAATAAGGGAGAATTATGAAGAAACATCCTGAAGTAAATTTATAAAGATATTGCTGATAAAATATAAATAGCAAGATAATTGAAATTTAAAAATTATGGTTAGGTCATTATAAGGTGTTGATTATGGGATATGGTGAATTTGCTGCAGAACAGTTAGCAAAGAAAAGAAAAAAATGGTTAAAGAAGTCAATTAAGAATGTTAAGAAGATAAAACGAAAATTTAAGAAATTGAAAAATCCATTGAAAGGAGCACCAATGCGTAAAGGTATTGTAATAGGAAAGAGAAATGTAGAAGCACGTCAGCCAAATTCTGCATTAAGAAAATGTGTAAGAGTACAATTGGCAAATGGAGTGCAAGTTACAGCTTTTGCACCAAGAGATGGAGCAATAAAATATATTGATGAACACGATGAAGTTGTTATTTCAGGCATAAATGGAAAAAAAGGCGGACCTAAAGGAGATCTTTGGGGAGTGCGTTATAAAGTAGAAAAAGTCAACAACATGTCTTTAGAACAGCTTAGAACAGGTAAGAAAGAAAAAGTAAGAAGATGAAATAATTGATAATGAGTGTGGTTTTATGTTAGTTTTTAACAGATGGGACAGCGAAGCTGTCAAAGTACATGATCAAGGCATTGCCCGTTATTTAGGATTATCAAATAAACTGGTTGTACATAGTTTTGGAGTTCATTCATCTAAAAGATTTTCCAAGAAAGAGCAAAATGTTGTAGAGCGATTGGTAAATAAGCTTATGCGTTCAGGCCAGGGAAAAAGAAAATTAGGCGGACATTTTATCAGAGGAAGAGGCGGAACAGGAAAAAAATTAATGATTATGAAAGAAGTTGAAGCTGCTTTTGAAATAATAGAAGCAAGAACTAAAAAGAATCCTGTACAAGTTTTAATTGAAGCAATTGAACGTTCAGCACCTAACGAAGATGTAACAAGATTAAAGAAAGGTGGAGTTGCATATACTGAAGCTGTTGATATTTCACCATATGCAAAATTAAACGAATCATTAAAAAATATTGCATTAGCGGTTTTTGCAGGAACATTTAATAACAGCAAACAGTTTTCTGAAGCACTTGCAGATGAAATAATCTTGGCATCACAGAGTGATAATAAGAGTTATGCCGTAAAAAGAAAAGATGAAGTTGAAAGAATTGCAAAGTCATCACGATAATCAATTCTTTTTCTTATTATATTTTCTTAAAAGCAGAAGAAAAGTTCATCATTCGTGTCATATATTGATATGATTGATTTGTCATTTATAATTTTTTTTAAGAGATAATACTGGCAAAGTTTGAGTTCATTGCCTAACATGCAAGAACATCAAACAGTTTCCATTTTGTTTTTGTTATATTGTAGATGGTATAAAATGGCAAAGTTTGAGTTCATTGCCTAACATGCAAGAACATCAAACAGTTTCCATTTTGTTTTTGTTATATTGTAGGTGATATAAAATGGCAAAAAAAGAAGATATTGCGCGTTTAGCAAATAAGATGATGCAGAATCAAAAGAATATAAGAAATTTAGGAATTGTTGCACATATTGATCATGGAAAGACAACATTAAGTGATAACTTGGTTGCAGCAAGTGGAATTATCTCAGAAGATCTTGCAGGAAAACAGCAATTCATGGACTTTTATGAATTGGAGCAAGAAAGAGGAATCACAATCAATGCAGCAAATGTATCTCTAATTTATCATGTTGGTCCTGAAGATTATTTGGTTAATCTTATTGATACTCCTGGACGCGTAGACTTTGGAGGAGATGTTATCAGAGCAATGCGTGCTGTTGATGGTGTTATAATTGTTGTTGATGTCGTTGAAGGAGTTATGCCTCAGACAGAAACAGTTACAAGGCAGGCATTAAAAGAATATGTAAAACCTGTTTTATTTTTGAATAAAGTTGACAGATTAATGACTGAAATGAAAGTAACTCCGGAAGAAATGCAGCAAAGATTTGTAAAAGTTATTGCGCATGTAAATAAAATAATAGATGATTATTGTCCTGCAGAATTTAAGGGTAAATGGAATGTTTCTGTAAATGATGGCAGTGTTGCTTTTGGATCCTCAAAAAATAATTGGGCAGTAAGTTTAAGATCAATGGAAAAAACAAAAATCAATTTCAAAGATATTTATGATTATTGTAGAAATGATGATCAGAAAACTCTTGCAAAAAAGAGCCCAATGCATGAAGTTGTTGTTGATATGATAATTCATAATTTGCCTAATCCTATTGAATCACAAAAATACAGAATCCCAAGGATATGGAGCGGAGATTTAGAGACAGATGAAGGAAAATCAATGCTTGCATGTGATCCAAAAGGGCCATTTTCAATGATGGTTACAGATGTTGTAATTGATCAGCATGCTGGAGATGTTGCAACTGGACGTGTATATTCTGGAACTGTTGGAAAAGGCAAAGATGTCAATTTAATAGGAATGCAGACAAAAGCAAAAATTCAGCAAACCGCATTATTTATGGGTCCAGAAAGAGTAATTGTTGATGATGTTCCTGCAGGAAATATTGTTTCATTAATTGGATTGAAAGAAGCATATGCTGGTGAAACAATTGCAGAGAAACCAATTAAAGAATTTGAGTCATTTAAATCAAATGCAGAGCCAGTTATTACAATGTCTGTTGAAGCAAAAGATCCAAAAGATCTGCCAAAACTTATCGAGGTAATTAAACAAGTTTCAAAGGAAGATCCTAATGTAAGAACAAGTATAAATCAAGAAACAGGTGAACTTTTAGTAAGCGGAATGGGAGAATTGCACTTAGAGATTGTAAAATACAGAATTGAACATGATCATAAAGTTCCTATTCAGGTAAGTCCTCCAATTGTTGTTTATCAGGAAGCAGTTACAAAACCGTCTGTGTTAATTGAAGCAAAAACACCAAACAAACACAACAAATTTAAAATGGTTGCAGAACCAATTCCCAGAGAATTATATGATAATATTATTGAGACAAGAATAAAGGGGAAGATCAGAGATAATAAAGATGATGATAAGATTCAGAAATTAATTGAGTGTGGCATAGAAAAAGAGACTGCAAAAAGAATCTGGGCATTAAATAATGGATGTGTAATAATTAACAGAACAAGAGGAATTATACATTTGATTGAAGTAAAAGAGCTTGTTATTCAGGCATTCCTTGATGCAACAAATGCGGGTCCACTTGCTAAAGAACGTGTAACTGGCGCATTTATTTATATTGATGATGCAACTTTGCACGAAGATGCAATCCACCGCGGTCCGGCGCAGATATTGCCTGCAATAACGCGTGGAATCTATGCATTGATTATGTCATCAGATCCAATATTGCTTGAGCCAAAACAGAAATTGTCAATGAACTTCCCGAATGAATATATGGGCGCAGTAACGAAAGAGCTACAGAACAGAAGAGTTGCACTTGAAGATATGAGAAGCGAAGGTGAAGAAACAATTGTAACAGGAAAAGCGCCTGTCCGTGAATTAATTGGATTTAGTGCTGGCGCAAGATCTGCATCACAAGGACATGCAATATGGACTGCAGAATACTGGGGTTATGAATCATTGCCAAGAGATCTGCAGAAGAAGGTTGTCAAGGAAATTAGAGAAAGGAAAGGTCTAAGTCCAGAGCCTCAGGGCTATGAATATTATTTAGACTGAATGCAAAATTCCTTCGCAAACACAGGAAAAAGCACAGGTAATGTTTATAAGGATTTTGTTATATAATATATCAGCTTGTTGCTGATTATAAAATCTTAAATAGAGTTCATTATTTCTATTTGAGCATATTTATTTTAGAAGATTTTAATAAGACATTTATGGAGGTGTCATAATATGGCAGCAGAAAAAGGTCACTATAATGTTGTATTTATTGGACACGTAGATCATGGTAAATCTACATTAGTTGGAAGAATGATGTATGATGCAGGTATGTTGTCTGAGACAGAATACAAAAAACTTAAAGAAGAAGCAGAATCAAGAGGTAAAGGTACATTTGCTTTTGCATACTTGATGGATAACTTAAAAGAAGAAAGAGAACGTGGTGTTACAATTGATGTAAATTACAAGAAATTAATTACAAAGAATAGAGAGATTACGGTTATTGATGCTCCTGGCCACAAGGACTTTATTAAAAACATGATTAAAGGAACAAGTCAGGCAGATGTTGCGGTTTTAGTTGTTGCTGCTCCAGAAGGAGTAATGCCACAAACTAAAGAGCATGCATTCATTGCACAAGTTATGGGAATTAAAAAGATTTTCGTAGCAGTAAACAAAATGGATGAAGTTAAATATGAAGAAGCAAAATTCAAAGAAGTTGCTGAGAATGCAAAGAAACTTTTAATGGGTTCTGGTTTTAAAGCAGAAAACATAATGTCATTACCTGTTTCTGCATGGATGGGAGACAATGTTGTCAAGAAATCAGAGAAAATGAGTTGGTATACAGGAAAAACATTGTTAGAACACTTTGATGAATTTGTTCCTCCAGAATTACCAATAGATAAACCATTGAGATTGCCTATTGAAGATGTTTATAATATCAAAGGTATTGGATTAGTTCCTGTTGGTAGAGTTGAATCAGGAATAATGAAACCAGGTGACAAAGTTATTGTTATGCCTTCAGGGAAAGAAGGAGAAGTTAAAAGTGTTGAAACACATCATACACAACTTACTCAGGCAAAACCTGGTGACAATATTGGTTTCAACGTAAGAGGGCTGACAAAAGAAGATATTGGAAAAGGAGATGTTGTTGCATTATCAAGCAATCCTGCATCTGTATTAAAAGAGTTTACAGCACAGATAATTGTATTAAATCACCCAACAGCAATTGCTCCAGGATACACACCAGTATTCCACATTCACACAGCTCAATTGTCTTGTACAATCACAGAATTATTGAAGAAGATTGATCCAAGAACAGGTGCAGTTTCTGAGGAGAATCCAAAGTTCTTGAAAACCGGAGATGCAGCAATTGTTAAGGTTAAACCATTAAAACCATTAGCTGCAGAAGTATACAAGGATTTCCCTGCATTGGGAAGATTTGCAATAAGAGATATGGGTCAAACTGTTGCAGCAGGAATAATTATTGAGGCTGCGAAGAAGTAACCATTCTTTTTCTATTTTTTTTAATTTTTATGAGTTGATGGTATGGCTACAAAAATAAGTTTTTGTCAAGGTATTCCAAGAACATTATTTAGGTTGCTATTTTTAGATTATATGGGGTTATAAAAATGGCAAAAGCAAGGATTAAACTTAGCAGTCCAGATTCGAAAATTTTGGATAGCGTATGTAACGACATAATCAATATAGTTGACAGATCAGGGATTAAAAGATCAGGTATAGTTTGTTTACCTACAAAGAAATTAGTTGTTCCTACAAGAAAATCACCTTGTGGTGGTGGAACAGAAACATATGAACATTGGCAAATGCGTGTACACAAACGCTTTATAGATATAGATGCAGATGAAAAAATCCTAAAGAAAGTTATGCGTGTTGAAATGCCAGAAAAAGTTTACGTTGAAATAGAATTAAAATAAACTTTTTGGAATATTGCACTTTATTGCAATATGACTTCGGCGTCAACTGACGAACCAGTTGGTTTATGTTGAAATAGAATTAAAATAAATATTTAGCCTTATTTCTAAACATTTTTTATATCATTCTTCTTTTATTATTTCTTCAATTGCTTTGTCTATATCTCCATTTTTTAATAAGTTGAGAATTTCGGCAGGTTCAAAACTTTTCTTGAATCCACTTGTTTCTAAATTCTTAAAGAATATTTCCTGACTCTGAATAAGTGCTTTTTCTCTGTCTTTGCCTAAGTCGATTTCCTTTATTTTTTCTTCTAATTCTTTTGAATCTAATTCTTTATCCAGAATTATAATTAAATCATCAGATACAAAATCTTTTGCAGAAATATCTGACTGTTTGAAACCTGAAGATATCTTGCCAGTTATTTTTATTTTTAACACAGGCCTTAGTTTGTACTGTGTGTCAAATATATTATATTCATAAGTATGTGCTAATTTCTTTGTCTCTTCCATTACTATTTTTATTTTGTTTATAATATCTTCCTTTGTTTCTCCATCTATTTTTATTTCTCTTAAATAATATTCGCGCTGAACAGATATTTCAACAAACTCAAGATTTTTTGTTTTTGTATCATAAATGTGAAATCCCTTTCTCTTTTCTATTTCTGCTTTCTTTATTTGTGTTAAGACTGTTGATCCTGCTAAAACAAATGTGCCTTTTTCTGTCTTTATTATGTTAGAAAGATGTATATGTCCGTTAATATAGAGATCAAATCCGTTTGGTAAGTCTTCTAAAGTCAAAGTTGCAACCATTTCATCATCAAATGGTAGAAACTCTTTGAAAGATTGATGCAACATTAAAATGTTTGTAAAATCAGGCACAGGTTGGAAATCAATTTTAAGCAAAAGATCTTTTGATACCTTCTCTGGAACCCCTTTCATACCATGTATTGCGATTTTCTCATTGTTATTTTCAAATAAAATGTGCTCTTTTCCTAATTTGTAAATATATCCTGCACTTTCTAATACATCGATTGGCCCTTTATAGTTTTTGCCGCGATATTCATGTGTTCCTGGAATTACCACAAGGGGTATTTTAGTAATTGTTTTTGTTTTATCTTTTGGAATTATTTTCTGTTCTCCTATCAATTCGGAAAACAACTTGAATACAGAATGATATGTTTCTTGAGTGGGAATTTCTAAATCAAAAATATCTCCAGGCATTAATATAAGGTCAACATAATTTTGTAAAGAATATTGAAATGCTTGTTCTGCATTTAAATAAGAATCCAATGCAAAATCATTTTGATTTTCTTTGAGCCCAAAATGGGTATCTGAAATAATGGCTATTTTCATACAATATATAAAATAATCTTTTATTTAAAACAATATCTTTTTAAACACTTATTAACAATTGTTATATATTGTTTTTTAAAAAGGTGATTTTATGGTCAAGTCAATAATTATATCAAAGTATTCAATAATTAAAACAGGACCATAAAAAGGTGATTTTATGGTATATCTTGATCCATTTGAAATAGTTAATCAAAAGGTCTTGCCTTCTTTTAGGAAAGAGTTAGTTAAAGAGCTAATTAAGACAAAAAGCAGACTTGAAGTCGCTAAGGCTTTGGAAATTACTCCTGTTGCGGTTCATTATTATCTAAAAAATGCGCGTGGTTCTGGATTTGTATTTAACAAGATAGAATTGCGTAAAATAAGAGATATTGCTGGGCAATTCGAGAAAACAAACAATGTTTTTGTTATTAAGACCGGATTCAAGAAAATAGTGGACGAAATGTTTGAAAATAGGCGTCTATGTGGAATCTGTGGCGGAAAAGAATGTAATTGTTAAATGACTTGCTATACTTGAAGTAAGCAAAATAATTATGATAAATGAAAGAGTGTGATATGACAAATCAAATCTTGGATGTGTTTCGGGATATTTACAGAATAAATATGTCCTCTTATTATTTGAGTTGATACTGTGGATGTAACAAAAGAAGAAGTATTAGATGTATTGAGAACAGTAATTGATCCTGAACTTGGAATCGATATTGTTAGTTTGGGATTTGTATATGATGTTTTTATTGAATCAAGTAAAATCAAATTAAGAATGACATTAAGCAGTCCTGGTTGTCCATTGGCAGCATATTTGTTTAGTATGATTGAAGAATCAATTAAATCTAAGTTTAAAGGACATTCAGTTGAGATTGATTTAACATTTGATCCTCCATGGAGTGTTGATAAAATGACTCCTGAAGCAAAAAATAAGGTTGGGTGGCACGATGAGTCTTAAGTTAGAGAATTTTTGTGTGAATGTTGCGGATAAAAATATTTTACACAGTGTAAATTACAGTTTTGATTCTGGACTTTATATTTTGATTGGCAAGAATGGTGTTGGTAAAACATCTTTTGCAAGAGCTTTAATTGGAGAAGTTCAAAATACAGGAAAGATTTTCTTAGATGATAAGAATGTTACTAATGACGGAATTACAGAAAGAGCAAAATCAGGGATTTTTTTAGCATATCAGAATCCACCTGAAATTTCTGGATTAACAATTAAGAAATTTTTTGGTATGCTTGCAAAAAATAATTCTTATAACGAAAGTATTGATGATTTGTTTGAAAGATTTGGGCTGGATAAAGAGTTTATGACCAGATATGTTAATCATAAATTCTCTGGAGGAGAAAAGAAAAAATTGGAATTAATCCAGATGCTTATTATTAAGCCCAAAGTTGCGATTTTAGATGAAATTGATTCTGGTGTTGATATTGCAACATTAAAGCAACTTGCAACAGTAATTGAAGATTATTCAAAAGAGAATACAGTTTTGTTAATTACACACTCAAAACAGTTTTTGGAGTATTTCAAACCAAAAAAAATCGTGCTTTTTAATAACTTTACATTAAATGAAATTAAAAAAGAGAAATTAAAAGAAATAGAAGAGAACGGTTTTGATGGTGCAGGAGTTGATGCTCAATGAATGTAATTGAATTAAAAAAAACAGTGTCAAAACTTGATTCTGCAAATTATAGTCTGCCAGGCCCAAAAGTTGATTTGAAAAAGAGGCACAATGTTTCAGAGAAGAATATTGAATTAGCAAAAGAATCTGCAAATAAAATGTTAGGTGTAATTCACAAACATAAGATTCTAAGTGGAATGGAAAGAAACATGATTTTAGGAGAAACAGTTGTTCAGAATGAAAGAATGATTTATAGAAAGATGCAAGAAAGTTTGGAAAAAGTGGGACTGATTGTTGAAGATATAAATGTTGCATTAGAGAAATATCCTATATTAGAAGATTATTTCTTTGAACAATTTAAAATAGAAGACAATGCATTAACAGTTCATCATGCACAAAATTGGACTACAGGAATTTTTGTATGGGCAAAAAAAGGAGCCAAATTTTCTGCGCCTGTACATGCATTCTTTTTAGTTAATGAAAGTTTGTTTGCACAGGCCCCGCATACAGTTATTTTGTTGGAAGAAGAAAGTGAAGTACATTTGGTTGAAGGATGCACAGCACCAATTGTTTCCCGTGATTCTTTGCATGTTGGTGGT
>Ga0172371_10009027_pt1 | contig 13794 bp, 12 predicted proteins | sample Lak12m_FD_114543 | JGI IMG/M metagenome (GOLD analysis project Ga0172371, IMG submission 114543) | Freshwater microbial communities from Kabuno Bay, South-Kivu, Congo - kab_022012_12m | ecosystem: Environmental > Aquatic > Freshwater > Lake | place: Democratic Republic of the Congo: South-Kivu... | reverse complement strand
GCTGCTCCATCCTGTGGAGGGGAGACGGTGCGAAGGAATCTCCGAGAGTGCTCAACACCTCTGTGCGTGCCCCTAACATTCGTCTCTCCGGGAAGCCACTCGCATTGGTCGTGCTTCGGCGGGATTCCGGCCGCTACGCAGCCGCCCTCCACGCCACCGTATACGTACACCCGAAGTCCCGTGCTCCATGCCGGGCACTTTCATAGAAATGCGCGATCAAAAAAGTGCCAATGGGAGGAGTCTGCCCTGGCGCGTCTCCGAAGCGAAGTCAGGCCGAGCCGTTCGCAGTGGAGTAGATCTGCCGGCGCCGGCAGCGAACCAAGGTCTCAATGTCACTCGTATGAAAGTGCATAAGCATGATGGAAGGCGCCGATCTCTTTCCCGCCACCGCGTAGAGGATAATCCCAATGAGACAATCAAAGAGATTCCGCAGAGCGCTCCAAGGCCTTGAAGCCATGATCGTATGGGTGCACGACTTTGCCAAAGACGCCTCTGAAGACGGATTATCGAGACAGCACTTGCAAGACGCGGTCGTGGTCAGACTGTTGGATTCAGGAATCAGGGCTCTGGGCATCGGTAACGTGCCCGAACCTCCGGGAAACCCCTGGCTTAACCTCTTCGTAAACACGATAAGACATGAGGATCACTATTTCTTCTGCCTGACGGCCCGCCTGGATGAAGTGGTCAGACCGGAGAGGAACAGGCAGGTCAGGACCATCGCGACTACCTGGGAAACATCTGCCAGAGGCGTGGTACGCAAAGACCAACTCCAAAAAACAGTAGAAAAGGAGATGGACGAACTGATCGATTATTTCACCTACGACTATTTCATGGAGAACCCGAGATAGAATTGATAATAGACCGGCATTTCAAAAACTGACGAAAGCGCCAAGAGATTTTGCAACCTTATCTGGACGGTGGTATAGTCAGTATTAGGGAATGCGGCCCGATGGGGCCTTCAGAGCCGGCGTACCGCGGCTTCGTATCTCCGCAACCTTTACGCTGTCGGCGTCAAGCAAGCTCCGTTATCCACGAGACGCCGGTACACAAGCAGTTGAAGATGCGCCGGAGCCGAGAACTTTCATGGTTCGTTGTGCCCCCAAGGCGCATGTAGGTTCGTACACGATACCTTCGTAGACCAGTTTGCGATTCCTCATTCGGTGGGGACAGTTATAGGAGAGCGTGGCACTTTCTACACTCTCAGCATGGTCTCGAACTGCCGGGGAAAGTGGAGGTTCCAGTGGAAAAGATCTGGCAAGCGCAGTATGTCAGGGGAGTGCCTACACACATTGATTTCGAAGATATTACATTGCCTGAGGCGCTCGATCGAACCGTCTCCAAATATCCTCAGAACCCAGCTCTCATGTTCGAGGGCACCACGGTCAGTTATCATGAGCTGGCAGAGTCCGTGGCCCGATTTGCAGCGGTACTGAGAGCTATCGGAGTAAAACCGGGACAGAGGGTCTCGCTGCTTCTGCCCAATATCGTTCAGACTCCGATTGCCATCTATGGAGCGTTGCGAGCGGGCGCGATCGTGGTAATGCACAATCCGCGCCTCGATGATATGCTTCTGGAATATCAGCTAAGAGATGCGGGGTCTGAGATCCTTATCGCCCTGGACGTTCTGGTCCCGCGAATGATGAATATCCGGCGCAGGACCAAGGTCAAGCGCATCCTATCGTGCCATATACGGGATTATCTCCCGTACGTGAAAAAGAAGCTCTTCCCACTGGTAAGAAAAGAGCTGCACCTTGAAACGCCCCGGGACGACGCTGTCCTTGATTTCAAAGAGCTTCTGGACAGCCGCGAGCCGTCAACACGCGCTCACGACGCAACCATGAACGATACTGCATTCATCCTTTACACGAGTGCGACCACGGGTAAGTCGAAAGGTGTGGAACTGACACATGCCAACATGTCCAAGAACGTGCAGCAAGTAAGGGCATGGTTTCCCACGTTCAGAGATGGACAGGAAATCGTTGTGGCTTGCCTGCCGTTCTTCCATGTCTTCGGACTCACATGCGCGCTCAATATAGGGATATACTACGGGTACGCAAACGCCCTGGTTCCTCTACCCACGGCTAAGAGCATCCTGGAGGCCGTTCATAACTACAAGGTGACATTCCTACCGGCGCTTCCGGTATTTTATACCTCTATTATCAACTCACCGAACCTGAAAAAGTACAACCTCAGGTCTCTCCAGGGATGTTTTTCCGGGGCCGCGCCGCTCCCTTTGGAAATCATCCGTTCATTTGAAAGCCTCACCGGAGCCAAGATCTGTGAAGGTTACGGATTGACGGAATGTTCTCCGACCTCCCATATAAATCCTTTGGGCGGCAAAACCAAGGTGGGGACCATCGGCCTGCCGCTGCCCGATACTGATGCGAAAATCGTGGACGTGGATAATCCCGACGTCGAGATAACATCGCCGAACGTCCCGGGCGAGCTGTGCATCCGGGGCCCTCAGGTCATGAAAGGATACGTCAATTTGCCTGACCAGACCGCGGCCACGCTGAAGGGCGGGTGGCTGTTTACCGGTGACATAGCCACAGTGGACGAGGAAGGCTATTTCAGCATTGTAGACCGCAAGAAAGACTTGATACCGTCCGGCAGCACCAAAGTTTATCCGAGAGACGTCGATGAAGTCTTATTCAGAAATCCGGCGATAGTGGACGCGTGCACGCTTGGCGTACCCGCGCAAACCGGCGGGGAGATGGTGAAATCCTATGTCGTGGTTAAGAAGGGACAGAAGCTCACCCCGGCCGATATTATCGACCACTGCACCCAGCACCTCAGTGCCGAGCAGGTGCCGAAAGAAGTTGAGTTTATCGAGGAGCTTCCCAGAAACGCGGCCGGGAAGGTCTTGAGGAAAGAGCTGAGAAGAATGCATCTGGTAAGGATGTCGACGGCAAAGCCAAAGGAAAACAAGCCGTACTAGCCAACCGTCTGACCGGATTACGGCGATTGCCAAGCGAAATGTTCCTTCCATTGGTGTGACCGACGATCTCGTTGCGACAAGTGAAACGTCAAAGCAATCTTGCGACTTTGGCTATTGCGATTGCCTCGGGCTGCGCCGTCCTGTGGCGAGGACTAATCTCCCTCGACGCCGCTCCATAAGGGAACCGCTTGACGCACGGTTCCATGCATAGACTTTTTGTGTGAATTTTCAAGTATCGCCCCTCAGTCGGACACTGTGATTAGGGTTCGTTGTAGTCCTTCGCCAGGGCCTTGCACTGCGTCCCGATTCACGCGAAACTAACGGAGGAAACGGTTGTCGGGGTGCGTAGTTGATATAGGACGCCAGGAGTGGAGCGTGGCCGAACAAATGGCCGACCAAATCACACTGCATGCTGAGAATATGGATATCGAGATCCTGATAGTGGAAGACAGTCCCACCCAGGCGCTATGTCTGGAGAGAGTGCTCGAAGGAGCCGGGTACAAGGTATCGACTGCGAGTCATGCGGAGCAGGCCATGGAGTTTCTCAATGGCGGCGTTCCGGCTTTGGTGATCAGCGATATAGTCATGCCGGGTATGGACGGCTATGAACTGTGCCGCAGAATCAAGGACGATCCGCGACTGGCGAACGTGCCCGTCCTTCTCATAACATTCTTGTCCGATCCCGTGGACATTCTCAGGGGGCTTCACTGCGGGGCCGACAACTTCATAACCAAGCCCTATCAAGAAAGGGATCTCCTGTCCCGAATCCAATACCTTCTTGTGAACAGCCAGCTTCGGCAGCGGGCCGCGGCAGGCCTCGGCATGGAGATATTCTTCGCCGGCAGGAGGCATTTCCTTACTGCTGAGCGCGTACAAATCATCGACCTTCTCTTGTCATCATTCGAGAACGCCGTGACCGACAAACTAGACCTCGAAAAAGCGAACACGGAATTAACCAGACTCAATACCCGCCTACTCTCGGAAATCCAAGAGCGCAAACGGGCTGAGAAGGAAAAGGAACGGCTGATACGAGACCTGCAAAGTGCGCTGAACGATATCAAGAGACTGAGCGGCTTGTTGCCCATCTGCTCGTCTTGCAAAAAGATCCGGGATGACAAAGGATACTGGCGCCAGATAGAAGCGTACGTCAAAGATCACTCGGAAGCGGATTTCAGCCATGGAATCTGTCCGGATTGCGCAAGGCTGCTATATCCCGATTTTGATCTATCCGATGAATAGCTACACACCCGGGACCGTTTACTTTGGCCGTTCCCAACCACTCCGGCCCACAGGTTTCCGATTCTTGCACTTGTAGCACTTGCCACAAATTCTGACCGATTTCGATGCCCGAACTGGATGGGGCTGGGAACCAAGTTTTGATGAGGAAGGCATCTTGCCCGCCCTACCACTGCATAGCCATCATCGGGTATTATTTGTGGCAAACAGTATGTTGTCTTGAAATGCCTGGCCCCAGACTGGAAAGGCGCGAAAATGAGCACTGATACCAACATCCATGTCCTTCCAGGGCATGGATGTTGGCGTGCCTTGCGGTCAGATCAATATTTTTGACATCGAATCGGCACTAAAGGTTGGTCTGTCCTCCCGTGGGACCCACTCCAAATCCCATAAGCGGGCAGCGTCCCGGACCTGCTCCACGTCCGCCGACACGGCCCATGCCACAGCCCATACCGCCAGCCATGCCACAGCCCATACCGCCTCCGCTTCCGAGCTTCTGCCTCTGCTCAGGAGTCAGAAGCGCCCTGAACTTGGCGAAAAAGCTTCTCCCTTCGTTGCGCATCGAGTCACCCAGGGACCAGATTTCTTCGCGAATCTTTTGCAGAGCCTGTTCGTCCACCTTGTCCTTGGAGGCCAGTTCAGCCATCGCGATTCTCTTTTTGGCCAGATCGGATTGCAGCGCTTCAATCTTTTTCATGTGTTCGATCTTGAGCTTGTTCACCTGGTCCTGCTGATCTTTGGACAGGTCATTCCATACGGATTGACCGCCACCAGGACCCATGCAGCAGCCCGCCCATCCCGGGCCGGCCAAAGCGGCAGATGTCGCAAAGACTGCCATCGCCGCTGCTGCTAGTACTGCCATCGCATACTTGGTCATAAATTATCTCCTTCATGCGTCATTGAGTTAGATCTCAATAATTCCTTACACGCGGCAACGGGAAATCCCGCGGAAAGACCACGAGATTTTGTCGAACCCGATACTCCGCCTGGATTCATAACGATGGCCTTCATACTCAACAGCGTTCAAAGTGAAGGAGTTCATGGGAGAGCCGGATCGCGTGAAAACCAGTCAATGCCGTGCATCGCGCAATTCCATCGCAAGCGCCAACAAGGTGTGCCGCAAAGACAGGGTCAAGGATGTGAGAAAGCTCCAAGAGATTCTATATTGCTGAGCATTGAAAATGGACATCACGCTCAACAGTCAGCCAGGTGTCCTCCGCTGCGAACGGCTCGGCCTGACTTCGCTTTGGAGATCTGGCAGGGCCGGCTTCAACCATTGTCACTCCTTTGACCGCGCATTGGTATCAGTCCCTCCAGTTGTCTCATTCTTAATGCGCAGCAGTAAGAAGCGCGCGGATGCGAGAACCTCCTCTAAACCAGTTGCAAGCCTTTTTCCGCGAACATCCCGCGGATGTCGTCTTCTTTAAATTCCCGTCTGATAAAAACGACCCGGTTCATGAAGGTTTCGGAAAGTCTGGGACTGTCGAATGGTACGATTTCGTAGGAGTGGCCCACGTGGCTGTACAGGTACGGCTGGCCTTCCTCAAAAAGAAACCCCTTGGCCCGTACTACGTCAGAGGGCAGGTTGTCTGCTATATGTCGGAAATCGTTCACTGAACCTGTCAGCCAACGGCAGGCCATCGAGATCAGGTGGTCCGGTGGCGTCACTTGTGCGGCCTGATCATCAAGAATTTGGTCCACCACTTCCTCGATTTGGTCGTTTGTCATCAGCGTGCTTTCCTGGACCAACTCCTTTGCGCCTTCGTTGCCGCCTACGGATATGCCGCTGAACAGGTCGGCCACTCTGACCTCGGCAAAGGTCGTCTCTACGAATCGTGCATTGGAGTTCTGATTTGCTATCAACTCCCTGATCCGGTCCACGATCTGTCTATCCACCAGATCCGTCTTGTTGATTATGAACTTATCCGAAGCGTCGACCTGCTTTTCGACCGCAGTGAAGATCTCGTATTGCTCGAGAAAATTGGCTGCATCGACAATGCAGACCTTGTCCAAAGATGCAAAGTTGCCCTTGTACATCGGGTTGAACAGATCCCGGCCGATGTCTGTAGGATTTGCAACGCCGCTGGCCTCGATGACCAGAACCTCGGGCTGCACCACAAACGCAATCTGGTAGAGGGCCTTGATGAAATCGCCCTTCACGCACGCGCAGAATATGGAACCCCTGCTGATCTCCACCATGTCCAATTCCGGATTTTCCACCAGCGCGCCATCGATGCTCACCTCACCGAATTCGTTCATGAGAATCAGAAGCTTAAGGTCAGGTGGGGTCTCCTTGATAAGATGGTTCAGGAACGTGGTCTTCCCACTCCCGAGAAATCCCGAAATCAGATAGACCTGGATGCCTGCGGTGCTCATACTGATCCTCCTGACCGGCGCTTGCGGATCTCCGACTCTATCTCGTCGGCAGAGACCGGTTTTCCCGAACAAATAACAACACCATCGATTACCAGCGCTGGAGTTACGTAAACCTTGAGGCGAAAAAAGACCTCCGGATCGGTGACCTTCTCCACTTCGATGGCTTCGGGGGACTGCTCGACACGCCCCACCGCTTCAACTGCGTTTTGAAAGAGCGTATCGCAGCGGGCGCATCCTGTTCCCAAGACTTGCACTTTCATGGTCGCCTCCTTGGGGATGAAGAAAGGGTTAAATCAGGAGTATCAGAGAGTAGCTGTTGTATGTTTCCTCATGGCCGCCCGCCAGCGTCACCGGGCGCCCGAGCTTTCTAACAGTTTGAAAGAGATCTATGGAGCATGCTTCCACTGAAGGGCGTTTCTCACTGGGAAACTTGCACGGGCCGGGATAAGCGCATTTCTTGCACAATGCACAGGTCTCGGCAGGCAGACCGAACGCCTTGTAATATCCCATGAGAAATAGCTTTCTCTCCAGGGAAATGGTGGCCTTCCACTGTTTGATCTGATTGCGCCTCTTCTGAAGGGAGTTGCGATAAAAATGCTCATTCCGGTTGGAGCCCCTCAACACAAGGGCCAGACAATATTCGGACAAAAGCTCACGAGTGGCCTGGAGGTCCGGCGATGCCGGCGGACAACACCAGCAGGTGTTATAGTTCTGGCACCCGTACCTGCACTTCAGGCTTACCCACCGAGCGGTGACGACCTCCCTCGTGCGCACTACCCTCATTCCTTCGAAACCGAGATCTCTCGCCATATGTCTGATCGCTTCAATGGCTTCGGGTTCGAGGGTTACCGAAGAATGATCCTCAGCGCTGCAGATTATCTCATGCACAGTATCCAGGGTGTCTATCCGTCTGGTCGCACCGCATAGCTTGAGATCATCTGCCTTCTCCTCGGCCTGTCGGCCGGACTTCTTCTGTGCCGATACACTCTCTAAGGCCATGATTCACCCCTGCGATACCTACCGAGAAAAGCGTTTCGATTGCAACGTCAGTCCACAAGAAGCGCTTGTGTGCGGGCACCGGAAACCTGGATTTTCTCGGAAAGACTCGAGAACACTTTCTGGCACTCAAAGCTATCCGAAAAGGTCTTGATCCTCTTTCAAACGATCCTCGTCGGTATCGAACTCTATTGTAACCGTGCGGGGTACGTTCAGTCCGAGTTCAACTTCCGCAGCCTTGATGATGGCCGAAACCAGCGGACATCCCGAGTGGGGCAGCGTCTCCCATGCTGCCTGAAAGATACGGTTGCCCGCAATTTTCGCGCTCATAATATCCTTGATGGAAAACGGGCCCATCTCGTCTAGCACAAAGTCAAGATCTGCGACCGACTCGCAATCCGATTCCAGCTGAATCCGGACGCATCGATTAGCCTGTCTTTCCGCTCTTACGCGGGTCACAAAGCCGCAGGCGCCCGCGCTTACTTTTACGATTGTCAAACCTTGCTCCCGAGTTTCATGCTGTCAAAATTGCAGCAATCAATATCTCGGCAGGGGGAATTTCCGCTTCAAACACCAATTTGCCTTCGATGGCCACAGCGGGGAGACTCTTGCCTTTCAGTTCACGGAAGCGTGCCACGCCTTCACGTGTCCTGAGGCTCCACTCTCGATACTCGATCCTGTCAAGAATGTTTTGCGGTAAACCCTTTACCGCAGCTACCATGTAGCTGCAGGCCATTCACTGCACGAAGTCAGTGACGAGAACTTCCACCAGGGGCTTTTTTGCCATCTTGTTGTCATCCAACCTACTGCAGAGGTGACGCCTCCTAAAGATGTCCTCACAAAAAACATTATAATCCATGCGCTCGACCGGTCAAGGCAAGAATCCTAGAAGAATTGGGCGGGGGCTCAGGATCGGGAGGAAGGCCCCAGGGCCTTCCTCTCATCCATCTCTACTTCTGATGCAGGACCTCTGGAGGCACGATCCCTTCCAGGTGAGGGAACTCATCTTTCATATGAGGGACTTGCATCGCCTCCATGAACTGCTGCTGGAAGTCTAACTCCACCGTAAGCTCGATGTACTCAACGTTTCGGGAAACCCAGTTGGCCTCTTCCCGTTTTGCCCTGTTGAGCAGCGCAGCTCTCGCGCCGTCACCGGCAGCGTTTCCAACGGCCAGAACCTTTTCCAGCTCGCAATCGGGGAACAGTCCCATGATGAGGGCCTTGGTTTTGTCAACGTGGGTGCCAAAGGCACCTGCGATCTTGATGGTATCCACCTTTTCGAGGCCCATTCTCCTCATCATGAGCTTGCAGCCAGTGTAAAGCGCACCTTTACCAAGTTGAATCTGCCGGACATCTTTCTGGGAGATGACCACGTCCTTTCCGATTGAGGTCTCATTAGCCCACGCGATCACGAATTCAGGTTGCTTGCTCTCCGGGTTGACCCGGTATCGGTTGGACTTTTGATTCTTGCTGAATCTTCCGCTCTTCATGATGACGCCGGAAACGTAAAGCTCGGCCAGCACGTCCAGGATCCCGGAGCCGCATATGCCCTTGGTCTTCATATCCTCCGGTTTAGAGTACTTTTTCCAGGCGTCTCTCCCCACAACCTTATAATCTACATCGTTCGTTTCTGGATCGATGATTATGCGTTCAATAGCTCCCGGAGCGGCCCTCATGCCGTAGCTCATCTGGGCCCCTTCAAGCGCTGGACCGGTTGCGCAAGAACACGATATCATTTTTTGTTTGTTGCCTAGCACCAGTTCACCGTTGGTTCCGATGTCGATGAGGAGCTGCATTTCATCATGCTTGTACGGTTCCTCCGCGATGAGCACGCCAACGTTGTCAGCGCCGACGAAGCCGGCCTCATTGGGGAGTATGTGGATGTATGCGGAATCATTTATCTTGATGCCCAGATCACGGGCCCTGATGTCCAGTCCCCTGTGAATCACCGGCGGGAAAGGAGCGAGCCCTACAAATTCCGGGTCCAGTTTGAGCAGGATGTGATGCATCGCCGTGTTTCCGACGATGGTTATGTCAATGACATCATTGGTATTGATACATAGATATTCTTTTGCAGGCTTCTCATGAGCTTCTTCTTCCAGTTCCTCGGAGACTTCGGGGGCTTCCACCACTCCGGCCTCCTCTACCTTTGTCTTTTTCTTCCGCTTCTTGGGCGGGTGTGTGCTTTCGCAAGCCTGCACCACCAGGCTGTTCAGCCCCTCTATCAGGTCGTTGCTCATTTTCTCCAACCCGCCGGGATTCATCATGTGGTAGGTGATCCTTGCCATGACGTCTTCCCCGTACTTGCACTGGGGATTCATCATGGAAACGGTGGTAATGACCTCCATGGTGCGCAAGTTGCAAAAATACGCTGCCACTGTCGTTGTCCCGACGTCTATGGCAATGCCGTAATGGTCTTCCACCTTGCCGGGAAGAATCCTGATGATCTCTTTGTCCATCCAGACAGAGACGGTTACTCCCCAATTGCCTTCCCTCTGTCGCCTGGGCAGTTTCCTCAAGGTGTGCCAGTCCACATTGAGGTTCGTCAGACCGTAATTGCGCTCAAGCTCCGCGCAGATTCGTTCGAAATCACCCATGGGTTCCTCGAAACTGGGCGGAATAACTTCAACATAGTAGGTCTTGACTGCAGGATTCCAGTCGATGTGGATGTCACGGGCAGCCTTGCTGACTACCTGTTTCCCTGCCCTGGCCTCCTCGGGAACGAATACCAGGACATCTCCGTGAACTCTGGCCACACAGGCCAGCCTGAAGCCCATGTCCTTCTGTTCCTGGGTGAAGAATTTGTCCTCTTCTTCCTGCCATTCGCTGACATGTGACCTGGATGAAGTGATGCCGAATTTCTCAAAAAAACCGTCCTCCACGCGGACCTTGCACTTCCCGCAGATCTTCTTTTCTCCGCAAAGTGCCTCGATATCTACTCCCAACTGTCGGGAGGCCTCGATCAAATTGGTTCCGTCTTCTATCAGCCCCCTTCGGGCGGAGGGCTGGAAGATGACCATGTGCTTCTTTTGCTCCATGCCTCGATATCCTTCCTTTCTCAGAACTGAAACCTTTCCCGTTAACCTGCGCCAAGGCGCAGGTATTCCGCGGCAGTCTGGGCGGCGACCGCCCCGTCTGCCGCAGCGGTAATTATCTGGCGCAGGGGGGTGGACCGGACATCTCCGGCCGCAAAGACACCTGCCGCCGAGGTATTCATCAACTGGTCGGTCTTGATAAAACCTTCTTCGGTCACCTCCAGGGAGCCCTGCAAGAAATCGGTCACAGGGGACTGGCCTATTCCCACGAAGACCGCGTCCGCGGTATATACGCCCACTTCATGGGTCACAGTATCCTCCAGCGTCATTCCAGTGACCATTTTGTCTCCGATGACGGATTTCACCGCGCGACTTGTCAGAATAGCGGTCTTCGATTCTGTCTCCAATCGTCGGATCAGGGTCGGTTGAGCCCTCACACGAGATCCACGTGTGATTATAGTTACCGATTCCGCGTGAGGTATTAAAGCCAAGGCTGTGTAAAAGGCTGAATTGCCTCCACCAACCACTACCGTCCGGCTCCTTTTAAGGGTCCTGAGCAGTGGAGCGTCACAGGTGGCGCAATAGAAGACTCCTCTGCCGTCGAATTCCGATTCACCGGGCACTTCCAGCCGGCGGGGACGCGCGCCCGTAGCCACGATTACTGAACGGGCCTCGTAGGTTCTCTCCCCTGCGAAAACCTTTTTGACGGGTCCTGAAAAATCCACTCTCGTTACCATCTCGGGTGCGGGCATGGCTCCGGTCTCGTCCATAACCTGCTTCACCCACTGAACCATCAACTCGGCACCGGTGACCCCTCCCGGGAAACCGGGATAGTTCTCCACTTTCAGATGGACCGTGACCTGACCGCCGGGGGTGTGACCCCCCAAGACTAAGACATTCAATCCGGAACGATGGCCGTACAACGCCGCGGTCAATCCAGCGGGTCCGGCGCCGATTATCAACAAGTCGTGCACCGTGTCGTTCATCAGTCTTTCTCCCAGTGGAGCAGGGCCTTGTCCAGTGCTTCCCGCAATTCATCGGGGCCCGGTATGTCGTCAAAGACCAGCCGGCCGTCGAACAGAATCGCAGGAACCGGCAACAAGCCACCGTACATTTTGCAGAGATTCAGGTAACGGGCCGCGTCCTCGGGCCGCTTGGTCTCGACGACCCTGACCGAAATCCGGTCCACGTAATATTCCGCAACGTAGTCCACCGCGGCAATCGCGTACTCGCACGGAACGCAATGAGGCCCCTCGGAGATTACTTCCACCGGCATGGGCTCGCGCTTGCCTGATGAGACCCCTTGGTGAGGAGACTCTGGCGTGGACCCGTCATCGTTTGCGATGCGCATCAACCTGGCACTCTTCCGGGACTTCCGGACCTGTAACGTTCCGGGTCCAAGGGGGGGGAGAGACGCAGTGCCTTCTCTCGCACCTGTCAAGAAGCAACGAATCGTGAATGTCCTGGGACTGGGCGACCGCTCGTTGGCTTTGCCCCAGGGCAACCGGCACGCAGAGTGCTGCGCTGAGCCGTCCTGTGGAAGGGCGACTCACCTCCCCTCTACCGCGTGCGCGAACCGCGCCATGGGTGCGTTCATGCACGGACTTCATATTAACTCGCAGACAAAGAAGTAACTTAGGTGGGGGCAGAAGCCAGGCCGGTTGTCAGAATCTCCCAGGACCTCCCTTGTAAGAGCGCAGAAGTCACCACACTACCCCTTTCCTGAAGGGGGGGCTGGGAGGACGATTCAAACGGCGCCCGTCCGGCTGTTACTTCCATGATCGCACAAAGGTATAATATTCCGGGCTGTTACCCTGCAGAGACCGACAGACAGGCTACGCACCGAATGCCAATACGCGCCTTTCAGGTGGCGCTGCGGCTTCCGTGTCAGCAAGCGCCAGGCTGCCTCTTTTGGCTCACATTGACCCCAGGTGCACACCTGGAACCTCCGACCACAGGCCTAAGTGCGAAAGTTCACAACCCAAACATCGGGAGTTTTTCGGGAAGGGGTCCGGAGAGGGCCGTACTTGAAGAAGCCCTCTCCGGAAATCGGCCCAAAGAATCGCTCAATTTGGGTTGCATCCACACCAGCAAGAGGCATTCCGCTGCGGACACCATTGAGCTTATCGGAACTCGACGCCAAAGGCCGAGACCGGGGGAAAGCCCGCTCGGAAAGCCTAGCCCGAGGCCCAGTTAGGTACCCTGACCGGTGACGGATCAGCTGGTCGGAATCCCGTGTTCCTTCAGCTTACGCAGCTGAGAAATCATCTTGATGGCTTCCTGAACCGCGTTTCCCGCGCTTTCCGCGTATCCGTCCGCGCCAAAGAGTTTGGCCACGTCTCTGGTCACCGGGGCGCCGCCCAGCATGATCGCCACATCCGGATTCTTGGCCTTGATCATGGCGATGACCTTCTTCATGCCCATCATGGTGGTGGTCATCATGGCTGAAAGGGCCACGATCTCGGAGTCGGTCCGGAACTGTTCTTCGGCAAACTTCTCCAGTGGAACGTCTCTGCCCAGATCGTGCACTGTGAAGCCACCCACGTCGAACATCATCTTGATGAGATTCTTGCCGATATCGTGAACATCCCCCTGCACAGTTCCGATAACCACTTGCCCCTTGGTATCCGATGCGCCCTTTATCAGGTGGGGTTTCAGAATATCCAGACCCTTGTACAGGGCGTCCGCGCACATGAGGATCTCGGGGACGAAATATTCCTGGCGGTCATAGAGGTCTCCGACGATCTCCATGCCCGCGGCAAGACCATTCATGATGGCGTCAAACGCGTCCAAACCTTCCTGTAAGGCCGTGTTAGACCACTCTTCGACTCTATCTTCCTGGTATTCCACCACTCCTTCGGACAAATTGGACAAAATCTCTTGACGTCTTTCTGCTGCTACCATCGATTTTCCTCCCTGTGATCGTCGGGCCCGATTAAAGTCGGCCGACCGCGGGCGTAGGATTCTTCCCCAACTGGTGAATTGTGTTCACCCAGGCATGGACGTTATCCGGTTTGACTTCCGGCCATATGTCGCAGCCCGGCCAGACCGCGTCTACTCCTGCATCCATGCAGGCTTTCACTACACCTTCAACCTGTGCAGGTTCCATTACGCACAGAGTGCCGTACGGGTCAAAATTGCCGAGCAGAATGACGTCGTTACCGATCTTCTTGCGGGTTTCAGCCAGATTGTTCTTCTGGTCAAAGCTCAGTG
>Ga0172371_10009026_pt1 | contig 13794 bp, 12 predicted proteins | sample Lak12m_FD_114543 | JGI IMG/M metagenome (GOLD analysis project Ga0172371, IMG submission 114543) | Freshwater microbial communities from Kabuno Bay, South-Kivu, Congo - kab_022012_12m | ecosystem: Environmental > Aquatic > Freshwater > Lake | place: Democratic Republic of the Congo: South-Kivu... | reverse complement strand
TTTTTCCGATCCGGCTGATGCAGTTTCCGCACCTCCCGGAGACTTCAAAAGCAACTATCGTCAGTTGAAACAACTAATTAACAGGGCTCTCAAGGAGGAAACGCCCCTCGAAGAGCTGCACCTCATACCAAAACTCACCACCCGCAAACATCCCCACCAGTTCTCTCGAGAAGATCTGCTCAAGCTGCTGCACACCATCAGGCGCATCAAGACCCGCTATCAGAGGCTCCTTCAATCGCCGGTCCCCAGCGAACTTGAGCGGGACATACTTGCAAAACCGTCTGGCGAACGCCTGCCCTGGGAAAACGAGGCCCTGGAAAAAGTCCGGCAGTGGCGGATAGATGTCCAGGCCGTCAGGAATCGCGTCCGAACAGAACTCAACCATCATCTGAGTCAGGAATTCTTCCGCGAGGCTTGAGCGGGTTCCTGCCGCCGCTGAATCGCTTATTCCGGATATCTGTCGAACAGTTGTCCCCAGTGAGAGGTTTTCTTGAAAGCCTCTATCTGAGGTCTTGCCTTCAGCGGCCAGTACAGGAAATCGTGATACAGATAGGACCCTAGAACGAATAGATTCACCAGCGGCGTCCTGAAGAAGAGCCTCTGTATCGGTGCCAGCGGACCGAACCACAGGAATTTTCCGACTGCGGACGCCGCGTTGTTCCCCACGGTGAAGCCCCAGTTCTCGCCGGAGATGTCTGCGCCCATTATCTCGATATCGCCCAGCCTTCCCTTCCCCAGTCCGGATTCGTGTGCGACCCTTATGAACTCTAGGCTCATGGGGTCGAAGCCCATCATCGCGGCAGCCACAGCGTCTATGGCTGTGCTGTCGGCTGAGGCCAGGACGAGGTCTTTTTCCACTGGGGTCATGGTTCTGGGACCCGGGCCGTTGCCGCAAACGGTCCCGTCCATGACGGTGAATATCCCCGCATGAATCTCCTTCTGGATGTCTAATAGATCATTCAGAGTTTCGTGGATCACCGAGTGAGTGTAATGCCGCCGCTTGGCCAGTAGCCCCCCGAAAGCGTTCTTCATCGCGCCGGTGGTTCCCGTGTATATGTGGCACTTGACCGTGGGAAGATGGATGATGTTTTTGCCGAAGAAATAATCAGGCAGCTCTATGCCTTCGGGGAAGATCTTGTCCAGAACCCTCATTCTTGCCTTGGGCTGGTAGCGTATCCAGCGCATATCCGCATCCTTGAAATTGTAGAGGACCGGAATGCCATATTTCTTGAATATCGGGACGTACTTGTTCAGCCGTTCGCCCTTGAACGCGTTTGTGACCACGGTCTCGTTCTGTACGCACACGATCTTGTCGTAACCGGCCTCCTTCAGGGCCAGTATCACGCCTTCCAGTTGCCACGGAGTGGTATTTGCACCCAAGAAAGGGAAATGCCACGAGATATTGTCCTTGAGTATCACGGGAACCGACGGAACGAGGTGTTCACTGAATTTCGCCATTTCCATGGCGGTCTTTATGTCCTTGAGCACGTCTTCCGGCTTGGTTCTTACAACGGCCACTATCGGCTTGTCGGCCATCTTGCCTCTCCTTCACTTACTTCCGGAACACACCGAAGATCCAGTCTACCGCGTCCAGAATATCCAGACCTGCTTGGGGATCGGACATTCCCTGGAAGGGGCGCGTACCGTAACGGTCCCCCACGGTGGGGAGGCTTCTGATCTCCATGATTTTCTGTTCGTCCTTGATGCGTTCCAACTCCACGGACCTGGCTTTCTGTATTCCTCCGCGGGCTATGAAATCCATGATCTTTGCCAACTCTCCAGCATCGAACCAGATGCCGTGCCCGCGGCAGGTGTCAATTATCACCCCTGAGATCCTCGCAAAGTTTGCGCGGTTCATCATGTTGCGGCAAACTGGACAGCGGACGTATCGGATTTCTGATTGGGGATTGACTTCTCCCCTGGGAATGGCTTCCACGGGTAAAATCACATGATCTCTTCGTTCCTGCATCATCTCGAAGGTCTGATGGGGAACGAACAGACCGGAGCACTCATCGCACGCGATTACCGAGAAATCGCCTATCTGTTTGCCTCGGAGCGGTATCTGGCATCTCGGGCAGAGTCGGTCCTCCACCAGTTTTCCTTCCCTGACCAGTCCTGCCACTGCTCTTGCGCACCTGATGCAGAATCGCCCGTCCGCCGGGGTCTTGGCCAGGCAGTGCGGGCATTCGGTGGTTTTTCCTTTGAGTGAAAAATCCAGATGCGCATGGCAGTAGTCGCAGCTTGCTGCGTCTCTCTGGACGGCCGCGCCGCAGGACGGGCAATGCAGGACCAACCCCGAGTCCAGTTCAACTGCGACCTTACCCACTGCCGCGTTGGGAGGGGGGCCTTGGGGGCTTCCGAAGCGGATGGTGAGTTCCTCTTCGCGTTGCGAGAGTTCAAGATCAGCAATCCGGCCGTTTTTCTTGAGGACTCCCACGAGGCGTGTCAACTGGGAATGGCTGAGGGAGTATTTGTCCTTGAGCTCATCCTCGGAGGCACCTCGAACGAAATCCTTAAGGAAACTGGTTACATTTACCCTTTTTCTGTTGTCCTGATCCGCCATCAGCAACCTCGCAGGCCTGTATATCCCGCGTAGGTATTGTATATGCCATTCTCGGGGGAGCGCAACCCCGACGCAGCCGATTCGGTTTGAAACGGCCGGACTGCCGTTGCCCTGGCGGTATGATTTTCGGCAGCTGTGGAGGGGCGGCTGGCTGCTGTCAAGTATTTTGGGACATCGCGTTAGGCCTTGACAAAAAAAAGGCGGCCCGTTATGTTAGGGACTTTAGAGCGGGCCGTTAGCTCAATTGGTAGAGCAACTGACTCTTAATCAGTAGGTTTGGGGTTCGATCCCCCGACGGCCCACCAGAAAGAGCAAAGATCACGCCAAGTTACCACCACAGACTTGGCGTTTTTTGTTCCTAAGAATGGTGAGTGTGTCAATATTGTGGCCTTCTTGGGTGCCTGCCCGGTTCGCAGCTTCTATGAGGTTCTTCAGTTCCGGCCTGGAATAGTGGGTCGTGACCCTGCCCGACTTATGCCCAAGCAGGTCTTGCCTGTCCTCGAAGCTCACCCCCGCAGCCCGGAGTCGCCGGCCGTATGAATGGCGCAAGTCGTGCACTCTAATCTCGGGGAGCCCGGCCCTTTCTCGCGCCGACCGCCATGCCTCGCGGCACATCTTCTGTACCGGCCTGCCCTTGCTGTTGGTGAAAACAAACTCCGGGTGCCCTCCCCTCATCTCTTCGATTATGCCCTGCGCCACCCTGTTCAGGATCAAGAGCTTAGGCTCCCTGTTCTTGACCTTGTTGGCTGGAATGATGAAGACGCTGGCGTCGAGCTCCGGCACGTGCACCTCCCACTCCCATCGCAGTTGACAGATCTCCTGGTCTCGGGCTCCGCAGTTCACGGCAAACAAGGCCATCTTCCCCAAATACGGGGGGAGTTCGTTAAAGAGCCGAAGCTGTTCCTCAGGACTCAGCGGATAAGGGGCCCGCTTGTCATCTTCCTTCAGGAGTTTGATCTTCGGGGCATGGGCAAGCCACGTCAACCCGTGCTCGTCCAGCCACTCGGAAGCTGCTAGATTCAAAAGATGCCGGATGATCTGCAAGCTGTAATTCTTAGTGCGCTTACTCACGCCCTTCACCGTCTTGTCATCTTTCTTCCGGGAACCCTGGTGTTTTCGCTCCGCAAGGAATGGTTGAAGAGTCCCCATGTGGACGGCTTCCAATGGCAGATCCCCGATATAGGGGTCAAGCTGCTTCAGGTGCCGCGCATCTTCCTTTAAGCTGGCCTTGTTCGACTCGTTCAGATACTTGGCCGCTGCTTCCCGGAATGTCCGCTTCGGCCGGACGCCATAAATCACGGCCTCTCTTATCTCTTCCATGCGGTGAGCTAGGTAGCGCTCGGCTTCCTTGAGATCACTCGTTCCACTGCTTTCTCGAATTCTTTGACCGCAGATTGTTTTCTGGACGTGCCAGATTTGATTCCTCCTAATGAGTCCCGGTGGGACTTTCTGCCCCATGACGCTTCCTCCTTCATAGCTGACCCGAGACGGCCGTTCCGAGTCTTAAATGCCACCAAGAATTCGTCCAGGTCAACCCTGTCATAGGCCAACATTTGCGGGCCGAGGCGAATCTCAATCAAATAGGGTCTGATTTGCTCGTTGAAAAAATTCTTGTTGACGCCGCAATAAGACGGACAATCTTTCAACCTTATGAATCGTGGCAAAAAATTCATTCCCCATTACCCTGAGTCAAGTTTTTCACCAAATTTCAGTAGTCCACACACCAAGCAAATCCACTGATTACGGGCTAGTAAGGTCCGGTTTTGTTAGGGTGGCCTAAAGCCTAGGTTATGTCTCTGGAGACATAGGTCCTTGTTACCGTTCCATGTACGCGCGCCCGGCTACGTTCTTTGTTTTCGTGGCATGGCGGCCTCGATAGCCTTGACGTGCTCCTTGAACCACCGGATTAATATGGATTCCGCCAACCTAGCGCTGATCTCTACATTCTGCGCGAAGAGGAACGGGATTCCATGCCTCTGTTGCAGGGCTATGACAGACTCCCAGGCGCTCTTGGGATTCATGCCGCTGCGATAATTCCCCGTCCACAGATCCTGATAACTCGCCTCAATAATCACGGAGAAGTCTTTGATTCTGCGGGCTCTTTCCAGTTCACGTGTGAAGCGGTCGCGGCTTTGGCATAGGCACTGAAGCAAGTCGGCCATGGTCTTTCTCTCGATACAGATCCAGTGCTGACAGCCAATTAGGCTGATGTCGCCGGTCGCCAGCGTGCCAACGACGCTCTCGCAGCTCCAATGCTTGGCCCACGGGTGAGGGTCAGGCTCCCGGGTGTCAACCATGATCACGGGCTTGTAATCTTCAGCCTTCATCACACCTGCCCGACGAGCCCTTCCGCCACTGCCCGCCCCTTCTCGGTCAACACTACGCTCGGGAGTTGATCCAGTTCAGGGCTTTCCATGCGGTCGAGCTCTTCCCACGTGATGATCCTCGGCGCAATGAGCCCCTGCCGGTATAAGATCGTAATGGTGCTCTGGTTCGGCTTGTGCGACCATTTGCCAACTAAGGTGGCTCTGAGACATGCCTGCTGTGAATCTGTCAGTCTCATGATTCCTCCCCTTCTATTGATGCGTTTCCCTGCTATCCCCTATTAACGGTCTTCTCGCCGGCGAGCACCTGGCGCTTCGTCCCCTCGTCCGCGTGGTCAAGGACGGTTCTAGTTCGTTCCACTTTCCGCGGGGAGATGCCGAGAATGGAAGCCGTGGACTCGGCGGATTTGCGTGACTCACCCGAAGCGCCACTTGGCGCTATGGTGAATTTCCCTGTATCAGGGTCATGTTGCCGGTCCTTCCTCTTATCCAACACCCCCATCGCTCGCACCAACTCCGCCTCGGTCAAGTTCCGCCTGTCCCTCTGGTTGTGGGCAGTTGTTCAGTATAGTGAACACTTGCACTTTTGATATCCTATTGAAATGATTGAACTTGAACCGGTTGAACCAAAAAACCATTTTTTCCCCTTTTTTTTTGAAATTCTCTCTCATGGGAGAAATATGGAAAAAACACATTTTCGGTTCACCTGGTTCAAACCGCCTATTAACGCCATATGCTTATATCCCTTTGTAACTGTTACAGTTATCGGCATTTCCGTCGCGCCATTTTTGCGGACATGGACTGCCCTGAAAATCGCATGTGGAACAGGTTTGAGCGTTATCCTCGGTCCGTCTGAAGTTTCCGGGTAGCACGTTATCAGCAGCACGTGCCACCAGACCTATTCCTTTCCAAATTTGAATCCGGGTGATTGGTGCCCGGTTGCGAGAAATTCCAGCTCGACTGTTCAGGTCCTCATTGAATTTCTGGCGGGACAGCGGGCGTCGGATGTTATTATTCTCGGCGTAGGATGAATAGGCGCTATACAGGTCGCTCACGGCGACGGACTCCCCGGGCCCTGTCTCACAGTGGTTTTCGACGAAATCCCCCAGTATATCGTTCTCATTGCGGTATTCCGCCACTGCATCCTGAACTATGGTCGGTGGGGTCAGCCCCTCACGTTGCCACGCTAAACAGCCCGCAACCATCCAATTGAGAATCCCGGACGCCTCCGCCTGCAGTTTTCCCGTGAGCTTCGCATCTTTATCTCGTCCCTTGAATTCACGCTGAAACGGTATGAGCAACGGTCGTCGCCAGAATCCCTCCGAATTATCAGGCACAGACAGCCGTTTATTCGCGCAGAAGATAAGTTTGCCTTCAGGCACAAACTCGAAATACTCACGGTGGAGGAATCGCGCGGTTATTGAATCCTCCCCGCTGAAAATCTTCAGCACACCAGGATCAAAACGCCCTCCGTCCGGTGGTTCATTGGCTACGACCAAACGGGCCCCTTTTAGGCGGGCGAGGTCATTGTTGATGCCCCCCCCGCTGGACTTCTTGAGAAATGTTTCGGGGGGCGTGGTCAGCGCATAGTCGCCCAGGATGGACTGCAAAACCCGCAGATAGGTGCTCTTGCCATTTGCCCCCTTACCGTGGAGATAGCCCCAAACCTGCTCAGAAACATCCCCGGTCAGGCCATACCCACTGAATCGCTGCAGGAATGCGGTCAATTCAGAATCGCCGCCCATTATCTCCGTGAGGAATTTTTCCCAGCGGGGGCCCTGGGCCGCGGGATCGTATGTCGCGGGGGCCAGTTTGGTAATGAGGTCGGCGGGGTCATGCGGCCTCAGCTTTCCGGTCCGCAGATCCAGAGTGCCGTTCAAGCAGTTCAGGAGCCACTTATCCGCGTCAAATGCTGTATGTGATACGGATATCTCCGGTTCTGAGGGCAGTAGCCTGACCATTGCCTCTATGCGGGAGGCGCTCTCGCATTTCATGGCGAAGGAACCTAATGCCTTCCGCTCTTCCTCGTCCTGGATGGTTGCGGCCTCCGCATAGATCGAGCGGATTGTCTCTTTTGCCAGAGTTTGGATCATGGCCAGATCGTCAGCAATCCAGCGCTTCCCGTCGTAATACATCCAGCCCAGATGCTTGCAGTATCGAATCCGGTCGCCGTACAGGTTCGCCATGCGCTGGGCGTTGCCCATGTCGGTGCGATTGAAGCGCTGCCTGGTCCCGTATCTTGCTAGGCCCCTGGCCACTTTCTTGAGCGCCTCGGCTTCACTGAATGGCGGAGTGCAATTACGGGCGGCTTCACAGACCAAAATCTTGATCTCTTCCGCGCTGAGCCCTAGAGCCAGTCTGGAGCAAACGAATTTGAAAATAGCGTCATCCCGCTCGCCTTCCGAAAGGCCCTCTAAGACCAGAGCATAATCCTTCTTTATGCTCCTCTTCTTTCGCTCTTTACCTTGGCTTCCCTTCGGTTCAGCCACGTCCACAGCCAGGGGCAACAACCAATCAGGGGCAGGGGCAGGACAGAGGTTCATGGCAAATCCCCCCACTGATATCTCCGGCCTGACGGGTGAATGCTCGGGGGCGCAATTACATAGCCGCCATCTCCACGTACGTCAATTCCCGGGGCGATTTTGCCGGCACTGTTGGAAATTCTGGAATCCGGCGGGTATTCAAAATAGAAGTGAAGGCCCTTGCCGGTTATCACTGTTGGCGTCGGCGGAAGGTCGCCATACTCTTCAATGAGCCGTGCAAGGCTTTCTTTTCCCTTCGACCCATCAACGTCAAGGACCCAGAGCCCGGATTCCTTACCTGTCCTGATACCAATGTTGGCGTCAGGCCACTTGCCCCACCACCGGCGGATCTGCTTGTGGTCGGTAGTAGCGTCTTTCAGCCCATGTCGGGTTAAAGGCTCCTTGCCCTCCGGCTTTACGGGGAACACATGCCACCCGCGGGCCGCGTATGATAGGGCGGCATCGAGCCGCGGGTTAGCCATTGGCTCGGCCCCTCTGAAGCCGCTCCTTTGCCCATGCCCGGAGATGGTCGTCATCGTCGAGCCGCTTGAAGCTGCCGCGTAACGCGTTTGCGAGGGTCGTTGTTGATATGTCGAGAATCTTCGAAGTCTCGGGTCCGCCACGTGTACGGACCGATTCCGCGAGTAATGTGGTGATGGTCGTCATTGTATCCCCCCCCCTCACCGTCACTTATGCCCGGACGCCGGGCTCTTTAGGGGGTCGTTGTGGATTCTGCAGCTGCGCAAGCCATCGTTCAACGGCGGCCTGATCGAAGATCCATAGTCCCCCCGGAGTCTGTAAGCCCTCGGGCCCCTTTCCTTGCTCCAGCCACCGCCTCAAGCTGCACGGATGCACTTGAAGCATGCGGGCCACATCAGCCACTCGCAAGAATTTCTTTTCCATGTGTCCTCCATTACTGCTAGTCATGACTGGTCATCGCAGCCAAATAAAAGACGTTAGATACCAGGATTCATTGAACCCTGCTCGTTCTCTCCTGAAACTCCAGCGCTATGTCGCCCCGCACCGCTTCGTGCTTGACCCCAAAGCTGAACATGCCATAGAGCAGGCCGACAACGACCTGATCCGATTCGGACAGGCGGCATCCCGTGCGGCCGGTCCCTCCCGGATGCTGTTCCGGCCAAAAGACGGGGCCCTTGTTCGGCTTAGTCATCCAATCATGAATAACGCCGCGCATGTTGCATGACAGCCCGTTCCAAACCCCTTGTGAGCTTTCGGAAATAGTCAGTCTCTTCTCTTCCGACGTCACCTTGCCGAGCGCTTCAAGTCTCTGTTTGACGTGCGCCGCGACGGCCTCGACGGATATCTGCGCGAAGCCAATCGATCCCAGGCCAACGAGTTGATTATGCCTTTCGTCTCGCCGCCAGATATCATGCAGGGCGCCGCAATCTTCTAGGCTCCAAACCGTGATCCGCTCAATCCGCCGGGCATGCCGTCCTTGGCTCTGTATGAATATTGGGGAAACGATCAGCTCAGCCTCATACCGGACTTCCTCAAGGTACTTCTGCAGAAGCCGGTCACTCCCCAGGCTATATTGAACGCCGCTTCCGCGCCACTGAAAAACCCGTTTGATGCGCCCCGCTGACCATCCGGTGAGATCAAATTCCCAAAAGGCGTGATCGTTGCGACCAACGGCTTGGTATACGGGGGGGCTATTTTTAATTGATATTTCGGTCACTTCAGGCCGCATTTGCTTTCTCCTGGCGAATATAATACCAGTCGTGACTTGCGGAGTCAAGGGCTTTTCACGCATTTGGCGGAAAGGACGAAAAGACACGCAGGACAGCGAATAAGAGGTAAGCGCTGCCCCCCCGGTCAGTTTTTGGTGGATCCCGGGTCGGTGGCAGAGCGGTTATTCGTCGGGTTCAAAGCTCAGTTTCGGCTTGCCGAGGGCCCGCCACAGGAGAATGTCCGCCATACGGCCGCGGCTCGTTATGCCAAGGCGCACCCTTTCTTTCTCGAAAAGCGACCACAAAGCCTTGTCAATCGTGAGGGTGATCCTCGCATATTTGCGGTCCTGAGATTTCCCGGTGGTCTTGGGTTCCGGTGGGAGATCCCCCGTAATAGGCTTGGTATGAATGGTCAGCATGGTATTAACGATCTCCTCTGCAACTTCCTTGGCAATGCGTCTGACAGCAGCTTCCATCTCAGGCGGTAGTTCATAATGATCCGCATGTTGTGAAGGCAAGGGCGCTCCCGCGAGTACCTTGGGAGGTTCACACCCTTCCGCATGGTGGGAAGATACCTCTTGCGATGTTGGCGGTTCCGCATGTTCCGCATGTTGAGAAGAAGGCGGTCTGTCTTCCGCATGGTCATCTTGGTATGAAGGTTCCGCATCTTCCACATGGGATGAATCCTCGGCAATTACCCCAGGCTTTTCATCATGGTCCGCATGGTATGACCCTTCCGCATCTTCAGAACCTATCGGCTGTCCCGCGAGCTTGTCCTTGTATCTTCCACAGGCCATGCGAAGGGCGTTGGCGCTGAATCGTTCCCCCTTCTCTGTGAGAAAGCCCTCAGCGGCCACAATCTCGGCTGTCTCTTGCCAGCTCTGCCCCTTGGCTTGAAGCTCAAGGGCCCGGCTGTATGCCCTCGCGCTCTCGGGTCTCAATTCTCGCGGTCTTCTCATGCGTCTTTCCTTTCGTTCCGCATCTTCACACCATTCATCGAACCTGTCTTGCTGCTCTTCTGTCTGCTTCTTCAGGATCGCCACAAGCTCCCGGAAGGCCGGTTCCTGCCTTAGCTTTGCAATCCTTTCCTCGCTCGTTTCCTTGCGCTTGGTCATGCAGCCCTCAATATGCGGACAACTTGGGTTTGGGTAAAGGTGGTTCCCTTGCGGGTCCGGTATCCTTCATTACTCAAAGCCTTGACGATTTCTCGAGTACTGAATCCCTGCGATTGAAGGTCGCGCATCCTTGCAAGGGCCCGCTGCTCTTCCGGGACTTCCACAAGCCTCCCTTCGTCGTATTTCCAGCCATAACGGGCCCGTCCAAGTGGTTCACCCTTCTGGATCTTTCTTTGCAGAGCGGCCTTGGTTCGCAGCGCTATGACCTTGCGTTCCCTCTGATTGAGCCCGGCCCGGATGAATCCCAGGAATTCGTCATCTACGCTGTTGTTGGTCAAGCATCCCTCGGTCACGGAAAGGTATTCGACCCCACGGCTACGCATCAAGGCTTCTATCTGAAGGGATTCCAGCCCGTCCCGGCTCATGCGGTCGCTTCGGTAGACTATCACGCAATCAACTTCCTTGGCATCCACTGCCTGTAGGACTCGCTGGACAGCGGGGCGATTCTTGATGGTCTTGCCACTGATGCCGTTATCGGTCTCGATACGTAGCAGGTTCACCCGGTGGCGCTCGGCTGATTCTCTTACGGTTGCGTCCTGGTAGTCCAGCGAAATTGACGAGTCATCGTCCACAGAGATTCTGGTGTACCCGATACCTCTTTTCATGATGAATTCCTCCCGTTCCGCATGTTCATACCTGAGTCTACTACGATCTGTCACCTTGTCAAGCAGAAAGTTCCGCATGGTGTGAAATAATCTTCATAGCGCTTATAATGGCTTTATCATGGGCTGCGCTGCTACTCATTAACCTGTGTGATGAATATGCGGAAAGGTATGACCGCGATTTACTGAACACGCTAACGGTCCCTTTTGTGTTCAGGGGTAAGGACCTAAATCGTGCTACCGGCTCTAGGAGCGGCTGTCAGCGCTGAAGTGAAGGAAGTGCTCGTGAAGTGAGCGACTGCGGTGGTATAATGCGGCCCTCTCTCAGAAATCGCCCGGGGTCTTTTTTCCCTACCTAAACGCTGCCCCCCTGGGCGATATTTTCCCCTACGGCCTCGATTCAGTGACAAGGAAGTCTAGCCACGACGATGCTCAATCGGCTAGAATGAACATACCCCCCCTGACGAGTACTCGGGTGATTCCCCTTCAACGTGACCCCTCCCCGGGTACTCGTTCACCCCTACGCCCCTCGTGATGCGCTTTGGATAGTAGCGGCTCGATGTCCCTAGACTGAAGGGAAAGGCTTGCGGCGAGGCTCGGTTCGGTGGGAACTGGCGGAGAAACTGCCCCACAATCCCGGCTCCAAAGGCTACCCCACCGGGAGGGGGAAGCGGGTCGGCCCGGCTAGCTTATTATAGGGGGCCCCTAGAGCTATTTACACAACCACGGCACTCTAGAAAGCGTGGCCAGGGGCCCCATGTCACCATAGCCAACACCACCATCCGCATCCAGCCTGTCCGACATGGCCATTTGTTAGACGTGTCTAACTGTTCGCCTCCCCGAATGGTATGCCGCGTAGGCGAGGTGACAGAGTTGCAGTTATCCTTACTTTCGCGCGCGTCAAGCGAAGCTCACTCGCGGCTAAGGTTAAGCCAGGGTCCGGCACAAAATCATACAGCGGCCTTCTGGGTGCCCATAGCGAAGGGGCTTGACAATGGTTAACCAAGTAGATTACCTCTGGTTAATCCGGAAAAATCATGAGGGAGTCATTATTGAGGGAGCGGGCGTTACGGCCTTCTCTTCGCCTCTTCGGAGCCTTTTCCGAGAAATTCCGAGACAAGCTGGCTTCTCGCATGGCATAAGATGCTAGAGCTTTTTCAATCCAGAGCCATAGCTTTGTCTATTGATCGTTTAGGCCAAAGGAGGCTATCTGGCAATGAGAATTTACGACGCAGTCATTGCCCTCGTCGCGCTGATTGTGTGGTTCCTTATCATTTATAATGCTGCCGGAGGGTTCAGCCAAAAGTATCGAAAGTCAAGTGAAATCCCTTCAAGAAAGGGGCGGGGAAAGATCAATCGATACCGTACGGTACGACGCAGGCGCTGGACTGATAGTTCTTTCTCCGATGTTAAGCGAGACCGCAGTTTTCGGGGACGTGACAGAAAAAAGACAGTCGTAAACAAGACACCTGAAACGCCGTCGGTCCCCAAACCTCCTGTAACAAATCAACCCCATGTTCCCTCGTCCTCGAAGAGCGCCTCGCCTGTCCCTACCAGTCCACGCCCGGCTATTGGACGCACACTCCCGGTATCAACATCGTCCTTTGGTCGAGAAAGCTCTGGAGGCAGAGGGTTCACGATATTCGATCTGAGGCGCTCAACTCCAACCTCAGACCGAGACGAACGCGTTCTCCCCAGTGGAGATCTCAAGCAGCCCTTAGGCGAGGGTTATCAGAGATTCGTCCAGGAACTCGGTAAACGTTATCCGTCGATACCTTTCGGTTTTCTCCCAACTTACGCATTCTTGGCTCGCGGCGCGGTGATACACGACTACCACAGCCTAGCTCCATACCAAATTCTGGGCAGATTTCTCAGGGGAGAGAAAGATCAAGCCGTAGAGGTTTATCTTAACTATACCCCGGACTTCTCCACGCACGGAACAATCCGTAGAGCTGTGGTGCCGGAGTGGTTTTGGCAGAGGGAGGAGAGCAATCGTCAAACTGCTCACGGCGCGAGTCCGCAAGATTGGTCACACAGAAGAGTGGTAGTGCATTCACGCGACTTGGGCCGGTGTCGTCGCTGCGGGATGGAAGTCGGCATCTCTGAATGCCATGTGCATCACCTGGAATGGAAATCCGAAACGGGAAATCATGGATTCAACAATCTCGTGACACTGTGTGTGTCCTGCCACTCGTTGATGCCGGACCACGTGGTCCCTATGAAGTGGTATCGGCTGCGTCGATTCATCAATCGGCAATACTTCCGAAGACTTGTAGTCAAGCAGAGGGAATTTGAGGTATGGGCCGAGAAACTCCTGCAAGACGTCATCAAATCGGTGTCCATAAAATACGGGCTTTTGCCGGCGGAACCGACAAAGGACTCTATTCAGACTTCCAGGAGTGCTCGACAGACAGACAGGCCAACAGGTGTCCTTCCCCCAGGCCACCCTGGAAAGTTTGACTGGATCGCTCCCGGGCCGACCGACACAAATCTCCGAAGACAGGCCACGGTATTCCCAGCCCCCTCAGCCAGCCTCGATAAGACCTCGGCCACGCGGGCGCCAGATGCAAAATGCGATGACATTCGGCCACGTGCAGACAGACCAGGCGTTCTGCCAGGGGATCACCCTGGACGAATTGAAGTGGTTCGGCCGATACCAAGTTCTGAAAGTCCTCAAAACCAGACTGAACCTCCTGAAAGAGCGCAACCGGTCCAACACACTCCTTCAAGCGATACTTCTGTGAAGGTTGCCCAGATTGTCGTACTAATCATGGTTGCGGTTCCATCACTGTTAATACCTAAAGTCTTGCACAATAGAGTAAACAAAAGACAGTAATCCTGTGAGGTTATCAGCATGGAATCAGCATCTCCGTCTTCAGAATCTGCAGGCGAGGCGGCAAATATCGTCTTGGGATAAGCC
>Ga0172371_10009025_pt1 | contig 13795 bp, 9 predicted proteins | sample Lak12m_FD_114543 | JGI IMG/M metagenome (GOLD analysis project Ga0172371, IMG submission 114543) | Freshwater microbial communities from Kabuno Bay, South-Kivu, Congo - kab_022012_12m | ecosystem: Environmental > Aquatic > Freshwater > Lake | place: Democratic Republic of the Congo: South-Kivu... | reverse complement strand
CCTGCGCGCTGGCCGCCTTGGCGTTGTCGATGGCATCTTCCGCCAGTTTCACCGCGTCTGTTCCGCGACGTTCCGCCATGGAGCGCACATTGGCTTTGAGGATTTCCTTGGTTTTTAAGGCTTCAGTGGTGGCGATGTCTTGTCCTTGCAAGCCTACGGGACTGGCCGCGCCGATGGCCGAACCCGGGCTCATGGCGGCGATATCCCCGGCCAGCACCAGCATGGTCCCCGCCGAGGCTGCCATGGCGCCTTCCGGCGCAACATAAACGACCACCGGTACCTGGCTGGCAAGGATCTGCTGAACCAGTTCGTTCATTAAAGTGATCGATCCGCCGGGCGTATTTAACTGGATGACGATCAGGTCGGCGTTGTCGGCTGCCGCCTGGTCGATGCCGCGCTTTAGATAGGTGCGCCACACCGGTGTGAGCGCGCCGTCCAGGGTCATGCTGACGATAACCGGCTGGTCTGTTTGAGCCTGCGCGGTGTGCATTCCGAAGGGCAGGAAAGAAAACGCCAGAAGTACCAGGAGCAGAATGGAAAAGACGCGGTTTTTGGTCATTTTTACCTCTGCTTGCATTATAGCACCTGGGATAGCAAGTTTTTCTCTCGCTAGGAACGCGAAGTTTGCTAAGAAGTTCTTTTTAAAGTCAGGTTTTTCTCTGCGTTCCCTGCGCCTCTGCGTGAGATATTATTTCTCTCGCCAAGGTCGCAAAGGTCGCAAAGAAGTTCTTTTTAAAGTCAGGTTTCTTCTCTGCGTTCCCTGCGCCTCTGCGTGAGATATTATTTCTCTCGCCAAGGTCGCAAAGGTCGCAAAGAAGTTCTTTCTTAAAGTCAGGTTTTTCTCTGCGTTCCCTGCGTCTCTGCGTGAGATATTTTTTCTCTCATCAGGAACGCAAAAGTCGCAAAGAAGTTCTTTTTAAAGTCAGGTTTTTTCTCTGCGTTCTCTGCGCCTCTGTGTGAGATATTTTTGTTTTTCTGCGTCTTTGAGAGAAAAGCTCTTTTTCGTGTGTCAAAACCTCTCCTCCGATGAAAATCCAATATTTTGTTGACATTCTTTTAATACTGAGACGTTATAGTATTACTACTTTAATGGAATTATTCTCAGTATTTACTGGAGGTGTAACATGTCTAAAATCATCGGAATTGACCTTGGAACAACAAACTCCGTTGTATCAGTGATGCAAGGCGGCGACCCGGTGGTGATTACCACCGCCGAGGGCAGCCGTTTATGTCCGTCTGTGGTCGGGTTTACCAAGAGCGGCGAACGTTTGGTGGGACAAACCGCCAAGCGCCAGGCAGTGATCAACCCTGAAAACACCGTCTACTCGATCAAACGTTTCATGGGACGGCGCTTCGACGAAGTGGAGACCGAACGCAAAATGGTGCCTTACGAGGTGATCGCCGGCCCTGCCAAAGACGCGCAGGTGCGCATCCCGGCAACGGGCAAAGATTACTCGCCGCAGGAGATCTCGGCCATGATCCTGGCCAAACTCAAAGCGGACGCTGAAGCGTATCTGGGTGAAAAAGTAACGCAGGCCGTCATCACGGTGCCCGCTTACTTCAACGACAGCCAGCGTCAGGCTACCAAAGACGCCGGCAAAATCGCCGGGCTGGACGTGCTCCGCATCATTAATGAGCCGACCGCCTCCGCCCTGGCTTACGGGTTGGACAAGAAAAAGAACGAGAAGATCCTCGTCTTCGACCTTGGCGGCGGTACCTTTGATGTCTCCGTGCTGGAAGTGGGTGAAGGCGTATTCGAAGTCAAATCCACCAGCGGCGATACACATCTGGGCGGCGACGACTGGGACGAAGTGGTCGTCAACTGGGCGGCCGACGAGTTCAGGAAAGACCAGGGCATCGACCTGCGCCAGGACCGTCAGGCTTTACAGCGTCTGCGTGAATCGGCTGAGAAAGCCAAGATAGAGCTTTCCACTGTCATGGAGACCGAACTCAACCTGCCCTACGTTACCGCGGACGCCAACGGGCCGAAACATCTCATGCTTAAACTCAGCCGCGCCAAATTCGAGCAGATGACCGCCCACCTTTTGGACCGCTGCAAGAAACCTTTCGAGAGCGCTTTGAAAGACGCCGGACTTAAAGCTACTGAAATCGATGAACTGGTGCTGGTGGGTGGTTCCACCCGTATGCCCCAGGTGGTCGATCTGGTCCGCAAGCTGATCAGCAAGGAACCCAACAAGGGCGTCAACCCTGATGAAGTGGTGGCCATCGGCGCTGCCATTCAGGGCGGCGTTTTAGGCGGTGAGGTGAAGGATATCCTCCTGCTCGATGTGACGCCCCTGTCTTTGGGCGTCGAGACCATGGGCTCCGTGATGACCCCGGTCATCGAACGCAATACCACCATCCCCATCCGCAAATCGCAGATCTTCTCGACCGCGGATGACAACCAGACCGCCGTGGATATTCACGTGCTGCAGGGCGAACGCCCCATGGCCGCGGATAACATGACCCTCGGACGCTTCCGCCTGGAAGGCATCCCCAATGCCCCCCGGGGAGTCCCGCAAGTCGAGGTGACCTTTGACATCGACGCCAACGGCATCCTCAACGTCACCGCCCAAGACAAGGCCACCGGCCGCGAACAAAAAGTGACCATTACCGCCTCGACCAACCTGCAAAAGAACGACATCGACCGCATGGTGCAGGAAGCCAAAGCGCACGAAGCGGAAGATCAGAAACGTAAGGAACTGGCTGAAGCCCGCAACATGGCGGATAACTCGGCTTACCAGGTGGAGAAAGCCATCAAGGAAGCCGGCGACAAGATCCCCGCGGATCAAAGGTCTGCGGTGGAAGCCAAAGTCCAGGAACTGCGCCAGGCCCTGACGGGCGAAGATATGGCGAAAATCAAGAGCATGACCGAAGAACTGCAGCAGGAATACAGCAAGGTCATGGCCGCCAACGCCCAGGCTCAGCAGGCCCCGGATGCAGGACAGGAACCCCCGGCGGGCGATGGACCCAAACCGGACGGCGATGTCATCGATGGCGAGTTTACAGAACAGTAAAACTACTGTTATAGTGAAAAACAGAGAAAGCGTATTTCAAAATGAAATACGCTTTTTATATTATTTAATTAATAATAAAAATAATGAAACTTTTTTAATATGTTTTTCGTATTATTTATTATATAATTGAGAATATTAAAAGGAGCGTTATGATTGCTCGAAGAATTGAAACCAAGGCTTCACAGACCGCCGATCTTACCTGCGCCTGCCGCGCCCTCTCCTGGATGGAAACAAATCCTCTGTTTAAAAGCGAAGACTGGATTGCCCCGCGATTGCTGCCACGCAAAATCCAGCTTTTGGTTAAATTGTCGGTTTTACGAAGAATCCTCAGCCATGTCTTTGGCCCGAAGGGGATTTACCCCTGGGTCATTGCCAGGACGAAATATATTGACGACTGGTTTCTCGGTGCAGCTCAGGACGGCTTTACCCAGGTGTTGATCCTCGGCGCGGGGTTTGATTCCCGCTCCATACGTTTCAAAGAGGATTTAGACAATATGCGCATCTTTGAACTGGACGCAGGAACCACGCAGATCATCAAGACCTCACAGTTCAAGAAACGCCAAGTGAACTTCCCTGAGAACGTTACTTTGATACCCATTAACTTCGAGTTGGAATCCATCTTGCCCAAGCTGGAGAAAGCCGGGTTCCGCAGGGACGCCAGGACTTTGCTGCTCATGGAGGGAGTCCTGCAATACATAAATCCCGTTTCTGTACGGCAGATCATGGCAGCCCTGAAGAAGGTGACAGCGCCGGGCAGCCGCCTGATCTGTGATTTTGCACAGGCTTCATTTTTCAGTCAGGACAAATCCGGCTTTGGAAAATCCGGGTTGAAGAAAAGACTGGCGCGCTTTGGTGAAACCTTTCAATTCGGTTTAGACGACAGTGAAGTGGGGCCTTTCTTTGGGGAGTATGGGTTCAAGTTGATCGAATACGTCAAACCTGCCGATCTTGAGGAGATGTATTTCAAAGATGCAAAAGGCCGTATACAGGCCAGGGTCAGCGATACGCAGTGCATCGTTGCGGCTGAGCGGGTTTGATCGGCAATCTCATAATCAAAAAACCATTCATGCAGCACAATGCATAGGACGGGACTTGTGAAAAGTCCTCAACTTTATTCCTTTCCATCCTGAAAATGACGATGCGCTGTTTTAAGTGTTCATGCTATACTTGGAAAAGCGCCGAATATCCTTATATTAAGAAGGAGAAATAACTATGGGAGAAAGTGGTGGCAAGGCTGATAAAGGCAAGAAGGAACAAAAGAAAAAACCCAAGATGACCCAAAAGGAAAAAAAGAAACTGAAGAGCGAAAAAAAGAAAGCTGACTGAACAGTCTAAAAAACCGAACGGACGAATTGAATCGTCCGTATTTTTTTTAATAAAGCCGTCATAATTTTTTGTATAATGAATTTTATCGGAAGCAGTTTATAAGGGTACTCGTCCCAACTTTATTGGTCTGTCATCCGGGGAGGACTGTATGATGAGGCGTGTCTTGTTGTGGGTGGGTTGTTTGGTCTTGCTGTCGGTTTCCTGCCGGTTGACCCAAATAAACCCTTTTAAAAGGGTGATCGATCATCCGAGGCCGGAAATGAAGGTCGATAATTCCTATTTCAAAGACCTTGGATGTTTTGATTCAGTGGACTGTCTGCCTGAAGAGGTCCGGAACGATCCCTATTCCATCGAAGGAATTTACCCTGTACCTGATCTGTTTGGCGCATTGAAGCCTGAATTACCGATCGCCATTGCCAGCAGCGTTCGATTCTACGGTGATGAAGAGGTCCACGCGGTCTATTCCAAAAAGTGTATGGCGACCTTTTATTACCGCTATCTCATAGTTGAAAACAATGGGATGCAGCTTGTCGATTCCGTTGCAAAAATGCGAGAGATCTATGCGCCCATTGAGAATGAGGATGAAGCGTTGGCGTATGCCATTGCAGTGACCGGTTATTCCGCTCTTTTTGATCTTGCCAATAAACCCAACTATAAGGTGATCGCAAAACCCCTGGAAGCAACCTATTCGCGTTTCGACGGCGAGGATTTTAAGGTGCACTTGTTTGATGATTTTCTGTGCGGCTGCGGGCCGCATATTACCAAAAGCGTTGACGTAACCGTCGTGCAGGACGGCAGCATCCACGTTGCAGAACCGGCGGACGCTTTTCAGGACGTCACGCTGGATGGTTTATGCATTGATTGATTCTGCTGGGTCAGGTCGGAAAGGAGATGGGCGATGAGAGGGATACGAATAGTTGGATTGATCCTTGCGGCAATGCTGGTTTCGGCCTGCCTTGTGACCGACAAATTAAATGAGGTTCAGGAAAAAGTTCAAAACGACGATTTGGCCGCTGAGGATTTCGCGTCGGAAAGTTCAGATGAAAACCATGCGGTTGCGGACGAAGAAATCTCCCAAAGTGACACAACCGTTCCAAATGTTGTTTCGGGAGAGGTGTGCACCGAGAACTTGAACAAGCTTCTTTTTTCCGCGCAGGTTGACGGTGATAAAAATGTAAATTTTGAGATCTTTTTAGCCAATGAGGACGGAACGGGCGTCATCCAGATTACAGAGGACCACCTTTGGCAGGGAGGCCCTTCCTGGACGCCCGACCATTGTAAGATCGTATACGTTACAAGTGTTCCTGAAAAACATTTTCAAGAGATCTATATCATGAATGCCGACGGGAGCGATCCGCAGCCCTTGACGGACAACCCTACCGATGACCGCGAGCCCTCGTTTTCTCCGGATGGAAGCAAGATCGTTTTCATGCGCGAGATTGAAGAGAACAGGCAGTTGTTCATCATGAATGCGGACGGTTCCGATGCCGTGCAGCTTACGGATATGTCAAGAACCGAAGAAGACCCGGACTGGTCGCCGGTTTCCGACGAGATCGTCTTTTCCTCCAATCAGGAAGAACGCTTTGATATCTACCTCATTAATAGCGACGGGTCGGGTTTAAAGAAGTTAACAGATGACCCGGACGGCGACCGCCACCCAGCCTGGTCGCCGGATGGCAGCCAGATCGCTTTCCTTTCCAACAGGACCGGATTCGAAAACATCTACATCATGGATAAGGATGGATCCAACGTCCGCCAGGTCACCTTCCACGGCGCGGGCGACTCGGTCGGTCTCGTGAATGATCTGAGTTGGTCGAAAGACGGCGAATGGATTGCAGTGGAATGCGGGACCCTGGATGCGGGCAGCTCGATCTGTGTCGTCCATCCCGACGGCAGTGATGAACACGTATTCTTCAGCAACGGCTTTCTGCGGGTCGGGGAACCGGAGTGGTAAAAAAGCCTTAATACACAGGACACAAAATTAGAGGGAGAGACACCCATGAGCACATCATCGCCGCGCAAAAAAGCATTCGTCCGCAACATCATCATCCTCGTGGTGTGTGCGCTTGCCGTATTTCTTTACGTCAAGGTAAAAGCCTGGTCGACCAATGAAAGCATCGGCATGCTCACTTCGTCCGGTGAGAACCGCTCTTATCTGCTTTACGTCCCCGATTCCTACAGCAGGCGCAAGCCAGCCGCTTTGGTGATCGCGCTGCACGGATATTCCTCGAAGCCGTCCGACATTGAATTCACCAGTCGCTGGAACGATCTCGCCGACCAGGAGGGTTTTATCGTCGTCTATCCTGCCGCTTATTTCACTCCGAAACGCTGGCGTGCTTACGCAACCGCTTCCCCCACGGAGAACCCGCAGCGGGACGTGCAGTTCATCTCCGATTTGATCGACCAGCTTGAAAAGAAATACAACATCGATCCCAACCGCATTTACATCAACGGCATTTCCCAAGGCGGCGGTATGACCTATGTGGTAGCCTGCCAGTTGGCCGACCGCGTGGCTGCCGTGGGCAGTGTGGCGGGGGCTTACTCTTTTCCGTTTGACCAATGCACACCCTCCCGGCCGGTGCCGGTCATGGCCTTTCACGGCGATGCCGATCCGGTCGTTCCCTACCTTGGAGGAGGCTTTGAGACTTACCGCGTCAATTTCCTGCCTGCTCCGGATTGGGCTGACTGGTGGGCCGGGAATAATGGATGTGCCAAAGCTACCACGGCGACCCAGGACAGCGAAGTGGTTAGGACGGAATTTCAGGAGTGCAGCGAAAACGCTGATGTGACCTTCTATACCATATTGGGTGGCGGGCACACCTGGCCGGGCGACCCTTCCTCCACCGATTCGCCGGAATGGGGGTTCACGACCCACCAGATCGACGCCACCCATCTGATGTGGCAGTTCTTTATGGCCCATCCCCTTGCGACGCCGTAAGCCGCTGCTTGCGAAAATGTTATAATCCCATTATGAAAAAGAATAGAACCATGCTGATTTTCGGCATCCTGGCCCTGTTGATCATTACAGGGATAATCCTGAGCCTGCCTCCGGTCTGGTCGCGGGTAAGCTATTACGCGAACAAGGTCTATACCGAGATTTTTTACAAGATCAACCCGCCGCAGGAGGTGGTGTTCAACCCGCTTCAAAACACGCCTGATGACGTGGCGACTGCCGTCCAGTTGACCCTGCAGGCGGAGAATCCTGCCCCTACGTCCACCCCACAGCCGACCCAGGCTCCCACGCCTACCCAGGTCCCGCTGCCTTCATCCATCTATCTTCAAGGTGTAAGACCCGAAGCGCAGATGTGGAACAACTGCGGGCCGGCCACCCTTTCCATGACGCTTTCCTTCTGGGGCTGGACCGGAAACCAGGAAGACACGGCCGCCGTTTTGAAACCCAACCAGCGCGACAAGAACGTCATGCCCTACGAGATGGTTGATTATGTCAACACCCAAACCAACCTGCGCGCCATTGAACGCATGGGCGGCGACCTCTATACGATTAAAGCACTGCTTAACGCCGGCTTCCCCGTTCTGGTGGAAAAAGGCTTTGAACCTGAAAACATTGCCAAGGAAGGCTGGATGGGGCATTATAACCTGGTCATTGGTTACGATGACGCCAAGCAGGTTTTCACCACCCAGGATTCTTACCTGCTGGTTTTGGTGAATCCTGCAGACCGGGCCGGGACCAAAGGTTTTGAGGTCTCTTACGAAGATATGATAAAAAATTGGCGCGCCTTCAACGATGTTTTCATCGTTGTCTACCCGCCTGATTACGAAAACGACGTCCTCAACGCGCTGGGCCCTTTGGCGGACGAGACAAATGCTTACCAGGTGGCCTATGACCGTGCGGTGGCCGAGACGACCTCGCTCACCGACGCGCGCGACCGCTTTTTTGCTTTTTACAACGTAGGCACCAGCCTGGTCAACTTGAAGGATTATGAGGGCGCCGCGGCCGCCTACGACACGGCTTTTTCGATCTATCCCTCGATCGATGAACAGCACCGGCCCTATCGCATGCTCTGGTATCAGACCGGACCTTACTTTGCCTATTACTACTCCGCCCGTTATCAGGACGTGATCAACCTGGCCACCACCACGCTTAACGCCGAAAGCGAACACATCCTTGAAGAAAGTTATCACTGGCGCGCCCTGGCGGAAGACGCGCTTGGCGACCGCCAGGCTGCCGTAGCGGATTTGCGTAACGCGCTGCGGGTCCATCCCGGCTTTGGCCCAAGTTACGAGCAGTTGCTTGAATTCGGCGAGACCCCCTGATTGGAGCAGCTTGCAGCCCTGCCTTAGGTCCCCCCATGCTTAAGATATTGCATTTCGCAGACGCCCACATTGACATTGCCGGTCACGGCAGGCATGACGCCGTTTCGGGTCTGCCCCTGCGTGTGCTGGATTTTCTCAGGGCGCTGGATACCATTATTGACACGGCCATCGACGAAAAAGTGGACCTGGTGGTTTTCGCCGGGGACGCCTACAAAGACCGCACCCCCTCACCCACCTATCAGCGTGAGTGGGGCAAACGCATTGTGCGCCTGTCCGCCGCCAAAATCCCCTCCCTGCTGCTCACCGGCAATCACGACGTCAGTCCCGCCGCCGGGCGCGCCCACACCCTGCAGGAATTTGAGACCCTCGACGTGCCCTTCGTGCGCGTGATCGACAAACCCGAATTTCTGGCGCCCAAGGTTCTGTGGGACCTGCCGCTGCAGGTGATCGCCCTGCCCTGGATCTTCCGCTCGGGCTTGATGGCCTCCCAGCAGGAAACCGGCATTACGGCGGAAGGCGCCAACGAGGAGATCGGAAAGCGCGTCAGCGATATCCTGGAACAGTGGCTGGCTGAGTTGGATCCGCAACTGCCCGCCATTTTGACGGCGCACGCCACCATCCAGGGCGCTTCCTACGGCAACGAACGTTCGGTCATGCTGGGCAGGGATATCGTCTTGCCCGGCGGACTGGTAAAAGATACCCGTCTCGATTACGTCGCCCTCGGACACATCCACAAATTCCAGGACCTCAACGAAGGTGCGCATCCGCCGGTGATCTACCCGGGCTCCATTGAGCGGGTTGATTTTGGCGAGACGGAGGACGACAAGGGCTTCATCATTGCCAGCATTGAAAAGGGCAAGACCACTTACGAAAAACGTGTCCTTTCCGGCAGGCGTTTTTACAACCTGTCGGTTAAAGTGGATAACAAAGATACGCTGATGGATGAGATATTGAAAGTACTGCCGAAAAAGGAACAGATCGAAGACGCCATGCTCCGGCTTGAGGTGGAATATCCGCGCGAAATTGAGGTATTTTTGGATGAAGCCGCCTTGCGTGAAAAGTGCGCTCCGGCCTTTGAGTTCCACCTTGTGCGCCGTCCGCAGGAAGAGGCCCGTTCGCGCTTCTCGCCGCAAGACTCCGTGGCGAACCTGACCCCGCTGGAACTGCTGGAAAGATACTGGGGACTGATAAAAATGGAACCGAGGGAAACCGCACCCCTGCAGGAATTGGCCGCTTCCATCATTCAAAAGGTGGACGGCGCCGTGGAAACCGACTTAACCACAGGAGGAAGCAAATGAACAGCGTACTGATCGAGATTTTGTTCATTTTTGTGCTCATCCTGATCAATGGGTTTTTTGCCATGTCTGAACTGGCGCTCATTTCGGCCCGCAAGGTCAGGCTGGAACAACGTGCCGAGGATGGCGACAAGGGGGCGGCAACGGCTCTTGAATTGCTTAAATCTTCCAGCACCCTGCTTTCTGCGACGCAGATCGGCATTACCCTGGTGGGCATCTTCACCGGCGCCCTGGGCGGCGCCACCCTGGCCGACCGGTTGTCAGTTTGGCTGCAAAATGTCCCCTGGCTGGTGCCCTACGCTTCGGGCATTGCCATCGTGGTGGTGGTCATCCTTTCCACCTATTTCTCGCTGGTGATCGGTGAATTGATCCCCAAGAAACTGGCCATGAACAACCCCGAGAAGATCGCCTCGCGCGTTTCCGGCTTTATGAAATTCCTTTCCAAAGTGATGTCTCCCATCGTGCATTTGCTGGCTTCCTCGACCGACCTGGGGTTGAAATTGCTGGGCATGTCGTCCTCCAAGGAACCCCCCATTACCGAGGATGAGATCAAGGGCTTGATCGAGCAGGGCACCCAGGTGGGAATTTTCGATGAGGCCGAGCAGGACATGATGGAAGGCGTCTTCAGGCTGAACGATCGTTCCATCAACGCCATCATGACCCCGCGTACCGAGATCGAATGGCTGGACGCCAACGATCCCCCGGAACAGATCCTTAAACAGGTCATGGCCAGCATCCACTCCCGTTTCCCCGTGGCGCAGGCTTCCCTGGATAATGTGGTCGGCATGCTCAATGCCAAGGACCTGCTTGAAAAACACCTGACCAACACGCCCTTCAACCTGCTGGACCTGGTCACCAAACCCCTGCTGGTGCCCGAGAACACGCCTGCCACCCGCATGCTTGAAATGGTGCGCGAAGCCGGCGTCCACGAAGCCATGGTCATTGACGAATACGGCGGCCTGTTGGGCATGGCCACCCTGTTTGACATTTTGGAGTCCATTGTGGGCGAGATCCCCAGCGCGGATGACGTGGATGAGTCGGAGATCGTCGAACGCGAAGACGGCAGCTATCTGCTGGATGGCCTGCTGCCCATCGATGAACTTAAAGAGATCATGGATGTGGATGGGTTGCCTGAAGAAGACAAAGTGGGCTTCCAGACCGTGGGTGGTTTTGTGATGAACCAGTTCGGCTCCATCCCGCATGTTGGGCAGCACTTCCATTACCTCAACTTCCGTTTTGAGGTAATGGATATGGACGACCGCCGCGTGGACAAGGTGCTGTTCAGCAAATACAGCACGCCCAAACCGCAAAAGGTTGAAAACGAATGATCCCTGTGCGTCTGCATATCAGGGGGTTTCTCTCCTATTACGACCCGGTGGACCTTGATTTCAGCGGCATCGACCTGGCCTGCATTTCCGGTTCGAACGGGGCCGGCAAGTCTTCCCTGCTGGATGCCATCACCTGGGCGCTTTTTGGCGAAGCGCGCCGCAGGGATGACGCCATCATCAATCACCGCAGCCAAAAAGAGAACCGGCCCGCCGAGGTCATTCTGGATTTTGATTATGAGGATGCCCGTTACCGTGTGCAGCGCAGCAAACAGAAAGACAAGACCACCGCGCTGGATTTCTTCATTTTGTCCGACGACGAAAGTTGGAAGCCTCTGACAGAAGCCACCCTGCGCGCCACCGAGGAACGTATCCGCCAGACGCTTCGACTGGATTACGAGACCTTCATTAACGCCTCCTTCTTTCTGCAGGGCAAGGCCGACCAGTTTGCCCAACAGCGCCCTGACGACCGCAAGCGCATCCTGGCTTCCATCCTTGGGCTGGAAATGTGGGAGGAATATAAGGAAGAGACCATCCGCGACCGGCGCAAACGTGAACTTGACCTGGCCGCCTGTGAAGGGGCTTTGACCGATATCAACGCCGAGTTGGACGAAGAAGAACAAAGGAAGACAGAACTTGCGCGATTGCAAAAAGATTACGATACCCGCAACGAATTGGTGCAGGCCAACCGCAAGATCCTCGACCAGCAGCGTGTGATCGGCGCGCAATTGGATAGTGAAAAAGTGCAGCTTGAAAAACAGGACGCCGAGATCAGGCGCCTGCAAGCCGAACTGGACCAGAAGGTGGACGATCTGCGTGAGCGCCAGGAAGAGCAGCGCCAATTCCGCGAGCAGTTGGCAAATGAGCAGGAGATCAATGCCGGCTATGAACGCTGGCTCGACTTGCAGAAAAAGCTGGCTGCTATGGATGCCGTGGCGCTCAATTTTCACCAATACGAGATCAAGCGCCAGGAACCGCTCCTGACCATTGAACGCGAGGGAGCGGCATTACAGGCCGAGTTGAATTCACTTGCCGCGCGTGAAACCGAGATGAAGGCGCTTGAATCCCGGCTGCCGGATTTACAGCGCCAGGCGGCGGAAAGCGAAAAAGCCGTCCAGGCTTGTGAAGGGCAGTTGGCCTTGCGTCCAACCCTTGAGGCTGACCAGAAGCAACTCCAGGCTGAAAAAGCCCGCGCCCAGGCTGAGAACGTCGTGCTGAAAGCTGAAATGGAAGACCTGGATACCCGCCGCCAGACTCTGCGCGAGGTCAGCGGTTCAGCCTGTCCGACCTGCGAGAAGCCGCTTGCCGATGAGGAACGGGAGCGCATCATTGGCGACCTTACCGCGCGCGGCACGGCCAAGGCCGAGGTCTATCGCAATAACTTGAAGATCCTTGAACAGTGCGAGAAGGATTTCAAAGAGAAAGAAACATCTTTGGTCTCGTTGCAGCGCGTGGAAGCCGAACTTAAGCTTCAGCAGCGCCTGTTTGATTCGAGGTCAGACGAAGTAAAACGCGCCGCTGAAGCCCTTGAAAAATGGAAAAACGAAGGGTTGTCACGGCTGGAAATCCTTCGAAAGACCGTGGAAAATAAGAAATACGCGCAGGATGCGCGCGGACAGGTGTCTGAAATTGACGCGGAACTGAAGAAATTGGGCTACGATGCGGCCGCCCATGCTGAATTGCGCGCTGCCGAAGAGCAGGACCGTCCTTTCCAGCAGCGCAAGAACGCCCTGGACCAGGCCAGATCCGCGCTGGTTCCCCTTGAGCGCGAGATCACAGACCTTGAAAGATCCATTGATGCTGCTGAAAACCATCTGCAGCAACTGCAGCAGGAAAACCGTGAGAACAGGAAAGCGTTCAACGAACGCCTTGCTGCCACCCCCGACCTGGAGGACATGGAACGCGGCCAGCGCGCCTTGCAGGAGGAGGTCAACCAGTTGCTCACCCGGGTGGGTTACGCCAAAAACCGCGTGGAGGTATTGTCCCAGGTGAAGGAACAGAAAGCTGCCAGAGAGGAAGAAAAGCTGCAAATCCTGAATCTTATTGCTCAACTAAAGATGTTGGAAAAAGCCTTCGGCAAGGACGGCATCCCGGCTTTGCTGATCGAACAGGCGCTGCCTGAGATCGAGGCGCACGCCAACGAGGTGCTTGACCAGTTGAGCGGCGGCCTGATGCGCCTGAGTTTTGTCACCCAGCGGGAATATCGTGACGCCAAACGGGAAGACCGCAAGGAAACGCTGGATATCATCATCAGTTCCTCCGCCGAAGAGCGCGCCTATGAACTTTTTTCAGGAGGCGAAGCCTTCCGCATCAATTTTGCAGTGCGCCTGGCCTTGAGCCGTATGCTGGCCAGCCGCGCGGGTGCGCGCTTGCAGACCCTCGTCATCGATGAAGGCTTTGGCAGCCAGGACGCCGAGGGCCGCCAGCGTCTGATCGAAGCCATTAATTTCGTGCGCGATAAGTTTGCCAAAATATTGGTGATCACCCATCTTGAAGAACTCAAGGACGCTTTCTCAGCCCGCATTGAAGTGACCAAAACGCCCAACGGGTCGATGGT
>Ga0172371_10009024_pt1 | contig 13796 bp, 13 predicted proteins | sample Lak12m_FD_114543 | JGI IMG/M metagenome (GOLD analysis project Ga0172371, IMG submission 114543) | Freshwater microbial communities from Kabuno Bay, South-Kivu, Congo - kab_022012_12m | ecosystem: Environmental > Aquatic > Freshwater > Lake | place: Democratic Republic of the Congo: South-Kivu... | reverse complement strand
GTTTTGAATGCCAGGTCTTGATACGGCTGATCTTCTGTACGGTCTGTCCAGACGCTCGTTTCCGGATTGGTTAACGGCTGATTTTAATATAACATAAAGGGGCGGTGTTTGTATACCTCAATATCGGGCAGTGAAGCGTTTCTGCCGCCTGTGCCCGGCAGAACGGATGTGCCTTTTTTACGCCCCGCCCCTCGCGTTTCCTATGCCCGCACCCTCCGGGCGCGCAGAAACAGCCGCTTATAAAATGATGTTAGAGTCTTCTAAAGAAGGTTTATTTAATAGGAAATGCAAGCTAAACAAAAAACCAGCTGGAGGATAGTATAATGAAACGTTCCTTATGGATACTGCCCGTCATTGTTTTGTCTTTTATGCTTATAGCCGGATGCGCTCCTTCAAACGCCGCGTGGGAACCCTCCCCCGGGGCCGGGCAGGACGCACTGGTCCTGACAACAGAGGAACTTGCCGCCTACAACGGTAAAGACGGGATGCCCGCGTATATCGCGGTCGACGGCGTCCTATACGATGTTTCCAACGTTTTGCAGTGGGCGAACGGCGAACACAACGGGTTTTCCGCCGGGAAAGACCTGACGCGGGAAATAATGGAAATCTCTCCGCACGGCGTATCAAGACTGAACGGGATTCCTGTCGTGGGCAGCCTTCTTTCAGCAGGGCGGAAGAGTTTTTCACCCTATATTCTTCTCGGATGGATCAACCTTTCGCTTTTTGCAATCGTCACGTCCCATTTGTGGCTGCGTTTCTTAAACAAACATCTTTTCCATTCGGAAAAGGCCCGGTTTAAAAACTTTATAAAAACGCTCCGCCAAATCCATAAGCCGCTCGGAATCGTTCTGGTCGGGCTGGCTTTCATACACGGGTTTCTGGCGCTCGGAACAATCCGTCCCCATACAGGTCTCCTGGCCGCAGCCGTACTGGCGGCCGCGGCCGCGCTGGGCGCCGCGTACTTTTTTTCAAAAAAAAAGGCGCTGTTCGCACTGCACCGTTGGGTCGTAGCGGCCATCGCCTGCCTGATCGTGATTCACCTGGTCTTTCCGAATGCGCTTTCCATCCTTTTCGGCATCTGACTATACAGGCCGCGTTTTGAATCCGGGCTTTTTAAAAATAGATGCTTCCGCCGATAAACTCCCTGAGTATGGAGTTAAAGGGCACCCTGGACGTATCCATGGGCCTTGCAAAAGAAAGAAGGTTCAATATCCGCTCTTTTGTCAGGAAATGCGGGCTGTCTTCCGGCATTTTGGCGATTGCCGCTTCCGCAAAGGGCCGGAGCGCGTTGAGTTCATAAATCAGGCTGGAGTTGAACATCATGTCCGCCTCCTCCTGGTACTTGAAAATATAGTCGTATTCGCCCTGGCGGACGCTGGACCAGCGGCTGAAGGTATCGTCCGCGCCGGTTCCCCTGAACAGGTCGTCCCTTACCAGGCGGCGGATGAGGCGCACCTCGGTGGTGGGGATGCGGTTTGCAAGATCTACATTCAGTTCGAAAAGCGCGCTGATATAGATCTTAAAGAATATATTCTGGTCAAACGCGGGCAGCAGGCCCGGGTTCAGCGCGTGGATCCCCTCGATCACCAGTATCTCGGAAGGGCCCAGGTGCAGGGGGGCAAGTTCTCCCGTGCGTTTTCCAAGCTTAAAATCAAAAACCGGCGGCCGGACCGTTTCCCCGTCAACCAGCCGTGCAATGTTTTCCTTGAGCAGCGCAAGGTCCAGTGCCTCCATTGATTCAAAATTAAGGCTTCCGTCCTTTTCCTTCTTCATCTTTTCCCGGTCGAGATAGTAATTGTCCAGCGACAGGGGCAGCGGCGTAAGGCCGAGCACGCGGAGCTGGGTGGACAGCCGTTGCGCAAAGGAGGTTTTGCCGGAAGAGGACGGGCCGGATATCAGAACGGCCCGGACCGAGCGGCAGTGGCTGACAATCTTATCCGCAATGTCTGAAATCTCTTTTTCCTGCAGGGCCTCCGCAATTCCCACCAGTTCGCTGCTGCGGCGCTCGTCTATATATTCGTTCACATCGGATACAAGCTCAATTTTAATGTTCCTGAGCCACTTCTGTGTCTTTTCATATGTCGCGGAAAGCTTTTGCGGATATACGAGCGGCTTCTTGGGGCCGTCATCCGTCTCCCCGAATTCCACGATAAACCCGCCCGCAAAGGGGATGATGCCAAAGGGGCCGATCGCCGACGTCAGCGTGTTTGCGGGATAGACGGATTTAACGATGGTATCGTCCAGCTGGTACTGGTAGAACCCCTTGCTTTTCTGCATGAATTCGATCATGCTTTCGGACGACGCCCATTCGTTCAGCTTTTTATCAAAAAGGCTGACTTCCCTCTCGGAAATGGAGGATCCCGAAAGGGTGCAGTAAACTCCCTGAGGTATGGAATACGCCATTTTCAGATCGTATCCCGGGAACAGGTCCCTTGCCACCTTAATAATTCCCAGATTCAGCGTCTGCCTGTTCTGACGTAGATAATTGTCCGGCATAGCCGCCACCTTCGTTCCAGATATTAAAAGCGCAGCAAACCGCGCTCATCTCCCTTATTCTATCACAAAAACGGTAAAAAAATAATACCGTACCTGCCAAAAACCGCGCCGGCCGCAATAAAAAAGGCGGGCTTATGCCCGCCCTTATATATTACAGCGCCGCGCTTTTAAAGAGCAGGTACTCTGTTTCCGCTTTTTCAAGCGATTCCCTGAGTACGTAATTTACCAGTTCCATATTGTCCACCAGAAGGTTCACGACGTTCGGGCAGACCGATCCGTCCCGGACCATCGCGTCAAAAACCTGCAGGACTTCTTCCCTGCCCATGCCCTTCCTGTACGGCCGGTCTTCGGTAATGGCGGTAAAGATATCGGCCACCGCCATGATCCTTGCGCCGAGGGGGATGTCCTTGCCCTTCAGCCCGAACGGATATCCCTTTCCGTTCAGCTTCTCATGGTGCAGGGACGCCCATGCGTTGATTTTGGAAAATCCCTTCACCCTGCTTAGGAGCCGGTGCGTGTAAAAGGCATGCTTCTTGATAACCTGGAATTCTTCCGGGGTCAGAGCGCCCGGCTTATCCAGAAGAGAAGTGTCCACGGCAAGTTTCCCCAGGTCGTGCAGATAGCCCGCAATCAGCATCAGCTGGCATTCGCTTTCGGGAAATCCCGCAAGGGATGCAAGGGTGGATGCGGTTTTTGCGACACCCGCCGAGTGGTTTACGGTAAAAGAACTGCGAAAATCAACGATATGCGAAATAGACCTGGAAAGGCTTATAACGTCTTCCATCTTCGGGCTGCCGGGAGAAAACACGGGAAGCCGGGATTTGTTCATATGCCAGCCGCCTGAAATCTCTTTCCATATCCGTCCGTTATCGGAAAGCTTTAAGAACGCGTCTGATATATGCGGGACAAAAAAGACGTCTTTTTTTTCATGAACATCTTGTATGACGCCCGGAAGCTGCGGATTGATATCCTTCTTCCAATCAATCTGCGCGCAGACGCGGTCGGCCAGATGCACGATATGGCTTTCGTCGGGCACCTTCTCTTCCAGATACGTTGTTCCAAGCCCGAACCTGTAGGGTATGTGATGGTATTTCACCGTCGTGGAGACGTGATCAAAAATGCCGATTCCGGAAAGGAGCCTGGCGCCGAGAAACGCGTGGTTGTGTACGTTGTACAGGCCGTCGTCCACCCATTCGATGCGTTCTCCGGTGGAAATAAGGCCGACATCATGGATCAGTCCCGCCAGATGGATCCATTTTCTGTCTTCCTCCGAAAACCCGATTTGCTCCGCAATACGGTAGCTGAGGCCGGCCACCCGCTCCTGATGCGCGGATAGTTCCGGCAGAACCAGGTTTTCTATCTCCGCAAAACAACTGTAAAGCTCAAACGAATCAATTGCAAGACCGCTGATATCTCATCCCGCCTTTCCTTAGTCAAACTCCATATACGTATCGTGGGAAAACAGAATTTTGCTTTTCAATGTTTACATTCAGTTTTATTCGTTTATTTTTATAAAGAACAGATTGGAACGGCAACCGGCCGGTCGGCATAAGTTAATTATACATGAATATGTAAATTTGTCAAATTATTATATCTTTTTGATGTTTTTATTTGACGTTTGGTCCGGCTCATTGGAAAGGGGAAAGATTATGATACCCCAGGCGATTAAAACATTAAGGAAAAGCTTCGGGCTTTCCCAGGCACAGCTTGCCCGGCAGCTGGGTATAACGCGTTCTTCCGTCAACGCGTGGGAGATGGGCGTGACCATGCCCTCCGTCCAAACCCTGGTCCAGCTTTCGGATTTCTTTGGCGTATCCGCGGATTATCTGATCGGCGTATCCCACGGCCGGAGCATCAGCGTGGACGGCCTTACGCCTGACGAAATATCCCTCCTTCTGCAGATGATATCCTACTTCCGTTCAAGGCAGACGGCCTGACAGGCCTTTTTTTATTTCCGGGCATGTCCGTTTTCCGCCCCGCCGCTGCGCAGTTTTTAAAAAAATTTTGATATTCCCAGCTAAAACCATTATAATATAGGCGAAAATGTATGAAGCCGGCCTTAGGCGTCGCTTTTTCATAATTCCGTCATTTAAACCAAGGAGACAGGCGATGGATTTGGATTTTGTAAAAGTATCCGCGGCAAGCCCGCGCGTGGCGCTGGCGCAGCCCATGAAAAACGCACAGACTGTACGGGAAGCGCTTTTAGGAGCGCAGGAAGAGGGCGTACAGGTTCTCGTATTCCCCGAACTGTTTTTAACGGGGTATACCTGTGCGGATCTTTTTTCGCAGCAACAGCTTCTGGACAAAGCGGAAGACGCTTTGATCTGGCTTCTTTCCGAAACGAAAAATTGCGCAACCGCAGGCGTCGTGGGCGTTCCTCTTCGGTGTGAAAGCGGCCTGTACAACTGCGCGGCCGTCATCCAGGGCGGCGCCCTCCTGGGCGTTGTTCCCAAGATGCTGATTCCCAATGTGCGTGAATTTTATGAGAAACGCTGGTTTTCACCCGGGCATAATGCGCGCGCGCAGCAGATATGTGTCGGCGGCCTTTCCGTTCCTTTCGGCAACCTGCTGTTCGACCTGGGCCACGGCGCGGTGCTGGGCGTCGAGATCTGTGAAGATCTGTGGGTAACGGTGCCTCCCAGCAGTTTTCTTTCCCTCCTTGGGGCAAACATCATCGTCAACCTTTCGGCAAGCAACGAACTGGCAGGCAAAAACGATTACCGGCGCGCGCTGGTCCTCCAGCAGAGCGCGCGGTGCATGTGCGGGTATGTGTATGCATGCGCGGGCGAGGGGGAATCTTCCACCGACCTGGTTTTTGCCGGCAACTCCATGATCGCCGAAAACGGCGTGATGCTCTCGCAAGGCGAACGTTTTACCAGCAATACGGTCTCGGCCTGTATCGATACCGGCAACCTTTCCCTGGAACGCCGCTACAGCAGCTTTACGGACAACGCGCACACGCTTGGCCTGAGCGAATACCGCACGGTCCGCTGCGAAATAAACAAATTTGATCCGCGCTCCTTCAACCGGCGGATAGATCCCCATCCCTTCGTCCCCCGGGACGATGCCGCGCGGGAAGAGCGGTGCGGTGAAATCATCGGGATACAGGCGGCCGGCCTGGCAAGGCGTCTGGAGCATACCGGCCACCGGCGTGCGGTAATCGGCATTTCGGGCGGGCTGGATTCCACCCTTGCCCTGATGGTCACCGTAAAGGCATTCGCCCGTCTGGGCCTTCCGGCTTCGGGCATCATCGGCGTCACCATGCCCGGATTCGGCACATCCGAAGGCACGCTGAAAAACGCGCTTGAACTGATGGATAAGCTTAACGTATCCGTTAAAAAAATAGATATTAAAAAAGCCTGCCTGCAGCATTTTGAAGATATCGGCCAAAACCCCGGCCAGCAGGACATCACTTATGAAAACACGCAGGCGCGCGAACGCACCCAGATCCTTTTCGATCTCGCCAATAAGGAACACGCCCTGCTGGTAGGCACCGGGGATCTGAGCGAACTCGCGCTCGGATGGTGCACCTACAACGGCGACCACATGAGCATGTACGGCGTGAACGTCTCCATTCCCAAAACACTGGTGCAGTACCTTATCCGGCATTTCATGGAAAGCGGCGGCGCTGAAAAGGAAGCCCTGCGCCGCATTCTGGAAACCCCCATCAGCCCCGAACTCCTGCCGCCCGACGAAAACGGCATACAGGATACGCAGGCGATGGTCGGTCCCTACGAACTGCATGACTTTTTCCTGTACCACACCATACGTTTCGGCACGCCGCCCGAAAAACTCCTGTTTTTGGCCCGCCAGGCGTTTGCCGGTATATACGACGGCAAAGCGGTCCTCAAATGGCTGCGCGTATTCTACAAGCGGTTCTTCGTCTCGCAGTTCAAACGTTCCTGCCTGCCCGACGGCCCCAAGGTAGGGTCCGCTTCCCTTTCTCCCCGCGGCGACTGGCGGATGCCTTCCGATGCCCATCCCGACGAGTGGCTTGATGATTTAAAATGACGCAAAAACATAGGAAGGCCCGTTTTAATAATAAAGCGGACCTTCTTTTCGCATGGCGCATTATTATATTTTTTCATACGGCTTTCAGGGGGCCGGGGTCCGCCTCTTCATTCAACATTCGTCCCGCCGCCACATTCCCGTCACACGCAAGGGTTATACTTCAGTAAAAATATGTGGATTCCACGGAAATCAAAGGAGTTTGCCATATGAAAAAAAATCGATTGATTATTATTGCCCTCCTTTCTGTTTTTACCGCCCTAATGCTGGCCGGATGCCAGACGCAGGCATCGGGCGAAGACAGCCAGAGCAGCGAACAGCAGACAGCAGAAGCGAGCCAGGCACAGCCCCAGAGCAGCGCTTCGGCGGTCCAGGAGGACAACGCCGTATATGGCACCGTAACAGCTATTGACGGAAATACGGTCACGCTGGAACTCGGAACGCTCAACGAGAACGCCCAGTTAAACGGTCAGGACGGCCCGGGCCAGGGCGGCGGCCAGAACGGAAAACCTTCGGGCTCAGCGCCTTCGGATATGCCGTCGGATATGCCATCAGGTGATATGCCTTCGGACATGCCGTCGGGTGAAATGCCTTCAGATATGCCTTCGGACGGCGAACGCCCCTCCATGCTTACCTCGACGGGCGAAACCATTACCATTACCATCCCTGACGAAAGCATCATTACCGTAACCGGCGTAGAGGGCCAGGAAACGGGTCTGGCCGCCATTCAGGAAGGCAGCACGCTCAAAATCGTATATGCGCAGGACGGCGAGACCATCCAGTCGGTGGTCGTACTCAACGGGGGCGACGGTTTTTCCGGCGGCGGCCAAAATGCGCCGCAGCCGTCCTGACGGACTTTATAGCACAAAAAGCATTCTATCCAACATCTGTTGTTCAGTTCTTCCTTGCTGAAAGGCGCCCCTGACCGGGCGCCTTTCGGCGTATTTTGGCTTTCCGTCGCATCCGTGCAGATTGGCCCGGAAAACCCTGTATTGTTGAGTCTTTATTTATTATGTGATATATTAGTATTGTGCCCAGGAATTCACCTTTTCGGGTGATGGCAAAAGTCAGATGAAAACACTATACTAACCGTAAACAAAGGTGGCAGCATGGAAAATCAGGAACTGAAAGCACTGAATACCTTGATCAAACAGGCCTATGAATGCGCCTCCTTTGCCGATTTTATGCAACTGGCAGTGCTCAGCCTGCACCGTCTTATACCGTATGACAGCGGCGTGTTTTTTTGCGCAATCAGCCAGGACAGCAGTTTCTTCAAACCGTATATGGGCGGCACGGTTGAAAGCCACTACCATAAGCAGCCTTTCGAAGGGCGGGATGCTCTCCTCAGGGAGTCGGACGCGCCCGGGGAAGATGCGCCGCCCGTCGTATACACCGCCCGGGATTATTTTGAAGGGAAAACCGGCGTACTGGAAGAACCGCGCAGCCGCTTTTTAAGGGAAAGCCGCGGGTTCCAGACCGCCTGTATGCGCATTATATACAAAGACCGGTTTCTGGGGGAAATATATCTGCACAGGAAACCGGGCGCGCAGCCCTTTACCGGGGAAGAACTGTTCTGCCTCCGGCTTCTCCAGCCGCATATCTCCACGGTGATGAGCAATATCCACGCCCGCATTGCCCTCCGGCAGACCGAGTCGGCCGGCCGGTCCAAAAGCGGGCTGTGCGTAATGGACGGGCAGGGCAGCGTAACCGGCGGGAACGCGTGCGGGATCGAACTTCTTAAAACGGCAACCGTATTCGGGTCCAGCCTTCTCTACCATGTGAAGGAGATGTGCGCAGAACTGGAGCGGGAGGGCGGCGCGGAGAAATCGTCCGTTTTCAGGACGCCGCAGGGCGAACTCAAGGTAGAAGTTTTCCGTGCGGGCAACCGTCCCCGGTTCGTGGTGGAAATGGAATCCCCCTGCAAAGACCTTCTTTCGGCCGACTACAAATTCAAGTTTTCCAAAAGGGAAGCTGAAATCATAGACGCGCTGATCCAGGGCAAGAACAACCCTCAGATCGCGGAATCCATGCGTCTGTCCTGCAACACCATAAAGACGCATGTAAAAAACATATATAAGAAAGCAGGTGTTGGCAATCGGACCGAACTCGCCTTTCTTCTGATGGGAGGCGCGGCCGGTTCGGCCGGTTAATTAACCTGGGAAGTTTTCCCACAGAATAAGGAGGAATCATTAATGAAAAGAAGCAGACTTTTTGCCTATCTCGCCGTCATTGCCGTTCTGATCGCCGCTTTCGCCCTCATGGGCGCCAGCTGCAGCGTTTCCACGGCCAATGTAAAAAACGCGGTTGTATCAACCGGGGTAGATGATAGTGGTATGCCGATTGACAGTGTGTCTTCAATCACATTGAATTCAGATGCCTTTGTAACAGCAGATCTCCATAACGCGCCGGACGATACCATAATTACGTATATATGGTATATAAATGACCAGCAACTTGACCGCGTAAGTTTTGATAATCAGGGGCTGTCTGAAGTTCCGATCTACTCTTATTACACGGTAACAGAGCCCGGCACCTATAAAGTCGAAATCTATATCGATGAGCGGGAAGAGCCGGATGCGGTGCTGGAGTTTACCGTCCAATAATCGGAGGCGTTAAAATGGATAAAAACGGGATCATATCAAAAATCGCCGCGGAATACGGCGCGATCGGTATCGCCTACAGCCTGGGCGGAACGGCGGACATCACGGTGGACGCCGAACTTCTGGATGTTAAGCTTCTGACGCAGAAGATGAAAATCCACTTTGAGAACTCCATCCTGGTGAGCGAAAAAGACCGAACCGTGTATTACTTTGAAAAAACAAAAGACATCCGCGCCGGAATGGGTTTCGGTTTCAGCGGCGAGAGTTCTTTTCAAAGCGGCAGTACATTGTTCAGGAAAGTCAAAACGGCCGGGATCGGCCCGGACGGGCGGCCCTTCGAATTCGAATTCGATATCGGGCGCCTTTCCAAAATCGTCAAGGAGACCGCCAAGGAAGCGGGCTTCAAGATGAAAGTGGTCCTAAGCATTAAAAAAGCGTCCTATTGAATCCATCATGCAAAAGGGGCCGGCGCACACTGCGCGCCGGCCCCTTTTCCATTAAAAAAAAAGCGCTTCCTATCCGCGAAGCGCTTTTTAAAAAGGAGGAAAAAATGAAAAAATATAATTTACATATTATATATATCATACTTTTATAAATTTTAAACAATTATTTTGTAAATAAATTGTAATATTTTTTAGAAAAAATGCGTCCATAAAAAAGAACGCATCGTTCCTGCGGTCCGCTTTTTGCGCAGAAGGGTAAATAATGTTATTTTACCGCGCTCAGGCCGCTCTCCCCCGTACGGATCCTGATCACTTCGTCAATGGTGGAAACGAAGATTTTCCCGTCCCCCACTTCCCCGGTGCGGGTGTAGGCAAGGATGGTCATGATCGTTTCGTCAAAATCCTCCTCGTCCACCACCAGCTCCAGCTTTATCTTGGGCAGAACGCTCAGCAGAACCTCGCTCCCGCGGTAGTACTCCTTAAATCCTTTCTGTTTGCCGCATCCCATCACCTGGGAGATCGTGATGCCGCCGATATTCATTTTCGCAAGAGCTTCTTTCAGTTCCTCCAGCTTGGTCGGCTGGATAATGGCTTCCACTTTTTTCATGGCAAAAAACTTCCTTTCCTTTTCATTGGTCAAGGCCGGTAAACGCCGGGTATGCGGATTCCCCGTGCTCGGCATGGTCCAGGCCCTCTGTTTCCTCTTTGTCCGATACCCTTATATTCATAAATTTTTTCATTACAAGCAGAATAACGCTTGTTCCCACCGCCGCCAGCACAATGGTGATGCCCACCGCCGCCAGCTGGCGGACAAACAGCTGTGTGCTGCCGAACACCAGGCCGTCCCACTGGGCAACCGGGTTGATGGAACTTTTTGCAAACAGTCCGGTGGCAATGCCGCCCCATATGCCTCCCATGCCGTGGCACCCGAAGGCGTCCAGCGCGTCGTCATAGCCGAATTTCTTTTTGATCACGGCCATGGCAAGATAGCACAGCGGGCTGACCGCCGCCCCGATGATCAGCGCCGCCCATACCGGCACAAAGCCGGCGCCCGGCGTAATGGCCACCAGTCCCACCACGGCGCCCGTCACGGCGCCCAGCATGGTTGGTTTGCCGCGCGTCGCCTTCTCCACTACCATCCAGGAAAGCATGGCGGCGGCAGCCGATGTGTTGGTTGTCAGAAACGCGCTGCCGGCAAGGACGCCCGATGTCAGCGCACTGCCCGCGTTAAACCCGAACCACCCGAACCAAAGCAGCGCCGCGCCCAGCATCACGATGGGCAGGTTGTGCGGGTGGTAGTTCACCACGCCGTGGCCCTTTCGCTTGCCCAAAAAAATGCAGGCTACCAGCCCGGATACGCCCGAACTGATATGCACGACGTTGCCGCCCGCAAAATCGACGGCACCCAGCTTGTTCAAAAATCCGCCTGCGCCCCAGACCATATGCGCCAGCGGGTAGTAGATCACCCCCGACCAGACGGCAATAAAGATAACCAGTGCGGAAAACCGCATGCGCTCCACCAGCGCCCCTGTAATCAACGCGGGCGTAATAATGGCAAACATCATCTGGAAGGCCACGAATACGAAGGACGGTATGGTGGGCGCGTACGCCGTCGTTTCCGGAAGGCCCTCCAGCCCTACCATGCTCAGATTCCCTATGATCCCGGCTCCGCCCGCATCCGCGCCGAAAGACAGCGAATAGCCGATCACAACCCAAAGCACCGAAGCCAGCCCGCACACGAAGAAGGATGACATCAGCGTATTGAGAACATTTTTCCGCCGGACCATGCCGCCGTAGAAAAGCGCCAGGCCGGGTGTCATAATAAACACCAGCGCGCAGGACACCATCATGAAAGCGGTATCCCCGGAATTGATGACTGGCATAAAACATTTCCTCCAATTGTTTATAATAAAGGCGCCGCTCTCCCCAAGGGGAAAGCAGCGCCTTTGCTGCCGGAATCCATTTTATAAAATAAAGCCATGCATCAAAACAAGATACACAGCTCCATTGCTTTCTTATCCAATTTTATCCGCAGGGATATCCCTGTATTGTCCTCCCTTACTGGTCCAGCCCCGTAAATGCAGGGTAGGCAGTCTCACCATGCTCCACATGGTCCAGCCCTTCGTTTTCTTCTTTTTCAGCCACCCTGATCTGCATGGTTTTCTTTAATACGGCCATGATCGCCCAGGTGCCGAGGCCCGCAACCGCAATGGTGATGCCCACTGCCGCCAGCTGCCGGATAAAAAGCTCATAACTGCCGAACACCAGGCCGTCCCAGCGCGCGGCAGGGTTGATGGCGTTCTGCGCGAACAATCCGGTGGCGATGCATCCCCAAACGCCGCCCACGCCGTGGCATCCAAACGCGTCCAGCGCGTCGTCATAGCCGAATTTATCCTTGATCACGCTCATGGCAAAGAAGCATATGGGGCTCGCTGCCGCGCCGATGATGGCCGCAGACCATACCGATACAAAACCGGATCCCTGCGTAATGGTGGCCAGGCCCACCACCGCGCCCGTCACGGCGCCCAGCATGGTGGGTTTTCCCCTCGTAATCTTTTCCATCAGCATCCAGGTAAGCATCGCGGCCGCGCCGGATGTGTTGGTGGTCATAAACGCGTTGAAAGCGAGCGTCCCGGAGGTAAGCGCGCTGCCTGCATTGAATCCGAACCAGCCGAACCACAGCAGCGCTGCGCCAATAAAAATCATGGGCAGGTTGTGCGGGTGGTATTTCAAAACGCCGTGCCCCTTGCGCTTTCCCAGCATGATGCAGGCCACCAGGCCGGAAATGCCCGAGCTTACGTGCACCACCGTTCCGCCCGCAAAATCGACGGCGCCCAGCTTGTTCAGGAAACCGCCCGCGCCCCAGACCATGTGCGCCAGCGGGTAGTAAACAACCACCGACCATACCGCAATAAAAACAACCAGCGCGGAAAACCGCATCCTCTCGGCCAACGCCCCGGTAATCAGGGCGGGGGTGATGATGGCGAACATCATCTGGAAGGCCACGAAAGCCAAAGACGGTATGGTGGGCGCATACGCCGTGGTTTCCCCCAGGCCCTCCAGGCCCAGGAAGTTAAAGCTGCCTATGATTCCGAGTCCGCCCGCATCCGTGCCGAAGGACAAGGTATATCCTATAAAAATCCAGAGCATTGCCGCCAGGCCGCATACAAAAAATGAAGACATGAGCGTGTTCAGCACATTTTTACGCCGGACCATCCCGCCGTAAAACATCGCGAGTCCAGGCGTCATCAGAAAAACCAAGGCACATGAGAACATCATGAAAGCCGTATCTCCGGGATTGATTACTGGCATATTAAATTTTTCCTCCAAATACTTCTTTGTATCTATAAAAAAAGACCCTATTCCTCCTAAAACCAAAAAAGAACAGCGCCGTTGCTGTAAGCCGCACCCCCTCCCGGGGAACCCATTCGTCCGTTAAATTGTACGATCATTCATGGCCGCAAAAAACCGCACATCCAAAAAAGATGTGCGGCGCCGTTGCCATTTCATAAACAAATTTTAAGACCGGTTTTCTTTCCTTCTATTTAAGGGCCTCGTCCCCGCTTTGCCCGGTACGGATGCGGATGGCGTCGTCCAGTTTGGTAACGAATATCTTGCCGTCCCCCACTTCACCAGTATGCGCGAATTCGACAACCGTACGGAGCGTCTTCTCAAAGTCTTCGTCCAGCACCACCAGTTCAATCTTCACCTTGGGCAGAACGTCAACAATAAGCTCGCTGCCGCGGTAAAACTCCTTGCGGCCCCGCTGTTTTCCGAAACCCATCACCTGCATGATTGTCATGCCGTCAATATCAATAGCCAAAAGAGCTTCCTTCAGCTCTTCCAGTTTGGAAGGACGGATGATCGCTTCGATTTTCTTCATGGGTTCCCTCCTACGCCTTTGTATGCAAATCCATATGCAAATTCAGATTTTTATCCTGCAATTACCGGGCGGGCCGCCCGTAATAAAACAATGCTATTATAAACCATATCCTCCTTTAAGTAAAGGGTTTTTTTATTATGCCGCGCCGGCTTTTCAGGAGGTTTTTTTCTTCCAAATATGGCGTAGAATTGCAACGGCCTTCATGGCTAATTGCATCTTGCCGCTTTATTAAATCGCCCGGGTAAAGTCAGGACCACCCGCATAGCGGGTGGCCTGGGTAACCCTATAAGGGTATGTTAGAAGCCAGCACCTAAAAGTGCTGGCTTTCACTTCGTTCAAGCCTAGCGCATTGATTGCCTGGCTAAC
>Ga0172371_10009022_pt1 | contig 13797 bp, 10 predicted proteins | sample Lak12m_FD_114543 | JGI IMG/M metagenome (GOLD analysis project Ga0172371, IMG submission 114543) | Freshwater microbial communities from Kabuno Bay, South-Kivu, Congo - kab_022012_12m | ecosystem: Environmental > Aquatic > Freshwater > Lake | place: Democratic Republic of the Congo: South-Kivu... | reverse complement strand
CTCTGGAGCACTGTTTTCCGGTTTTGTGTCCGCAGATACGCTCCTGGGGATATTCGCCGTGCTGGCGCTGACGGCAGCCGTGATGATGTTTATTCCCCATTCGGAGTCTTCCCGTGAACCGCTCGCTCGGGAAGTTTCATTCAACCGGGGCCTGGCCCTCGCCCTGGCAGTTGCCATCGGCTTTATCGGTGGGCTGGTCGGACAGTCCGGGGCTTTCATCATAATTCCGGTTTTATTGTATGTGCTGAAAATACCGACCCGGACGACGGTCGGCAGTTCGCTTGGCATCGTTTTTCTAGCGGCCCTGGCCGGCTCCATCGGTAAGATGGCCACCGGCCAGATCGATTATTTCATGGCCTTATTCTGCGTTTGCGGCGCAATGGTTGGCGCGCAGGCTGGCGGCCGCCTCTCAACGCGAACGCCTCGCCATCGCCTGAGGCAGGCTCTCGCTTTTTTAATCGCCGCCACCGCCATACGCATGGTCTGGGACCTTGCCGGCTGGTGAGGTCATTGCCTTACATACGGTCCGGGATCTTGGCTGGCGAATCGACAGGCTTGAAAAGACCGGTTTGGTGTTAGAATCAGAAGGTCTTAGGAGAGGAGGGGATCATGGGAAGCAGCGAGGAAATCCGTTTGACTCAACTTGCTCACGGCGCCGGTTGAGCCTGCAAGATAAGTCCGTCGGACTTGCAAAAAGTTCTTAAAGAGTTGCCGGCGATAACAGACCCTAATGTTCTGGTAGGCATCAAAACCGGTGACGACTGCGCCGTTTATCGCATTACTGACGAACTGGCCATTATTCAGACCGTCGATTATTTCACGCCCATTGTCGATGACCCCTATGACTATGGTACGATTGCCGTCGCCAATTCGCTGAGCGATGTCTACGCCATGGGAGCCAAACCACTTTTCGCCCTTAATGTTGTCGGCTTTCACAGCCGTGGCCTACCGCTGGAGATTTTGACTCAGATGATGAAGGGTGGTGGCGAAAAGGCGCGTGAGGCCGGTGTCGAGATCATTGGCGGCCACACCATCGACGACAAGGAGCCGAAATACGGCCTTGCCGTCACCGGCGTGATCAATCCTGATGACGTCATTCGTAATTCCACTGCCAGGGCAGGCGACATTCTTTTCCTGACCAAGCCGCTGGGGGTGGGCATCCTGACTACCGGAATCAAGCGAGGAACCGTAACCGCGGCGGGAATTGCGCGAGGGGTCGAGGTCATGGCGACGCTCAATCGCGGGGCCTCAGAAGCGATGGTAAGTGTTGGCGTCAATGCCTGCACGGATGTAACCGGGTACGGCCTGCTCGGGCATCTGGGCGAGATGACTCAGGGAAGCGGCGTCGGCGCCCGGATCCACGCCCGTGCCGTGCCGGTGATGCAGGCAGCCCGCGACCTTATCGATGCCGATCTGAACGCCGTGCCGGGGGGCAGCAAGAACAATCTCAGCTTCGTCTCTTCCTTCGTGAACTACGATCCTCTTATAACCGAGGCCGAGCGGCTGATACTCGCCGATGCCCAGACGTCCGGCGGCCTTCTCATTTCCTGCCCGCCAGAAAAAGCCGACCGCCTGGAGCAGGCATTGAAAGAAGCCGGCACAATCATCGCGGCGCGCATAGGAGTTATGGAAGCTGAGGACGATACCGGCAGAATCGACGTGGTGCCGTAAAGACAGTCAGTCGTCGGTGTCAGGAGCCGTAGCCAGCACTTTCTGTAACGCCTCTTCGAGGTCGGTCAGATTGAAGGGCTTGGCCAGCCGCAGGTTATCGATGTGGTCGAGGTATGACCTGGTTTCCGGGCTGATGGTATCTCCGGAAATAAAGATAAACCGGCGGGCGGTATCGGGGTCGATACCCAGAACCTCTGTGTGCAGGGTCGGCCCGTCCATGCCCGGCATCTTCACGTCACTGACCACGCAATCATAATGCTTTTGTTTAAGCATCTTCAGCGCCGTCACCCCGTTGCCGGCGGCTTCCACCTCATGGCCTGCCTGTTTCAGTGTTTCGGTCAGTACCTGACGAATCGCAGCCTCGTCGTCGACCAGCAGAATCTTGCCCAGGCGCGCATGGAAAACAGTCTTTTCCGGCTCGGCGTCGACAGACGGCGCCGATAACACGGGCAACTCCAGAACAACAGTGGCCCCACGCCCGTGGACCGGTTCCACCCAGATCCTGCCGCCATGATCCTGAGCGACTCCATAGCAGACACTCAGGCCCAAACCGGTACCCTTCCCAACATCCTTGGTGGTATAGAACGGATCAAACACGCGGTCGGCCATATCTTGGGGAATGCCGGGCCCGGTGTCGGCAAACGCTATCCTTATCCTGCCGTTTTGTAGCTGTGTGGAAATCTTGAGAAGACCGGCGCCTGAGTCTTCGAGCATGGCCTGTTCCGCATTGTTGATCAGGTTAAGGAATACCTGCTGCAACTGGTGAGGATCGGCGTTTGTCATCGGCAGATTGTCTCCGAGGCGGGTTTCCAATTCTATGTTGTTGACCCTCAGCTCGTATGCCTTGAGCTCCAGGGATTCACGCAGCGTGACATTGATATCGACCGCCCGGCGCTCGGGCTGGTGCTTGCGGGCAAAAGACAACAGGTGGCGCACGATACGCGTTGCCCGTTCCGCTTCCTTAAAGATGCTCTCGGCGTCCCCTTTAGCCCGATCGTCTATGTCGCGCGCCATCAGTAGCTGTGCATACCCCATGACGCCGGTGAGTGGATTGTTGATTTCATGAGCCACTCCGGCGACCAACTGCCCGACGGCAATCATCTTTTCCGACTGCAGTAATTGCTGGCGCAGGCGCTTGGCTTCGGTTATGTCCCGGAGGAAATGAGCCGCACCAGCGGGTTTGCCTTCCTCGTCGTATACCGGGTCGACCACAATCTCCAGAATCTGCCCATTAGCTGTTTCCTGCTCTCCCCTGGAGGTGGCTGAGCTCATCACGGCCTCGCTCATCAAGCAGCCTTGCGGGCAGGTGCCGGTTTTGTGGACCACCTCGTAACATCGACGGCCGATGAGGTCCTCGGGTTTGCCGCCCATCATCTCAGCAGCCGCGCGATTGAGGCGAACAATGTGGTGATCATTGCTGACCATGGCTATGCCCTCGCTGGCAGAGTCAAAGGTAGTCTCCCATTCGCTTTTGGCCCTGGCGACATCCTCAAACAGCTCCTGGTTCGACAGCGACAGAGCGACCTGGTCGGCTACCGGCTGTAACTCAAGAATTGTTTTATCATCGTAAGCGAAAGCTTTGGCACTGGCGAAGTTAAGGCTGCCCAACACTTTGCCCTTGACGACCAGCGGTATGTTCAGCTGCGACCTGAGGCCTTCTTTTTGAAGCTGCTTCTGTTCCCGGAAGCCCATGTCCTGGCTGATGTCGCCCGAGATGTACGGACGTCTGTTCTTTACCACCCATTCAACGACGGTGCCGCTGGCCGTAATCCTGCCTTGGTCGCCGTTCGCAAATGGTGGCTCCATGCCATTGGGCAGAAAGGTCTTTTTGATCAAGCCGTTGCTTCTGACAGCGATCACACTTATACGGTCGAACTCTACCAGTTCCCTTGTCTCCCTGACGAATTCATCAAAAACCTCCTTCAGTTCCAGAGTCGAGGTCAGGGTCGAAGCGATGCCGCTCTTGGCAACAGCTTCGCGGGAATGCTTCAGAGAGTCCTCGTAAAGCCTGGAGTTCTCAACGGCGGCGGCGACCTGGTCAACTATTAACGTCGTCAGTCTGAGCGTGTCCTCGGAAAATGCTCCGGCGCGGTTGGCGCGCAACATGATGACGCCAATGGTTTTACGTTTATGCTTTAGGGGTACCGCCAGAATCGAAAGGAAGCCTTCTGCCTTTGATGCGGCGATGACGCGCCGATCTTCGCGGGCATCATTGACCAGAATCGGCTTGCCGTCGCTGAAGGCAGCACCGGCAAGTGTGCCTTCGATCTGCACCCTGGCGATTAGTGTCTTCAGCTTGTTTGTGTCGCCCCTGGATGCGACCAGATTAAGTGTTTCACGCGATTTGTCCAGCAGGTGGACCGAGGCGGCATCGCCATCAGTTAGTTCGAGGATTTTGTCAAGTGCATTTTCAAGCGTGGTGTCCAGGTCCAGCGACTCGGCCAGAACTTCGCTGACGCTGTTCAAGGCTGTCAGCTCGGCACTGTGGCGTTCCACTGCTTCCTTGGCAAGCTGCACTTCCGTAATATCATGCATGGCTACGGTCCTGCCCTCTTCCTGGCCATAATCGTCGAGGATGGGAATAATGGCAGTGCTGTAGTGCCGCCCGTTAATCTTCAGCGTCAGTTGCCGGGTGGCATTATGTTTGAAGACGTCGCAGCGCTCACAGGCGTCCCGTTTTTGCTTAAAGGTGCCCTGAATCTGGTTGTAGCAGAAGGTGCCGCATTGCAGCCAGCAGCGGTAATCCGTAGCTCCGTGAGACGGACAGTCACTCTTTTCACAATTCTTGGCTTCCCAGCATTTAAGCATTTGTTCCGGCTTAATGGTCTGGCTGAGCGCTGCTTGCAGTTCTGGCACACCTGTGTTGGTCGTTCGTTCCAATTGGGTGGCATGTTTTCCGAGGATGCTTTCCGCTGCCGGATTTACGGAGATGATGACGCCGCCGCGGTCGACGACAACGATGCCGTCGCCGATGCTCTGGTGGACCGCGCGAATGCGTGCTTTTTCGCGCTCCAACTGGTCGGTACGGCGCTCGAGCGAGTCGGCCATGTCGTTAAAGGACTGGCCCATTTCGGCAAGCTCGTCGCGGCCCTTGATCTCGACCCGCTGGGAAAGGTCCCCGCGCGCGATCTTCAGTGAAGCGTCAGCCATGCCCTTGATTGGTACGATCAACCGCCTGGCATAATAGACGGCTACAATCAGTCCCAGCAAGATAGCGGCGACGATACTGGCACGCACCATTTCCGAAGCGAACTCGCGCGCATCCGTCTGGCTTGCAATCGAAGCCTGCCGGTCCTTTATGAACAAGCCTTCCAGCTCACCGTGTAAAGCTGTTATGCGCTCGTAAGCGGGCCGCACGGAGTCCGCGGTTGCGACCAGGCCCGCCTGGTCGGGATTGGACGACTGAATGGCCGGGATGATTACAGTTGTTACTGTCGAACGTACCTGATCGTGAAGAGTCTGGCATTCCGCCAGCGCCGCCTCTTCTTCAGGATTTTCGACATGCATCGCAGCCTCGTCATGCCACATTTGCACATCGCCTGCAGCCGTCTGGAAGTCGGCTATCGCCTGCGGCTGATTGTTGAATACCATTCTATAGACTGCAGCCTGCTCGCGATCCACTGCTGCCCCCATGTTGGCAACGTGGTCGATGGCATCATTCCGGTTCGCGATATCGTTGCTGGAAGCATCTACGACCTGTTCCATATGGAAAAAAAAGAAAAAGGGGACCGAAAAAATGGCTACAACCAGTAAAATCGGCGTGGTTAACTTCCGCCCCAGGCCGGTGTTGAAGACACTTTTTATTTCTTTAAACCGCTTCATGAAATTCCGGTTGATCACGGAGGAAGGAAAGTCAAAAAGGTTCGAAAAACCCGCCTGTTGTGACCATCTCACAACCTTCACCCTATATCTCCAACTATCGACCGGGTGGAGGAGACCTTTACGCGGAAAATGGGGAAGAATTTCTGTTTTTGCTGCGGAGAGTGTGGCGGTTGTTACAGGAAAACAATGCTTTTTACTGGCGTACCTGTCCTGTCCCCCGGATTACGTATTTTGAGCCGGTCATTTCTTCGATGCCCATCGGGCCGCGAGGATAGACGTGATCTGTGTTAATGCCGCTTGCCGGGCCGATACCGAAGGGAAGTCCGTCGGTGAGGCGAGTGGATGCATTCCAGTATGTAGCGGCACTGTCGATCAGCGTGAGGAAGCGTTCGGCGGCATCCGGATCCTCGGTGACAATAGCGTCGGCCAGGCCGGAATGATGCCGGCGGATGTGCGCTATCGCCTCATCAAAACCGCTGACAACCTTGATCGAAATGATGAGGTCGAGGTATTCGGTATCCCAATCCTCGTCGGTAGCGGGCAGCCAGCCGGGGACGATGGCGAGTGCTTTTTCGTCGGCGCGGACCTCGACGCCGGCGGCGGCGAGGTCCGCGGCCAGTGCTGGGAGGACTGCCGCGGCTACGGTCTCGTCAATCAGCGCCGTCTCAGCAGAATTGCAGGTGCTGGGCCGGTTGACCTTGGCGTTATGTATGATTTCTACCGCCATCTTCAGGTCGCCGCTCTGCTCGACATAAATATGGCAGAGGCCGCGGAAGTGTTTCATTACCGGAATCCGTGACTTTTCCGTTACCGCTTCGATCAGGCGATGGCTGCCACGGGCTATCACCAGGTCGATTAGACCGGCCAGCCCCAACAGCTCGTCGACTGCGGCACGGTCCGTAGTCTCGATGAACTGGATGGCTCCCGAGGGCATACCAGCCCTGGTTCCGGCTTCGGCCATCAGCCGCGCCAGCACACGGTTAGAGTGGATCGCCTCGGTGCCGCCACGCATGATTATGCAATTTCCCGCCTTTATGCACAGCGCCGCGGTATCAGTGGTGACGTTGGGCCTGGCCTCGTAGATAATGCCGATAACGCCGATGGGTGTGCGCACTCGCGACATTTCCATGCCGTTTGTGGCCGTCCAGGCCTTGATGACCGTCCCGACCGGGTCGTCCAGCGCCGCCACGTCGCGCAGATTACTGGCCATCAGTTCGACTCGGCCGCGGTCGAGCAGCAGCCGGTCGAGCATGGCCGGACTAAGCCCCTTGGCCTTTCCCGCCCCCAGATCCTTGGCGTTAGCTTCTTCAATCTCCGCCAACCCACCCTCAAGAGCGTCCGCCATGGCCAGTAACGCCTTGTTTTTCTTTTCCGTGGGCAGCACGGAGAGTTCGTGTGAAGCAAACCGCGCCGCCTCTGCTTTTTCCCGGACCGATGTCATTCCGATTCCCCTGTCGGCGTCATTTTTTTCCCGTTTGGCATCTGAACTTGCAGAAACTACGTTCGGGGAGTTTTATTTCCCCGCGAACCCGCATATTATATACGATTACAGCGGCACACGGCCCCAGGCAGGAATGATCATTCTGCCGGCATCGAATGGCCGGCACGCCTCGCAGCCATCCGGCAGCCGCCAACAGGATGGAAATCGCCCCCCGTGGGCGTTCCTGTAAATCGAACCAGAGGAGAAGCAATGGCAGACTCAAACAACGCACTGATTCCGCTCGATGTTCCGCCCGAGAAGCGGGACGAATACCTCGACAATTTCAATCTCATGACCAAGGGTACCGGCAGATTGATGTTGTTCGCCGGCGACCAGAAGGTTGAACACCTTAACAAGGATTTCGTCGGCAAGTACGAACTCGGCCAGATTCCCGACGACGATTCCGACCCCGAGCACATGTTCCGCATCGCCTCTCAGGGCACCATCGGCGTCTTCGCTACCCAGATCGGCATGCTGGCTCGATACGGCGCCAGTTATACCGACGTCCCCTATCTTGTGAAGCTGAACTCGAAGACCAATCTGGTCAAGACCGCTACCATGGACCCCTTCAGCAACCTCTGGCTCGACGTCGAGCGTGTGGTCAAGTTTCGCCAGGATTCAGGGCTAAAGATCCCGGCGGTCGGCTACACCATTTACCTGGGCAGCTCTTTCGAGCCGCAGATGTTGCAGCAGGCGGCGCGACTGGTCAACGATGCGCATCAGAACGGCCTGTTGACAGTCTTGTGGATCTATCCCCGTGGCAAGGATGTGGCCGATGAGTCAGATCCGCACCTTATTGCCGGCGCCACCGGCGTTGCCCTGACCCTGGGGTCCGATTTCGTCAAGGTGAACTATCCCAAGGCCGAAGGCCAGAGTTCCGCCGACATCTTCAAGGAGGCCGTCGCTGCCGCCGGTCACACCCATGTAGTCGCGGCCGGCGGTTCGTCCACCGACGCCACGACTTTCCTGCAGAGGCTCCATGACCAGATTCATGTCAGCGGCGCCATCGGCAACGCCACCGGCCGTAACATCCACCAGAAACCGTTGGATGAGGCGGTGCGTATGTGCGATGCCATCTCCGCAATTACTCTGGCGGATATGTCGGTGGAAGATTCGGTTCAGATTTACGAGGGCAACCAGGTTTGCGATTTTTCGAAACTGGGAGTCTAGCCGTTTAGCGGCGGCAGGTTTTTCCCTCTATACTTGGGCTTGTGATTATTGACTGTCACACCCATGTATTCTCGCCGGATATAATCGCCGGCCGTGAGGAGCATCTGCGCCGTGAGGAGTGGTTCGCCCACCTCTACGGTTCAACGAATGCCCGCATGGCCAGCGCCAGCGAACTGGTCGCTGAAATGGACCGCTGCGACGTCGACCGCTCTGTAGTTTGCGGCTTCGCCTGGAACAGTTTCGATCTCTACGTCGAGACCAATTCGTACATCGCTGACGCAGTCTCGCGTTTTCCCGACCGTCTCATCGGGTTCGCCAATGTGCCGCCACTCCATTCCGGAGCATTGGCCGAACTCGAACGCTGCCTGGAATTGGGCCTCACCGGAATTGGAGAACTGAAGCCCGACGGCCAGGGGTTCGAACTCGCCGATGAAAAAGGCCTCGCGCCGCTAAGGGCGATTGCAGCCGAACATGACTTGCCACTGCTGGTACATTTAAGCGAACCCGTTGGCCGTCTTTATCCAGGCAAAGGCGGTACCAGCCCCCGCAAGGGCTTCGAATTTGCCGCCGGGAATCCGGACCTGAAGCTGATCTATGCCCATTGGGGTGGCGGGCTGCCTTTCTATGAACTGATGCCGGACGTCCGGCAATCGCTGGCCCAGGTCTGGTACGACTGCTCAGCCGGACCTTACCTGTACCGTCCCGACATTTACCGCGTCGTCATTGACATCATCGGGCCCGGCAAGATTCTTTTGGGCAGCGACTATCCTCTGATCTCGCCCGAAAGATATCTGTCAGAGCTGAACGAGGCCGGCCTGCCCGAAACGGAGCGCAACGCCATCCTGGGTGGAAATGCCGCCGGGTTGCTGGGGCTGAACGGATCGTGAGTCATCCGGTCCACATTCGAATCGCATCTCAATCGAATTGCATCTCAATTAAAAGCATGACCTGGATCGAAAAAAGGAAGTTATCGTGAATCCCCGTGACATACTGGAAAAACTGGCGGCTGGTGAGCTCTCGGTTGAAGAGGCCCAGTCGCGACTTTCGCTGGCCGGAATCGCCGCCATCGACGGTTTCGCCAAACTCGATACCGATCGGCACGCCCGGAAAGGTGTGCCTGAAGTTGTCTACGCCGCCGGCAAGACGCCGGAGCAATTGGTGAAGATCTGCAACACCATGCTTGAGCACACCGGGCGGGCGTTGGCCAGCGGGCTCGACGATGAGCGCTGGCAAGCACTGGAGGCTGCTTTCTCGGGTCGCCTGGCCGTGGCAAACCGCGACGCGAACATGGCGGTTATCCGTGAGCCCGGCCGTGAACCGGCAGCTACCGGCGGCAAGCTCGGCATACTGTCGGCGGGCACGGCTGACATTGCCGCCGCAGAGCAGGCGCGGGTGATCGCCGAGGAGATGGGCTGTGAAACTTTTACCGCATATGACGTTGGCGTGGCCGGCGTGCACCGGCTTGTGGCGCCTCTCACCGCCATGATCGAAGCCAGGGTGGCCGCTTTTATTGTGGCGGCCGGCATGGAGGGGGCGCTGCCTTCCGTGGTCGCCGGCCTCGTGCCGGCTCCGGTTATAGGCCTGCCCACATCAACAGGCTATGGACTGGGCGGAGGCGGAGTTGCCGCGCTCATGACCATGCTGCAAAGTTGTTGCCCGGGACTGGTCGCAGTTAACATCGACAACGGCATCGGCGCTGGGGCTACTGGCGCCCTGATTGCCAATCGTGCCGCCTGTTCCTGATTGCCACAATCCTCGTCCTTGACATCATTAAGTATGATTGCCATTCACCGATACAGAAACAAGGCTGGCAAACATCAACGGGGGCGAGTTCATGATTTCACCGGTTTTGGCAAACCACCTCACCGATAACCGCGAAGAGGTAATTCGGCGATGGCTGGACAACCTCCACGGGCATATCGCCGAGGATTTCGAACAGATGCTGAACACCCCGATGGGTGCTGGCGTCGCCAACAAGCTTTTGGGCTGCGCCATCGACTTCCTGGGAGCAGAGGAATATCGTCAGTCTGAAGTGCTCCACGGTGTTCGCAATATCGCCCGAGATGCGGCCTTTCGACGAGCAGCCGTGGGTTTCGGCCTGCCGGATATCGTGGCCACGGCGCTCGCCTTTCGCGCCGCCATACAGGATACTATGCTCCACCATTACGTTCGTGCCAGCGATGATGATGGCCGTGCCATTGTCGAGGTCCTGGTAGCGCTGAACCGGTTCGGGGACGTTCTGGTTTCTGGAGAAATTGCCGGCTACTTTGCCAGCCAGAATTATCGCGAGGCCGATGAAGATAAAGAGGTAGCCTGACCGCTAGAACAGGGTCAGCCCGTTTTCCTTCCAGACGCCCATCCTTCTGAATTTTTCGAAGCGTTCTTTCTTTCTCTGCTGCGGGGTCATGGTCTCAAGCTCCCGCAATTTGTCCTCCAGAGCTTCCTTGACAACTCGCGCTGCCGCGGCGTGATCGCGATGGGCGCCGCCACGAGGTTCGGGCAGAGTGCCGTCGATAACCTCGAGCTCGGTCAGATCGACGGAAGTCATCCTCAGCGTCTGAGCGGCCAGCTGTGCCTCTCCGGAATCCTTCCAGAGTATGGCGGCGCAAGCCTCTGGTGTAATAACTGAATAAACCGAATTTTCCAGCATCAGCACCCGGTCCGCCAGCGCCAGGGCCAGGGCGCCACCGCTGCCGCCCTCGCCGATGATCACGGCTACCGTCGGCACATCCAGTTTAGCCATGCACAACAGTGTATGGGCTATGGCGCTGCCCTGGCCACGCTCCTCGGCAGCTATCCCGGGGTGTGCTCCCGGGGTGTCGACGAGAGTGAGCACGGGTATGCCAAATTTGTCGGCCAGCTTCATGAGCCGCTGGGCCTTGCGGTATCCCTCGGGTCGCGGCATGCCGAAGTTGCGTACGGTTCGAGAGGCGAGATCCCGGCCTTTCTGATGGCCGATTACCATGAGCGTGCGCCCCTGATAGGCCGCCAGGCCGCCAACGATGGCGGCATCGTCTCCATAACAGCGGTCTCCATGCAGTTCGGTAAACCCGGCGAACATATGATCGATATAGTCCAGCGTATAGGGACGCTTGGGATGGCGTGCCAGTTCGATCTTGTCCCAGACGGCCTTGTCGAGATGCCGGCCGCGGCCCAGCTCCATCAACCTGTGGCTGATCTTGGCTATCTCATCCTTGAGGTGGACGCCGGGAAGCGTTGGCAAACGCTTTAATTCGGTTAAGCGCTTGTGTAAGCGCCCCTCCTCGTCCTGCAAGGCCGGTTTTTTCCTCCCAAACGGGTTTGAGGGCACAAGCCACACCCCCTTCCAGCATTCCCAGGATCTGTACCAGCCGGTCCTTGAGCTCCAGGCGGGGTACGATCAGATCGACCTGACCGTGTTTCATGTGTGACTCGGCCAGCCCGAAGTCTTCCGGCAATTTTTCCTTGATCGTCTGCTCGATTATGCGCGGCCCTGTAAACGACAGGAACGCGGCCGGCTCGGCGACGACAACGTCGGCCAGGGTAGCAAAGCTGGCCAGTACACCACCCGTTGTCGGGTGAGTCAAAACGGCAATGAAAGGCACCGGCACCTCGCTTAGCAGCTCGACGGCACATGTGGTCTTGGCCATCTGCACCAGGGAAAGGATGCCTTCCTGCATGCGGGCGCCTCCAGAGGCGCAGACAACAACCAGCGGGAAGCGTGTCTCAAGGGCTTCCTCGGTGGCGCGCCAGAAGCGCTCGCCGACGACGCTGCCCATGCTGCCGCCCATGAAGCTGAAATCCATCGCAGCCAGAACGATATCAATCTTATGCATCTTGGCCCGCCCCGTGAGGATTGCTTCCGATAGCCCCGTATCGTACTGGGCTTCTTCGAGGCGATCCGGGTATGGGAGCAAGTCAAAAAACTCGAGCGGATCTGCCGAGCGCAGGTTGCCGGATATCTCGTTCCAGGTGCCCGTGTCGGCCAGCAGATCGATCCGCTGCCTGGCGCTCATGCGGAAGTGGTGGCCGCAATGCGGACAGACCATGGAATTGCCACTGAGGTCGGTCGGCAGGAGCAGCTCACGGCACCCCGGGCAACTGCGGGCGCCGTCATCTGAATTCCCGTTGCGGCGACTGATATCTACCGAGACTCGCTGAGCCAAGATCGCCTCCGCTTACAATGCCCGGAACGCCAGCGTGACATTGTGACCGCCGAATCCGAAAGAATTCGAAAGCGCGCTGCCGACCTTCAGTTCGCGCGCCTGGTTGGGCACATAGTCAAGATCGCATTCCGGACAGGGATTTTCCAGATTGGTAGTCGGCGTGATAATGCCGCGCTCGATTGTCAATATTGTGGCTGCGGCCTCGAGGGCTCCTGATGCTCCCAGGCAATGCCCGATCATCGACTTGGTTGAACTGATTGCCACCGAGTAGGCGTGCTCTCCAAGCGCGATCTTGATCGACTGGGTTTCTATTTCATCACCCATCTGGGTCGAGGTTCCGTGAGCATTGATATAATCGACTTCTTCCGGTGCCATTTCCGCTTCCGCGAGGGCCGCCGTCATCGCGCGCGCCTGATTTTTTCCAGATGGCTCCGGGGCGCTGATGTGGTAGGCGTCGGCACTCATGCCGTAACCGCAGACTTCCGCATAAATTTTGGCGCCACGAGCCTGAGCGCGCCCCAGGTTTTCGAGAACGAGCACCGCTGAGCCCTCACCCATGACAAAACCGTCACGATCACGGTCGAATGGCCGGCTGGCGTGTTCGGGGTCGTCATTTCTCTCCGACAGCGCCCGCATTGCTGCGAAAGCACCGATGCCCATCGGGGTGACGGCGGCTTCGCAGCCACCCGCCAACATAACATCAGCGGCGCCACGCTTGACCATTTCGTAGGCGTCACCGATTGCGTTGCTCGCCGAAGAGCAGGCGGTGCAAACAGTGGTGAGTGGCCCTCTGGCGCCCAGCACGATAGATATCTGGGCCGATGCCATATTGACGATCTGCATGGGGATGAACAGCGGACTGATGCGGCCGGCCCCTTTTTCCAGCAGGACCTGCATTTCTTTCTCAAAAGTTGACAGGCCGCCGATGCCGCTGGATACCACGACGCCGATGTTTTCAGCATCGGCAGCGACATCCAGTGACGAGTCTTCGACAGCCAGGCTGGCGGCTGCGACTGACAGCTGCGAGAAACGGTCCATGCGCCGGGCGCTTTTTTTATCCACGAAATCAGTCGGGTCGAAGTCCTTGACCTCGGCGGCAATGCGCGCTCGTAATTCGCTGGCGTCGAAGTGGGTGATCGGGCCCACACCCGAGGTGCCGGCCAAGAGCGCCTGCCAGTATGCCTCAGTGCCGATTCCCAGTGGGGAGACAACACCGATGCCGGTTACGACCACGCGGTGCGATTTCATATCCCCAACCCTCCGTCTATGGGAATGACAGCTCCGGTGATATATGCGGCTGCCGGCGAGGCGAGAAAAGCTATGACGGACGCAACCTCTTCCGGGGTCGCCAGGCGGCCCAGTGGCGTATTGCTTAAAATCTGTTCCTTCATGTTGTTTGGCAGATCCACGGTCATGTCCGTAATTACATACCCGGGGGCGACTGCATTGACCCTGACTCCCCTGGGACCCAGCTCGCGTGCCAGCGATTTCGTCAGGCCGATCAGCCCT
>Ga0172371_10009021_pt1 | contig 13797 bp, 9 predicted proteins | sample Lak12m_FD_114543 | JGI IMG/M metagenome (GOLD analysis project Ga0172371, IMG submission 114543) | Freshwater microbial communities from Kabuno Bay, South-Kivu, Congo - kab_022012_12m | ecosystem: Environmental > Aquatic > Freshwater > Lake | place: Democratic Republic of the Congo: South-Kivu... | reverse complement strand
TAAGGATATCTGACAAACACTTTTCATTGTTGGTTGTGAAAACTCTTTCATGCCGGTTTATCCGGTTTTTTTATTTTAGATTGTTAAATAAATCTCTGACTGACAATACGATAGCCTCATTAGAAAAACCGACTTAAGTCAGTGAAACGACCGGCTGAAGCCAGCGATACCAGCATGTGCATCGGTCTTTAAGAGCTGTTTGGCGGTTTGCCTGCTGACTGAATAGCCTGTTGCAAAGGATACCTTGCGTGGCGGCAGATGCCGATCCTACCTATATCCCATCCTTTACCCATCCTATAAACATAGGGTAAGATATACATGGGAAAGGCATAGCTCCCTAAGCTGTTCCCTGCCCCCTCATCACTGCCCACAAATATCTTTCTTTACAAAATTTAATATCTCCATAATCAGGTTACCGATACAGATAAAGTGCAAGGAGAATATCCATGGAAACATATCGTGAACTAATAGGGCGGTTATTGAAGAAAGAGGTGGAGAGTTTCACGGCTACCGAGAAACACATTCTGCATCATCTGCAGGAGCGCACCGCCATCAGTAAAAACATCGGCAAGGAATACACTGATCAGATGACTTTGGGTCAGAAAGTGGCAGACAAGGTTGCCTCCTTTGGCGGAAGCTGGACTTTTATCGGTATATTCACGGGTTTTCTATTATTCTGGGTCGTGTTGAATGTGGTGTTGCTGACGGTGAACCGGAAAACTTTCGATCCCTATCCCTTTATCCTGCTGAATCTGTTTTTATCCATGCTGGCGGCGATCCAAGCTCCGGTGATCATGATGAGTCAAAACAGGCAGGCAGAACATGACAGGCTGGACGCTCAGCACGATTATGAAGTGAATCTGAAAGCCGAAATTGAGATTTTGGCGCTACATCAAAAGATCGACGAACTGAAGGTGCAGCAATGGGAAGCGCTGTTAACCCTGCAAAAAGAACAGCTTGAACGGCTGGAGAAAATTGAACAGGAACTGAGAGAAAAGCAAGACTAATCAAGCCGCAGCCCTGATAAAGGGACACATGTCTGCAATTTTCTCTTGCTTTGGCACGCCAGCTGCTTATCATATTGGTAATTTGTGACACAGGAGTATATAAATGAAACGATTTATTCTTACTTTCATTATCCTGGCGGCGGCATTGACGCTATTTGCGCAGAAGGGGCTATTTGGTATCTCCTACGACGATAGCTATCAAGCGGTGAAAACCAATCTCACGAGTTATGACCCCGTCTTTACCCTGAGCGAAGAGAATGGTAATAAATGCGTTTACACTTCCCCAGATAATGATTATATCGACCATCTGGTGGTTTATTTCGACAAGCCCAAGGGAAACGTGGTGATGTGGCAGGTGTTTTATCTTGATCAGGAAGATGAGGATATCGAAGATGTGGCGGTAAACGCTGCTGAAGACTGGCACGGCGATAACGAATGGGATGACGATTACGAATGCTACTACTGGGAATTTGGCGATGGAAAAACCCTATATATTGGATACAATACTGATTACTGGATAGTGGCGGAATACTATAACGACAGTTATGCCGAGTATTCAGAACTGATCCTCTGGTAAAAAACAAAAACCCAAGATACAAAAAAGGCGGAAAGTGATATTCCGCCTTTTTCATTGGGTGCTAAGTTTAATCGAATTTAAGGATCAGGAAGGACGGCTGTTTGTTGGTGTCGATCACATAAAGCCGGATGCTCTTCCGTTTGTCCTTTTCCAGATTGGCTTTGGCATTGTCCATGGCGTTGTTGTATTCTTTGGGGGTATTCACATCCGTGCCATCCACGCTGAGAATAACATAGCCCACGCGTAAACCGGATTTGGCGGCTACGGAATTGGGATCGACCTTGGTTACCACCACACCTTTGTCGCCAGTGATGCCCAACCGCTTGGCAGTTGGGCTGTCGATGGCTTCCACGCTGATGCCGGTCGCCACTCCGCCTTTCACGGTTTCAGAAGCGGTGGTCGTATCGTCCGGATAAGATTCCAGAGTGATGTTGACGATCTTTTCCTTGTTGTCGCGGACAATTTTTAAGGGGATGTCGGTTCCAATGCGAGCAGTGGCGATGGCGATGCGGAATTTGGGCACGCTGGTCACTTTGTCGCCATTGATCTCCAGAATCACGTCGCCCACCTGCAAACCGGCTTTTTCGGCGGGTGAGTCCTTTTCCACCTTGGAAACCAAAACGCCCGCCACTTCCTTTAAATTGAAGGATTCCTTGATGTCGCTGGTGATCTCCTGGGGTAAAATGCCGATGTAGGCGCGTTTTACCTTGCCACTGGCAACGAGGTCGTCCACCACGCGCTTGGCAAGATTGATGGGGATAGCAAAGCCGATACCCACGTTTCCGCCGTTATTGCTTGCCAGGGCTGAATTAATGCCGATAACTTCACCGTTGATGTTCAACAGAGGTCCGCCGCTGTTGCCTGCATTGATGGCGGCGTCGGTCTGGATGTAATCCTGATAGATGGGGGAATTGTCACCCAGATTGAGGTCTGCCCGGCTGGTGGCGGAGATAACTCCCAGGGTAACGGTTCTGTCCAACCCTTCGCTGAAGGGATTGCCGATGGCGATCGCCCATTCGCCAATCTCCAGTTTGTCGGAATCGCCAAGCGGGGCAACGGTTACCTTTTCGTCATCCTTGATGGTGATCTTGATCACGGCTATGTCAGTGTTGGGATCCAGCCCCACCACGGTGGCGGTGTAAGCTACTTTATCAGCCAGGGTAACGTTGATAGTGCCTTCCCTGCCTTGTTCCACCACATGATTGTTGGTCATGATAAAGGCTTCGCGGGTGGAGGCATTGAATTCGTAGATGAACCCGCTGCCCATGGACACCACGGGACGTGTCTGTTCCTGGGGTTGCTGGGGAAAGAACTGACGGAACCAGGGATCATCCATAAAGGGATTACGGTAGTTTTGAACGGTTACTTTAGCTTCCACGCGGATTTGGACAACCGCTTCGCGGACGTTTTTTACTACTTGGACCACCGGATTGGGACCGGTTGTGTCACCTATGTTCATTTTGGCAGTGGCACAGCTCATCATGCTCAGGGCAATCACTACCAGGATAAGGGATTTCCACACGTTCATAATTTCATCTCCTGAGAATATAGAATTCCTGTGTGTATTACTTGGGAAAGATACAAAACCTGCGGGACTTACCCGTTTTCAAGCAGCATGTAGGTTCAATATATTCGGATTTGGTTATGAAGTCAAGAAAAATCAGCGGGCATTTCTGAAGAGATGGTTTTTACCGTTAAAGGAGAAAATGGACAGCTGATGACAAGAGAACTGAGATACCACCCTGTTGCCGGAGAAAACCCTTCGCACATCGTAGGATTGACAGATTTTCACAGTGTGCAATAATGGTATTTATCATGGAAAAAGCAGGCAAAATCACCGGAATAAACAGCGAGATCAAATTCCTGAAAGGAGTGGGGGAGGGTCGTGCCCGGCGTTTAGGCAAACTGGGGATCAGAACCATTCTGGACTTGATGGAGTATTTCCCCAAAGCCTATGTGAACCGCAAGCTGTTTCCCCAGCTTTCTGACTTGCATCCTGGCGACCGCATCGCTTTTACGGCGATGATCTCTTGGGTGGATGTGCGCCCTTCGCACAAAGGCAGAAACATCCTTTCGGTGGGGGTCAGCGATGGCAAGGTGGGGCTGGTGTGCTCGTGGTTTGTCTATCCTGCTACCTATGAGCAGCTGTTCAAACCTGGCAGACTGCTGTGGCTGAGCGGAACCCTGTCCGAGTTCAACGGTCAGTTGCAACTCGTGCATCCGGAATTTGAGCTGCTGGAAGAGGAGGACGATACCGAAAATGACTTCTGGAAACAGCGTCAGGTTTTGCCGGTATATCCTTTGACGGAGGGGATCACCCAAAAACTGCTGCGCCGCCTGATCTACAATGCCTTTGCCCTGCATGCGGGGGAAATTGACGAGAAGCTTCCCCAGGAACTGATTGTCCGGCATGGATTTTATGAACGTAAAACAGCGTTGCAAAAAATGCACTTTGCCGTGGATGAAGCGGAAGCAGCTAAGGCAAGGCAACGCTTTGTTTATGAGGACTTTTTCTATGCACAGATACTCTGGGCACGGCATAAAAGTTTTCACACCGCCCAAAGCCGGGGTATCGTTTTTAGGAATAGAAAGCAGCTGACCACCGCCCTGTATCACCATTTGCCCTTTCAGCTGACTGGAGCGCAGAAAAGGGTGCTGAACGAGATTTTTAACGATATGTGCGGCGAAAAACAGATGAGCCGCTTGCTGCAGGGTGACGTGGGCAGCGGGAAAACCGTGGTGACCCTGTTTGCCATGCTGCTGGCGGTGGAAAATGGCTATCAGGCTGCTTTGATGGCGCCTACAGAGATCTTGGCGGAGCAGCATTTTCTGACCATTTCTGCTTTGCTGAAAGACACGCAAGTGAAAGTTGTATTGCTGAAAGGCGGCAACTACAAGGGGAAGAATAAGATTAAGGAAGAGATCGCGGACGGTGAGGCGCAGCTCGTGATCGGGACACATGCCCTGTTGCAGAAGGATATCTCGTTCCATAAGCTTGGTTTTGCCTGTGTGGACGAACAGCATCGTTTTGGCGTGGAGCAACGTGCCCGGTTGGCAAAAATGGCGCTGCATCCAGACCTGTTGTATCTTTCCGCCACCCCCATCCCGAGATCGCTGGCGATGACCGTTTATGGCGACCTGGAAGTAAGCCAGCTGAATGAGCTGCCTCCAACCCGCAAACCGGTAAGGACACTGATCCGTTCTTCCGCCAAGATCGAACTGGTATATGCGGAAGCAAAGAAGGAACTACTGGCAGGTAGGCAGGTATATATCGTCTGTCCGCTGGTGGAGGAATCGGACAAGGTTGACCTTTTGGATGCCACCCGTTTATACGAGCATGTGTCCAGCAAGGTATTTCCGGAATTCGGTGGTGCCTTGCTGCATGGCAGAATGAGTGCCAGGGACAAGGACGAGATCATGCAGCGGTTCAAGGCGGGCGAAATAAAGATCCTGGTCTCCACCACTGTAATCGAGGTGGGCGTGGATGTACCCAATGCCAGCGTGATGATCGTGGAGCATGCCGAGCGCTTTGGTTTGGCACAGCTGCATCAGCTAAGGGGCAGAGTGGGACGCGGAGCGGCTCAATCCTACTGCTATCTGATCGAACATCAGCCGCTTAGCAATGTAGCCAGGGAAAGGCTGGCAGTGATGAGCCAAACCACAGATGGATTCATTATCGCGGAAAAAGACCTGGAGCTGCGCGGTCCGGGAGAGTTTTTCGGATTCGAGCAATCCGGGATGCCCATCTTCAAGTTCGCTAATCTGCTGCGGGATCAGGAGGTGCTGAAAACTGCCCGGGAAGATGCCTTTGGCATTGTGGAATCCGATCCGGACTTTTCCCTGCCCGAGCACAGAGTTTTAAAGAAGGTCTATCAGCATCAATACACTAAGAAAGAGGAGCTTATCCTCTATTAAATCCGGGTGTTTGAAAAAAAGGGTTTGACGAAATCACAGCCCTTATAAACTATGAAAGAAACCATCCCTTGAGGTAAATATGAAAAAGCTCAGCATTTTAATTCCGCTGATCATCCTGGTTGGCATTTTATCCGCCATCAAGTTCGATCCGGATCTGTTTTACTCCAAAACGGTGATAGGCTGTTTCACCAAGACAGCCGTTCCCAATATAGACGGCAAGGTGAATTTCACTCTGGATAACGGAGTGGTGAAAACCGGTTTCGCCTCGTTCGACCGGCTTGCCAGAGAGTTTAATATCGTGGATCTGAAACAGATGCATCCCTACGTGAAAAAACCGGACTGGAACGACAACGGCATCTATCTGCAGAACCACTACCGCATCATCCTTGCCAGCGATGACCGCATGGACGAGGCAGTGGCAGCTTTGACCAAAGACCCCAACCTGGTGTATGCTGAGTTTGAAGGCATCAACCGTTCAAAGTTCGTTCCCAATGACCCTATGATCGGTCAGCAGTATGCCCTGGGCGCGCTTCACACCTATGAAGCCTGGGATTATGTGCAGGGAACGCATGACGTGCTGGTGGGGATCACGGATTCCGGCGTAAAGTGGAATCACCCCGATCTGAGAGCCAATATCTGGATCAATCCCGCCGAATCAGCAGGAATGACCATCGACTGGAACGCAGGCACCATCAGCGGTGGAAACGGAGTTGATGCCGGTGAAGGCGGAGGTAAAGTGGACGATCTGGTGGGCTGGGATTTTTTCAACAGCGACAACAATCCCTATCAGGATTATTCAGCCAACGACCACGGCACTCACGTTTCCGGCTGTGCCGCAGCGGTGGGCAACAATTCCATCGGGGTTTCAGGAACTGCGCCGAATGTCAGTATCCTTTGCTGCAAAGGCGCTTCCAACACCTCTCCCTCCACAGGGATCAGCTATGCCTATGATCAGGTAAAATACGCCGCAGAGATCGGAGCCGATGTAATCAATGCCAGTTGGGGTGCTACCGGATCAGGCACTTATCCGAATTACATCGTGAATTATGCCACGGCTTTGGGTGCCCTGGTGGTATCAGCCGCGGGCAATGAAAATACCGAACACACAGCTTCCTACCAAGATTATCCTGCGGACTGCACCAACGCCATGTGCGTGGCAGCCACGGCGCAGGGTGACCTGAAGGCAAGCTTCTCCGACTACGGCGCTCCGATCGACGTTTGTGCGCCAGGGCAGGGAATTCTGTCCACGATCATTGCCAATAATGGCTATGCCACCTATGACGGCACCTCGATGGCAAGTCCCCTGGCGGCAGGAGTGGCTGCGCTGGTGAAAACCCTGCATCCGAGCCTTACTCCCGCCCAATTGATGCAGCGTTTGATGGCTACCGCGGACAACATCGATGCTTTGAATCCCGGTTATGAAAACAAATTGGGAGCGGGAAGGCTGAATGCCTTTGCCGCTACCATGTATGACAAGATACCTTATCTGGTGATAGAAGACTATAATTTACAGGAAGTTAGCGGCGATGGGGACGGAGTGGCAAATCCGGGGGAAGTGGTAAACATGAAGATTTCCCTTACCAACTATCTCGATCCGGTTTCCGGCTTGGGCTGGCTGACTGCCAACGATGTAACTGTTACTCTGCATTGCAATTATCCCGGTGTTACCGTTATCGATTCCCTGGCTTCCTTTGGCACCATGTATGCGGGAACCACGCTGCTGAATAACAATCAGCCTTTCAAGTTCCAAACCGTGTCCACTCTGCCTTCGGAGCCCATTCCGTTTGAATTTGTCGCAACGGCGAATCAAACTTCCGCCTACCCCTATACCAAAACCATTCCCATGAGCATTCCGCTTTCCCTGCTGCAGGCTGGCTGGCCCTACAATATCGGCGGAGCTACCAATACTTCTCCGATCCTGCTCGATCTGAATGATGACGGGCACAAGGAAGTGATCTTCAGTGGTCAAAGCGGCAATATAGACGTTTTAAGCGTTAATGGCAGCACGCATTACAACGGATTTCCGGTTTCCACCAATTCCACGGTGATCGGTTCCATGGCGATGGGCAACCTCAATGAGGACGCCAATCGCGAATTCGTAGCCTGTCTGCAGAACAACAACATCATGTGTGTGAACGACCTCGGTCAGGTCAAGTGGACTGTTCCGGCAGGCGGAACTTTGCGCAACGGACCCATTATCGTTCATCCCAATGGCTCAACTGCCAACAAAGTTATCACCATCACCCAAAATGGCATCCTGAATGTGCTGAACGGCGATGGAACTCCCTACACCAATTTCCCCGTAACTCTCAGCGGAGCTTTTCTGGCACCTCCGGCGATCGGAGACCTGAATGGCGACGGAAATATGGATATTGTGGTGGTCAGCCTTACTGGCGCAATGCATGCGGTAAGCATGGCTACCGGTCAGAACCTGAGCGGATTCCCGGTAAACCTGACGGGTGGCGGTTCGCAGAATGGCGTTACCATTGCCAATCTGGACAGCGATCCCCAGCCTGAGATCCTGGTGGCTTCCAGTAACGGCGGTTACCTTTATGCGGTTAATCACGACGGCAGCGTGCTGTTCCAGAAGAATATCGGAACGCAGATGAAAACCAGTCCGGTGGTTGCCGATACCGACAACGACAATGTGAAAGAGATCATTCAGATCACCAATAACGGCGCTGTTTACATCATGCACAGCGACGGCAGCAATCTGGCAGGAACTCCCATCAGCATCAACACGGCCGTGGAATGCACACCCGTGGTGGCACGCATTGATGGCGGCAATCTGGCGGGGATCATCTTTGGCGATGCTTCCGGCAAGCTGCATTGTGTGCGTCCGGATGGCGTGGAATCTGCCAATTTCCCCATCACTTTGGGAGGAAATATCAAGATTTCTCCGGCGCTGGCTGATCTGGACGGCGATGGCGACATCGAGATCGCGGTTCCCAATGAAACCAGTATGTTCGTGGTTGATCTCAAGCGGGCTGCGCAATCCATTCCCTGGCCCTGTTATCTGGGTGGCTGGGGCAGAACCGGCAATGCCTATCAGCCCACATCCGTTTCCGATCCGCAGATCCCTGCGGTGGAAACAACCCTGAACAGCGCCTATCCGAATCCCTTTAATCCTGCCACCACCATCAGTTTCAGCCTGAAAGAAGCAGGCTGGACCAGCGTGGAGATCTATAACCAGAAAGGACAGCTGGTGAGAACCCTGGTGAACGCCAGTCTGGAACCCGGAACCCACCAATATGTGTGGACGGGCGACGACAACAATGGCACAGCGGTTTCCAGCGGTATGTACTATTACCGCATGCGCTCTGGCAAATACAGTTCCACCCGTAAAATGGTGCTGATGAAATAAGGCTAACTGATTAGCTGGTTAACACATAAGATATAAGCCCTGGGATTCCGGGGCTTTTTTCATGTTCTCCAATCTATTTCCCATCTATATCTTATCCTATGTTTATAGGATGGGTAAAGGATGGGAGATGAATGGGATTCTTTGCGTGGAATGCCTGCGTCTCGCAGGCAAGGTGCAGCCGAGCTCGCCCGGCGATAGACAAAGCCAGCCGGAGGCTTGACAAAAGCCAGCCAGAGGCTGGCAGTACCCTGCCGGTGAGACACCGGCATTCCAAACCAGCCAGAGGCTGGTAAGACCTTGCCTGCGGGACGCAGGCATTCCCAGAAGACACTCCCAAAGCAGGCAACCCCACAGATCTATAGCGGAAAATTGTTGACAAAAAACAACGCCATTTACCATCTGCAACCAAAGAAAATGAGGTAAGAACTTGAAACAGATATTCGTTGGTATGCTGATCCTGTTGGCAATGTTGCCTTTGGCGGCTCAGAAGCTGAAAAGCCCCACCCGGGCAGCACTATATTCTGCTGTGATTCCCGGAGGCGGACAACTTTACAATCGCAGCTATCTCAAAGCCGGGGCGTTTTTCGCTTTGGAAGCGTCTCTGGCGGGAGCAGCACTCTATCACGACGCCAAAGCTGATGATTACAAGGACAAGCTGAATGCCACCACGGATGCAACATTGCAGCGTGAATACCGTAATCTGCGCAAAGATCAGCAGGATCTGCGAACCCGCTTTTTCTGGCTTTTGGGGTTCGCCGCAGCAGGATCGGTGCTGGATGCCTACGTAGAGGCTCACCTGGATGGCTTTGAAGCGGAAAAAAGCAAGCTGCATCTGCGCTTCGAGGGAAATGAACTCAGTTTGGAGCTAAGGTTTTAGGGATAAATATGAAAAGACTGTTGCTGTTGGGTATCGTGATCGCGTTTTGGGCAGGTTTGCAGGCTGCATCCATAACCATCCGGGATTTTGAACGCCAGATCTGGCAACTTACCAATCAGGAACGGGCGAAGGAAGGTTTGCCAGCCCTGCAGTATGACGAGGGCTTGGCTGATCTGGCTCGCTATCACAGCCGCAACATGCTGAATTTCGGGTTTTTTGCCCACAAGGATCCCTTCGGGGACATGGTGGAAGACCGTAAACGGAAGTATTATCCGCAATTGGTAGTCTCCTCAATCGGCGAAAATCTGGCGCGCTTTTTCAACACCGCTAAAGTATACACTCCCGCCGAATTTGTACAGGGCTGGATGAATTCGCCCGAGCATCGTAAGAATATGCTGGATAAGGACTACACGCATTTGGGAGTGGGAGTGGTGAATTATGGAGACCGGCTTATCGCCACCCAGAATTTTGCCACACCGCTTGCCAAACTCAGCACTCCGCTGCAAAAAAAATACAAACGCAAATCCGGAACTGCGCTGCAGTTTGAATATATGTCACCACGTCCGGCAGACGAACTGGATGCCAATCTGAAGTTTCCCGATGCGGAGTGCAAATATAAACTGGACGAAAACCACTATTCACTGGGCAGCAAGCCTTTGACGATCAAGTGGATAGACCAGAGGCACTTTGAAGTGCAGCTCGATTTTCCCGCCGGAAAAGGCTGCTACGAACTGCAATTTGGCTTCGACGGCGGATTCTATGAGGATGGGATAAAACTGAAGGTTAAATAAGGCTAAAGCTCGATCTCCACCCACACCGGGCAATGGTCGGAACCTTCGATGTCCTGCCGGATGCCGGCTGCCTTTACGATCTCCAACGCTTCCTTATTGATCCAGAAATAGTCTATTCTCCAGCCTATGTTGCGGGGTCTTGCTCCAGCCCGGTAGCTCCACCACGAATATTGCTGAGGGTTTTTGTCGAAATGCCGGAAAGTGTCCACCCAGCCCAATGCCGCTATCTTGTCCAGCCAGGCACGCTCGATGGGCAAAAATCCGCTGGTTTTTTCATTCTCTTTGGGATTGGCAAGATCGATGGGATGATGGGCGGTATTGTAATCACCCGTTACCAGCACAGGTTTTCCGGTAGCCCGCTTTTCCTCCATCAGCTCCAGACAGCGCTCGTAAAAACGCAGCTTATAGTCCAGCCGTTCATCGTTTTTCTGTCCATTGGGAAAATAGATGTTGAAGAGATGGAATTTGGCGTATTCAGCCAGATTTATCCTGCCTTCTGTGTCGAATTCATGAACCCCGAAGCTTTCACTGAAGGTCAGCGGTAGTTGCTTGGTCAACAGCGCAGTGCCGGAATAACCCTTGCGATGGGCATGCGACCAGTATTGTAGATAATCGGTCAGTTCATTCATTTCCTCGGGGATCTGATGTTCCTGCAGCTTGGTTTCCTGCAAACCCAGGATGTCAGGTTTTTCCCGTTTGACCACCTCGATAAAACCCTTGTTCAGCACTGCCCGCAGACCATTTACATTCCAAGACCAGAGGAGTAATTTCACTTGTGCCGCTCCCTTAGAAAGTAACCTGCATCGGTTTTTCGCTTAGTTCATACCAGTCCTTGTCGATGGTTTCGTTCCAGGTGGCGGTTTTGGCTTTCTTGTCCAGAGTGCCGGTCTCGTCAATGGACTTAGGCTTTTTGGGCAGGTGAACGATGGTTTTCAGCTCCATTCCGATGAAACTGAGATATTCCATGGATTCCTCATCACCTTCCTGAGTGATGGCAAACTGACGTGAATCCAGACGCAGAGCCTTGCCACCCTTTACTTTCTGCAGCGTGATGCCCTGATCGGGACAGAGGCAAAGGGTTTCCCGCAAGCCAGTGATGTCTTTGAAGGTAAATTCCATGGTATAGATGTAGTTCATATCCTCGTCGGTGTGATTGGTTTCGGTGTCCAAACGGGTAACGCTGACGCCTTTGATGGTTTTGGCTTTTTCCGCCAGGTCGCTAAGGGCGTTGTTCTTGTTCAGATCAAGGTCGCCCATGTCTTCTTCTTGCAAGCTGATAGGGATATTGAGATGGATGGTGATTTTGGCGTTGCCCGATTCGTTCTTTTTCAGCCAGATCTCCTGCTCCATATCCATTTTACAGGCGCTTAGCCCGATCAGCAGAACTGCCCCAAGCAACCAAAAAACGTTCATTCTGGTCAGTTTCATCTTTACTCCCGGATTGATTGATTTACTGAAAAAACTAATGTGATTTGCCAGCGAGACAAGAAACGCTTTTTTGAACCTGAAGTGGATTCCTGCACTTGACATATTGAGGGAGCTGGATTTTTATGCTTTGTTAATGAAAAATCTGACTGTTTCTGCGCTGATCGTACTGGCAGCAATGCTGCTGCTATCGTCCTTCCTTGCCGCTCAAAACACTGCGGATGGCATCGCTGTGTCCGATTCTCTGCTCCCTGCGGTTCCGGACAGTCTGATCACGGCAAAGACCAGCCTGGATTCCCTGTTTTACACGGCACAGCGCATCCACTACGACTACAGTCAGGATATTATAAGGCTTTTCGGTTCGCCGGTGGTAACCTATCAGGATTCGGAGATCGAGTCCGATTCCCTGCTGGTGGATCTGAAAAAGGAACGTGCCTACAGCTTCGGTCCCACCAAAATGCGGGATGGGGATCAATTGCTGCTGGGAAATAACGTCCGCTATGACGTAAATACGCAAACCGGATTGCTGGACAATGGCTTCAGCATGGTGGAAAAAGGCTATTACAGCGGAACAGAACTGCGCAAGACAGCAGCCAATATCTATGACATCGATGGCGGCACCTTCACCAACTGCGATCTGGAAGAGCCTTCCTTCTGGTTTTGGGCAAAGCAACTGCGCATCTATCGGGGTGACAAGATAGTGGGTAAGCCGGTGATCGGCTATGTGAACCATTTTCCGGTGTTCTATTTTCCCTTTATAACCATTCCGATCCGCAGAGGGCGTTTTCCCGGTTTCCTGATCCCTGCACCGGATTATAACAATACGGACGGCATCAGTATCCGCGATCTTGCCTACTATTATCCCTACAAGGATTATGCGGATTTTACCCTGGGCTTTGACATTATGGAAAAAACCGGCTGGAAAGGGAGATTCGACACCGAATATATCAAGAAATATGCCTTTTCTGGCAATCTGAACGCCTCTTTCCAGCACGGTATCAGCAGCAGCGGGACAAATAACGACTGGTCTTTGCAAGGCAGACACCATCAGGATTTGCCCAATAAAACCTCTCTGGACGCCAATCTGAACTATATAAGCAATAAGCGTATCTGGGAAAGCAGCGACGACCTCGATCAAAGCCTGGCAGAACGCCTGACCTCCAGCGTGGCATATTCCAAACCGCTGGGTTCGTCCTATCTGAATGTGGGGGGCAATTTTACCCAGGATCTGGTGAATGACACCGCCAGCCTTAGTTTGCCAAGCGCGTCTTTCAGTCTGGCAAGCCGTCCGCTTACCGAGCTTTTTCATCTTTCCTCCGATTCCTGGCTGAGCAATCTGAACTATCGCTATAGCGCTTATCTGGAGCATTATGGCTATCTGAAGGAAAAGAAATACAGCTTCGGGGACTTTCTGTGGGATAATTCGCTTGATCCTGCTGATACCACAAGCGCTACCTTCATAAATGAACACCATTTCGGACTGCGGCACAATCTGGGGGTGGGGCTGAATTACAAGCTGTTTGGCTGGCTTAGCCTCAGCCACAATCTGGATGCCAGCGAAGCCTGGATGGACAGGGATAAAAAGAACTCCAAACCTGCCCGGGGCGGGGACATCTCCGCTTCCAGTTCAGCCAGATTCGATCTTTACGGGATAAAGAACTTTGCCAGGTTTCCGATTCGGTCGGTGCGGCATATCTGCAGTCCGAGTCTGGGGATCAGTTATCAGCCGGATAGCCGTGCCAATAACGATCTTTACAGCTTTGGCAGTATCGGAGTGCGCAGTGGGGACAAGGCAGCCAACCTCAGTCTGGCTGTGGATAACCGCTGGCAGATCAAATATG
>Ga0172371_10009020_pt1 | contig 13799 bp, 11 predicted proteins | sample Lak12m_FD_114543 | JGI IMG/M metagenome (GOLD analysis project Ga0172371, IMG submission 114543) | Freshwater microbial communities from Kabuno Bay, South-Kivu, Congo - kab_022012_12m | ecosystem: Environmental > Aquatic > Freshwater > Lake | place: Democratic Republic of the Congo: South-Kivu... | reverse complement strand
TCTTTGTCGCGTCCACCACCAGCACCACCGGCGCCTTGAGCAACTTGGCCAGTTCCGCCGTGCCGTAGCTTCCCGCAGCGTCAACGCCGTCGAACAGGCCGCGGTTCCCTTCCACCACGGCGATGTCGCTGCCCGCGGACCGGCGGTTGAAAGACCCGACAACGGTTCGGGCGTCGCAAAGGTACGAGTCGAGATTGAAACAGTCACCCCCGGCCGCGAGACCCAGCCAGCCCGCGTCAATATAGTCCGGCCCTTTCTTGAAGACCACGGTGGACAGACCTCTGCGTCGCAAAGCCGCAACAAGGCCGAGAGTGAGAAAAGTCTTTCCGGCCCCACCCCTTAGCGCGGCAACAATTATTCTTGGAACATCCGGTCGTGAAGGCATATAAGGCTTAGCCCACTGTTTTTATTAAGATTGCTGCCGGGGAAACCCCTTTTTCGGCAAAAACTCCCATGATCCTATGGGTCACAACGCACCATGAAAAGGCCACGTTTCTCAGAAACGTAGTATTTACATAGGAAGGGTTTTCCTCGGCACCCTTTCTCCAAAGACTCCAAAGTGTTGGCGTCTCCCGCTGGTCGCCGCCGTTGACCGCACACCGACCTCGGTAGACGATTGCACGGTAAACTGGCTTGCCGCACTCTTCACGTGCGTTTTGCCCTGCAAGGGAATAAAGGTTCCTCGGAACTCGGCCCGCTCAACGTTTCCCGGAATGTGGAAATCTTTGGTTGCCGCGCCAACAAGCGGGCGGCGTGGAATTCCCTCGCCTTGCTCAACAATCCCTGAGCCCACAGTGGCTCTCCCAAGGAGTGAATATGCAGGTAAGTCCCCAGCGCGTTCCCTGCACATATTCCGTCATGGAATCCATCCATGCCGTGCCCTCGCACGACTCTGAAAGCGCAGACCTCTCCGGTCGAATCGAGTACCTCGACCGCGGAGTAGTGAAATTCATGCCCCGTCAGTTCAGCGCCAAGCGGATAGAATGGGTTCGGGCGTGCCACCCGCACGCGGATGTACCCCAGTCCTTGCGGCTTTCTTTTCAGGACCGTGTCTATTGGAAAAATGCCCGTCATGGGATAGACATTTTCGTCAATCTGCAAGCTGCGCGACAAGTACATCAGACCGCCGCATTCCGCGTAAACAGGCAGGCCGCCAGCCACCGCCTGCTGGAGAGACTTCTTGAAGGCACTATTTTGTGCCAGACGTTCTGCGTGGGTCTCGGGAAATCCGCCCCCAATGTAAAGCGCGTGAAGTTCAGGGAGAGCCTCTTCATCCAGGGCACTTACCTCAACCAGCCGGGCGCCTCCTCGGACAAGCGCTTCGAGATTTTCCGGATAGTAGAATTGGAAGGCGCTGTCCCTGACTATTCCTATGCGGACCTCCGCGGTGCCGGACTTCACCGTCTCGGGCCGGATTTCAGCGCCCGCTCCCGCGGGGAGGCTCAGAGCCCCTGCATTCCCGGCTATGGCCATGAGCCGGTCCAGATCGATGGAATCCTCTACAACCTTTGCGGCCTCGTTGACACATTGGAGCGCCGCCGGATGCTCGTGGAGCGTAAGAAGTCCAAGATGCCTCTGAGGAAAACCTGGAAGCGAAAGCTTCCTTACAGCCCCGATTACCGGGATGGAGCATGCGCTCTCCACGGCTTCGCGGAGCACGCTCTCGTGGCGGCTTCCGCCTGTTCGGTTGAGGATCACCCCGCGGAGGTCCAGATTTCTGTCCAGCCCCTGGCACCCCCGGACGACAGCAGCGGCTGTGCCCGTCATCTTGGTAGCGTCCACAATCACTATCGCGGGTGCCTTGAGCAGCTTGGCCATCTCCGCGGTGCTGTAGCTCCCTTCCGGGTCCACCCCGTCGAATATCCCCCGGTTGCCTTCTACGATGGCAACATCAGCGCCAACAGATCTCCCGAGAAAAGATTCCACTATCTGTTCCCTGGAACACAGGTAAGCATCGAGATTGTAGCAACTGCACCCGCCGGCCAGCCCAAGCCAGCCAGCGTCAATGTAATCAGGGCCTTTCTTGAACACAGATACATTAAGACCGCGGCCTCTGAGGGCTGCCACGATGCCGACGGAGATAAGAGTCTTGCCCGCGCCTCCTTTGAGCGCTGCAATGACTATCCTGGGAATGGTCGAACAGGGGGAATCGGGCACTTGCATACCACAGATACTAGCCTTTTTGACATCCTACGGCAACCCGGAGGCGCTGGAACACTTGAAAAATGTGATCGGGAAGATGCTCGACCACCACGGGCAGATCCGGAGCCTCAGAATCGTACGACCCTACTACGGATCGAAAGACGTCTACCAGATCGTTGAGCGATAAACTTGAAACAAAATCCTTGAATTCGCGGGTCAGGTCGGCACCGCTGTCTGCGGCAGCTTCTTTAGCAGGCAGAGCGTCCCAAAAACCGCGTAGCACAGCCTCCACACAGCGATCGTCCGCCCAGCCCGTGTCGCCCACTCCGTCAAGCCTGTCCAGCCTCATCCTGACCGTGAGGTTTGCAAGAAAGAGCAGTAGGGCGTGCATGCGGTTCAAGGGATCGTCTTTTTCAAAAGTCACTCTGGCAGAATATTGCCTCACCGTGACCAATTTGACGTCAACGTGCCGGTTGGTACCGGATGCAATGAAATCGCCAGCCGCGTGATGCCAGGGGAAGACTTCCTGAAACGTATCCGCGTCATACAGACCGGTAAGAATAAATGACGCTTGCCTGTAAATTTCCAGGGACTCTTGAACCGACAGCACCCTGTGCCCCGCATCGTTGTCCCAAAGTACCACGTCTGGAGTTCGATCAGAACTTTTCATGGAAAGGTGAAATTCGTGATACCCGTCAAACCACTCGGCAAGGAATATGCTCGCCCCGAGCTCACGACCGTCCCCGCTATCAACTCTGACCGATCCCGTGAAATACGGCGAGGGCAGAAAGCGACTGCTACATTCCCCGTACTTTTCCCTGAGATGCTGAAGAAGCCTGAAGTCCTCTTCTAGACGGCACCAACCTCTACTCGTTACAGCAACGTTTGCCACAAAAGAGACAAGAGCACCGGCTGTGTGTATTCTCACACGTGCTGGGTGGTAGTCACCGCCGTGCTTTTCCGCTATCAGGTCTATGGAATCCACTATCTGCGGGATGCCCCCGCATCTCTGATTCACGGCCTCCAGAACTTGATCGAAATTGTCTAGCACGAAGCGTCTGACCGCGGCCAGGTATACCCCGTATGTTATTTGGAAGGAAATTGTCTCACTTGCTCCCTCAAGTGCCAGCGGAATGGGAGTGTTAAGGGCTTCCTGGGCCATCGGAAGCGGACCCCTTGGTCCCGCACCCAGCAAGTGAACGGGAATATGTTGCGGAATGTTCATGGAACCTGCCTGGCATAGCTGAGAATTCGTCGCGGTTGCACGTTCACCGTGCTAGAGGCCGGTACAGCTGGTGCAGCCATGCGTAGTTGCTTCCAAGTGATACTACCAGCGGGGCAGGAGTAATAATACCATTGTCTGTTTCATGTTACCATGCGCTCTCGGGCGGCAGATTGTCAGTCCGAGGAGCAAAGCGACGGAGCAATCGCAGTCTTGTGGGGCAGCAACGCGAGGAGATTGCTTCGCAGCCCTTGCAATGACATAGCCGCGAAGAGTAGCTGACCTCGGCGCAGGTGATTGCTTGACCGCTACTAGTGAGTAAGGCCCGAGGCACGATGTTCTGAAGCATCATCTCAGCCCGCGGTCGAGCGCTCTGATTTTGGTGCAAAGGCCGCAATTTATCTTAAATTTCAGGATATTTTTCTTGACTTGCCACAGTGTAATGAATTAGACTTTTTCGACTCTAGTTTGGGTGACCTGAACCTCTCAGGTTCACTTAACCCGCCAGTAAATAACAATTTTGGTGTCTTGGGAGAGCATGACAGAGGGTAGGAGCTTTCCCCGGGTTCTTTTTTTTCGTGGAGTTCGTTCCAAGAAGAGATCGCTATCAGATTTGGAGAAAAACATCTAGTACAGAGAGGAGGAAGCGTTTATGGCGAAACACAACACCCCTATGCTTGATGAACTAGAAAGCGGCCCCTGGCCAAGCTTTGTGTCCGACATCAAGCAGCAGGCGGAAAACGGGAAGCAAGTTTTGAAAGAGGCCCCAAACGACCTGTTGGGGATAATGGAGCTGTCCTACGAGGACAGGGTTACCCATTGGAAGCACGGCGGTATTGTTGGTGTATTCGGATACGGCGGTGGAATCATCGGAAGATATTGCGACCAACCCCAGAAATTCCCCGGGGTAGCTCATTTCCACACTGTTCGAGTCAACCAGCCTTCGAGCAAGTTTTACACCACCAAGTTCCTGCGAGAACTCGTGGGCCTGTGGGAACAACACGGCAGTGGTCTGACCAACCTGCATGGGTCGACCGGTGACATAGTTTTGTTAGGGACGGTCACGGATCATCTGGAGCCCCTGTTTTACGACATGACCCACGATCTTCATCAGGATCTGGGCGGTTCAGGCTCCAACCTGCGAACCCCTGAATGCTGCCTGGGAATGTCGCGGTGTCAGTATGCATGCTACGACACTCAGGAAACTTGCCATCAGATGACCAACGCATACCAGGACGAGCTTCATCGGCCGGCATTCCCTTACAAGTTCAAGTTTAAGTTTGATGGTTGTCCGAATGGATGCGTGGCATCGATAGCACGCTCTGACATGTCCGTGATCGGGACTTGGCGAGACGACATACGAATCGACCAGGCAGCCGTGAAAGCCTATGCGGGAGGAGAACTGGCCCCCAACGCAGGAGCCCACGGCAGCAGAAACTGGGGCAAGTTTGACATAAACAAGGAAGTCATCGGTCTGTGCCCGACTCAGTGCATGGCCTGGGACGGCAGTAAGCTTGAAATCAACAATAAAGAGTGCGTGCGTTGTATGCACTGCCTCAATGTCATGCCTCGAGCCCTCAGGATAGGCCTGGATCGAGGAGCCTCGGTCCTGTTCGGAGCAAAGGCCCCGATTCTGGAAGGCGCTCAGATGTCGACCCTTACCGTTCCGTTCATGAGAATGGAGCCTCCGTTCGATGAACTCAAAGAGTTGGTCGAAAAGGTTTGGGACTGGTGGATGGAAGAGGGTAAGAACCGTGAACGCCTCGGTGAGCTCATTCAGCGGAAGAGCTGGCAGGAGTTCCTCCGGGTCATTGAAATGGATCCTGATCCCAGAACGGTCGACGAACCGCGGTCCAACCCTTACATCTTCTGGAGAGAAGACGAAGTTGAAGGTGGCTGGACACGTGACATCGAAGACTTCCGCAAGAAACACCTGAGGTAGTAGGAGGTTAAAAGATGCCTTACGATCCAAGCGATCCCCAAAAAGATAGAATCACGGATATAGGTCCGAGACATTACGAGGAGTTTTTGTCGCCCGTCATCAAGAAGAACAAGGGCAAATGGCTCTACCACGAGATCCTTGAGCCGGGAGTCCTCGTGCATGTTTCGGAGACAGGCGACGAGATCTACACTGTGCGCGTGGGCGGCTGACGCCTCATGAGCGTCGAGCATATCAAAGAAATATGCGACATAGCAGACAAATATTGCGATGGATACCTGCGCTTCACCACCAGGAACAATATCGAGTTCATGGTGGACAAGAAAGAGAAAGTAAAACCCCTGGTGGACGACCTCAAGTCGAGGAAGTTCGCGAAGGGTTCTTTCAAGTTCCCGGTTGGCGGAACGGGTGCGGGCATCACCAACATCGTCCATACCCAGGGGTGGGCTCACTGCCATACCCCGGCCATTGACGCGTCCGGCGTGGTAAAGGCCGTGATGGACGGCCTGTTCGAAGAGTTCGGCAGCATGAGAATGCCGGCGCCCGTGAGAGTGTCTCTGGCCTGCTGCTTGAACATGTGCGGTGCAGTTCACTGTTCCGACATCGCGATTCTAGGCATCCATCGCAAGCCCCCAATGATCGACCACGAGTGGATTGACAAACTGTGTGAACTTCCTCTCGCGATCGCGGCGTGCCCGACCGCGGCAATCAAGCCGGCCAAGACTGCTAGCGGCCTGAAGAGCCTGGAAGTCAACGCGGAGCGCTGCATGTTCTGCGGGAACTGCTACACCATGTGCGCTGCTATGCCGTTGGCGGACGAAGTAGGGAGCGGCATTGCCATCCTCGTGGGCGGTAAGCTTTCCAACAGGATCAGCAAGCCGAAGTTCTCGAAGGTGGTCATTCCCTTTATTCCCAATGAGCCTCCCCGGTGGCCCACGACGGTTGCCGCAGTCAAGAACATCGTCGACGTGTACGCAAAAGACGCGAAGAAGTACGAGCGTCTCGGAGAGTGGGCCGAGCGGATCGGTTGGGAAAGATTCTTCGAGAAGACCGAAATTCCGTTCACGCACCACCTCATTGACGACTACAGGTTCGCTTACACCACCTGGAGGCAGTCGACTCAGTTCAAGTTCTAGGTGGTCCAAAGGAGCTGTTTAGATGACAGAGGACGAAGCAAAACAAATAATATTGGACAGTCTGACCAAGAAGTCCAAGAGCAAGACGAAGTTTTACTTGAAAGACTTCTACGCGATGATTCCTGACATGAAAAACAGGGACGTCAAGAACCTGGTCAACAAGATGGTCCAACAAGGCCACCTGGAATACTGGTCCAGCGGCAGCACAACCTTGATCGGCTTGAAGGGCGCTGGTAAACAGCACACCGAAGAAGACTAAGGTAGTCTGCAGACAGCATCGCGTGGGTTTGAATAGAGTTGCCGGGGGAGACTTCTAAGCGGAAACTCCCCCGGCATCACTTCGTACGGTCCGATTCTTCGCAAGGCACGCCTGTTCAAACAGAGCAGCGGACCAGTCTGCTCTGCTCTTCACTTCCAGCAGATTCATACCTGACGAACTGTAACGGTCGAACACCTCTTCCCGCAACGGATCGTATATGCCCGAGAGTATCAGGAATCCTCCGGCTAGCCTGGTCAACTGGCGCTGAAGTCGCATCAAGACCGGAGCCACAAGGTTGGCTGTCACTATGGGGAAAGACCCAGATAGAGCATCCACGCCTCCCACAAATAGGCCAACCGAATCCGTTGAGCAACACTTGGCACCGAGTCCGTTGAGCAGCAGGTTCCGTCTGGCTGAAAACACCGCAGCCGGATCCATGTCCAGCCCCACTGTAAGCCCACTGCCGAGAAGTTTTCCTGCTATGGCCAGGATTCCGCTACCGGTCCCCACATCGAGTAAGCCGGGCTCGGAAACGCGGCCCTTTGCAAGTGTAATGGCACGTTCCAGCAGTTCCATAGCCATCACTGTAGTGGCATGATCGCCCGCCCCGAAGGCAATACCCGGATCTATCACGATCTCGCGCCGTTGCGATCGGGACGGGCCCCGCTCCCAATACGGGACAATCCGGAGAGAGTTGCCCACGTCAAGGCACTGCAAATCCCCGGTCCACCACTTCTTCCGGCTTCTATTCTTGCGGTTCAAGAGACTGTCCCAGCGAAACGAAGAACTGCTTGTCAAATTGCGTCTTCAAGGTTGTGGGCAAGGAAAAGAGAGGCCCGGGCGGGCTCGTCAATGCCACTCCAACGAGATCCGACAAAAGCTCGCTGGAATAGTCAAAAAGAAGGTGCTGAATTTCCGCCACATTGACAGACTGATAACTCTCGCCTTTCCTGAATCCCGTGCGTGGGCAGGAGACCACCCTATCCCCGATAAGCTGCGGCGTCCCGTACACTCGGCAAGTGATCGGCCTGTGCTCGTAAAGAATGCAGGTGCCACTGCCGTTGAGAGGACACAGTATCCTCGCGCGCGAAGCCGATTGCACGAGGCGCTCCTGGCAAGCATCACCAATCTCGATAGCGTCTCTGAACAAAACCCGTGTCTGTTGGAATTCCGGCTCAACGCTCTCCGCCTTATCCAGAACATTCTCCTGCACCTCTGGGGGTAGCACCTGTCGGAACATCCCGTTTATGACAAAGGCCTCTATGAGAGTGAGCTCAAAGTAAACCGAACAGCAGTCGTCACACCCTGGACCGCAGGGCATTAGATCGCCGTGGGCCTCATTTACGAGATCGAACAACATGTCTGCCCGGAGGGCGAGCTCAATGTATCGCCGGACATGATCTTCAAGTTTCATAAGTATCGTTTCGTTCGCGTTGGACTGTTTCTAATCGGGTTGAGGCGGAACAATCCCCAACCGCTCTTCCACCAAATTCAGGCGGTCTCTTACGTTATCCATTTCTTCAGCATAATGTAGTATCGCCCCGTTTACAACCTTTGCAAATTTCTTTTGATGGGTATCAATTAGCTCCAGCCGTCCCATTATTTCCGTATGCTGCGCCTCGTTCCTCTCCTCCATGGAATCTATGCGGTCTTCCAGTGTATCGAACCGTCCTGACAGGAAGTCTACCTGAGTCCGAACAGAACTCACTTGCTCTCTGAGCGTGATCACTGTGCTTTCCAACGAACTCACTTGCTCTCTGAGCGTGATCACTATGCTTTGAAACGAACTCATACGCTCGTTGAGCGTGGCTGTAATGTTCTCCAGCGAACTCATACGCTCGTTGAGGCTGAAGATGCTGTTTTCCATCGAGGTCGATCGTTTCTCCACGGCAAGCAGCCGGGCCTCCATGGATTCCATCCGCTTTTCGACGGCGTCTATGCGTGTCTCGACAGCCTCTATCCGAGCCTCCAGGGCGGCCATCCGGACTTCAAACGCGCCCATCCGCGTCTCAAATGCACCCATCCGCGCGTCAAGGCCGTCCATCCGCGCTTCCAGGGCCTCCATCCGCTTATCGAATCCAATGAACCGGGCGTCGAGGTTATCTAACCGGCTATCGAATGCGATGAAGCGCGCATCGAGGTTTTCCACCTGCATTTCGAGTGCCGCGAATCGCGCCTCGAACGTGGAACGCATGTCGCGCATCTCGTCCCGGATCTGGACGAGTATCTGAATTGTGAGATCTTGTGTCGGCTGGTCTGACATGAGGATCCCTCGGGACCGTCTTGGCACGGTGAGGCGTGTAGGCAAGATAGAGGTCCGAACCAAAGATGTCAATAAGGAAAGGACTTGTAAATAGTTTCTAATATCGATGCAATAACGTCATCTATTCAATATAGGGCGGTTAAAAAATCAGCTACTGATTATTTCATATTGTTCGTGGTATAAATTCGGATCAGGGTTGAGTTGTATTTGTGTGTTGTATTTCCGTTGGATGTTCTCGAGCTGGTCACGTTCCTCTTCGAAGAGCACCTTTATTACCTCGGGATGTGCATTTACCGTAATAATATGGGAATGGTCGTCGACCATGTGCTTGGCAATCGCCCGCAATATCTCATAACAAACCGTGATCTGGGACTTGAGGAACCCTTTGCCTTCACAATAGGGGCACAGCTCGCAGAGGGTTCTGGTGAGGCTTTCCCTTGTGCGTTTTCGGGTCATCTGAACTAGACCCAGCTCGGAAATCTTGAGTATGTTTGTCTTTTGTTTGTCCTTTCTAAGTGCCTCCACCAGAGCGTTGGACACCTTTTCCCGATCGGTTATCCGGTCCATATCAATGAAATCCACGATAATGATTCCACCGATGTTTCGCAGCCGCAACTGATAGGCTATCTCTTTTGCTGCTTCCAGATTGGTTTTCAGGATCGTCTCCTGCAGATTGCGCTTGCCCACGAACCTGCCAGTATTCACATCGATGGCGACCAGCGCCTCGGTGAAATCTATATTGATGTAGCCGCCGGATTTTAGCCATACCTTGCGGCCGAGTGCCTTGTTGAGTTCGATTTCGATGCCGAAGTGGTCAAAGATGGGCTCGTCTCCTTCGTAGAGATCCACCCCTGGCTTCAAGGACGGCATGAAAGTGTCCATAAACTCAAGAATCCGCTGGTAATGCTGCTGCGAGTCGGTAACGAGTCTTGTCACATTTTCGGTGAAAAGGTCCCGCACGCCTCGCAGGGACAAGTCAAGATCCTCGTATATCAGCGACGGCGCGGGTACCCGCTTTTCCTTCTCTTGTATCCGTTGCCACGTCCCTTGGAGGAATGAAAGATCCGCCTGGAGCTTCTCCGCGTCCTCGTTTTCGCTTACCGTGCGCACGATTACGCCACAGCAGGGCCCTTTGATCCCCGAAATGATATCCTTGAGTCTCTGCCGTTCGGCTTCATTTTCGATGCGTCTGGAAACCCCGATATGGTCCACAGTAGGCATAAAGACAAGATGCCTGCCTGGAATGGACACGTGGGAGGTTATACGCGCGCCTTTGCTGCCAAGCGGCTCCTTTGAGATCTGGACCAGGATGTCCTCACCCTCCTGAAGCAGGTCCTCTATGGGAATGTATGGTTTTATCGGTTCGGAAATGCCTTCTGACACCGAGTCTTCGTCTGGTTCAGGCTCTTGCTCGTCCTCCTCGTTGACCATTATGTTGAGGTCTTCGACAGGCTGGTGAATGTCGCCGACATACAAAAAAGCGGCTCTTGGCAAACCGATGTCCACGAAAGCTGCCTGCATACCGGGAAGAACCTTTATTACCCGGCCCTTGTAGATATTCCCGACTATACCTCGCTCGCCTCTGCGCTCGATATGAATCTCCACCACCTGGGTGTTTTCGATGAGTGCCAGACGGGTCTCGCGATCTGTAACGTTCAGAATGATCTCACTGGCCATCTGAGAGTCCTTTGCCACCGCAAGAGGATGTCTCGTCGAACTCAACCCTCGTCTTCATTACGGTCGCGGTCCTGATTTCATCTTTCTTCAGGCCCAGGATTGCGGAGGCAGCCTCTATAGGGTGAACCGACCCCGACTGACCGGATTTCAGCGCTATTCTGATGACGGAACCAGAACACTCAACGCCTTCCACCCAATCCTTCAGGTCTCTAGTTCTGGATCTGCCCTTGCGGACCGAGCTTACGAGCCATGTAGGAGAACGCTCGAACTTTCTCACCCTTTCAACTATTTCCGCGGTCGAAAGAGAGTCCAACGACGTTACTTCATAGATAAACTGGCGAATTGTACCAGAAAGCGACCGGGCGATCAATGAAGTTTCCCACAGATCGACTGGTTCGATGCCCGGAGGTAGTGCTGCCTGAAGTGCCTCCCGGACTTTGGCCGGGGATAAATCGGTGTTGATCAGATCGAAGTCCAGGTATTCAGCCAGGCTTTCAATTCCTAATCCCAACGGCGGAGAAAAGCGCATCTTTGGATGGGGATGAAAACCCTTGGAATAATCAAGCACGAGCCGCGATCTGCGGAAGGCGCGATGAAAGAGTCTCACCACATCCTGGTGGCCAAGGAACCTCATGGCCCCCCTCTTTTCGTAACGCAAACGGAATCTCCTCACTGCGGCTTGTTCCACGGCCTCCGACGCGTGAGCAGGGACGCAGGGTGGGCTGTCAACCTTTTCGCCAGCCTCCTCTGAGGCGCTGTGAAGGCTAAGGCACGCCTCTCCATCGGGAGCGGGCTCTTTGTCCGGGCTCGCGTCACCGGCCACGGGCACGACCGCGACGCCTCGTAGCCGGATGCCGTTTGGGACTGCATCGCGAGCACCTTGCCGTACTGTCCATACCTCTGCATCTGGACTTCCCAACAACCTCGGATACACGTACTTGAAATCGCACACACCGCAGCCGTTGCAATCTCCATTCCTGCAGTCAGAGGTGGGGTCCTGGCAGACCGACTTTTTCCACTCCTCGAGCAGATAAGCTTTGCTTACACCCGAATCCACAAAGTCCCAGGGAAGCGGGTGTTCCAGAGCCCTGGGTTCGAGGTACTTGTTCGGATCGATTCCTGTCTCTTGAAAAGCTTCCATCCAGAGATCCATGTCCAGCCGGTCATCCCATCCGTCAAAACGAGCGCCTCTACGGAAGGCAGCCTCAGTTGCGTCAGCCAGGGCTCCGTCTCCGCGGGCAAAGACACCTTCTATAAAAGAGACGCGGGGATCGTGAAATTTGATCCTTATCTTTCGGTTGTTCAAATAGCGCTTGATGTACTGCTGACGCCGCCTCGTCTCGTCCGTGAAAATCTGCCCGGCCCACTGAAACGGGGTATGTGACTTGGGAACAAAGGTGGAGACCGAGGCCGTGATCCGGCCTCCCCTGGCCCACTTCGAAGCCTTGATGATCAGACTTGCGATAGCATCCAGGTCTTCGTCGGTTTCCTGCGGAAGACCTATCATGAAGTAGAGCTTCACAGATTGCCAACCTGCCTTGAACGCCGCTACCACGGCTCTCTCCAGGTCCTCCTCAGAGTTCCCCTTGTTTATCACCCGGCGGAGCCGGTCGGTGCCTGCTTCAGGGGCCAAGGTGAATCCGGTTTTTCGGACTTTCCTGATCTGATCGGCCATTTGAGCGTCGAAAGAGTCAGTTCTCAGGGATGGCAGTGACAAGGCCACCTTTTCCGGACTAAATTGCTCAGTCATGCCTCGGATCAGATGGCCTATCTGCGAATAGTCCCCGGAAGATAGTGATAACAACGCCACCTCTTCCCAACCTGTGGCGGCGATGTTGCGTCGCGCCAGATCGTGCACCTTATCCGGTCCGCGTTCTCTGACAGGGCGATAAACCATTCCGGCCTGACAAAAGCGGCAGCCTCTCGTGCAGCCCCTGGATATCTCAATACCGACCCGGTCGTGGACCGTCTCGCAAAACGGCACCACTAGTCCGGAAGGAAATGGAGCCCGGTCCAGATCCCCAACAATCCTCTTTGATATGGTCTCGGTCGGTTTCCGTAGCGCAGGAACATAAACTCCCGGCAGATCTTTCCATGCCTTGAGCAGATCTTCCCTGCAGCCACGGTCCGCTTTCCACCGGATCATGGTATCGGCCAGATCGAGTACGGCCTCCTCGCCATCACCGATCACAAATGCATCAAAAAATGGAGAGAGAGGCGCAGGATTGAACGCGGCCGGCCCGCCCCCTACAACAAACGGGTCTCCTTCACCGCGGTCTCGGGCACGCAAGGGTATCCGCGCCAGATCGAGCATCTGGAGGACTCCGGTCGCGCAAAGCTCGTATTGCAGCGAAAAACCCAGAACATCCATTTCAGACAATGGCGTGCATGTTTCCAGGGTAGCCAGCGGCTCGGAGGCGTGCCTCATCATGCTCTCCATGTCGGGCCATGGAGCGAAGGCCCTTTCAGCGTACAGATCCTCGCGGGAATTGACGATCCAGTACAGGATCTTCAAGCCCAAGTGAGACATGCCGACCTCGTAAGCGTCGGGAAAGCAAAGGGCCATCCGAAGCTTGACCCCCATGGGATCCTTGATGAGAGATCCGATCTCCCGGCCGATATATCTAGCTGGCTTTTCGACGAGAGGCAGAATTTGATGAAGCCCTTTCAAACACCGTTGGCTTGTCGCTGACTCCGGGACCAAAGATGAACCGTTTTTCATGGCGTGGAAAAGAACGACTCCTTATCAATAGCATCCATAGCTCGAACAATGATAACATATCGTGCATGACTCGAACACGGATCATAGCCCTTATCGCGGGTGCCATTACTACTTCTGCAGTGTTCATCACCGCAATGTGGCTCCTGGTCTTCGGCGAATACTTCCCTGAGAGGGATCGGCTGGTCATGGTGTCAATTGCCGTGGGGCCTGTTGCAGTGGTTTCCGTCATGACCGGTTTTGCTGTTTGGTGGGCTGCGATGTTTGCCCTGACGCTGTTCTGCTCCTCTGACCATAGACTTGAAGACTTTGGGGATGGGACGAACAACCGGCGACACTGACCGCAGGAATTTTCAGGAGTTCTGGAGGGATAGTTGTTTTCAGAGGGTGCTCGACGGCACCCCCGACAGTGGTTATACTGCTGCGCATCAAAAATGGGATA
>Ga0172371_10009019_pt1 | contig 13800 bp, 10 predicted proteins | sample Lak12m_FD_114543 | JGI IMG/M metagenome (GOLD analysis project Ga0172371, IMG submission 114543) | Freshwater microbial communities from Kabuno Bay, South-Kivu, Congo - kab_022012_12m | ecosystem: Environmental > Aquatic > Freshwater > Lake | place: Democratic Republic of the Congo: South-Kivu... | reverse complement strand
GACAACATCACCAGCCAGACAGGCGCCGGAGATCCTGACCAGGACGGGTATACCAATGCCCGGGAATACGCCCTTTGCCTCAACCCCAACCAGTCCGACTTCGGCGGCCCGGGGGCCATATTCGAGGCCATACCTTTGACCAACTGGACCGGTGGCTCGACAGTGGCCTCCTACGTGAAGGAAATATCATCCCTGCCCGCTTACGGGGGCTGGGACCGGTTCTACCTGAGCAGTGCCGCAACCAAGGGGCAGGGCTGGACCTCGCAGGGCCTGTCATTCGAGGTCAATGGCCAACCCTACAGCATTCCAGGCGGCGACAGCGTCGATATCACAGAAAGCGTCACGAATAACACGATAGTCCTGAAGCTCAAATACACCGGTGGCAATATCCACCTCAACCGCGACGTATTCTTCCACCAGTGGCGCGGCCAGGTGGAGATCACACCCAAGGGTGAAGGCGATGATCTGATGCCCGGTAATGTGGCCCCTGATGGAGGCTCTGTCGGAACCCGAACATGGAAGACATGCCTCACGACACTGCCGCCGAACAGCGGTGATTTCATCAACAGGATGTTGCTTGTCGGTGCCAATGTAAGCGCATCTCCCGAGGAGGTGTCTTTTTCCCGTGGTGTGACCGAGTACGAACTGGCAGTTGATGGGGGACATCCCGCTCCCTGCACGCTCTATGGCAAGACGACCAACGGGACCGTCCTTGCCTCCTGTTCCGGAAAAGTCTTTGGCGTAGCCGAGATACAGCTCTCGGACCCATGGCCATGGACCCCTGATGGCGTGAATGTCCGCGTGAGGCTATGGCCTACGAACATGAATGTCGGAGAAGTGGAGCTCTGGAGTACCTGGTCGGCTGAGGACCAGAACGGCGGGGAACTGGTAGGCACCAGTGGTGTAACCGGAGAGTGGGTTGAATTTGCTGCAAGCTGGAATGTTGGACGGAACTTCCGTGCTGAATGGATAGTCGGGGCTGACAAGTCCTGGCTCTGGTCGATGTATCCTGGGGATGTGATTACCTTCTGGATCATTGCGCCGCGGTATATGCCGGTTAACTATCCGACAGACGCCGAAATATCGTTACGCTGGATCCGTGGGAGCGCCGGGGAAGGTATATGCCCGGTGAAGAACTGGGTCCTTGAAGGGACTGGTGACGCGAGGGTTATTCCTGAAGGCCCTGCGCCTGGGATAAGCTGTCTCTCGCCGGGCACGATACCCGCGAACTACACGCTCAGCGCGCGAATTGGAGAGGGGGCCTACGGACTGTCCTTCAGCACGACATTCAGCGTTGTTGGGGTAGAGCTCGGAGAGTTTGACCATGTTTGTGCCGGTACGAATCACCACCCGGAGCACTTTGTGCAGGTGAATGTCATTCCTGAAGGTGTGGTGCCGGTAACTCTGCGTATAAGGCCGCCTGGGACTGGTGGTGCGGCATGTTTCTCGATACCGGATGGACCTATGGAGAAGGAGTTGACCTCTTCAGGAGAGGTGGAGATAGCTGGCAGGTCCGGCAGCAGTTCAGTCAACGACATGTCACTTGATGCCTATCTGCCATACCCCCAGCCGTATCCCGCGCCGGCAAACTATCCAGTTACTTCGCGCGTGTTTACGGTCTACGAGGTGATGCGACTGCCTGCCGCGGTGGTAGAACACCAGCATCCCGGGTACCTGGTTACAGCCAGTCGGTGGAACGAGCCGGCCATCCTGCACACCTGCGAGAACGCGGACAGGACCGTTTCGGTGCGCTTTGACCTGGACCGGAGCCTTGGCAAGCGGTGGAACGACCTTACGGGTAGTAACTTCCACTGGTCCATAGGGGCCGGCACTCTGCCGTGGCCCTCAAGTCCTGATTGGAGCGTCTCCTACAGGCGTGATGCTACAGGTTCGGTGGTGAGTACAAGGACAGGTTCCTATGGCCGGGAATACACGGCTGCGCTGTGGTACGACTGCATCTCCAACGAGGCGTTCAATGTTGAAGAGACACACAGGGCTGTTCAGATAAAAATAGTGGATACTCCCTACCTTGTGCTGGAGGACAAGCTTGGTCCAGGTTCCGTTGCGGACTCCACACAAATAGACGAGGCTCAGTCGGCGACAAACACCCTGAAGCTCTATACCGGTGAGGACGGGACCGGCAGGATGGGGATATCACTGGGCAAGGATCCGGGCTCAACGACGGACAGTGTGTTTCGTGTGCAGATATCGGGAGGGAGCAGCCGGGTTACGTGGGACAGGACGCTAATGGTGCCTACCAATGGGCTGGTGGTGACCAGTACGGGCAATGGCGGTCCTCCGTTCAAAGTGCAGGGCTGGTTCGACTGTAATTCCAACGGGATATGCGACGCGGATGAGCCGCATCGGACGGCGTATGTGAAGGTACGCGGGCCGCTTGACGGACCGGTTGACCTGGACATATGCCAGGCCGGAACATACATGGCGCCGGGGACGTCAGTGGTGGAGAGGAAAGAGGCTGATGGGGTCTTTCTGGCGATAAACAACGATGACGACAACGGGAACGGGAAGCCCGATTCCGAGGATGGGGCACTTTGCTCACCGGATCGCAGGAACGACGATGAGCTTGTGAAGCTGATAGTGCGAAAGCTGGAGGAGGATCCGGGTCGCGGGTGGATACGGCTTCGCGTGGACCCAAACACACTTGCCCTGCATAATGAGGCTGGGGAGGCAGTATCCGTGCCCGAATCCGGGCTTGGGGTGAATCTTGCCTCGCCTGCAGGGCCGTTGGCGGACATAGTCACTACAGACGTGGTGTTCTTTGTGGAAGGGACGGTTGCTGCGGATGTGACGGTGACGCTGCGGTACGAGAACGCCGGCACGGTGGTTTCGTCGGCTGGGGTTGGATTGCGGGTAGTGGATGCGCGGGTAAGAAGTGCCTTTACCCGTGCCGCGAATCTCGGGGTAACCAACGGTGTGGCGGTGGAAGCGGGCGGCCGCTGGTACGGGGACTGGGACTTGAGGAAGTACTATCCACGCACTGTGATCATCCCGATACCGGATGCGTTATTGGGCATGCGGGGGACGCTGGTGAAGTATGGGCCTACGAACGGGGCGATGGTAGAAGCCAAGCTGATGGACAACGGCTATTTCCGCGATCTGGCGACAGAGTACAACCTTCAGTTGGAGGCCGAGCTTGGCCAGAGACCGCGGCCATCGGAGAAGTACACCAGGGACGGTTTGATTGCTGCTGTGAGCGCGGCTACGGGGATATCCCAATCGGATCTGACGGCGAGGAAATACACCGCCACGGGTGGGATAACCAACTACGGTACATACCGCATAAACTACTACGCCGATCACCAGGGCACTCAAGGCAGCAAGAAGTATGGGTCGGAGTATCTGGTTGTTCCTGGAGTTGATCTTTCTGCGGACATTAATTTCGATGGTATGATTGATTACCGGGATCAGGGGAAGGAAGACGTTTCAGGAGAACCAGGCTTGCCGGTGGGTGTAAACAATAATACGCACCCGTTAGATTCAGGGGGAACGGAAGTTGATCACGCAGACGAGATCATAAACGGGCCGAGTGACAAGGCTGATGACCTGAGAACACTCAGGCTCACGTTGCCGACTTCCTTCACGTCAGGGGATTTCGTCTTGCGCTGCACTGGCAATTCCTGCGTGCGGATATTCAACAACTCGAGCAATGCGGTTATTGGCCCGGCATCGGGTCCAGAGTGTATCATTCCGGCTGGCTCCGTCTCTGGCGGAAAGGTTGACTATTTTATTGAGGCGATTGCAGGGGGACAGGAGACCGTGGTTTCCTTGGCATACAGGCCGACGGGTGGCTCGGAAGTCTACGCCGACACCGTCACAATATCGACAGTCGGCATGTCGGCGCTCGGGGCATACTATCTTGGCTCGCTGGACAAGAGCTTTGCGGTAAACGAGAAGGACAGCACCGGGAAGGAGACTGACCGGTACAACGTTGGTGTTAAGCGGTTGGATAGTCCCGATCACCCTGCAGCGGTCGTCGTCAGCTTGAAGAATCGCGTAATGCCTACGGTCGTCGAGAAGTTAAGAACAGGAGAATACAGGATCTACAACAGAACAGTATTTGGACGACCTGCGGTATCGCTTGAGGAATCGATCAAGACAGATTCAGATTTCCTTTGGTTCCTGTGGATGTACGAACAATGCTTCGATCCTGCTACGATGGCGGATGATCTTTACGAGTTGGTGCTTCTGGCGTTTGGGATTGAGCCGGAAGATGCAGCGTACTATTGGCAGTTGCCCAAGATCCATGCTGCAGGCGAATACCTGTTCGACATGCAGGAGTATGCCACAGGCAAGAAGATCGACAGACTTCTGCTGGGTCTCTCTGCCCCACAGTTCGTTTCGCTCAGTTTTTCTGGTGAGGGCCCTGTTACTTGGAGAGACTTCTTGCTGAGTGCAGGTCCACAAGAGGATACAGACCCGGACCGGGGTGGGATCACTTGGGAAGGAAAGATCGACGTTCCTGAATGCGTGGCCATGGGCACATTGCGTCTTGTCCAAGATATAAAGACCACGAGGCGATGTGAATTTCGCGACGGGAGTTCGATCACGTTCGCAACTGGCAACCAGTGGTGTCTTGATACAAAGAAGGTATACACTGAGGGCGCGTTTCCGGACAGTGAGGATCCCGGTGATGTCTATGATAGATGGGTGTATTGGGGCGACGACACACCTGTTCAGCCCATAGGACCTTTCTATGAGCCAAATATTGAGGAGGTCACGATTGATGAGTTTCTCAAGCTCTATCTCGTGTATGTCCCCGTCGGTGGGAAACCGTACACATTAGGCCTCGGCCAATGGCAATGGAATGCGCGATTACGGAAGAATGCCTTAGGCATATTCCTCGAACTTGACCCAGAATACTCACGCGTTCCTGAAGCACCGGATGGAATTGCGAGCACGGAAGACCCTGTTTTGTCGCCCGTTGCATTTGGCGATGATAACGAGATTGTGCCGACAATTGATGACAACGGGCATGGGCAATCGGCAGACGCATACTTGTATCCGGATGCCTTCCCTGTACCGGAGGTGCACTGAGCATGCATATTCGACCTACGATGTACCAGTATCTCCTTTTCTTTCTGTTGGTGCCGTGTCTGCAGGTTCGGGCGGGGGAAGAATTCGTCGCCCTATCGGTCGCTCTGGCCTCAACGAATGACACGGCGGTCTTGATCCTGGATGGACGCGAAGATAGCGCGGATGTTCATCGATTGCCACTGCTTAGAGGAGTGAAACGCCTGTTTCTGAAAGGTCCAGCCGTCACAAATGTTCCGCAAGACATCGTGAGACTTCCGTCACTTGAAGAGATTGGGATGGTGGGCTGTTCAATATCGGAAGTGACCCCCGCTATCGCCGAACTTGCTTCGCTAAAGATCTTGACAATCTCGGAGGCAAGCGTCGCCGGTCTCCCGGCAGGGATAGGCGATCTCTCCGCGCTTGAGAGGCTCGTAGTCAGGAAGACAAAGTTGGCGACACTGCCAGAAGGTCTCGGTAAACTGGGGTCGTTGTGGCTCTTGGACCTATCAATGAACGAACTGAGAGGGCTTCCGGATGACCTCTTTTCCGGTCCCAAGTTGTCTGCGGTTAATCTGGAGGGAAATCGCCTTCGGGAACTACCGCCCGAGATCAGTATGGCTACCAACATAGTCGATTTGAGCCTAGTCAACAATAGTCTTACGAACCTACCGGATGAAATTGGGTCTCTGACTAAACTGGAGACATTGAGTCTTTTTGGAAACAGGATCGAACGCCTTCCGGAGAGCATTGGCAACTTGCGAACACTCAAGGTTCTCGATATTCGACACAATGCACTCCAGAATCTGGTTGTCTCCATCGGGAACCTTGGCAACCTGCGCGCTCTCCGTCTTGACGGAAACCAGCTGCGAGAAATACCTCCCGAGATAGGTAATATCCAGGAGCTGAGAGAGTTATCGCTCCGCGACAATCACTTGGGCAGTTTGCCGGTGTCCATCTGCCAACTTCGCAAGCTACTGGTACTGGACATTAGTGAAAACCCGTTGGTTCGCCTCCCGGACGGTATCGGGGGTCTGAAGAAACTTCGCAGACTAACCGTTGACGAGGGTTTTCCTGTGGAGGAACGAAGAGCCATATCCAATTCACTACCCCGTTGCGTCATCGAAACATCCAGCAGTTCGAATCGAGGGGTTAACCTTCCCCCTAAGTGAAAGAGAGTCCTCTGGGCGATAAGGTGGCCGAAGGAGGACAACGCTGAGGGGCACGCTGACAGACCCCTAAGGGACGGCCCTAGACAATAGACAAATGGGCTTGCGCATGGGTCGGTGAGGGTCTATTGTTCTTACATGGCGCGACATCTGAGGCGGCGATTCGAAGGGGCAAAGTACCACGTCACCAATCGGGGAAACGGCCGGCAGGCTGTTTTCTCCGGGCCCGATGACTACCGGCGGTTCCTGGCGCAATTGAAGGAGGCCATGGATAAGGACGGCGTGCGGCTGTACGCCTACTGCCTGATGCCGAACCACTTTCACCTGTTTGTGGATACCCCGCGCGGGAACCTGGACCGGTTCATGGGGCGTTTGACGACAGCCTACGCGATGTACTGGCGACGGCGGCACAACAGGCCGGGACACTGTTTTCAGAGCAGATACCATGCGCCGTTGGTGGAAGGGGAAGACTATGCCCTGCGCCTGACGAGGTATATTCACCTGAATCCGGTGAAGGTGAAGGCAGCAGGTGAATTGAGCGTGTCGGAGCGCTGGAAGCGAGTACGGGAGTATCCGTGGAGCAGTATACGCGGGTACCTGCAGGAGAAGGCAACGGAAGAGGGGGTAGACTACAGGTGGCTGGATGTACTGGATGGCCGGTCCCGCGCGGTAGCGCGTGGGAAGTATGGTCAATACCTGATGGGTTGCCTGGATGAAGACGACGAAGAGATGCTCAAGGCGTTGTGGGCGAGCGTGTATGCTGTCGGGGACGAGGAATTCCGCAAGGAGCAGGAGTCGTGGGCGATTCAGGAGGCCAGGCGTCGGCGGAAGTCGGTGGACCTGGAGTTGCCTGAGCGGAAGGCGACACCGCTTGAGGACATTGAGCGGCTGGTGGCGAAAGAGTTTGGGGTAACGGTGGAGCGGTTGAGTCAGAAGGGTGCGAGGACGGGATGGGGTCGGGCGGTACTGGTTGAGTTATGTTGTTCGGCTGGGGGTTTGACGCAGCGGGCGATGGCGGGGCGACTTGGCGGGGTGAGCGAACATGCGGTGTGCAAGCTGCGGCAACGTCTTCGTGAGCGGTTGACAAAGGACGCGAGCTTAGGGCGGACAGTCAGGCGATTGCAGGGCGTATTGTCTATTGTCTAGGGCCGTCCCTAAGGGCCTCGGGGTGATGGGGAAGACGTTGAGCCGGGAGGACTACTTTGCGATCCGCAAGACCCTGACGGTTGACGGCGGAACCAGGATAAGGGATGCATCCGGCGGCAAGAGATGAGCAGTTGCCGCCCGGGAGTCGATGCATGGAACGATCGAACCAGGCGGTCAACCGCCGGGCAGGCGCATGGTTTGATGCAAAAAAACCTTGAAGGCTTGGATATTTTTACTACGTTTTTCCTTTTGAGGGCAGGTAAGGGATAATCGATACAGGAGAGAAGCCATGGATGAGATAAAGGAACTGGTGGAAATAAGGAAGAAAGTGGAAGAGCTTCTCAAGCAGCTCGACAGTGTCATAAGCAGGGTTAATCAGCATGCGCGCAGTGCGGCGCCGGCTGCGATGCCTGCCGTGACAGTTCTTGCGACGCCTCAGCCGTCGAGCCCCGTTCCGCAGATAAAGGCCCCTGCGCCTTCTCCCTTTGCGGTTCCAATACCCGAGTTGAAGCCGCCAGTTCCGCCGCCTGCCACTGCTGCGCCGGCAGCGGTGCCTCAGCCGGTGCCGGTGCTTGCACCCACCGGTGGTGTGTCGTCTTCCGAGACACTGCGGCTGGAGACCGTGATCGTTGGGCTCCTGAAGTCCAAGAATGAGCCCATGGGGTTCGAGGAAATATACACGGCCCTGGAGAAGAACGGAACTGCACTGCCGAAGGATAAGCCGAAGCTGGTTATCAGGAAGCTCCTGTATAACCCAAAGAAGTTCGCGCCGGTTCGCGGCATGTTCCAGGCGGTGTAGGTGCCTTCTTCGCACAGGGAGAGCGTCGCCCTTCCATCGGCAGGCAGGCGATTGCCGCGAAAACTGGAGGGCGAGCGGCCTGCCCTGCGAAGTCCCGAGCGCGCAGCGCCTCGGGACTTCGCAGGGGCCTCGCGAGCCGTTCCGTGCCGGATGTACCGCTCCCGCGTCAGTGAAGTCTTACGAAGTATTCTTGTTTCCAGCGATATCCGTCTCTACACTCCGCCTGTGTTATGGCCTGCCTGATTGAACCTGTGGACAAGGATCTTGCCGACACCCAGTTCGGAGCTCCATGCTGGGCAACGGGGGGTGTGTTTCACAGCAACTCCGCCACACGCTTCTGGTCCGGACTGGTAGAGGAACTCCTGCGCCGTTTCCCTGCAGGTGAGCAGTTTGAGCTGATAGTCTGTCCTGCCTGCGATCTTCTGCCGGACATGCTCTTTCCCGGGCGGCTGGATGTGACGCAGTGGGAGGGTATTGCCGACGAAGAGCTTCGACGGCAATTCAGCCGGACGCTGGCCGAACTCGAAGTGCTTGGGGAACCACCGGTGGTGCGGCTCAGGGTCCTTGATTCAACGGCGCAGTGCGTTTCCGATACGAACCTTTCGCCGGAATGTGTTGATGCCGATTTGTTTCCATTCCTGCTGGTGTGGCTGCTCAAGTGGGCCGGCATTCCCGAAAGCGACTGGAATAACGACGGGCTCAGCGGGAAATTCGAGGCGGAGTCGCTGCCCGGAAACAGGCGTTTCCATCTTGGTTTTCACCTGGCAACGGAGAATGTGGCGGAAGAACTTGAACGATGGGTCCTCGGGGTACAGTACCGCGTGGAATGAACGGTATTGTGCGATCCGCCTACCGCCACTGTTGCATCGCAGGGCGTGGCTGGTCGCCCGGGCCCTGCTCGATGCTGATGAACCAGTCGCCGTCAACTTCCATCCAGTGGACCGGTGGAGCCTCGAAGATGCGGTTGTCCACGCGCGCGCGGAGTGAGAGCGTCGCCTTGCCGTTTTCCTTGTCCAGTTCCACGTCATCCGGCTCGATCTTGACCCTGGGATTGCCACCGCCTGTCATTGCGGCATAGTACATGCGCAGTCTTGCGGAGGTCATATCCATCCCGCGTCGTTTCACCAGTTCGGGTTCAATATACTCTGATGCCTTCCTGAAGTCTTGGTCCTGCATAGTCTTGAAGAATTCCTCGAACCTGTTCTTTATGTAGCGTTCCGGGCTCCCCTTGAATTTCGGTTCGGTCTGTGTAACCGCCTGTTTCTTTGTCCCGGCGGGCTGCTTTGCGGCGGCTTCTGCAGGTTTCTGCGGCGCCTGTGCGTCCACGGTTTCTGCCGCCGGCTTCTCTTTTGCCTTCTTCGCGTCGGCTTCTTCAACGATGAATCGTGCGGCGGTGACTTCGGGACGCTGCTGCAGCGCATCACGCTGCTCCTTGACAAGCACGGCGGAATCGACGTCGCCACCCCTGGTCAGCCTTTCCTGGAGGGCTTTGAGGGCCTTGTCATAGGACTGGACAACGGCGACGACCTTGCCGGCGCGTTTAAGGGGAAGCCCGGAGACGGATTCCATGTACTGGACTTGGATGGTCCGGAGTTCAGGGATGTCGGTTGAAAGGGTTTCCTCCGTGATTTTGGGGTCCTTCTCAAACCGTTCCCGTTCTTTGCGGACTGCCAGCAGGGGTTCCAGCTGGCCGGCCTTCTGCAGACGACCCTCCAACAGGCGCAGGTTCTCAATATGCTTTGATGAGAGGCCGGCAGCCTCTGTCGTATCTTCCTTGTTTACCTTCTCAATCTGCTGTTTGTACGTGTTCTCGAGTTTCTGGAAATCGGGCGGCAGTTCGGCGCGGGCAGGAATTGCCAGAACCGTACAGAGTAGCACCGACAGGGATATGATCAGTCTGCTCATATGTTCCGTAACGGCATTCGATGAGTTCTTATTGTCCTTCATTGTACAATCCCAGACACTGCAAAGCGAATCTTTTTGTGGCAATGAGTCACTGACGCGGAGCGGGGTATCTGGTACAGAACGGCTCGCGAGGCCCATGCTTCGTCCCGAGGCGCTGCGCGCTCGGGACTTCGCAGGGCAGGCCGCTCGCCCTCCAGTCTTCCAGGCAATCGCCTGCCTGCCAATGAAAGGCGAGGCTTTTGTTCCGCCGGAGCCCCTGGCGAAGGCGGATCCACCCGCGCCGCCAGTTGTTCAATAGGCCGTCTGTACAGGTGGCGCATTGGAACATGGAAAGCGCTTGGTATGGCAGGGGGACGGGTGGTAGCATCCGGTAACGCAGTTCGACGTGCGGGAGGGGCCGATGAGACTATTCAAAGGGATAATTGTTGGCTGGTTGCTGGTGGCTGCGATACTTGCACAGGTGGCGGATGCTGCTCCCGGCGAAAAGAAAGCCGGAATCCTGCCGATTCCCCCGCCGTACAAAGGCGCGCCTACCAACGCCGTTCTCTCTCCCGAGGACCTGGCCGGGACTGTCAACATGGCTTCAAAAGCGGCAATCACCGTATCCTCGACACACTCCGGCGGGGAAGGCGAAGGATCGCCTGCTTCCCTCGCGGACAATGATCTCAAGACCAGGTGGTCCAGTGAGTATGCTGCCCCTCAGTCGGTCGTCCTCGACTTCGGTAAACAGGTAGACATCAGGGCCGTCAAACTTCACTGGGAACGGGCGGCTGCAACCTGCTACGGCGTGTTTGTGCAGATAGGGACAAATGCCTGGCGGAATGTTCATTTCCACTACAGGAACGACAAGGAACCAAAAGACCGTGTTGACGAATTTGTCGTCAACGACGCAAAGACATCCAAGCTGCGTCTTGACCTGCAGAAAAATGTAAACCCGGACTGGGGATTCTCCCTATATGAGATCGAAGTCTTCTGCCGTCCGTAGCTGCGCACGCAGGATGTTTGCACGGGCTGTGCTGGTCGGGATAGCGGTCTGCGGACTGGGGTCCGGCTGCGCGAGCGTCCCGTACCGTTATGCCGGAGGCAGGGCATACGGCCCGGTTCCGATGTTGAAGGCAGGTGAACCACAGATTGTATATGGACGTCCGAACAGTGTCGTGGACGGCCTCGGGCAGCTGTTCTCCATCCCGTCCAAGTTGATCCTCTGGAACCGCCGTGTCGATAGTCACCATGTTTCGCGGTCCACGGTTGACGTGCTGGCCTGCTACCTGGCAACGAACGGGCTCACCGATGTCAAGGTGCGGATAAACCAGTACGCGCCGGGCGATGAGCTGATGCGATTGGTGCGCAACAGGGCCGTGAACCCGGTATGGCGATATACCGGCGGCATAGGTGTGTGGCTTCTCTATACAATACTTCCCGGCCGCGTTACGGGTGGCGACCACTACAATCCATTCTCGCACACGATCAGCATATACTCCGACCATCCATCCATCGTGTTGCACGAGGGGGCGCATGCAAAGGATTTTACGGGCCGTGAATACAAGGGGACCTATGCGGCGGCGCGCCTCCTGCCGGTGGTGTCGCTGTACCACGAAGCCATTGCCACGGGGGATGCCGTGGGATACCTGCGAGACAGGCAGGACCTGGAGACAGAGAAGGAAACATACAGGATCCTCTATCCGGCGTACGGGACCTATGTGGGCGGGGAGCTGGGCCGGTTCTACACTGGTCCGGCATCGTATCTTCTGAACGCGGCATTTGCCGTTCCGGGGCACATCGTCGGCCGCATCAAGGCTCATTGCCGGGAATAGGCCGGCCTTGCAGTGCCGTTCCCGAAACCACGCTCGACGGAGCACCCCCCCACTGATGTGGGTGAGTGTTGTAGCCACGGCGCTTGCTACTCTGCGAAGTAGCGAAGCTTCTTCGCTACGTAGCACGAGTTGCCGCCGTGCAAAGACGCCCCGGCGGAGCGGGGCGTCTACAACCTGGCCACGCCAAGACTGAGGCACGCGGGCGTCGCGCTTTCTTCTGTGAACGAAGGCGGGTTTCGCGTAGCATGGGCAGAAATGAAGCATTGTGTCGGCCATGGGGCCGGCCGGGAGGTGTAGAATGCCGGTCTTAATCATAATTGTTCTCATCGTATTGTTCCTTGTCGGGATCAGGATCGTAAGGCCCACCCATCGCGGTCTTGTGGAACGTTTCGGGCGGTACGTGAAGTTCGCCGAACCGGGTTTCCACTGGATCATCCCGGTCATCGACAGGATGTTCCAGGTCAACATCACCGAACAGATGGTTGACGCCGAGCCGCAGGAGATCATCACCAACGACAACCTGAACGCCCGGGTTGATGCACAGGTCTACTTCAAGGTCAGAGAGGACGAGGAGAGCGTGAAGAATTCCCAGTACAAGGTGAACAACTACTCCAGCCAGATCGTGAACCTGGCGCGTACCACGCTCAGGAACATCATCGGCACCCTCACCCTGAAATCGGCCAACAGCGAACGGGGGAAGATCAATGAGGATTTGCACAAGACGATGAAGGAGGAGACCGACCACTGGGGCATTGAGATCGTAAGGACCGAACTCAAGGAGATCGACCCGCCGGGCGACGTACAGGAAACGATGAACAAGGTGGTCAAGGCCGAGAACGAGAAAGTTGCCGCGATAGACTTTGCCACCGCCGCCGAGACTGTTGCCGACGGCGAAAGGCGCGCCCAGGTGAAGAAGGCGGAGGGCCTGAAGCAGGCAAGGATCCTTGCCGCGGAAGGCGAAGCCGAGGCGATCCGGCTTGTGAACGAGGCCGCGGAGAAATACTTCGTGGGCAACGCGCAACTCCTGAGGAAACTCCAGGCCATGGAAAAGGCCCTGGAGGACAATGCCAAGATCGTTGTTCCCGCGGGATCGGACCTCGTGAACGTGATCGGCGAGATGGCCGGTGTTCTTCCGATCACCCGTGACAAGCATCCGGCGGCAGCCGCACGCTGAGACCGTGATACGGAAAGGTCAATTGCCAACACGACTGACTATTGTTCTGTCGGGTCTCCTGTGGTTGTCCGTTCAGGCCGCGCCTGCTGAAGGCCCCAAATGGTATCGGGGCCAACTGCATGCCCATTCCTGCTGGTCGGACGGCCTTGCTTTTCCCGAGCAGGTTGTTGCCGCCTACAAGGAACGCGGGTACAACTTCCTCAGCCTCACAGACCACAACAGGTTCCAGAGTGATACCAACGCATGGCGCCAGGTGCTTCCCAAGGAAGGTGCCACGTCGCACAGGGTCTCGCGGAGACTGTTCGATTCCTATGCGCGTTCTGTGCCACGAGACTGGATTGACGCGCGGACAAACGAATCCGAAGTGCTGGTGCGCCTCAAGACATGGGGTGAGCTGAAGTCCCTGTTCGAGAAGCCGGGGGATTTCATTCTCCTGCCCGGGACGGAAGTCACGCAGGTATTCAATGGTCGTAACGTCCATCTGAACTGCATCAATTTGCCCGTCCTACTCCCGAGCGTCGACGCGGATAGTACCGCGCCCAGGCGAACGACGGATGTACTGAGAGACGTTGACTATCTCCTGGGCCTGAACGTATCAGAGGCCGAGCAGACCTCCCGCAATCTGAAAAGGCCATATCTCCTAGGAGCCTGTCGGAATACCTAATATTGGCGCCTGATTAAACGTTGTCACAGAGGAGGTATACCACGATGAACAAGGAGACGACAACGTTTCGTACGTATGAACCGGATCAGATGCTATTG
>Ga0172371_10009018_pt1 | contig 13800 bp, 11 predicted proteins | sample Lak12m_FD_114543 | JGI IMG/M metagenome (GOLD analysis project Ga0172371, IMG submission 114543) | Freshwater microbial communities from Kabuno Bay, South-Kivu, Congo - kab_022012_12m | ecosystem: Environmental > Aquatic > Freshwater > Lake | place: Democratic Republic of the Congo: South-Kivu... | reverse complement strand
TGGCTTGCAGCAGTAATGAAGTGATCGCCTTACCGATCCCTTCGCTCGCGCCGGTAACTATTGCTACCTTGAGAAAGTCCTGTTCCTGTGCCACGAGATCATCAGATTTCTAGGCGGCTGCATCAGTAGCAGTAGAGGCTTTCATACGGCTGGCATTTCGTTTTCTCATCTCGTTCCGGATTGCCGAACCGCCCAATGCAATGATTGTGACAATATAAGGCAGCATCAATACTATTTGCGACGGCAAACCGAATTGCTGCAGCCGAAGGGCAAAAGCATCCGCAAAACCAAAGATCAAACAAGCAATCAACGCGGGCACCGGGCGGCCCAATCCAAAGTTGATCGCGGCGAGCGCCAACCAACCTCGTCCGGCGGGCATACCCACAGAATACAGGTTCAAATAAGACAAGGACAGGAAGGTACCGCCTAAAGCACAAAAGAAACCTGCGATCAATAGACCGGCATACTTGATCCGCTTGGGGTTGATCCCAACAGTTTTGGCGGCATCGATGTTTTCACCTACTGCTCGAATGTGGAATCCAAATGGAGTGCGGTACAACACCAGGTACACTACAGCTACCATAATAAAGGCCACATAGACCAGAGGGAAATGTCCGCTCAACAATTGATTTACGATTGGAATATCTTTGATAATAGGGATTTGTATTTCTGAAAAACCTTTGATCAAAGGAGACTGGTAATACCCGGTTGCGCCTAATATTTCAACAAGAAGGTAATTCGTCATGCCCAGAGCAAAAATATTAAGAGCCAGCCCAACGATAATCTCGTTTGCCTTTAACTCCAGGTGGACGAAAGCAAAGATCAGGCTGGTTACCGTGCAAGCAATCAGGGCATAAAGCAGCCCACCCCAGGGATCCCCGGTTTTAACGCTACCAACCACAGCAAAGAATGCGCCAATATCCATTAATCCTTCTAGACCAACGTGAAAAATTCCCGTTTGTGAAGAAAAGATACCGCCCAGGGTTGCCAATAAGATGGGCGTGGTCATTCTTAATGTTGCTGCGAACAATGAAATGGTAATAATTCGGCTTAGGTCGATTTCCATTTGAGAATTCTCCCTTTGAAGAACGTCAAGAACAGTTGAGCTGTAACAAAGAACATGATCGCGCCTTTGACCATTCCAACAACATTTTGATTTACTCCTGTTTGAGATTGCATGGTTAAAGCGCCGTTAGCCAGAGCGGCATAGAACAGAGAAGCTGGCAATACACCAATGGGATTATTTTGAGCCAGCAAGGAGATCATCATACCGTCCCAGCCATATCCAACCGAGAAAGATGACATGAAACGTCCAAAGAATCCGGCGATCATGGTGGCGCCCCCCAAACCTACCAACCCTCCACTGATCAACATGGCAAGAAAAACGCTCCTTTTAACCGGCATCCCAGACGAAGCAGCAAATGTTGGATTAAACCCAACGACTCTAAGTTCATATCCGATCTTTGTTTTAAACATGAACCAATAAACAATAAAAACCATCGCCAGGGCGATCAGAAAACCAATATTGATCTGAGACCCATGAATAAACTTGGGTAACCTGGCTGTTTCCAGCAAAACCGGTGAAGCAGACATGGTGGCAGTACTATCTTTGAATGGAAAAGCTACCAGATATTCGGTCAATAAGATACCTATATAATTCAGCATCAGCGTTGGAACCATGACCGGAACCTTCCAACGTAGCCTTAGATAACTTACAGGAATTGTCCAAAGACCACCGGCAACAATTCCAGCCAACAGACACAACGGGATGTGAATAATCTTTGGAAGACTGGTAAATGAAAACCCTACGATAGCTGCTGCCATTGCCCCAACGTATAATTGACCTTCAAGCCCAAGATTGAACACACTGGTACGAAAAGCAACAGCCGCGGCTAAACCACTTAAAATCAATACGGTTGATCGATCCAGTGTGTCCAGGACCTTATACCAACTCCCAAAAGCTCCTCTCCATAAAGCGGCATAAGCGGCAAAAGGGTCCAATCCGCTGAAGAAGATCACCACGGCTCCAATGGCCAACCCAATAATCAGGATTATCAGGTAGTTCAATAACTGGCTAATTACTTCAGCCAAAATGCGTCGAATATGATCTTTCGAAGGAAAAGATAGTTTTATTTTCATCATGAAAGGCATCCTTCAGTGATTCCAGTCATCAGGTTTCCAATTCGAGTACGAATTTCATCATCGACAATACCTGCATCGAAAAGTTCTCCTTCAAAAAAGACAACTACCCGATCGCTTAGCGTTAATATTTCGTCCAGATCCGCGGAGACAAGAAGCACCCCGGCCCCTCGATTGGCGAAGTCAAGTAAGGTATGACGAATGGCTTCCGTTCCTGAAATATCAATACCGCGAGTAGGCTGTGAAGCCACGATTGCTTTGGCCTTCCCTGATCCCAATTCTCTGCCAACAATTAAACGTTGAATATTCCCGCCAGATAAATGTCCGGTTTGGGTTTTTATTCCAGGCGTTTTTACATGAAAACTTTCAATAATATTTCTTGTTATATTTTCGATATTACTGGCTTGAAAGCTTAAAGGCCCCGAAACCGGCGGATGGTAATATTCGTTCGCAATCACGTTCTCCCAAACATTGGCTTCCACAGCCACACCAGATTTATACCGGTCGGAAGGAATGTAGGCGACGCCTGATTCTCGAATTTGGCGGGTGGATGTAGACGTTATATCCTTCCCGTGAGCCAGGATCTCGCCGCTGACCAACGGACGAAGCCCCATGATCGCTTCGATCAATTCCTCCTGACCATTGCCATCGACCCCGGCGACACCAAGCACTTCGCTGCTGTGTAATTGAAGGCTTACATCCTTAACCTTAAGTAAATTTCGTTCATCACGCACAAAAATGTTCTTTAATTCAAGGACGACTTCTCCGGGAGTAACGTTATCCTGTCGCATGCGGCCGCCCTCAGTTTCACGCCCGATCATCATTTCAGCCAGTTGGCAGGAATCCGTTTCAGAGGTCTTTACTGTGCCAACCACCTTGCCAAGGCGCATCACAGTTGTTGTATCAGAAACAGATAAAACTTCTCGAAGCTTGTGACTGATGAAAAGGATCGTCTTACCCTGTTCCGCCAACCTGCGTAACATTTTAAATAATTCCTCGGTTTCCATATCGGTGAGGACGGCAGTCGGTTCATCAAGGATCAAGATGTCTGCGCCCCGATAGAGAGCCTTTAATAATTCTGCCCTTTGTTGTTCACCGACTGAGGCATTTCCCGCAAGATTGTTGATCTCAATTGGAAGACCGTATTTTTCAGATGTTTCTTGCACGCTTTTCATCAGTTTCTTGTTGTCAACTAACATAAATCGTTCTGGTTCGATGCCCAGTACGATGTTTTGTCCTAAAGTAAAAGATGGAACCAATTTAAAATGCTGATGGACCATGCCAATCCCGTGAGAAATAGCGGCATGAGAGTTGTGCAGCTTTACTTCTTTTCCTTTAATAAATATGGAACCTGAATCAGGTTGATAAAGGCCATATAAAATATTCATCAAGGTTGTTTTCCCCGCTCCGTTTTCACCGACAATAGCACGAATCTCACCTTGATCAATAGACATGCTAATGTCTTGATTTGCTTTTACGCCGGGAAATTCTTTGCAAATATTTTTGATGGATAATGCTTCAGCCATTATTGTCTGCGCCTCATTTCTTTCCTTACAAATTCAAACGATCAGGAAGCCACTGGTTCAATAGACAAGGCATTGCAAGTATTATCTTTTTACTGGTTTGTTGCTGGTGGGTCAAAATGACCCACCAGCAAAAGATCATGAAATAAATCTTAGTTCAATGGGCGATTTACAGCAATCTTCCCATCAATAACATCTTGTTTGGCCTGTGCAATGGTGTCTCTTACATCTTGGGGAATGAGATCACCCATCACAGACATATCGGTGATATCCATCACGCCACTGGCAAGACCGTATTTCAACTCGCCGGCTTTGAATTCACCATCCAAATAACCTTTTATTGCGTTGTAAACTGCAACATCGGTGTGTTTGATAACAGAGGTAAGAACGTGACCGGGAACTACTTCGTCCCAGCTTGTATCTGAACCAATACCATAGGCACCAGTCTGCTGAACCGCTTCAAAGACACCCGCGTCACCGTAGGATCCGCACACTGAGTATACAATATCAACTTTCTGGTTTTGGATCATAGTGAGAGCAAGTTCTTTCGCCTTGGCGGGATCCGAGAACGATCCAACATAGGCGACTTCGATCTTGACGGTCGGGTCAATATAGGCAACACCCTGCTGCAGGCCGCTCAAGAAACGATGGATCACAGGAATGTCCATACCGCCGATGAATCCGATCACTTTATCTGCATTCATGTTTGGCAGATCAGTTTGAGTGGTCATTTTGGCGGCCAGGATACCGGCCAGGAAGGTGCCTTCCTGCTCCTGCGAGATCAAACCTTCAACATTGTCTCCGCCAGTGTAGGAATCCACCAGGATGTATTTGGTATCGGGGAAGTCAGGTGCAACATTTTTCACGGCATCCTGCATGGTTGAACCTACACCAACCACCAGATCAGCTCCGTCCTGAGAAACGGTGCGGACATTTCTTTCCCATTCTTCAGCAGCCATGCTTTCAAGGATGTTTTCCTTGAAACCGAAGTCGGCAGCGGCTTTCTTATAGCCTTCACCTGCCAGGAACATAAATCCTTGCGTACCGATCTGACCTGCAGGTACCAGGGCGATCGAGGGGACTTTCTCTGTTGGAGCGGCGGTGGGGGCTTCCGTAGCTACAGCGGCGGGGGCTTCACTTGCTGCAGGAGCAGCCGTCGGTGCAGCCGCAGGAGCACAGGCTGAAAGCACAAGCACTACAAGCATTACAAGACCTAACAATTTAGCCAAGCTTTTCATCGTTTTCTCCTCATATTTGTTAATAATGAATCGGATCGAGTGAAAAATCTTCATTGTAGATATTTTTTATGCTATACGCACCTCCTTCAGTGGATCATGGATTACGTAGAATTAGGGATGTGGCCAATCATTGTGCTTCCATAACCGGATTGCTTCTTCCTTGGATTTTGCTTGAACTTCTTTTTCATCGAACTTGATAAACTTTCCATCCTTGAGTATTACTTCTCCATCGATAATTACGGTCTCAACGTCTGTTCTTTCGCATGTACCAACAATGTAATTCTTTACGTTTACTTCAAAAAGTGGAACAGTGGATCGGTCAGCCAGAAGCAATATATCGGCTTTTTTCCCTGTCTCTAACGAACCAATTTGATCTTCCATTTGTAAAGCCCGAGCAGCCTGCCTGGTTGCCATGCGCAATACCTGGTTGTCGTTCATCAATTCCGGGTTTTCGTATTTGATGCGATGAATCATTTGCGCCGTTCGCATTACTTCAAAATAATTAAAGGTCTGTCCGTCCGTTCCCAGTCCAACGGTCACCCCTTCCCTGATCAAATGCAGCATGTCAGGCCAGAAACTGAAAATGGCGTTGGATTCGGCATTGTGCGCGACCTTGACATCATATTGCTTGAAAATCTGGGGGTCCTGCCATTGATCGATATAGGAACAATGGAACAAGATCAGGTTCGGACTAAGAAAACCGATATCAGCCAGGTAACGGGTCGGACGCTTGCCAAAACGACGGCAAGTATCAATGTGGTGGTAACGGTCATCCAAATGATGCATCATATAACCGGCGCCCAATTCGTCTGCCGTCTTTTTTACTTCCTGAAGCAATTCGGTTGAACAGGTATAGGTTGTGTGAACACCGACACGACCGGTAATGCGATCGTACTCTCGAGCGCGACACCGCTTGATGTGATTGACATTTTCCGCGATGCCCATGGCGGCGTTTTCCTCGCTGATGCGGCCGGTGGTCTCAAAAGAGAGGACTGCGCGGATGCCTGTTTCCATGCAGGCTTTGTCTACTGCGTCGAGGGCTCCCGGCAAAGCATAAGAACCTTCCGCCGTATCAGTGGTGGTGGTAATCCCGCTGCGAATATGGTCTGCAACGTTTGCACGGGTTCCCGCGAACATGATGTTCTGGTCAACGCGGTCTTCCAGTAAAGGCAGCCAGAATCTATCCATCCATGAAACGAAAGAAAAATCAGGCGACTCAAAACCGGAATAAGGAATACTGCGAACCACTGCGCTATAGAGGTGATTATGGCAGCTGACCATCCCGGGCATAACAATTTTCCCGGTTGCGTCAATGATCTTTGCGCCGGGGATGTCTGGGATGCTCGAACCAGGTCCAACTGACTTGATCTTGTTTCCTTCAACGACAACTGTGCCATCCCTATAGATGTTGTCTTGATCGTCGAGCGTAACCACTAAACCGTGCTTGATAATTGTTGTTTCCATCAAAGCTCCTTCCGTAAAATACCGAGGTGAAAATTAAGCTTTTGCAGAATCTTTCAGTTTAGTGATTGCAGCGGAAATTCCATTGCGCAGAAGGGCAATGTCGGTGGCATAAGCGATCATCTGCATACCTCGACGCTGCCATTCCATCAGCCATTCCAAATTGGCAATGTGAATACCACACGGAATATTGTGCTTCTTGGCAGAATCAAGGACTACCTGAATGGTCGATTCCAAAGCGGCCAAAGTATCTTTTTCATGGACTCCCATGCTCATGGCCAAATCATTGGGGCCTAAAACTGCAGCGCCCACACCCGGGACCGATAAAATATCATCGATGTTTTCAATCGCTTGCGCCTGTTCAATTTGCAGGATGATCAGGTTTTCTTTATTAGCCTGTTCCGCGAATTCCCACATTCCTTGAGCAGCAAAATCGTTGTGGCCTTTGTCGGCAGAAAGTCCTCTGATCCCAACTGGCGGGTACATGAGGCATTCCACGATTCGCTCCACCTGCGCTTTTGACTCGATGCGGGGAACCATAACGCCCATTGCTCCAGCGTCCATGGGTCGGACCAGATACTCATAAGCGTCACCGGGAACACGAACCAAAGGAGTTAATCCTTCGAGCCTCGTTACCTTGACCATGTCGGCAATAATAGATAAATCGACTGGGCCGTGTTCCATGTCAAAGAATACAAAATCACACCCACCCCGAGCCATGATCTGTCCGATGGAGGGACTGCGTACATCCATGATCATCGTTCCGTATGCTGTTTCACCGGCTGCCAATTTCGCGCGTAATGGATTCGGTCTCATAATTATTAACTCCTTTAAAATGTGCAGAAATTATTTTGAAAAAACCTGGGGATTGGCGGGATATTTTGGCATCTCGCCGCGCAATACACGAAGCACGTCTTCCGCAACCATCATTCCCATTCTCTGGCGGCCTTCCTCTGTGAAACTTGCCAGATGAGGGGTTAACACAACATTGTTCAATTTAAAGAGGGGGTTGTCAGATGCGGGCGGCTCCGGATCATAAACGTCCAACCCCGCGCCTGCGATGACATTGTTCTGTAAAGCTGCGATGAGCGCTTTTTCGTCAACAACGGGTCCTCGAGAGCAATTGACGAGAAAACTGTCCGCACCAAGCGCCTTGAGAACCTCATCATTCACAAGATGATGTGTCTGTGGAGTAGCCGGTGTGTGAACAGACAAGAATTGGACCTGTGCGGCCATTTCAGCAAGGTTCTGGTGAGGGATTGCACCCCACGCCTGAACCTTGTCATCTGCAACAAACGGGTCAAAAACATGGATTTCCATTTTGAAAGCATCGCGGCACATTTCGGCAAACCGCTGCCCGATATGGCCAAACCCAACCACACCGACCTTTTTACCAAGCAATTCAGTTCCAACCAGAGTGTCACGGATCTGGAAATTTCCGTTCCTTGTGGCTTGATCAAGCAAAGCCAATCTGCGAGCCGAAGCGATCATCAGCAAGAAAGCATGTTCAGCGGTCGATTCGGTGGGGCCTTCCGGGGTGAAGGTCACCGGTACCCCTTTTCGAGTAGCTGCTTCGACATCGACAATTTCCAATCCGACGCCGTGCCTGCCGATCACCTCGAGTCCGCTTACTTTGTCCAGGACATCAGCGGTCATTTTAAAACCGACACACAATACCATGCCTTGTACTTCTGACAGCATCTCCAGAATTTCTTCAGGAGAAGCCTTGTAGGGAGTAAGTACTTCAAGCTCAGTGGACAAAAGATTTATTGCATCTTCGTGAATGGGTTTGTTTACTAATACTTTTTTCATTGGAATCCTTTTATCCTCAAATTGAATTGCAATAAGAAATACATATCCACCCCAATGCAGGTTGATTTCCTGCCGGAGTAAATGAATTTTTTATTTTTCTTTTTGATTAACTGCTAGCTTCGCCAGCAAAGTAAGGCAAAAGACGCGCTCCGGATGCATTCACAAGGGTGCGCATCGCCTCAGATGCTCTCATCGGGTCGTGATTGCGGATTTCTACAGCAACGTTATAGTGCCAACGCCAGCCTTCCATCGTCTGAGGGATGATTTGAAGGATCTCATCCAGAGCGGTAAATAACGAATCAATTATTTGTTGCAAAAAATCATTATCAGCGATCTCGGCAATTGTTTTATGAAACTCGAGATCCAGGCTGTGAATTTGATCGTGTGAAGAATCCAGAATGGCCTGGCGTTCATCTTCCAGTATCTGGAATAATTTCTTGATCTGTTCCTCGGTTGCGTGTTCCGCAGCAAAAAATGCGAAACCAGTTTCAATTACGCCACGGGCGTCAAACAGCATTTGCATATTGTTCTTGCTCATGGCAAGTGAAACGGTTACCATGTGAGAATAAATTACTTGTGAAGGAGAATCCTCCAGATAAGTGCCATCTCCATGGAGCATTTTTAAGATGCCCATCGTTTGAAGAGATTGCAATGCCTCGCGCAACGTAGACATGCCCACTCCCAAAGAAGCAGCCAATTCTCTTAGCGGCGGGAGTTTTTCACCGGGCATCCAATACCCTTCACTGATCATGGATAACAAGCGATCAATCAAGGCTTGTGATACCTGCCGGCGATGGATGGGTTTAATAATTTGAGTAGGCATATTTTTCTTTTAGAGTTGTATAGTGTTCAGGTGTTCAGAACAATTTTCATTGTAGGGAATTAATATCTAAAAGTCAAGTACTCAAAAGGGCCATTTTAATGAAATCCGGAAATCTGCATATATTAATTGTCTATTTCGAATAAAGGAGTTCGTTTTCGGTCTGAATCATTTTATTGAAACACAAGAAATATTTTTATTTGAATAGAGGTAGAGTGTATTTGAATGACACCCTCGCGGGTGTCATTCAAAACAAGGGAGGAAAATTGTTTTCTAATAATCGATCACATTACCAGGCTCATGACCGCTTTTTGAACATGCAGACGGTTCTCGGCTTCATCAAACGCCGCTGATAACCATCCACTGCCTGAAGTTTTATCGATCACGCCATTCGTGACCTCGTATCCGCGGTCACAAGGAAGACAATGCAAATAAATCGCATCGTGAGCGGCAGTATCCATGACCTTTTCAGTGCATATCCAGTCTTTGTGACTGTCGAACAATTGCTGCGTCTTGTTCGGATCAGATTCACCTACCGGGGGCTGGAAGATCGGAGTACCGCACCAGGCTTTCGGATAAACAACATGAGCGCCCTTAATGGCATCATTAAAATCGTTTGAAATCTGGAATTTACCGCCAGAATCCTTGGCATAGGTTTCGCATTGTGCAAGGATGGCAGGATCAAGTTCCATACCTTCGGGATGAGCCAGGGTTACATTCATGCCCAGCATGGTGGCATAAAGGATTGCCGATTGAGGAACTGCACGCGGCTTGTGAACACTTGGTGAATAGGCCCAAGACATGGTGAAATTAACACCTTCAAAACCGCCAAACCTTTCTTTGACAGTTAACACATCGGCCAAACCCTGGAATGGATGATAGACATCATCTTCCATGTTCAAGACAGGAATATCTTCCGCCCAGCGGGCGAATTCTTTTAACATGGCGTGTGCGCCGCCGTATTCCCAATCCACAGGATCGCCATAACAACGAATAGCAATGGCATGTCCCATGCGGTCCAGAACACGCGCCACGTCAGAAACACGCTCCGTGCTATAGGCAACTTCGCGACCTTCCATGGCCGGCGTGTAAATTTTGGATGGGTCAAGATAATGCGCATGGCCGCCCAACTGCGTCATCCCGGCTTCGAAAGAATTACGGGTACGCAAGGATTGGTTGTAGAAGATCATGAAAAGCGTTTTGGAACGAAGTATTTGATCGTGAAGCTCGCCTTTTTTCCATTTTGATTTAAGATCGGCAGCTACATTCAGGACTGTTTCGATTTCTTCGCGAGTGAAATCAGTCTCGGCCAGAAAATCCCGGCCCTTCCATTTTCTTGTTGCCATTGCAAAACCTCCTAATAATCTGAAATATTCTTCCTGCGAAGAACATGAAGATAAAACCGATCCGGAACAAAGAAGTTTTCAGAATAACTGACGATCTCACCTCCTTCGTCATAGGCTGTCTCTCGCAACAAGATCAAAGCGGTGTTGGGTTTAATACCCAGATAAGTACTGTGTTCTTGAGAGGCATTAATCGCTGTGATCTCAGTTATTGCTTCTTTTAATGGAGGTGAATGATGGAGTTTTAATAGATCAAGTACAGAACCATCGAATTGGTTGGTGATCAGATTGGATTGCAGGAACTTATTGGGAACATAATCGTGATGCAATGAGACCGTTTTGCCGGCAACCAGGATCGTACGTTCAATACTGGTGATGGGATCGCCTTGATCGCAACCCAAACGCCTGGCAAGGTTCTCGTCCGCATTGATCACTTTAACAGACAAACTTCCAATGCCAGGGGTCATCCCCTGACTTCTGGCAATGCTCAAGACACTTTCAAGCTGTTCAAGTCCACTATTAAGACGAAGCGTGTCAACAATAAAAGTGCCTTTTCCGGGTTTTCGGATGAGCAGTCCACGCGCAGATAATGCGGAAATAGCCGTTCGGACCGTGGCGCGGCTTACCTGAAACTCCTGGCACAGCGCCGCTTCTGATGGAAGCAGCATATCAGTGCTATAAGTTCCATTTTGAATACGTTCAAAAAGAATATTTTCGATCTGGGTGGAAATTGGAGCGTATCGAAGTATTCCCATAAAACTCCTATTCAAAAGAAAATGTCAGACGGCTGCCGTTCGATAATTTATTATTGATTCTACTGTTCCGGATATACAGTGTCAAATGTCATATAGAACCCATGACATTTGACGTATCCATATCGATCATGACCTAAAAACAATGTGTTAGTGACAAGAAGACCATGTCACCCATAAAGGCTCTCCGATTACCTTTTTGATATTGGCAACTCAAGCCAAATTCCATTAACAAATGCCCCAAAAAAAATTTTATGAGCTTCGATTTGCGTTTTTTTACAAACGGCACGAAAATTATTTCCACTCAGCACGAAGTGTTACCTGTTTTAACGGAGCGAATATGACCAAATTTGGGAATTCAGTGAACAGGATCGACGCCTACGCAAAAGTAAAAGGCGAAGCATTGTATCCAGGTGATTTCAATTTTAGTGATCAACGCCACATTAAGGTGTTGTTTTCGCAAACCCCGCATGCTGTGATCAAATCAATCCATACTGAAACAGCCGAAAACGTGCCTGGCGTTGCGGCAATCCTGACCGCAAAGGACGTTCCAAATAATATTTACGGGATGATCGTGGCTGACCAACCTGTGCTTTGCGGACCCGGGTCGAATAACCCGTTTGCTGACCGCGTGAAATATGTTGGAGATAAAATCGCCTTGGTCATCGCTGAAACAGAAGAGATCGCCAAAGCTGCCAGAGCTTTGATCGAGGTGGAGTTTGAAAAACTGGAGGTTGTATCAGACCCGGAAAAGGCGCTTTTAAATGAATCCATTCTGGTACATCCCGAAAAAGATTCGAACGTATTTTGCAGTTACAAGATCAGAAAAGGGGATCCTGAATTAGCCTTTGAACAAGCCGTAGTGGTCGTCGAATCGACCTACCGAACGCCCGTACAGGAACACGCCTTCCTCCAACCGGAAGCCGGAGTCAGCTATTACGATGAGAATGACAGGCTCACCGTTGTGGCCGGCGGGCAATGCAGTCATGAAGATCAAAAACAAATTGCTGAAGCGCTTGAAATTCCTGAAGAATCCGTGCGCGTGATTTACCCGGCCATCGGCGGAGCGTTTGGGGGAAGAGAAGATGTCTCGGTCCAGATCATTCTGGCATTGGCAGCTTACCGTTTGCGGGAGAAGGGCATCAACAGACCGGTAAAAATCATCTGGTCGCGTGAAGAATCCATTTTGGGGCACCATAAAAGGCACCCTTATCTCATTAAATCCAAATGGGGGGCGACAAAAGAGGGCAAAATTACCGCCGCGCAGGTTGAGATCCTGGCGGATGGAGGCGCATATATCTCCTCATCCACCAAGGTGCTTGGAAATGCAGCTCTTTTATGCACCGGACCTTATAACATTCCGAATGTGAACGTGGATGCTTTGGTCACTTATACAAATAATATTCCCAACGGAGCATTCAGAGGATTTGGAGGGCCGCAAGGGGCATTTTCGGCTGAAATGCAAATCAATAAGATTGCCGAAAAGCTGAACATGGATCCGGTTGAAATTCGGCTGAGAAATTTAATTAAGGAAGGAGACCTGTTATCAGTCGGAACCCCCTTGCCCAAGGGGATCAGCATCGAGAAGGAGATCATGGCATGCGCCGAAAAAGCCGGGTGGAAAAAAGACAAGAAAAAGGGATACTATTTGCCGGCCTCTGCAAAACCACCTGATTTGAACTTCATACAGGGAAAGGGATTTGCCTGCGGTTTTAAAAATATCGGTTATTCCAATGGAGCCCCTGAAAATTGTTGGGCGATCATTGAAATCCATGGTAATGCCGAGATCGAAAAGGTCGTCTTGCGGCACGCCGGCGCAGAAGTAGGACAGGGTTCCCACACGGTTTTTAAGCAGATGGCCGCGAAGGCATTAAACGTCCCAATGGATCTGATTTCCTTGATGGCATCGGATACTTCGAACAGTAAATATGCAGGCAGTGTCAGCGCTTCAAGAATGACATTCATGGCGGGGAATGCCATTATCGGAGCTGCAGAAAAAGCCCTGGAAAAATGGCGCAAAGAGGAGAGACCTGCCATCGCGGAATATGAATACGTACCGCCGGAAACGACCCCTTTTGATCCAGAAACAGGCTATTGCAGGCCCAATTTCGCTTATGGTTACGTCGCTGAATCTGTGGACTGCATCATCGATGTTGAAACAGGAAAGATAAAAATCACAAACGTGGTATGCGCAAATGATGTTGGGAACGCTGTGAACCCCATGCTCGTGGAAGGTCAAATTGAGGGCGCCATCGTTCAAGCTGCCGGATATGTATTGCAGGAAGATTTAATCCAGAAAGATGGAATTGTATTGAACACCAATTTTTCAACGTATTTGATCCCAACAGTTTTGGATATCCCGAAAAAGATCGAATCCATCATCATGGAATACCCGGATCCAAACGGCCCCTGGGGAGCCAGGGGCATGGGTGAAATGCCTTTTATTCCGTTCCCTGCAGCGGTTGCTGACGCAGTTCATTCCGCACTGGGCATTTGGTTTGATGAATTTCCTTTAACTGCTGAAAGGGTCTTTTCTAAAATTCAACAGAAGAAAAAGAGCCGATCAGGTGAATAAGGGTTGTTCATTAATTAATATAGATATTCAAAAAAATCACTCACAGGAAAAACATAAAAGTTTAAAAGGGCCAACCATATCTCTTGATAAACATCATTACCTCCCCTGGTCAAGCGGTTCTCACGACGCATGAACAC
>Ga0172371_10009017_pt1 | contig 13800 bp, 9 predicted proteins | sample Lak12m_FD_114543 | JGI IMG/M metagenome (GOLD analysis project Ga0172371, IMG submission 114543) | Freshwater microbial communities from Kabuno Bay, South-Kivu, Congo - kab_022012_12m | ecosystem: Environmental > Aquatic > Freshwater > Lake | place: Democratic Republic of the Congo: South-Kivu... | reverse complement strand
CTCCCTGCAGGACTCATCTGTTACGGGTCCCAACGATTTTCTAAGCATGAGCGAGATGAAGTCTACCTCGATCCACCTGCCCCCGAAGTACTCATCCATGAACGCGTCTACCCTCTCCTTGTGGTTGCTGCCGACGTGGACCCTCAGGTCCCTGTGAGACGGGAGAAGCTCGTCGCAGTACGGGCACTTCAACCTCGGGGAAGAGTATTCCTTTGACATCATTTAGACTCACCCTTCAACTTTATAAATACTATGTTGGACTTACAATAAACGCAATTTTTCTAGGGAAAATATAAGCCCGATTTACATTTTATATAAGTTCAAAGTAGGTTTAACGGAATAAGCCCGGGCCAGGTCACGCACCACCAAAACAGAGGCTTCTGACCCCCCCAGCCCCCATAGGCTCCCGGGCCAAAGGATCGTGGAACCCTCAACGACGGAAAGCATGAAATAAAAGATGGAAATTTTTTCCCGTTCTAACAGGCACGCCGTTATAAGCCGGACCACAACACGTGGCTCGCTAGAAAGACAGTAAAAACAAGGATGATGTACGGCGCCGACAACTTAAACAAAAGCCACCCAGACCTGTTCGACTTAACCCTATACAGGTTAACCCCAGCAAGCATCAAGGGAACGTTAACGGCCGTGACCCCGACGACGTAAAGAGACGAGCCGGCCCAAGGCGCTAAAAGGTAAGAGGAGCCCGCCATAAGCCCCAGAGCCACAAGAATCCACGCGACGCCTCTGCCCTTAGGCACATTCACAGGAACCATCGGAACCCCCGCACGGGCATAATCCTTGGCATAAACGTAGGCGAGGCTCCAGATATGCAGCGGGCCCCACACAGCAACCAGCAGCCCCATCAGCAGCCCCAGAGGGTAGAGCGGGGCCCCCCCAAGGTACCACCCGAACCAGGCCGGAGCCGCCACGCTCGGAGCAGTAAACAGGACATTCACGCCGGACCTTCTCTTCAGCACCAGCGTATACAGGAGAAGATAGCTGCCGGCACCCTCAACCAGGAGGAGAAGCGGAAGAGGCCCCAGGGACACGGCAAGACCCGTCGCAACCACCATCATGACCCCGCTAAAGCCTAATGCCCCGTCAGGCGAAACGGTGCCCTGCACCAGTGGGCGCCCACTAGTCCTGGCCATCACCGAGTCGATGTCCCTATCCAGGTAACAATTAAGGGCGTTGGCGCCGCTCACGGCGAAAGCCACAGCTAAGAACCCCACCGTAAATAGAACCCCGTCGTAGGAAACCCCACCAGAGTACGACAGCGAGGTAAAGAAAGTCAATAGGTAGAGGGCCAGCATCGCCAGCAACACCTTAGGCTTCAGCAGCACACCGTAACTGTACACTAACTGCATCGAACCCATCTACAGCAACCCCAGCTGGCGGGCAGCCAACTCCAAGATGTCCAGGACCTCTATTCCGGTCTTATACTCACGGACGCCGTCAACGAACGCCAGTTTACATGCAGGGCAAGCAGACACCAACACGTCGGCCCCCTTCTCTTTAGCCTCGTCCAGCCTCTTCTTAACTATGGCGAGGCGCATGCCGTTGTCCACGGCCTGCAGGAGCCCGCCTCCCCCACAGCACCTCACGTCTAGGCCCCGCTCATCGAACTCCAAGACGTTGCTGGCTAGCTTTGCTAACGCCTCTCTGGGTGCCTCGATGACCCCGCCCAGCCTTGAGAGCTCGCAGGGATCGTGGTAAATCACACTAGCGTCGGTGAGTCTTGCTTGAAGCGCTCCTTCTGATAACTTGTCTCTCAGGTACTCCACGACATGGACCACCTCGAAGCTTGGCTTCCGCCCCAGCAATATCGGGTACTCGAACTTGATCACCCGGAAGCACCCCGCGCAACTCGTGATAACCTTCTTAACCCCCCGGGACTCCAGGGCCTCAACGTTGTGCTCAGCGAAGACCTTCGCGGTGTGCTCATCCCCTGAGATGAGACTCGGGTTGCCGCAACACCATTCGTCCTCACCCAGAAGCGTCCAGTCCTCTCCCAGATAGTTCAAGATGGAAGAGACGGAGAAGGCCACCTCGTGGTTCGCCCCCTTGTACGCAGTGGTGCAGCCCACGAAGTACGCTATATCGGCCTTATCCTTCTTCGGTGGATCCTCCAAGTCCGTGTAATCGGCCCAGTCTAGACGCGTGTCAGGCTCTAAACCGTAAGGGTTCATGTTCTCCCCAATCAGCTTACCCAGCCTGATCACGTTCTCGGGGTTCCCCCCCAGCTCGTTCACGATCTCCCTCACCTTTACCCAGAGCTGGTGGGTCTGAAACCCGAAGGGGCAGGTTTCGCGGCAGCGGCCGCAGAGACTACAGTGGTACGCGCTCTCAGACAGATCAACTACGTCTTGGTCCGTGATTTTCTTCTCGCCTAGCACCCGCGCCAGTAAGGAGAACTTCTTATCGTATAATTTGACGGCCTTAGCCGACCTTACCCCTGGAGCGTGTAACGGGTTTCTCGATATATCGTATGCAGGGCATGTCTCAGTGCACAAGGCGCAGTGGCTACACGTGTCCAGCTCCATTATTTGGTAACGCGTTATCTTCGATAAGGCAGCCTTACCCATCTTATCCCTGTCAGATGTCATACTGCTTCCTCCATGATCCGTAGATGGCCGGTGAAATCACCCCGCTGATGGTATGAATGAGCTTGCTGAACGGCGCGTACATGACGAGTAGCTGAGTCATCAGCACGTGTATGTGGAACCAGTGATAGCTTGGCACAGCCTCAAGGTGAAGCATAATAAACCCAGGGATGAAGACAATATCGTACACCTCAGCTGGGATAGCCTCAGGAGGGAAGATCCTCATACCTTGACCCACTATACTTGTGGCTAGGAGCAGGACGAGGGTGACGTAGTCTGTTGTGATGGATGTTAGCTGGTTACCCTCAAGACGGTGCCTACGAGCGAGGAGGAGGATCTGGGTAATGATGAAGACCCAGCCCACGTAGATTGGTAGAGTGTGAACCATGAAATCCGTAAACCAGTGGCCCAGCGGATAAAATAACGAGGCAGACCACAAGTAAAACCCCCTCATGTGCCCAAACAGTATACCTGCGATGCACCCATGGAAGAGGAACAGGACAAGCCAGGTGGCCTTGTCCCTCTCGAAGGTCTTCCTGAAAAGAACCACATCCAAAAAGATGTACTTCAGCGAAGAGATTATATTCAACTTGGGCGTGGTTGGCTCCCTTGGAGCGCTTAGCCACCTGTGAAGCTTGAGAGCCATACCAATACTGAAAACGACGACAGTAACATAGGGTAGCTTTTCCACGAAGAAGGCATATAGGAGGGGGAGAAGTCCGCTCATTTCGATGTCTCCCATCTTATTGATGATGGTATTTTTATAGTTATGCAGAATCCCATCGGCCGGAAATGGAGCCCTTTTTAATCATCTTTGGCGCCATGCACAGACAATCACGCTGGAGAATTGTGGCATTCACTCGGACACGAAGCGCCCCATAGTACTAATAAACAGTCTGAACATACCTGCGAAGGGCCCGAAGGCGTCAGAGATGCTGTGTATGTATAGGATGTCCCTCCTCAAAAGCACCTTGAGTATAATTATGCCCGCGATATAGACGACCACGACAAGGATGGCCCCCAGAACCAGTTCAAACCAAGGGTTCAAACCCAGCGCAGAGAACAGTGCCAGTGAGACCAGGTAGGCGGAGAAAGCCGATACGAATAGTTTTATAGATGAGATGAAGTCCGGGGAGAAGCCGAACTTCTTCCTGATGATATACAGCCCATAGAGCATCCCGAGCGGCGGACCGATGAGCTCCGAAACCAGCATGCCCTCCACCCCATACCTCGGGATCATAATGACCGTCAGGGGAAGGGTCACCGCCGTCTGAAGCAGCATGACGTTCAACGTGTCCCGAGTCAACTTCTTGCTGTTCAGGAGCCTCAGGTTACTGAGCGAGCCAATCCCAATGTAGAAAAATGCAGCAAGGTACAGACTCATGTAGAGGGGGGCATGTTGATAGAGTGAGCCGTAGAGGACCTGGATAATCTGAGATGAGAGGGCCATGATCATGGCTATGACGGGGAACACGATCAGTGAGGTGTACTTGACTGAGCCCTGGTAGACAAACTTGAAGTCTTCAAGGTTGCCTTCCAGTTTGGAGAAAAGCGGGAGGATTACTTGGGATATAGGGGTGACTATCAGGCCGACAAGCGCCGAGAACCGCGTGGCGACGCTGTAATTGCCTACTAGTTCGGTAGCTACATGCACGGACAGCAGGTAAGAGTTGATGTGGAGCCTTGGGCCAGTAACGACATTAGCCAAGAACAGCGGGAACCCGTACTCGAGAAGCATCTTCACCCCCTCTAGGAGACTCATGGTGGTCTTCGTCTGGCGCTCGCTTTTCCATATGAAGAAAACGAAGACTAGGCCTAGGATGCATGAAAAGAGTAAGGGGCCTGTCTCACCGATCACTGCTCCCGTCGGGCCATAACCTATGTAAACTAATATGGGGCCTATGAGGCTCTTAAGCAGCGAATACACCACTATGCTGTAACTCTTTAGGGACATCCGCTCATATCCCAAGATTATGGCCCAGGCTGCAGTGATGACCGATTGCCCTACTGCGCCCAAGGAAAGGATCTTGATTAAAGGCTCAAGTTCGGGCTGCCCGAAAACGCTGGAGGCAAGGTAACCTGAGGAGAACCAGAGCAGCAGCGTGTAGAAAAGGCCCACAACTAGGCTGATAAGTAGGCCAGACTCCATTATGAGTCTAAGGTTCTCAGTCCTTCCCTCATACTTGTACTGAGCGATGTACTTCACCAGGGCTTGGTCTGTGCCAAGATTCATCAGAATGTACGAGAAGCCGAGGGGAATCTGGGCGATTGTGACTATGCCGAAGGTAACTTCACCTAACACGATAGACACGTATATCATGCCCAGCGCTGAGATGACGGTGGAAATCACTTGACCCAGAACGAGTATCAGGCTGCCCTTTGCAGACTGCTTGACGACCACAGACAAGTCCCGATTCAGATGTCGACCATCCTTCTCGCTTTCCGGTCCAATTTACGCGCTATTAGTAGTACATACTAGTTTCTTTGGAATTTTACTCTTGTGTGTGGGAAAAGTTGCGATGTATGTATTTAATTATGTCCTCCATAGCTTCATATGCTGAGGATAATCGTAGGGGTGTTTCTCGGTGCCCGGAGACCTAGCTTCCGAAGTGATCCACTGCCCCAACTGTAAAGAAGACGTCCCTAAAACCCTCTACTGCTTGAACTGCGGCTACCCGCTGTACAAGATCGAGAAGACCGGTGAGGTGTCTGAATCAGAGCCTGAGACCCTCGAGGTCGTGGCCACAGAGGAGGCCGCCATGGAAGCCGAGATCGAGAAGCCCGAGGAGCCGTTGGTCATGGAGGAACCCACTGCGCCACCGGTGATTGAGGAGCCTGCCCTAGAGCCTGATGAGGCTGAAGAGGAGGTGATCATCGAGGTGGATGAGGCTGAGCCTGCAGTGGCCGAGCCCGAGGAAGAGCCTCCTGAGGAGCCCCCCGAGGTACAGGTTGAGCCGGAACTGACCCCTGAGATAGAACACGCGTTCGACGAGGAGATACAAGCTGGGGCGGCCGAAGAGCCTCAGGAAGAAGAATACGAAGCACCCACCCGCGTGGTGCTGAAGCAGGAGCCACCGGTTCACGAGGAACTATCCCCCGAGCCTGAACCAGTATACGAGCCAGTAAAGATTAAGCCAATAAAGGTGGAAGAGATGAGAGCAGAGTTCGCACCAGACCCCCTCACAAAGGAGGTCATGGACAGCCTAGCCAAGAATATAACCCTGAAGATCAGGCTAGTAAAACTGCTTAAGGACAGCCAAGTGAAGGAGGAGACCTTCAAGAAGCTGTTCGACAGCTATGTGGATCAGGGCAAGCTGTGGGTCAGCCGTAGGGACGAGATCATCAAACGGTTCACGGCTGACATCGAACGCATGGAGAACGCTCTTGTGACGGCTCGGAAGGACCACGAGCTCCTCGAGATACGTAAGAGTATAGGCGACGCCGACGAGGAGGAGTACAGGGTCAAGGCGCCCGCGTACAAGTGGGACATAGAGCACCTGGACAATGAGATCAAGAACAGGAAGGGAGGAATAGTCTACGTGTCCGACCTGAAGTCCATGGTCCCCGAAGAGGAGATAGGCGAGTTGGAGAGAATGGCTGACACCGATTACGGCGAGCTTGACGGTATAGAGGCCATCTCGCCGGACACCTTGGAGTCCATGAAGGAGGCTTTACGAGAGGCTCGTAGCAGCATCCTAGGAGAAGACTCGTGATATAATCTTCACTTGGCGGAGATTGGGCTTTCCCTCTTCTGTTCATCGTTCTGCTCGATAAGGTATGTTACTACTGAAAGAAAGATAACTGCCACTGCGGCAGTTCCGAAAACGAGGTATCCATAGCCCACTCCAGAGGTGAAGGAGATGAGCATGGAAGCAAGAGTGGGCAGGCAGATGAAGATAATGCCCGAGACGGCGGCTGACGCCAAAGCCAGGAGTATTGAGGCTTTGTTCTGCTGAAGGAAAATCGAGTTAAGCTGGCGCGGGCCTACGCCCCTGTCCTCTAACTCGCCATAGGTCTCACGCGCTCTCGCCGTGAACAGCAGACAGACGTAACCAAAAAGGACGATTACTCCTGTGAAGAACACGTAAGTAGGGCCGCGTGTTGGTTCAATCACCTGGGTTATTTCTATCAGGTTGAGCCAGTTGATCTTCGAAAACCCTAGGAGCTCCGGGGTTATGAGCACAAGGTTGATCTCGTATATGTCTATCATGTTCTCAGGTTTGCCTACGGCGTAATCGTAGATAACCACCAGAAACACGAGTGTGCTGAGCATTATGGGCGCGTACAAGGTCACGTCCTGGGTGGAGGTTGTTAGCACATTGTATCTGCCCAGAAGTCCTACAAGAGACTCGCTGATGGCTCTATACAGCGACGTGGAGAAGAACGAATTAACCGCGAGGAAGCTGCCGAGGATCGTGATGATGGCCTCGAACGATCTTACGTAAAAACGGCTCAACTCATACACCTCTCACCTGTGAGAGCAGCACCTCGGTGATAGATTGCTTGAGCGGGTGCCAGTTCACGACCATCAGGCCCATTCCCCTCAGCTGTGACACTAGGTGGCTCTCCTTGAATTCTAGCAGCTGTGCTGCCTGCGCTGCTTTATCACCGTCTGAGACCAGTTCATAGCCGGAGACATTCACCACAAGGATGTTGGGGCGCTGCCTACGATTTCTGATGTACTTTGACAACTCCCTCGCCCCCTCCATCAGTTGGCCCAGGTTCTCCTCGCACACCCAGGTGACGACGACGAACAGCGGATTGGCGCCTAGAACGTGGCCTCTGGCGTATACTGTGGCCTCCTTGAGGCTCATCTGCGAGATGGAAAGCTCGGCGTCTAGGAGCAGCCTGTGGATACGATACTGCTGCACCTTCCCGCCGTCTGGGAACACTTGCCTAATCGTCCGCTCGACCTCTACGCCTCTTACCTGTGCTGTAGGCCTGCTGTTGAACAAACTGAGGCCGACTTTGCACCCCCGAGCGAGGTAGAACTCGGAGAGCCCCAGCGTGGCCTGGATGGCGTACTCGAAGCAATTGCTGATCGTGGTTCCTACTCCCATGCGGCTAGATGTGTCGAGGAACACGTAGACCAACTGCCTGCCCTCCTTCTCGTACTCGTTCACCGTGGGCAGGCTGGACCTCTGCTTGCGGGCCGTGGCCTTCCAGTTTATCTGCTTGTAGGAGTCACCGAAGCTGTAGTCTCTCAGTTCCTTGAAGTCCGTTGTCGGGACTCCCATCTGTATCCTTGACTCCGCTGGCATAGGTATCTTTGTGAATACTTTCTGTTGCCGGATTCTCTTGACCCTCAACGTTCTGGGCTTGACTATGAGCTCCTGGTTTAGCTCAAGCGAGCCAATCCTTGTAGCGACCATCCCCAGGGGGTGCCTCGACTCCCATTGGAGGCTACCAAGGGTGTAAGTGCCTCTGCGCGTGCACCTGATACGGTACCTCAGCTCCAGCGCCGCTGCCCCTGGCTGCTTCCAGAAGGCCTGTATGTTGCTGCCTTTGACGAGCTCGAAGCTGGGGGGAAGCTCTTCTCCTAACGTGACGAGCCCTATCCCATCCTCGACGCGCACATCTCGTGTGATTGTGAGCTCGTCTCCTATGTCCACGCTGATGGAGGGCGATGGCGGCTCTATGGCGAACTTGGTGGGTTGCCTCACGACCAGCCCAAGAAAGACGAAGAGGAGTGGCACCAGGCCGAGCTGAATCATGTATATGTTACCGGTTATCATGCCCGCCAACATGAAGCCGAAAGCGCTGAGGATGAGTCTCAGGGGCACGCCGGTGATCATATCAGCTACCTACGAATGGTCTCCTTGGGCGCCTCCACCTTCTCAAGTATCTCCTGAACCACCTTAGAAGGAGATACCTTGTCCTCTAGGGCATACTCAAGTTTCATTATCATCCTGTGAGCCAGAGCGTCAACGGCGTACATCTTCACGTCGTCGGGGATGACGTAGTCTCTGCCGCTGATGGCGGCGTTGGCCCGCGCCACCTTGAAGAGGCTGAGCCCCCCGCGGGGGCTCGCGCCCACCTCGACGTAGGGCGTCTGCCTGGTGGCCCTCACGATGTTCGATATGTAGTAGTAGATCTGTTCGTCGACGTAGATGTCGGTCTCCACCACGTCCTGGAGCCCCCTGAACACCTCCGTGGAGGTCACTCCGGTTATGAGGTCCGTGGGGTCGTCCTTCCTCCAGGTCGCCCTGCGCCTCAGTATCTCGACCTCCAAGTCGACGCTGCCCACGTAGCCCGTGGATAGCTTCAGGAGGAACCTGTCGAGCTGGGCCTCGGGGAGGGGGTAAGTGCCTTCAAGCTCTATGGGGTTCTGGGTGGCGAGGACGAAGAAGGGTCGATCAAGCTTCATGGTGTCCCCCTCGATGGTCACCTGCCGCTCCTCCATGCACTCCAAGAGGGCCGACTGGACCTTGGGTGGGGAACGGTTGATCTCGTCTGCCAGTAGTATGTGGGTGAACACGGGGCCTCGCTCCAGGGTGAACTCGCTTGTGTTGGACCTCCAGACCTTGGTGCCTATGATGTCTGACGGCATCAGATCGGGCGTGAATTGTATCCGGCTCCAGTCGCACCCCGTCGCCTTGGCGAACACCTTGGCCAGGAGCGTCTTGCCGAGGCCCGGGTTATCCTCGAAGAGCACGTGGCCGTTTGCTAGGGCCGCTGCCAGCACCTTCTGTAGCAGGAGGCGTTCCCCGACGAAATAGGTTTGGACTGTGGCTAGTATCTCATCGCTAAACGACTTGAACTGTTCAAGCTTCATGTTCCCGCCTCGGTGGCTTCGACTCGATCCTGATCGGTTTCTCTGGGGGCTCCATTCGGCTTTAATTGTATGGAGCCGAGTACCGTGTTAACGATCCTCCTTCTTCTCATCGCGTTCATCTTCATAATGCTTGAGGTCTGCCAGGAGAACCCTATGAGAGGTACGGGGGTATCCCTGTGGTTGATGATGGGAAACAGCGCGGCTGTGATCGCCTGGGCCTGTAGCCCAGAGTGCTCGAGGAGCAGCGTAAGGTTCACTATGAGGGCTTCTCCTTCGCCGTCTCTCACGAACCTCTCAATGAGAGTATCGAAGGCTTCCAGCTCGGGCTCGCTTGTCAGGGTTATCTGCTGCATGTGTTTTCGCCAGGTTCCCTTGTAGTCCTCCTCAACAAGTGACTCGGCCGTGAACCTCTTTAGGCCTCTATACGAGAGGTAGAAGCCCAAGCAGAGGGCTGCCCACTCGCCCACGACTATATACTGGGGGTTAATGCCTGAGGCCGCTACAAGGAATTGCCTGACGAAGAACAGGTAATAGATGACTAGGAACGTGAAGAGGGTCACCTGCTCGAGCCTTCCTGACGTGACCTCACTCAGGTACCGAAGGTATGTGTTCGGATGGTTCCTTAAAACCCCTGTAAGCGCTATCACCGACACGATGGCTGTGCTTGCCACTATCACGTTGTTTACGGGTTCAGCGACTCCCGACTGTAAGAAGCTTGTGATTGAGGGAGAATATCCGGAATTTACTAGGTATCCCTCGAGATACGGGTAGACCTGCAGCCATGTGCGGCTTCCGACGAATCCTACAAAAAGAATGTAAAGGCTGGACAACATGGGCTCGAACAATTGGTTGACGGGCTCCAGGACGGCACTAAGTGTCTTGTGTAGCAGAGACAGGATAGACGAGTAGAAGATGAAGCCCGTCAGGCTGCCCAGCCACTGGGGGAGTAGGGGCCAGTTAGAGAGGAAGAAGAGAAAGGATGTCAACGCGACGCGCCTCAAACCCTCCGATAGAGGCTCAACAACATCCCCTTCCAGAAGCCTGGCCACGATCACTGAAGCGTAGTACGACGTTAAAGCTGACAACAGGGGGATCCCCAGGAAAGAGAGGGAGACTCGGCGTTCGGGCCCGAAGAGGCTGATGGGGATAATGGTCTCCTGTAGCACGAAGAGCCACAGCACAACCATCGCCGCCACTGCGTAGGACAGCGTGGGGACAATCACCTGTCTGATCCTCTCATTCACCTCTTGAAGCCTCCTCGTATTTCCTCATGGCCATGTAGAACCGCTCGTATAGTCGGCGCTGTACGGGGTGAAGACTATAATTAGCCTCCTCGAACAATTGGACCATCTCACTGAGTGCATTGTGGGCATCCAAAGGCGTCTCCTTCCTCAGGTGCTCCAGGAGCTCCCTGGCGGTGTTGTTGTCCTTCAAAGCCTTGAACCGCTGCTCGGCCTCCTTGAACTTGTAATTGAAAAGGTCTATGATCTCGTCTCGGTACTCAACAACCCTCAGCTGGCGATTTTCCTTAAGCCTGCCTGCTGGATACTCGGCTGTAACCCTGTACTCTCCCTTCTCGGTGAACGACGTGCGTGCCTGGGCCTTCCCCTCCACGTCGCTTAACAACAGGTCTACCTCTTCCTGAATAGTTAAGTTAGTCTGGGCTCCCAATATGGCGGCACCCTCGGGGGTCGTCAACCTAATACAGATGTCTAGGTCTTCGCCAACGCCCCAAACATCTGGTAGAGGCAGAGTTATTTGGGGGAACCATATTGTAAGTCCTTCAGACATCTCAGACGCTGCTACATGCGCAGTGGCCTCAGAAACCCTCTGTTCTCCCCAGCGCCGCTTGAGAACTAGCAGTCCACCAAACCCCAGTGCGGTTAGAAGAGCCGCCAGAGCAGGTAAAAGCGGGAAGCCGGGGGCTGGCATGATGACAATGTTTCCAGCTGTTTGAGCCTCGACGTAGTCGCCAGAGCCCCGAAACCTCGCCTCATAGGATATGGTGCTGGGTTCATCTGATTGAGCCAGCAGCTCGAAAACTGCCTCGCCGTCCAGCCCTGTCACAAGGCTGAAGCTTCTTTTCTCTTCTCCCATCGTGTATTCGGCGTCGACGGCCATGCCTAGCAATGGTGAGTCTTGGTCGTCAACCAAGCGGACGCTTACGTCTTTTCTCTGTCCAGACTGGATGAAGCCGCCTGCCGCCACTGACAGGCGCGGCCTCGCGCACACATTGATGTCGGGGGTGAGCGTCAACCGGCTGCTGTGCAGCGTGAGGGTGATTTGCAGGGGTCCCAACTCTTTGTCCTGCGGAGCCTTGCACATCAAAGTGAAGTCCCCTCTCTCGTCTGTTACTGTGGATACATCGTTCCCCATGATTCTGGCCGTTATGGCCTCGTGGGCCCCCGGAATATCTTCAGCGTGGACGGTGCCGCTTATCACCGAGGTCTCCCCCCTCACCACGGCTGTTTGCTTCAACGTGAACCCGAGGGGCAACGACCTGATCGGTTTGACAGTTGAGGCGCCGAGGTAGTAGCCGGCTGCCTCCCAGTTGAACCTCACGGGATACTCGCCCGGCTGGTCAAGGCTGACCTCGAAGCTTACCCTTCCATCGCTGCCTGTGGTTCCCCTTAGGGTCCGCCCGTTCACCTCGACAGTGCATACCGCTGCCCGTATGGACTCGTTCGTGGGCTTGTTCAGCAGGGTCCCTGCAAGCTCAAATTTCTTACCAGCCAGGACCTTCTCGGGAACCTCTACAATGAACATGGTCTCCGTGTAAACAACTATGGGTGGGTCGCTCCACGAGTCCATATAGTATTCATTTCCTAGGGTGTGGGCATCGACCATGTACTCTCCCGGCGGTAGACTGGCTGGGAAGAGGCACGTCGCGTTGAAGCAGCCGTCCTCAGCCACGGTCTTACCTGCGAGTACGCCGGGGTCGGACTTGTCTTGCTTGAGGTACACCATGATGATTAAGACGCACACGGGGTGCCCCTCATCGTCCTCGACGGTGCCAGAAACAGTGAAGCGTGAGCCCACAAGTACGTACTCGTCCTGGTAGGTTACGTTGGTGAGTGTAGGCACCCGGCCTTCGCTGCCTTGGGCTCCGCCTATCTCAGTGGGCGTCGCATCGAAGGCCAACCACCCGAGATCATCAAAGAGAACCTCTGCGTAGGCGTGGGCCTGGCTGGCCTTCACCGTCTGCACCTCAGCCCGTTCGTCGATGAGGTAGCCCACGACCAGCCTCGAAGGTATGCCCAGTGATCGAGCCATCAGGACCAGAGCCGAGTTGAAGTCAGTGCAGACTCCCTGCCTCGCGTGTATGAGAAACCACTCCACTGGGTCCACACCTAGGGGAGCCGGCTTACTGGTAAGATTGTATGCGTACTGCGTCATCAGGTAGGCCTCAAGTGCCCTCACCTTACCGTATGCGCCCACCTGGCTCCGTGACACCTGAAGGGCAATAGGAGAGATAATTGAGTTCAACTCGTCAGCGATCTGGAGGTATTGTTCATCCAGGTACGGCTCAGCCGCGGTCAGAGAGGCCTCGTCGAAGAGGGGAACCTCTGACAGCACCTCGTATTGGGTGACATCTCCATTGGTAGCATTGAACAGTTCCTGCTCAGGATAGTACTCCAACGCGGCTTCAGTGATCAGCTGCCGTGTGTTCTGCGGGCAGGGAATGAAGCCTTTGTTAGGCTCGGTATACTCGACGAAGAAATGGAACTCATCTACCCGCCCGTATCCGTCCAAGATCCTCTCTATGTAGCTGCCTGTGTATTCCTGTGATGAGGAGCCGCTGACGTACCAGGACCCATTATAAAAGTCGGCTACCCCGTTCCGCAAGTACCTAGTGCCGGTGACACCGTATATCTTGAAGAGCTTGGCTTCGGAGGGAGGCCCGATTGGCTCAAGGGGGCTCTCCGCTGCCCTTGTTGATGTGCCATTCTCTTCGCCTTCATCTGTCGCGTTGAACTTGGGCAACGAGTCGATGACCGATGAAATTTCCGAACCTGGCGTGGCATCGAATATTATCCAGCCGAGGCCAGTAAAGGGCACCTCTGTGAAGGCGTGCCTCTGAATAGGATAAACTTCCTGGATGAGAGTATCGGGGTCGATGTAGAAGCCTCCCACAAGCCGGGCCGGGATGCCCAGGACCCTGGCCATCATCGTGAGGGCAGTATTGAAGTGGGTGCAGACGCCTTCGCCACTTTCGAATAGGAAGAACTCGAGGGGATCGACGCCTTGTGGTGGCGAGGGGCAGCTCATGTTGTACTCGTAGCGCTCCATGAGATAGTCCTTCAGGCTGATGAGCTGCTCGTATGGTGTGGAGTCGCCAGCCGTGATCGTTTCTGCGATAGCCCTCAGGTCTTCCTCAAGGTAATCTGGAACCTCCAGGTACTCAGGCAAGTTTGCTACAGT
>Ga0172371_10009016_pt1 | contig 13801 bp, 8 predicted proteins | sample Lak12m_FD_114543 | JGI IMG/M metagenome (GOLD analysis project Ga0172371, IMG submission 114543) | Freshwater microbial communities from Kabuno Bay, South-Kivu, Congo - kab_022012_12m | ecosystem: Environmental > Aquatic > Freshwater > Lake | place: Democratic Republic of the Congo: South-Kivu... | reverse complement strand
TACCGCGTTCCTGGCGCCAAGCGGAACGCGCACATCGCGCTGCGTCCCAACGGCGACCCCGCTGGCGCCGTCGGCGACGGGGACGACGATGACGATGATGATGACGGGGACGATGACGACGACAACGACTGATACCACGCGGACGCCCGCCGTAGAGCCATGCTGGAGCGGTCCCGCAGTCGCGCGTCTGCGTCAAGCTAAGCCCTGCTGGCATGGCGGGCCTGGCCGCAAGAGGTGACACGTCACCGACAGTCCAAAGAGTCCCGCCCGACGCCGGGACTCGGTAAGCACACACTGCGCAGGCCAAAGGCCTGGCTTTGGCGTGACGGCGGCACGTCACCGCTCTGTCTTGGGTTGACGACCATGCGCAGTCGCGGGACCAGATGCTCCCGCGGCCGCGGGACCGTGGGCGCTCCAGTGCTGGACGCCGGGATCGCACGACCGGTGGCTAGGTGCAGTGGGGGAGGCCGTCATGACCCGTCGGCACGGCGACCTCCGGCAGCAGCAACCGGCGCAGGAGGCCCTTGATGATCTGGAGCTTGTAGGCGTTGCGGGCCAGGGGGTAGGCCTGGTGCGCGGCGACCTCGCCGGCGGCGTAGGCGGTCTCTTCCGATAGTGGCTTCCCCACCAGGAACCGCTCCAGCTCCTGGGCCCGGAGCGGCACCGGTGCCACCGCCCCGAGCACCACTCGCGCCGCCGCAATCCTGCCCCGCTTCACGGTGACCACACCCGCCACGCTGGCGATGGGGAAATCGATGGCGTTGCGCAGGCGGAACTTCAGGTAGCTCTGCTGGGCGGCCGTTGGCGCCGGCGGCAGCTCCACCGCCGTCACCAGTTCGTCGCTCTCGAGGACCGTGGTGCCAAAAGGTCGGACCGCGAAGAACGCCTCGGCAGGCAGGCAGCGGCGGGTGGTCCTTATGCTGGCACCCAACGCCATGAGCGCCGGCGCCAGGTCCGAGGCGTTCACTGCGATGCAGCCGCAACTGACGCAGCGCTGCGCTTCCTCCTGCACCGCGGACAGGCCCAGTGTCTGCACATCCTCTGCCATGAGGGTCCGGGCGCCGGGGGGCGCCTCCGGCACGCAGGCCCGGCACGAGGCGCGGAAGGCCAGGGAGTTGACGGCGCAGAGGGCCTCGCCACGGCACGGGTCCGCCAGCACGGGGGCCCGCCTCGCCTCGCCGCTCAGTTCCGCCTCGATCGCCGCGGCCGCCCGCCGGCCGGCGGCGAGGGCCTCGATGACCGAGGCCGGGCCGCTGGTGACCTCCCCGCCGGCGAAGACCCGGGCCCGGCTCGTGACACCCGTCGCCGGGTCCGTCTCGAGGAGACCACGCGGGGTGGTCCGCAGGTCCCCCCCGACATAGGCCAGGTCCGCGGCCTGACCGATGGCGAGAAAGACCTGCTCAGCCGCGACGGTCTCCGAGACCGCCGGATCGAAGGCTGGGCGGAAGCTCCCATCCGCCGCGAACACGGACGTACAGCGTACCAGCCGCACAGCGCGCAGGCGCCCCCGAGACGCCAGGATGCGCTGCGGGCCCCAGGAGGGCTTCAGCCGGACCCCCTCACGCAGGGCCTGCTCGATGTCCTCGGGGAAGGCAGGCATGGTCTCCCGGCTCTCCAGGCAGGCCACCACCACCTCCTCGGCCCCGAGCCGGCGCGCGGTCACCGCCACGTCCAGCGCCACGTTGCCGCCGCCGATCACCAGGACCCGCCTGGCGACGGCGACCGGATGTCCGGCGTGCACCCCGAACAGCAGGTCAAGGCCTGATTGCAGCAGTGCCGCTCCGGGCAGGTCAAGGGCTCTAGCACGCCAGGCGCCAGTGGCCAGGAAGACGGCATCGAACTGCCGTCGTAGGGTCCTGAGCGAGACGCCCGGGTCGCCGACGACGACGCCGGTTCGGAACTCGATGCCCATGCCCTCGTAGGCCCGGATCTGGGCCTGGACCACGCTCCGCGGCAGACGGTAGGGCGGTATCCCGTAGGCGAGCATGCCACCGGCCTCGGGCAGGCGCTCGAAGACCGTGACCCGGTGTCCGGCACGCCGCAGGACGTAGGCCGCGGCCAGGCCGGCCGGGCCGGCCCCGACGACGGCAACGCGCGTCGGCTTCTCTGCGGCCGGCGGCGGCATGAGCCTGTCGGCATGCGCCAACACGTAGTCGCCGAGGTGGCGCTCGATGGCCCGGATGGAGAGGGCCCCATCGAGGTCGGTCCGGTTGCACTCGGACTCGCAGCGGTGCGGGCAGACCCGGCCCGTAACCGCCGGCATGGGGTTCCGCTCCAGCACCGTCCTGGCCGCCTGTTCGAGGTTGCCTTGCCGGACGCTCTCCAGGTAGACCGGGATGTCCACGTGGCCCGGGCACGTGGCCGCACAGGCTGGCTGGGCCATGCGCACGGCGCCGAAGACGGAGTGGAAGCGATGGTCCCCAAGCAGGGCCGCGCAGCGCGTGCCACCCTTGCGCATGCAGTGGTACCCGTCCTCGGGACTGCGGTAGTACCAGCAGCGCGGCTGCTGGCAGAGGTTGCCGCCGACGGTCCCCCGGTTCCGGATCTGGGGCGAAGCCACCGAGAGGGCCGCTTCGGCCAGCAGCGGATAGGCGGCCATGACCCGGGGGTCCGCCGCGACCGCGCTGAGCGTGGTCAGCGCGCCGATGCGCAGCCCGCCCCGGTGCGCCCTGATGCCCGCCAGGCCGGCCACCGGCTTGAGGTCGAGGAGGAACTGCGGGTAGGCGCCGTGGATGTTGTCCTTGAGTGTGCCCAGGAGGTCGGTACCCCCGGCCATGGCGACCGCCCTGCCGCCGGCCGCCGCCAGGGCAGCCGTGGCCGCGTCGAGGGAATCCGCGGTCCTGTAGTCGAGTTGGCGCAGGGCCATGGCCTCACCTCAGACCCGGCCCAGGGCGGCCAGGATCTTCTCAGGCTTGAACGGAAGGTCGTCGACCCGCACACCGATGGCGTTGTAGATGGCGTTGGCGATGGCCCGCGGGGTACACGTGACCACACCCTCGCCGATACCGCAGGCACCGTACTCACCCCCGCCGCGCCAGACCTCCATGAGGACCGGCTCGATATCGGGGATATCGGCCATGGTCGGGATCTGGTAGTCAATCCAGTTGAAGTTGAGCGGTACCCCTTTGACGGGGTCGTAGACGATCTCCTCGGTCAGCGACTCGCCCACCGCCATGCACTGCCCGCCGATCTGCTGGCCCTCGGCCCCCGAGGCGTACATGACGGTCCCGCAGTCGTTCACCACCACCAGCCGCAGCACGCGCACACGACCGGTGCTGGTATCGACCTCCACCTCGGCGAAGTTCGCCATGAAGGGCACGCCCGTCTTCGCCGCCAACGGCGGTCGCGACAGCGTGACCGCAATGGGCACCAGGTCGCCGGCCCAGAGCACCTCCTGGAGAGGCCTGCGGTCGGCGGGCGCGGCCAGGGGGAAGAGGAAGCCCCCGGCCACGCCCAGGGCCTCTGCCGGCAGACCGAAGCAGGGAGCCGCCGCCGCCAGGACCTTGCGCCGGAGCTCCTGCGCGGCCACCGCCAGCGCCTCCGACTGCAGGTACGAGACCGCGCTGTCCGTCTGGACCGTGTCCTTGAGGCAGGTCGCGGTATCCACCGTGCTGGCCATGTGGATGCGCTCCGGGCCGATCCCCAGGAACTTCAGCGCCTCGGCGCAGCCCAGGAGGTTGCAGGTGTTCGAGCCGGTTCCGGTCTCCACGGTGGGGGCCTCGAGCATGACCGTGGCGTCCGGGTTGAGCCGGATGGCGACCTGGATCTTGCCGCGGCGTCCCTCCTGCCATTCGGCGTGCCAGCCGGGGTGGAACGAGAAGCCCACGCCGAGCTTCAGGACGCCGGCGAGGGTGGGGCCTTGCCCGGGGGCGTGGCGCTTTGCCTGCCAGCCGATCCGCGTCGAGCCCTCGCGCAGCACGGCCGTCAGACTGCGGTCCGGGGGCGCCTCCCAGAGGTGGCCGAAGTTCCGGGTGACCACCTCCATGGGGTCCATCCCCAGCTTCTCCGCCAGCACGTCGACGATCTGGCCCAGACTGAGGTTCAACTGCGAATTGCCCACCCCGCGCATCATGCAGGCGGGCAGCTTGTTGGTGTAGACCCCGTAGGACTCCATGCGGACGTTCGGGATCGGGGCAAAGGCCGCTTCCGCCACCTCGGCCGGCGCATACTTCAGGGCAAACAGGGTGTGGTCCGCATGGGCGCCGGCGTTGCCGATGGACCGGAAGTGCAGGGCGGTGATGGTGCCGTCGCGGCGCGCCCCCACGCGGCTGTGGTAGAGGGTCGGCTGGCGGGAGTCGTGGAAGCTCTCCCGGCGCGTATGCCTGAACTTCACGGGCCGGCCGGTCCGCCTGGCCAGCAGCGCGGTGAACAGAAAGAAGGGCTGGTCGCCGGTGTCACCCCGGCCGAACTGGCCGCCCACGAAGGAGCTGACGACGCGCACCTTGTGGATGGGCAGGTCCAGCATCTGGCTGATGTGCATGCGCGTCTGGTCTGTCTCGTAGGAGTTTGACCAGCAGGTGAGCGTGTTGTCGTCCCAGGTGACCAGGCAACACCAGTTGTCCAGCGAGCCCTGGGTCGCGTTGTGGTAGGCGCAGGTTGCCTCCGCCACCACCTCGGCCTCGGCAAGCCCCCGCTCGACGTCGCCCTTGCTCAGGTAGACGTCCGGCCCACCGACCGCGTCCGGCGGCAGCACATTGTTCGCCGCGATGTCAGGGTGGACCACAGGCGCGCCGGGCTTCATGGCCTCCAAAGCGTCCAGCACGAAGGGCAGGACCTCCCAATCCACCTTGATCCGCCGCAGCGCCTCCTCCGCCCGTTGCTCGCTCTCAGCGGCCACCACCACCCCGAGGTCATCGCCGGTCCAGTAGGCTGTGTCCCCAAGCACACGGCGGTCCCGGAAACGCTTCCACATCATGCGTTCGTAGGACACCGTATCGACCCCGTCGGTCCAGCCCGCACTAGTGGGCTTCAGGCGCGCCACCTCGGGGTCCTGGTAGGTGAGGATGCTCACCACGCCGGGCAGTGCCTGCGCCGCGCTGAGATCCAGCGCCCGGATGCGGGCATGGGCGTATGGGCTATGCAATACCTTGGCATACAATAGATTCGGGAAGCGCGGCAGGGTCGCGATGTCGTCGGCGTAGAGGGCCTTCCCACGGGCCTTCTCCCAGGCGTCGACGCGCGGGCGGTACGTGCCGACGAACGGGCGAGGCACGCGGGGTGTGAACGGCTCTTTCATCGGCGGTCCCCCCGCGCTGCGATCTTCTCGGCCGCATGCAGGACCGCCCGGGCGATCCCCGCGTAGCAGCCGCACCGGCAGAGGTTGCCGGAGAGCGCCTCCCTGATCTCGTCCATGGTCGGTGTCGGGTTCTGGTTGAGGAAGGCGCGAGCGGTCATGACGAACCCGGGCGTGCAGTAGCCGCACTGGAGAGCGGTGCCGTATCCGGGTTCACACTGTTCGGCAAAGGCCTCGATGACGGGGTCGTCCTTGGGCAGGCCCTCGATGGTCAGCACCTCGTGCCCGTCGGCCTCGACGGCGAGCACCATGCAGGAGAGCACCGCCTTGCCGTCGACGATGACCGTGCAGGCCCCGCACGCGCCCTCGTCGCAGGACACCTTCAGGCCGGTCAGACCGAGACGCTCGCGCAACAGCCAGGCAAGGGTCATGGCCGGGTCCAGGTCAGCGCCGACCTGGAACGCATGCCAGGCGCCGTTCACGCGCAGGCGGATGCGCTCTGGGGACCGCACTCCCGTCTGCCCGCCGAGCCCAGGGCTCTCTCGTCGCACGCTCGCCATCGGTTCGCTCCTTGCCACGCCGGGGCAGCCCGGGGCGCGGTCCTGCCGCCTGGGTGCTTGCTCACACAGTACCCGAGTTCCCGCGCTTCGGCAACGGTGCCCGGCCCCCGAGCAGGGCGGTTCCGAGATTGCGGCCTGCGGGGTGGCGGATCTGTGCTTGCATCTGTAGGTCCCAGCTCCGACTGGGACCCCTGGGCCGAACGGACTTCGGTCCCGCGGCCGCGGGACTGGCGACGGTTTCGCGACACAGCCCTGGCCCCAGAGCGCAGCAGACGGCAAGGACCTACCCGGTCATTCCCACCGCCACGGACTCCGCCTGGGTTTGACCCCTCGCCCGGGTTCGGCTAGACTAGTCCCAGCGGGCGCAGGTCTGCACCCCTGGCTGCGCTTGATGAAGCAGTATCTGCACCGTGGAGTCAAGCTCCCGGTCACGCCGGGAACGCCTGGAGGGCGGCTTCTCCGCAAGCCGCCGCGCGGATACGGCGGTCCGCGCCTCCAGAATGCTGGGAGCGCGGGTGCGGCCTGTTCCGCCATTGCCCGCGGGGCGACGGCGGAAGGTCCGCGCCTCCAGACCGTGGGGAACTCTCGGCGGTCTGAAGCGGAGCTATGCTGGATCGTCAGGCCGCGGTTTCGCCAGCTCTCGGAGGCGGGCCCATGGATCCCACCATCGCGCTCACGGTGAACGGCCAGCCACGGACGGTCACCACGAATCCCGAGCGGTCCCTCCTCGACGTCTTGCGCGAGGACCTGGGCCTGACGGGCACCAAGTACGGCTGCGGCCAGGGCCTCTGCGGGGCCTGCACCGTGCTCATCGACGGCACCCCGACGCGATCGTGCGCCACGCCGGTCTCCGGGGCCGCAGGCAAGGCAGTCCTCACGATCGAGGGCCTGGCGGCGGGCGGCGGACTGCATCCGGTCCAGGCGGCCTTCCTGGCCGAAGGGGCCTTCCAGTGCGGCTACTGCACGCCCGGCATGGTCCTGGCCACCGTGGCCCTGCTCGAGAAGACGCCTCAGCCGACCGAAGAACAGATCCGCACGGCTCTCGACGGGCACCTCTGTCGCTGCTGCGGCTACCCGAAGCTGATCAAGGCGGTTCAGCGGGCCGCGACCCAGGCCGGGAGGTGAGTTCATGATCCCTGAGCGTACGCTCCACTCGCCGGTGGCGGGCGTGGATACGGAATCCGCGGCGGCCACCGTGACGCGGCGGTCGTTCGTCAAGCTCCTGGGAACCGGCCTGCTGGTGAGCGTGACGCCCTTACCGGCCCTGGCCCAGCGTGCGGGCCGGGGGCAGGGCCAGGCTCTCCCGGTTTCCGCCCGCCTCCATGTCGCTAAGGATGGCACCATCACCGTCCTGACCGGCAAGATCGAGGGCGGCAATGGCGCGCGGACGGAGCTTACCCAGGCGGCCGCCGAGGAGCTGCGCCTGCCGGCAGAACGCGTCCACCTCATCATGGGCGACACTGGCCTCTGCCCGGACGACGGGCCCACCGCCGGTAGCCGGACGACGCCGGGAACCGTCCCGGCGGTCCGCCAGGCGGCCGCCGCCACCCGGGAACTCCTCGCACGCCTGGCCGCGGCAACCTGGGCTGTCGACCCCGGCACCCTCGAGGTCCGCGACGGCAAGGTCACCCAGGCGGCCACGCAACGCGAGCTCAGCTACGGCGACCTCGCCGCCAGCGAGGGTGCAGCCGCCGGCTTCGGACAGCCCGCGCCGGCCGACATCACGCTCACGCCCGTGAAGGAGTGGCGCGTGCTGGGGACCGCCGTCCCTCGCCCCGACGGCCGCGAGCTGGTGACCGGGAGCCACCGTTTTCCCTCGGACATGGTCCAGCCGGGGATGCTCTACGGCAGAGTCCTTCGTGCCCCGTCCTACGGGGCTACGCTCACCGGCGTGGACCTGGCGCCGGCGAAGGGGCTTCCGGGCGTGGTGGCGGTCCGCGACGGGCAGTTCGTCGGGGTCGCCGCCCCAACCGGCTTCTCGGCGGCGCAGGCCTTGGCCGCCGCCAGCGCCACGGCCACCTGGGAACCGGCGCCGCACCCCTCGAGCGAGGAGGCCTTCGACGTCCTGCGGCAACGGGCGCACGGGGGCGTCCCGGCCAATCCCTTCCGCGACGAGTTGGCCAAGGCGGCCAAGACGCTGCGCCAGACCTACTGCACCGCCTACGTCCAGCATGCGCCGTTGGAGCCACGGGCGGCGCTGGCCGTGTGGGAAGACGACCGGCTGACCGTGTGGACCGGGACGCAGAACCCGTTTGGGACGCGCGGCGAGCTCGCCCGGGCGCTGGGCCTCGCCGGAGACCGCGTGCGGGTCATCGTGCCCGACTTTGGCGGGGGTTTCGGCGGCAAGCACATGCCGGATGCGCCCTTGGAAGCGGCCCGCTTGGCCAAGGCGGCGGGCAAGCCGGTGCTGGTGCGCTGGACGCGCCAGGAGGAGTTCACCTGGGCTTACTTCCGTCCGGCCGCCGTGATCGATATCGAGGCGACTCTGGACGCCCAGGGCAGGCTCACCTCGTGGCACTTCGTCAATATCAACTCCGGCGGGGCCGCGGTCGACACCCCGTACCGGGCCGGCGCGGCCAAGAGCCAGTTCGTCGCGTCGGACTCGCCCATGCGGCAGGGCTCGTACCGCACCCTCGCCGCCACCGCCAACAACTTCGCCCGCGAGTGCTTCATGGACGAGCTGGCAGAGGCCGCCGGCGCCGAGCCGCTGGCCTTCCGCCTGGCCCATCTCGACAATCCCAGGCTGCGCGCGGTCCTCGAAACCGCGGCCCAGCGCTTCGACTGGCAGACCCGCGCGGCAAGGAAGGACCCGGCCGTCGGCGTGGGCCTCGCCTGCGGTACCGAGAAGGGCTCCTACGTCGCCGCCTGCGTCGAGGTGGCCATCGCCGCCGGCGAGGTCACCGTGCGGCGCGTCTGCCAGGTCTTCGAGTGCGGCGCGGTGCTCAACCCCGACGGGCTTCGGGCTCAGGTCGTCGGCTGCCTCCTCATGGGCATGGGGCCCGCTCTGCGGGAGGAGATCCAATTCGAACAGGGCAAGGTGCTCAACGCCTCCTTCGGGAGCTACCGGGTCCCCCGCTTCAGCGACCTGCCCGAGCTCGATATCTACCTTCTCGACCGGCCCGACCTGCCCTCTGCCGGTGGCGGCGAGACGCCCATCATCGCCGTGGCTCCGGCGATCGCCAACGCGGTGTCCCGCGCCACCGGTCAGCGCGTCCGGAGAATGCCTGTCCGGCCAGGCTAAGGCGGCCCCGCAGCCGCAGGAGGAAGGGACGATGCCGCGTCCAAGGGTCCGCCTCGAGTCGCTACGGTTCATGGCCGGGCTGCTCCTTGCCCTGCGCTCCGGCGCGGGCGCCGCGACGCCGGTCGAATTGCCGCCCGAACGGGCCGCCCTCGCCGACCGGGGCATCCTCCTCCTGCCCCACCCGAAGCGCATCGAGCTGCACCCGGCCGACTTCGTCCTGGCGGAGGGCGTGTCCGTTACCGCCCCCGGTGCGGCCGACCCGGACCTGGTACGCACCGCACGGCAGCTTGCCGCGGAGATCGGGCAACGCACCGGCCTCAGCGTTCCGGTGAGCGAGACCGTGAAGACCCGGGCGGTCCGCCTGAGCCTGCTCCCGGCCGCCGGAGCCGCACCCCCGGAGGAGATCGGTTCCCAGGGGTACATCGTCGATGTCCGTGCCGACGGCGCGGACGTGCTCGCCAGGACAGCACAGGGGCTTTTCTACGGGGTCCAGACCGTGGGCCAGCTCGTCGGCCTGCAGGACGGCAAGCCCGTGATCCGCGGGGTGCACATCGTCGACTGGCCGGACCTCCCCTACCGCATGGTCCAGTATGACATCGCCCGCGGCAACACCGTCAACGTCGAGTACTGGAAGCGCTGGATCCGCGAGCTGAGCCGCCTCAAGGTCAACCAGATCATGCTCTACATGGAGGACGACTACCGTTTCGACAAGTACCCCTTCCTCGGCCGGCCGGACACCTTCACCCCGGCCAAGGCCCGCGAGCTGGTGGACTACGCCCGGCAGTACTACGTCGATCTCGTTCCCCAGATCGAGTCTCTCGGACATGCCGCCGCCCTGCTGTCGCACGAGGAACTCAAGGACCTGCGCCTCGGCAGCGATGCGGGCACCCTCTCCCCCTGCGCCGACCGCACGCTGCCCTTTCTGGACGACCTGTTTGGGGAGCTTGCGGCGGCCTTCCCGCAGTCGCCGCTTCTCCACGTGGGCGGCGACGAGGTCTGGGGCTTCGCCAACGACCCGAGGTGCGGCGCCCTGGTCAACGAGGTCGGCGAGGAGGGTGTTTACGCATTCCACCTCAACGGCTTGCAGAAGTCTCTGGTGGCCCGTCAGCGGACCCTGGCGTTCTGGGGCGACGAGGTGCTGAACCACCCCAAGGTCGCCGAGAGCCTGACGCACGATGCCGTGGTCTTCGACTGGCACTACGGCGATCAGCCGTCCTACCCATCGATCCAGTTCTTCCAGGAGCGCGGTTTCCGGCGCCTCTACGTCTGCCCCGCGGTCCACGGGTACTTCGACGTGTACCCGCAGTACCGGCTCGCCTTTGGCAACATCGCCGGCTTCGTGCGGGCCGGGATCGAGCGCGGGGTGGAGGGCGCCTGCTGCACCACCTGGGGCATGAACGTCGGCGGCAACGCGGAGAACTACCTCTATGGGCTGGCCTACGCGGCACAGTGTGCCTGGAACTCCGAGGAGACCGAACGCGGTGAGTTCGACGACCGCTATGCGGCGGCATGGCTCGGGATCGCGGGCGCCAAGGGGGCCAGGGAGGATATCGACAGGGCCTTCTGGTTCGCCTGGCGCGGCGGCGAGAAGGCGCCTTTCTGGCAGCGGCTCTTCGAGGTGTCGCGGCTGCTCTTCGCGAGCGGCGAGGACGTCCTGGCACGACGCGAGGCCGACGAGGTCGGCCGGCTGGCGCAGGAGGCGGTGGCCCTCGACGCCCTGTGCGCCGAAGCCACAGAGGCCATCGGCCGACTGCGCTCCCGGGCGTCCCGCAACCCGGCCACCCTCGACGCGCTCCAGCACGCGGTGAACTGCCATCGCCATGTGTCGGCCAAGCTCGCCGCCCTCGGCGCGCTGCGCCGCGACTACCGGGACGCCTACGCCGCCAAGCCCCGCCGGGCCGCGGCCCTTGCCGCGACCGTCGACAGGGCGGCGGCAGCCCTGCGGGCGCTGCAGGCCGATATCCCGAGCCTGGAGGCCGGCTTCCGCGACGGGATCGGCACCCGCGGCGGTGACCCCGACGACCTGAAACGCCTGCGGGCGGCCGGTGACAGCCTCGCCGCCTGCCTGGAACGCCTGGCCCAGGCCCGCGCCGATCTCGCCGCCGGCAAGCCACCCGCCGACCCCGCCGACCTCGGCCTGGGCTGGCGCGTGGAACGCCGCATCGGCCAGTGGCAGACCGCCGATATCAACCCCTCCGCCAAGGACCATCCCCGCAGACTGCTCTTCGACGTCACGCCGTTCCTCACCGCGCCGGGCACCTACGAGGTCGAGTGGGACTACACCGCGGGCGAAGACGGCCTCGATGTCCTCAGCACCAGCCTCTGCCAGGCGTCCTCGCCGGAGAAGGCGCCGCAGGACCTCCAGCCAGTAGCCGCGGACGAACACCCTGCCTTCACCGGCGCGGCCGACCGCAACAACCGCTACCGCCTCACGCTCCCTGCCCTGCCGGCAGATCCCGCCCGCCGCCTGTTCGTCGTCGGCAGCGTCTACAACCAGCGCCTTTTCAACACCGCCGGCGATGTCTGGTTGCGGCAGGGCTGGACGGACTGAGGACGGCCCATGCAAGGCGGCGGACAGGACCCCGCGTCGTGGCAAGCGCCGGCGGAACGAACACGGTAGACCTATGGCCGCCGACATCCACCAGACCCTCCTCGGGTACGCCGACTGCGGCCGAGCCTTCGCCATGGCCCTTGTGATCGAGGACGCCGGACACACGCCCCGCAGGGCCGGCACCACGGCCCTCATCGCGGCCGATGGCAGCATCGCCGGCACCATCGGCGGCGGCCTGGTGGAGGCCCAGGCACAGCGCTGTGCCGTGCAGGCCATCCGCAGCGGCCGGCCGGAGGTGTTCGAGGCGGTCTTCGAGGGCGCCAGTGCCACCGACTGCGAGCCCATCTGCGGCGGCAGGATGCGCGTCCTGGTCGATCCCACGGCGGCTGACCGGAGAGCTGTCTACGCCCAGGCCGTTGAGGCCCTGCGCCGGCGCCAGAGCGGGCTGCTGGTGACCAGGGCAAGCGTGCGCCCGGACGGACCACCGGAGGTCAGCACCCAGTGGCTCCCTGCGGGGACGGCCGCCGCGCCCTCGCCCGCGTTCCCCCCCAGCGATGCCCTGGCCGCCTGCCTGGCCAGTGGCAAGGCGGCCAGCCTGAACCAGGAGGACCTCGAGGCCGGCACCTACCAGATCGCCGTGGTGGAGCCCCTGGCGCCGCCGCCGCTGCTGGTGATCGCGGGAGGCGGGCATGTCGGCCAGGCCGTCGCGCGCCAGGCCGCCCTGGTGGGTTTCCAGATCGTCATCCTCGACGACCGGCCCGAATTCGCTGATGCAGGGCTCTTCCCGCCTGGGACAACCACCCGTTGCGGCGATGTCGCGCGGGAGTTGGCCGGATACCGCGATGCCCCCGGTACCTACGTCGTCATCGTCACCCGCGGTCACCAGCACGACCAGCAAGCACTGGCCGCGTGCGTCGGGGCGCCCCTGGCGTACCTGGGCATGATCGGCAGCCGCCGCAAGGTGGCCCTGGTCCGGCAGGCCCTCCGCGAATCGGGCGCCGCCGGCGAGGCCGATCTCGCCTGTCTCTACGCCCCTATTGGCCTGGATATCGGCGCCGAAACCGTCCCCGAGATCGCCGCCAGCATCGTCGCCCAGCTCATCAGCGTCCGCCGGAAAGGGACCTCGCCGCGGATGCCGATGGCACCGGAAGCACCGCCGTGACGGGGTGGCGGCGCCCCCGAGACGGGAGCCATGGACATGATCGCAGCGATCGTTCTGGCCGCGGGGCGTTCCCGGCGCATGGGGACGCAGAAAGTACTGCTGCCGTTTGGCGGGGGCACGGTCATCAGCCACATCGCCGACGAGGTCCTGCGCAGCCGGCTGGACCGGTTGGTCGTCGTCGCGGGCCAGGACGCCGCGGCCATTGCGCAGGCGCTGGCGGACCGACCTGTGGGGGTGGTGGCCAACCCGGATCCTGAGGGCGATATGCTGAGTTCCGTGCGCTGTGGCCTGCTCGCCCTGCCGCCGGACGCCGAGGGGGTCCTGCTGGCACTGGGCGATCAGCCCGCCATCACCGCCGTCTTGGTGGACCGCCTGGTCGGCGCACTCCGGGAGTCTGGGTCCGGCATCGTGGTGCCTGCCTACGGGGGCCGGCGAGGCCATCCGCTCCTGTTCTCGGGCGTCTACCGGGCGGAACTCCTCTCCCGTCATGACGACGTGGGTCTCCGCGGCCTGTTGCAGGCACACCCCAAGGACGTCCGGGAGGTCCCCGTGGCGGACGCCTGGGTGCTCGCCGATATGGACGTCCCCGCGGACTACCAACGGGAACTGGAAAGGCTGAAGCGCCGGAGCGGTCGGGGCCCGTCGTGCCAGCGGGCGTAAGCCCCTGGTGTGGCGTCATCCGGCGCCGTCCGTCGTGCTCGCCCGCCGGTCGTCGTGTGCCGTGCCGTCCTGCGGGGCCCGCGGCCCTCACCAGCGGACCGTCACCGGGTGGCGGCCGCTCTCGGGACTGTGCTTCACCACCAGACAACGCATCGCCTCCTGGTAAAGCCAGCCCTGAGGCCGGGCCGCGAGCTCGAGGCTGTCGCGGCAGGGCTCACCGGCACCCTCGACCGCCGTCGGCCGAGGGACCCGCGCCAGTGAGGAGTAGGCCGACCAGGCCGCGAGGCCGGCGAGGCGGTAGGAGAGGCACCCCTGGGCCGGGCTGCCCCGCACGCCAGCCACGTCCGCCCCGGCGCACAGGCTCACGGGACCGTCGCTGCCGAGGAGCCGGAGC
>Ga0172371_10009015_pt1 | contig 13802 bp, 9 predicted proteins | sample Lak12m_FD_114543 | JGI IMG/M metagenome (GOLD analysis project Ga0172371, IMG submission 114543) | Freshwater microbial communities from Kabuno Bay, South-Kivu, Congo - kab_022012_12m | ecosystem: Environmental > Aquatic > Freshwater > Lake | place: Democratic Republic of the Congo: South-Kivu... | reverse complement strand
CCTCCATGAGGGCGCTTTGATCGGCCTGGTGTTGGGCCGGCTCTTTGGCCGGCCCGTGATCTTCGATTTTCAAGGGAGCATGACCGGCGAGATGCTTGACCACCGCTTCCTCAAGCGGCAAGGCATCACCTACAAGCTGTTTCGCCGGCTGGAGACCTGGATTGACCACCGCGCGCGTTTGATCCTGACCAGCACCGTGAACGCGGAGCCGTTGCTGGTCGAAGAATTCGGCTGCCGGCCCTCACGAGTCCGTTGCCTGCCTGATTGCGTGGATACCGATGTTTTCAGGCCGCTTTGGACATACGATCCGGCCGAACGCGCTGCCCGGCGATCGGTCCTGGGTATCCCTTCCGAGCGCAAGCTGATCGTCTACCTGGGCTTGCTGGCCGAGTACCAGGGCACCGGGCTGCTCCTGGAGGCCATGCAGCGCATCGTGCAGAAACGGCGGGATGTCCACCTGCTGCTGATGGGCTTCCCCAACCTGGGCTACTACCGGCAGAGGGCCGAGATGTTGGGCGTCAGCGGTTTCGTAACATTCACCGGACGCGTGCCCTATCAGCAGGCGCCTGCCTACCTGGCCCTGGGTGATATGGCGGTGGCCCCTAAGTTAAGCCTGACCGAGGGGGCCGGCAAGCTACTCAACTACATGGCCGTGGGCTTGCCCACAGTCGCTTTTGACACGCCGGTGGCGCGACAGTACCTGGGGACTGAGGGTTTTTTTGCGACGAAGGGGGACAGCAACAGCCTGGCAGAACAACTTCTCGCCGTTCTTTTCCCCCCCGATAACAGGTCGGAAGTAATGCGGGCAAAGGGGCTGCGACTCCGGCAGCGAGCCATTGCGAATTTCAGTTGGCAAGTATCTGGTGAGCAGGTCACAGCGTTTTATCGGGAGTTGCTGGAGAAGGCGCCTGGCCCGACGGCGACGCAGCCTGACCTGGTTGTCAACCATCACTGAGGTGCAATTAACGTGAAGACCGTTGCGTTTCCTCAACACGACTCTGGCCAAAACAACGCCAGTTTGGATGTAGTTGCTCCGATCTCGGCTGATGACAGCCCGGTAAACGATAAATGGGTAAGACCACACGTGTCAATGATCGCACACATCCGAGAACTATGGCAATACAGGGAACTGACCTGGAGTCTGGTGGTCAGGGACCTGAAAGCGCGATACAAGAGCAGTGTCCTTGGCTTTGTGTGGAGCCTGCTGAATCCTTTGGGCATGATGGCGGTGTTCACGGTCGTATTTACGGTCATGATGCCCAATCAGATTGAGCGTTTTCCGATTTTCCTGTTGTGCGGCCTGTTGCCGTGGAATTACTTCACTGGCGGCGTGATGATGAGCACGAACAGCATCGTCGGCAATTCAGGGTTGGTGAAGAAGGTGTACTTCCCACGCGAGGTGCTGCCGATCGCGACCGTGCTATCTACGTTGGTCAATTTCCTGCTCTCGCTGTTGGTGCTCTTTGCCGTTCTTCTTGTTGCGCGGGCCCGCTTCAGTTCCTGGCTTTGGCTTTTGCCCGCGGTGATTTTCGTGCAAACCTGTTTCGTGTTGGGTATCGCGTTTATCCTGAGCGCGTTGAATGTCTTTTATCGAGATACGATCATGATTATTGACGTGGTGATGTTGGCCTGGTTCTTTCTGACCCCCGTCGTGTATTTGATAGATATCTTGCCGAACAACTATCATTTGCTGGGCGTTACACTCGATGTCCGCCGATGGATGTATATCCTCAACCCGATGGCGTCCCTGATCGCCGCTTATCGTGATCTGCTCTATTGGGGATATCGCACCAATCTCGACTTCTTCTTGCGCACTGCGGTGACCTCCTTTGTGGTTTTGCTGGGGGGCTATTGGTTTTTCCTGCGCTATAGCGGTCGGTTTGGGGAAGAGCTTTAGCAGGCAACAGCATCTCAACAAAGAGATCAGCAAAGATCTTTTGAAATAATTGGGGGCAAGGATGATTCAACTAATGCATTCTCTGGTGCTTAGCGCATTATGGCTGGCTATGGGATTTTTGCCGGGCATATTCGGAGGAGCATGGACAATAGTATCTCGCCCAAACATCACAACATCCCAGCCGGTTTTGCCTACTTCGACCCATTTGTTGCCGCTGGCGATGTCGGGGTCTGAACAAATCTCAGGCGATTATCATGATTGCCGCCTGGGCGTCGGTGTCACGCAAAATCCCCTTACCACCTATGACATTACCCCGTTCAAGATAGGTTGGTATGTTGACTGGCGAACGCAAATTGCGCCGGGGTCTGAAAGTTACAGCGGTGTTGAGTACTACCAAACCCTTCGAGTACGCCAGGATCGGGGTTCGGACGGATCATATTTGCCGTCCTATCAGATTCAGCCACCGCTGAACTTTGGGCCGAATGGGCTTGGGCCAATAGTTCAGGCCAATCCGGGCAGTGTCTGGTTGGTCGGCAATGAACCGGACAGCACGCACGGACAAGACGATACTATGCCCGACATGTATGCCCGCATCTATCATGACACCTATTACTTCATTAAGGGCATTGACCCCACGGCCAAAGTGGCTAACGCCGCCGTGATCCAACCGACGCCGTTACGCCTGCTATACCTGGATATGATCCTGGCTTCCTATCGGGCTCAATTTGGTTCTCCCATGCCAGTAGATGTCTGGAACATGCACTTCTACATCATTCGCGAGGTGAAGGGAGACTGGGGCGGTGATTATCCGCCGGGCGTTGATGCCCCGATCGGTCGGGATTATTCACTTCGCGATCATGTTGATATCAACATCTTTAAGTCGCTGGTCATGGATTTTCGGTCCTGGTTGTACCGGAACGGTTATGTGGATAAGCCGCTGATCGTGTCGGAATGGGGCGTACTGATGCCGTTTTGGTTCTTAGCGAATGAAGGAGTGACGGAGGGGGATGCCGAGAACTTCATTCGTAACGCCATTCAGTTCATGGAGGTAGCCACCGATCCTGTGCTGGGTTACAGCGCAGACAATTACCGCTTGATACAGCGCAACATCCTCTACAGCCTGGATGATGATAGCACGTTCGAGGGCGGCTTTGATCGCTGGGGAAGCTATCTGTTACGTTCAACGCCGCCGTACACGGTGACCGCCATCGGCGCTTTCTATCAGGAGCAGGTCGCGGCGGGCCGACAGCCCATGGTTGACCTGCTGCCGTATCGCGTAACCAGTAGCCCTGAACGATTGGTGAGTGCCAGTGAGCCGATATCCCCGCTCATCAAGGTGGCTATCGCCAATGCTGGCAACACTCCCCCGTCATCCTGGCCGAGCGTCCGTTTCTACGATGTCACAGGTGGCCAGCGAATACAGATCGGACAGGAGGTCTCTGCGGCGCCGGTCACGGGGTGTGGCACACAAACGCAAGTGTCGTTCATCTGGCCTGGATTAACTCCAGGACTCCATCTTCTGTCCGTCGAAGTGAATCCAGCAGGAGAAATTCCTGAAGTGAATCTGGAGAACAATCAGGCGGTCTTTCAGATCTATGTATTCCGCAATAGCACGTATTTGCCGATGATCGCACGTTAGTAGCGTATCCACATCACACGTAAGCTGGCACGAGCACGACGAAAACGATCCAGAGGTTGACAGCAAGCAACAAAGCAGTCAGCAGTAAGACTGCCAGTCGTTGTAAGCGGGCCGATGAGCCGAGGAGCGTGGTTAGCCCGACCCCAGAGAAAGCGGTCAGGACGGGAATCATCGCGAAAGCGTAGCGAAACTGAGGCTGGAAGCGATTGAGCTGAATGCGGCTGTACACCACCAACGTGCATATGATCCAGGCACTACAGATCAGGATCACATGCCGATTGATTGCCTTGTGGGACCGGCAGGTGGCACTGATGAAGCCAATGGGGACAGTAATCGCCAGGAGAGCCCACCAGGTATAGACCTGGCTATCGGGAGTGGCCAGGTTCATCCAGCCAAAGCGTCCCCAGCCTGACTGCAAAGTGGTCCTGAACACGTTTCCCCAATACGTGGCTGTTTGTGAAGCCGGATTCGGGGGAGTGATTGTGGTGGCCGTGGCCTGGACGTGCTCTCGCAAAGTCGGCTGCAGGATCAAGAACGCCACAAGAGCACCGAAGAGCAGGATGCTGATCAGACCGAAACGAGTCAACTGAATTCGTCGCGCTTTCCCTGAGGCAGTGAACCACTCTATTACCCAACTGAGCGCTGCCACACCGGCGGTGAAGACCATCGTTGTTTTTGATAAGACAGCAGCGACGATTAGTACGTTCGCTGCGATGTATCTTCGCGGGTGGTCGCTGCCTACCAGTATCGCCAACGTCGCGCCCGCCAGTGCAAAGGCCAACATATCATTGTTGATAGCCCGGCTCATAAACACGAACTGAGGCCAGCCTGCCACCAGCGTCACCGCAAACAAAGGAGCATAAGGCGCAGTCGGCACCAATCGTCGGGCGATCCGGTATGCCGTCCAAAGCGTTACCAGACCGAACAAGATGGATTCAATGCGGAGCGCGGTGAGCGTGAACGGTTCGGTCAGGACCCAAAAGCCTGACTTGCTTCCGTGCGCAAACATGGCGACCGATGCTCCAGTTGCGAAGTCTGGATCGGCAGGCGGAAATTCATAGTGGAGCGATGTTCCTGTGGTCAGGGCAAGCATCTTCTGGGTGTAACCGGCTACGAAATAATATAAAGGCAGGTGATAGCAGGTCAGCCCCGAAATGACGCGTTCGCGAGTCCACCAGAGCCCGTGTGGCGGTGGATCTACGATCGGGATACGGTTGAGGATCGAGACCTGCTCGATGCATTGCAGGTGAGATGGTTCATCCGGTGATTCACCGGGCGGAATCGCGAAGAGGTATAATACGCAGAGGGACAGATAAAGCGTCATTGGCAGTATCAGAAGGATCCGCGATTCATGCCGATGGATAGAGAGTCTTTGCATCAAGACCTCGACGGCGAAGCATTTGACAGCAAATTCTATCACAGCCCGGAGCGAACTGTACAAATCTCTAACCCCGTGGCCTTCCCGACGCTCGGAATCGTATAAAGAATGCATCAATCGGGAATCTGCGCCAGGTCTATCTGCTTGAGCTACGCAATCCATCTTGATCCGTGTCCTGCTTTGCTGCCAATCCCGGTTCTGCTCGTTTCGCCAAATCACCCCGGTGCTGGTATAATGTCCTAAAATGCGCGGCGCAAAGGGGACGTGTGACGACTCTGGCTGGGCAGATCAGGCGGATTGACCAGCGTATGAACGCCATTCTTTGAGCCGCGATCCGAGAAAATGCGATGAGGGGCTTGTGACTCCAGCGATCCAGTTCCGTAATGTCTCCAAGAAGTTCGTCATGCACCGTGAGCGGACACGCTCCTTCCAGGAATTAATCATCAACGCGTTTCAGCGGCGCCAGCCCCAGGGGGATACCTTTTGGGCTCTCCAGAACGTGAGCTTCACCGTTGAGCCAGGCGAGACGCTGGGCATCATCGGGCCGAATGGCGCGGGCAAGAGCACGATCCTGAAGTTGATCGCACGCATCTTGGAGCCAACTGCGGGTGAGATCCACGTGAATGGCCGAATCAGCGCGCTCCTGGAGCTAGGCGCCGGTTTCCACCCTGATTTGACTGGCCGCGAAAATGTCTTCATGAACGGCGCCATCTTTGGGTTGAGCCAACAGGAGATTAAGCGCAAGTTCGATGCGATCGTCTCTTTCGCCGAGCTGGAACGTTTTATTGATGTGCCCGTCAAATACTACTCTTCGGGCATGTATGTGCGACTCGGTTTTGCGATTGCCGTTCATACGGAGCCCGACATTCTGTTGATAGACGAGGTGCTTGCGGTCGGTGATGGTGCTTTTCAACAGAAGTGCCTGGACCAGATTGATCGCATGTACCGCCGGGGGACGACCATCCTGCTCGTGTCACATAGCCCGGATGCAGTGCGGACCACGTGCAAGCGGGCCTTGTGGCTCAACAATGCCGGTGTCTCCGTGATTGGCGACGTAGATCAAGTGATTGGCGCGTATCTGGCTCACGTGCAACAACGAGTTGATCAAGTCAAAGCGGCAGAGTCTCAGCGGACCGTCGCTGCTACACTCACCGATGAAAGCGGACAGCGCTGGGGTTCGCGCGAAGCAGAAATCGTTGAGGTGCGCTTTTGTAACGCCTGGGGGGAGCCCCAGGAGTCTTTCGTGTCCGGCGAGCCTTTTCGGGCGTTGATCCGCTACGTGGCTCACACTCCTATCCGGACGCCGACCTTTGGGGTGGCGATTTATGACGCACGGGGCGATAACTTGACCGGCCCGAACTCGGTTGACTGTGATTATGAGATCGAGGTCATTCAGGGGTCAGGCGAGATCAGTTACAGCATTGACACCCTCCCCTTACAGCCGGGCACCTATACATTTACTGCTGCGATTTATGACTGCAACTCGGTACACCCATTCGATCATCACCACCGCGCCTACTCTTTTACGGTGATCCAAGCGCCACAGATCCATCGCATGGAAGGGTTACTGGCGATCCCATGCCGTTGGGAGCACCATGCTGAGCTTGCAGACTTCTCCTTCACTCTCCAACGATAGATCAGGATATACTGGATGCCGCTTCCTGCGCTTTTCGTAGTGCTACTTTTAACCGGCGCCGCGTTTCTGCCCGGAGCACTGGCGATCTCTCTGTGTCAGAAGTTTCGGGCCGCAAATGTCCTAGAATGGCTGTTGGCGGCAGTGACGCTTGGTTTCCTGGGGATCGGTTGGGTGGCCCTGGTTCTGGCCGAGGCTGGCTTCTTCTCGCTGCTTCTCCTGGGGGCGATTTGGGCGGTCGCCGTCGCGGTCTTGGGATGGCTTGCTGTCCGGCGTTCTTCCCTGCGCGGGTGGCAGGAATGGCTCGTCGGAGGCCGGCAGCTCAGTTTGGTTGAGTTATCCTCGTCAGAGCATTCGATCCCCCGGTGGGAGCTTGCCGCATTGGCCGTCTGGCTTCTTGTGGCCAGTGTGCTCTTTTTCCGGCCACACGAGTACGTGCTCGGTGGCGCGGATGCGGGAGTTTACGTGAACCTGGGCGCCAGCATCGCCCGCAGCGGCGGCATCGTGCTCCAGGACCCTCTCCTGGCCTCTTTCGGCAAGTCGTTGGAGCCGGCGTTGCTGCGAGAACTGCCGTCACAGGAGTTTGCGCCGTACTACTATCTGCCGGGATTCTATGTACCGGATGCCCCACCCGGCCAGATTATCCCACAGTTCTATCCGCTCCATCCTGTCTGGCAGGCGATCAGCTATACATTGGGCCAGGTGCAGGCCGAGCTTTACATGACCGGCCTGTGGGCCATCCTCGCTTGCCTTGCCACCTATACACTGGTGCGGCGGTTGTGGGGCTGGAGGGCCGCGTTCCTGGCGCTTGGCAGCTTAAGTATTGCCGGCCTCCAGGTGTGGTTCGCGCGTTATCCCACGTCCGAGATGCTGACTCAGTACCTGTTCCTGGTCGGCGCCTGGGCGTTCACCGTTTGGGTGACTGAAGAGCGTGCACACGCGATATGGCCCGCCCTGGCCGGGACCGCATTGGGGCAGCTTTTTCTCACGCGCATTGATGTGTTTCCCTTTCTGGCCGTTCCGGTGCTGGTGTTCATCTGGCGCCGGTGGAATGCGCGCTCGCAACGCCAGGATATCTGGTTCTATGCTCTGTTTGGCCTGCTGGTATTGCACTCGTTTATCCATGGCATGTGGCAAAGCGCGCCTTACTTCTTCAATTTGATCGGTTACCTGATCTACATGTTGGGAGCCATCAAGCGGTACAGCGTCGCCTTGCTTGTGGCAGCACTGGTGAGCCTGATCCTGCTGGCGTACCTGGATCGCAATGCCGTGACGCGCAGCCGGCTGGCAAAATGGATAGGATGCCATCGGATAGGCTGGTCGTTGCCGATCGCCTTGATCGTGATTGGACTGGCTGTTTATGGCTATTTTGTGCGTCCCCATATCGGACAGGTGACGATGTCCGAGTATTGGTATGCGGGTGGCTCTATTCCCAGACTGGATCATGAAAATCTGCTTCGCCTGGGCTGGTACTTGACGCCGTTCGGTGTGATGCTCGCCGCGGCGAGCATCGCGCTGATGATTGTCCTGGAAGACTATCGGCGCACCGCGTTTGTGTTAGGCACCGGTCTATTCTTCTCGCTGTTCTATCTTTGGCGGATACAACTCAACCCGCACCAAGTCTATGCCATGCGCCGCTACGTGCCGGAAGTTGTGCCGTTCCTGATGATCAGTGTGGCCTGGGGAGTGAATTGGGTGTATGAAAGACGGGGGCGACTTTGGCATATTGCTGGCGTTGCGTTGGCTGTGGCCTGGATGTTGGCTCTGGGTATGTCAGCCCGAGGGTTGATCAGCCAGGTGGATTATCGGGGCCTGGTGGGGCAGATCGAGCAGCTCAACGCCACATTTAAGCCCCATTCAGTGATCGTCTATTATGATCCCACGCCGGTTGGGCTGGGAGATCTGTTTGGCACGCCTTTGCGGTTCTTGTATGGCCAAGATGTGGTGGTGATTCGCAACATGGAACGGCTCGACCAGGCATCTTTCCAGCAACTTGTCAACCAGTGGCTGGCAGATGGCCGCGCTCTGTATTGGGTCACGCCAGACGGTGATTTCAAGTGGCCTCTCCCCAATGGTCACGTGCGTGAGTTGCTACGTTGGCCGACGCGGGCTAAAATCCTGGAGCCAACCTATGAACGACGGCCCGCGGATTTCGTGAATCTCGAATGGTGGCAGAAGATCTCGTCCGTGCAATAGAATGAACGATTCGGGAGGACACCGTTGGTTGAGCAGCGTTTGTCGGTGATTATCCCAGTGTGGAATGGCGGGGCATTTCTCCCGGATTGCCTGGAGGCGCTGGAGGCCCAGTCTGACACGGTTCATGAGATCATCGCTGTGGATAATGGCTCTACTGATGGCTCAGCCGAGTTAATCGCCGGGCGTTACTCGCATGTACGCCTATTTCGTAATACGCAGAACTTGGGCTTTGCCCAGGCATGCAACACGGGCATGCGCGCTGCGACTGGCGATGTGTTCGTGTTGTTGAACCAGGACACACTTGTCGAGCCTGGCTGGAGCACTGCGCTTCAGGCCGCCTTCGCCGACACTGGGACTGGGATCGTCGGATGCAAGATCCTCTCGGCGGCTGACCGTTCGCTCCAACATGCTGGAGGCTATGTTCATGAATTGCTGGGGATGCCGTTTCATTATGGGAAGGAGGAGTCAGACGACGGCTTGTGGAATACGCCTCGTGAGGTAGAGTATGTGACCGGCGCAGCGATGGCGGTCCAGCGCGGGGTCGTTGAGCATATCGGTCTGTTAGATGAACGGTTTTTCCCAGCCTACTACGAGGACGTTGACTTTTGTTTTCGTGCACGCGAAATGAGGTTTAAGGTCATTTATTGGCCCGACGCCGTTGTGTTTCATCATGAATCCACTTCGACACCCAGCGAAACGCGCTGGTTTTACTTCCAGCGCGGCCGGATTCGATTTGTCCTGAAGCACTGGCCGTTCGACCGGCTTGTGAATGGATTTGGCGAGGCGGAGGCCGGGTTTCAGACGGTCTTCAGGACGGAGTTCGGCAGCACCCGGCCTCTCCGCCTGGCCTATACAGCGGCCCGTATCGAGGCTCCGGCAATCGTTGCTGAACGCTGGCCGGCTGGCGGCAACGAGCTGGCACGGATCAACGAGGTGTTATGCCGGTTGCATGCGCAGGCGCTGGCAGTCGAATTGGCCCAGTTGCACCTCGGCCAAAGCGTGCCCAACCTGAGCGAGCCAAGCCGCGCCGCCTCTGCTCCGCAGACGGTGGAGGCGCCTATCTATCTGCATTCTTTGACGGAGCACGAATTTCGTTCGGCTATCCCTGTGCTGGGCTGGGTGATTGCCGCCGTTCGCCGCACCTGGTACGCGATCGCCGCTAAATGGGCTATTCAGCATCTTATGAATCAACAACAGGCGATTAACCAGGCTACGGCGGGTTATCTGCAGCAACTTGAGCGCAGGACTGCCGACTTGCTTTCTCGCCAGGAAACTATGTTTCGCTTCTTCAGCGATCAAATGCGAGACTATCTTGAGGATCGAGAACGACACGCGGCCGCGACAAATCGGTTCCTCCTCGACAGTATCTCACAGGCTGAAGAAGAGGCGATCTTTGCGCTGTTGTGGCCGTTGCGCTGGGATCTCGTCATTACCCCAACGACCTCAAGGAAGGCTGCCCCATGAACGAAGACACGATGGGCGCGCGGGTGCCGTTGACACCGGTCGAGCAAATGCTGCTGATCCGGAACGCAGTTATCGGTGAGGGCGGTGATCAAAGTGAAGCCGCGGGCATTGAGAAACTTACATCCTATCTCCAGAATGCAGAGCGCATCCAGCAGCGCCTGCGTGATCTGGAAAGCCGCGCCTGGGTGCGCGAGACGACGTTTCAGTCGCAGGCGCCGGTTATCGCCAGGCTGATCGTGGCTGTCCGTAATCTTTGGAACTGGATGTCCACCAAGTGGTATGTGTTGCCCATGCTTCAGCAGCAAAACAGCTTCAACGTGGCCGCAGCTCAGATGATCCGCGAGCTGTGGATGCTCAATCGTTCACAGCTCACGACGATTCGCTTGTTGCAGGAGCGGGTCGCTGAACTTGAGGAGCAGTTGACTCAGTTGCGAGTCCTTCCGACCGCGAAAGAACCGTGATGCGCATTGCCGTTGACGTTCGTCCTTTGCAGTTTGATGCCTATCAGAGCCGAGGCACTGGCCGCTTCCTGAGCTCATTACTCTCTGCGTTTCAGCAATTGGACAGCGGCTTGCAGTTGCTGCTGCTCTATGCGCCAGACCATCCTGCGCCACCTATCCCGCTCGGATCGTCCTCCTGGGAATTCTTGCCTTTGCAGTTGCCATTCTCTGTCCAGGATCCGCCCGCCACGACACCTCACGCTGACTCCGACCTTGAGTTTCAGTTCGATTCAGCTATGGAGGCGTTTCTCATCCGCCATCAGGTTGATCTGTTTCATAACACCTATCCCTTCGCCTGGGAGTTTTATGTCCCGCGCCGTTTGCATAAAGTACGATCGGTGACCACAATCCTGGATGTGATTCCCCTGGTTTACAAGCAGGAATACCTTGATCCCCTGGGGCAAAAGGTGAAGGAGAGCTTTGCTGACCGCCTGGGAGCGGCCGTTTATGCCCAGCGCGTCCAGACGATCAGCGCCGCGTCAGCACGCGATATCGCGAAGTTTACGGGCATCCCTGAAAGCAAGCTCGACATCATTTATCCGGGCGTCAGCGATGACTTCCGGCCGCTGGACCGTCGGCAAGTAACTGAAGAGCTGCGCCAGCTCAAAGTGACCGGCCCCTACATTTTCTCGCTGCTGGGCTTCCATCATAGCAAGAATCTGCGCCGCGCCATCATGGCGTTTGCCCGGCTGCCTCGTGCCGTGCGCGATCAGCACCGCTTCGTGATCCTGGCCAGGTTATCGCCGGATCAAAGGCGCACGGTTGAGACGTGGATCGCCACGGACGGCCTGACCGATTCAGTAGTCTTACTGGAAAGCGTTTCACACGACGCGCTCCTCACGCTCTACAACGGCGCGACTGCGGTGCTGCATGCGGCGCTCTACGAAGGTTTCGGCTTGCCAGTCTTGGAGGCGATGGCCTGCGGAACGCCGGTGGTAGCTTCCGATATCCCGGTCCTGCGCGAGATCGGGGCCGAGGCTGCGATATATGTGGATCCATCCGATGCGGACGCGATTGCATCGGGCCTGGAGCGCCTGATCGAAGATCAGGCGCTCCAGGCCCGATTGCGGACAGATGGCGTCCAGCGGGCGCGCTTGTTCGGTTGGGATCGCGCAGCCCAGGCGCTGCTCCGTTCTTATCAAACAGCGCTGGCGGCGCCGTTGGCCGGCGCGGAGACAAGTTCGCGGGAGGAGTTCGGCGCTTGCGACGTGCTGAAATCATCGAAGCGCCGCCTTCACCTGGCCTTTTGGTCGCCTTTCAACCCCAAGCTGTCGGGGATCAGCGACTACAGCGAGTCGCTGGCGGCCGCCTTACGCCAGTATGCGGACGTGGATTGTTACGTGGAGGGGTATCAGCCGTCTAATCGGCCTTTAGCCGATATGCTCCCCATGTATGATGCCCGCGCCTATCCCCAGATGCATGCGCGCTGGCCCTATGATATCAACCTGTACCAGATCGGTAACAATGCGTTGCACCGCTATATCTATCTGCAGGCAATGCAGACGCCTGGGATCATCACGCTCCATGATGTCGTCCTTTACTACCTCATGCATCATACACTGGTCAAGGAAGGGGACACGAGGGCTTTCTGGTCTGAGGTGGCATACAGCGAAGGCGTGGCTGTCGCCGAAAGAGTGAAGCGCGAATACTTGCAGGGCCGGATCAACGATTACGAGTTGGCGATTCACCGCCGAATCGTGGAAACCAGTCGCGGCATCGTTGTCCACAGTCAGTGGGCGGCTGATCGTATAGCGCCTGTGGCGACCGCGCCTGTCCAGGTGATCCCGATGGGATGCACGATATTCCCGCCCGACGGTGGGCGCTTCGCGCATGTGGCCCGTTCCTTGCTCGGTTGGCCTGTGGAAGGCGTGGTGATTGGCGTTTTTGGGATCATGCACCGTGTCAAACGGGTCGACACAGTGGTGCGCGTGTATAGGCGTCTGCGGCAGCAATTCCCACAGATCGCCCTGGCCCTGATGGGACCGGTGGACCCCACGGCCTGGCCGCTGATCAATGAGCTCCAGCAGAACCCGCTGAGCACTCAGGCCGAAGGCATCCACTTGTACCCTGCCTACACTTCCCCCGAGATAATGTTGACCGCGATGATGGCGGTGGATGTAGGCGTCAATCTGCGCAATCCGACGGCCGGTGAGACCTCAGCGACCCTCCACACCATGGTGGCTATGGGCAAACCGGTGATCGTCTCGGACATCGGCACCTATCGCGAATATCCGGATCTCTGCTGCCCCAAGATCCCCACAGACGACAAGGAAGAACTCGCACTGTATGACATTTTGCTGCGATTTGTGACGTCACCCTCTGCGCTTCGTCAAGCCAGCGAAGGCGCCTGGGCTTACAGCGAACCTAATAGCTGGAAGCGGTCGGCGCAACGCTACCTGGAGTTCTCTGAAAACGTTTTGTCGAGTCAAATGAAAAGGTAGGTATGGAATATGGATCGCTTCGATGCGATTCTCAGTGTCGTGGGGCGCATCGGACGCCAACTGGCTGACCCGCGTGGGTGGTTGAGTCGCGAGCGGTTTGTCGAGACGGCCTATGACCGGCTCTTGCGTCGCCAGGGTGAGCCTGAAGGAATTGCCTTTTATCTGCGAGCCATGCAAGAGAATCGCATGAGCCGTCGCCAGGTCTGCGCTGCCATGATCAACTCCCCCGAGTTTTCATTGCTCTTCGATTTTCTCTCCGGCGCGGAGCCGCTGAATGTCCGGTTACACAATGCGCGCTGTGCGCTTGTTCGGCAGCTTCCGCCTGCAAAAGACATCCTGGATCTAGGCGGTGCGAACGCAGAAAGCGTGGAAGGGTCGCTCTTGACGATGGGGTATCCGCATCCAGCCGAGACGCTTACGATCGTTGATCTACCACCCACTGATCGTTTTGCGCAGTTGGCTTCCTATAGGCAGGAGCGCGAAGGTCAATGGCTGCAAACCGCTCGGGGCGTCAAAGTGCGCTATCTATACCCTCTACTTTCCGCTAAGTTAGACATGACATAAAGCGGAAGACATGGCATCATTACGGTTGTCAAATCAGATCGTAATGGAGAAACCATGTCCCCCGCTTCCAGAGTTACCATACAGGCACTT
>Ga0172371_10009014_pt1 | contig 13802 bp, 13 predicted proteins | sample Lak12m_FD_114543 | JGI IMG/M metagenome (GOLD analysis project Ga0172371, IMG submission 114543) | Freshwater microbial communities from Kabuno Bay, South-Kivu, Congo - kab_022012_12m | ecosystem: Environmental > Aquatic > Freshwater > Lake | place: Democratic Republic of the Congo: South-Kivu... | reverse complement strand
TACTGGAATATAAATAAAAGATAACAACCTGCGTCTGGGAGGGAAAAGCGGAGAATGGACTTGCATGGCAGATTGCAATGATACCTGCATTTTGCAATGGTAGCGCTATTCTTTATGATCGGCTCGCCCACCCCCAGGCTGCACCGCGCAAGAAAAGCAGAAAACCGGCCTGCTGTCTGTCGGGAAACCTTGACAAAATTAAAAAAATATTTGCGCGGGCAGGTTATGAGAGGAGGAGGACCGCAGGGCGGCGAGAAAAACCGGGGGGGGTAAGCCCGGGCGGCAGGGTATGGGTTGTGCCCGTTCCTGCCGCCCGACGCTGTAGTTGAGAAGATTATTCCAGGCTGAAGGCCTGGCGGCCCGCCTTGAGGTCCTGGCCTTCGAGGTAGCGGCAGATTGATTCGGCCGCCTCCCGGGCCTGATAGACCGCCTTGGCCGCGGTCTGGGGGCCGAGCACCGCGTCGCCCGCGGCAAAGACCCAGTCCGCCGAGGTCTGCATGGTGGTCTCGTCCACCACGAAGGTGCCCCAGCGGGTCAGGGTGAGATCAAGGCCGCTGCCCGCGGTGGCGTCCACATCCTGGCTGATCGCCGGGATGATGGCGTCGGCCTCGATCATGAAGTTGGAGCCTTCCTTGGGTACCGGCCGGCAGCGGCCCGAAGCGTCGCAGGCCCCGAGCTCCATCCGGATGCACTCAATTCTCTTCAGGCGGCCATTTTCGCCATGGATGGCAACCGGGGCCGCGAGCATCTCGATGCGGACTCCTTCCTCCTCCAGATGGTGGATTTCCGCCTGGGAGGCGGGCATCTCCGCCTTGCTCCGCCGGTAGAGGATGAAGACCTTGTCCGAGCCGCTGCGCAGGGCGGTGCGGGCGCAGTCAATGGCCACATTGCCGCCGCCGACCACCACCACATTCTTGCCCAGGTCAAGCTTCTCGCCCAGGTTGACCCGGCGCAGGTAATCCACCCCGTGCACCACTCCGGCCAACTCCTCGCCCTCCACCCCGAGCTTGCGGCTCGCGTGCGCGCCCGGGCCGATGAACACCGCGGAAAAGCCTTCGTTTTTGAGGTCCTGCAAGGTCTTGTCCTTGCCGATCGTTACCCCGTGGACCAGCTCCACCCCGCAGTTTTTCAGGGCGGTAAACTCCGCGGCAATGATCTCCCGGGGCAACCGGTAAGCGGGAATGCCCACCGCGAGCATCCCGCCGAACACCGGCAGGCTCTCGAAGATCGTGCACTGGTAGCCGGCATGGGCCAGATAGTAGGCCACGCTCATCCCGGCCGGGCCGGAGCCGACGATGGCCACCTTTTTGTTTTTCGGCAGGGCGCAGGCTTCGAGCAGGCTCTTATTGTTGGCCACCATCCAGTCCACGATGTAGCGCTCCAGCATGCCGATGGCCACCGGCTCGCCTTTTTTGCCCCGGATGCAGTTGCCCTCGCACTGAAACTCGTGCGGGCAGACCCGGGAGCAGATGGCCGGCAGCGAGTTGGTTTCGCGGTCCAGCCAGTAGGCTTCCTCGATTTTCCCTTCCCGCAGCAGGCGGATGAAGCCGGGAATATCGTTGTGGATCGGGCAGCCTTCCCGGCACTTGGGCTTTTTGCACTGGAGGCAGCGCTCGGCTTCGAGCTTTGCCTGCTCGGCGGTGTAGCCCGAAACCACCTCGGCGAAGTTCTTGATCCGCTCGGCCACGGGCAGTTCCTTGGCCGCCTGGCGCGGGATGTTCATCCTTTCTTTCGTTTCCATCTTCTCCTCCTGAAGAAAACCTGCTTTATATTGGGCCTCTTGCAAAAAGAGGGGAAAGCCCTTCGACAGGCTTGGGTGAACGGTAATAAAGCTTAAGTTGAGCAGCTTGTCGGATTTTATGCCCTTCAGGGTGCAAACGAAACTTATACCCTGTGGGTGTAAACGGAGATCATATGGTTTATTCCGTTCATGCTGCGCCTGTCGAAGCACAATAAAGTATCTTGCAAGAGCCTCTTATATTTCAAATTGAGATCTTTTCTGCAAAGGGAACGGGGGCCAATATACCCACCCAGGCTCGCATCGTCCAGAAGCGAATGGCATATTTCTCGTTGAGTTTGAGCGAAAAAACGGATCAGTCCCAACAGGCGGCAGGGTAATGGGCCAGGATCGTTGCATCCTTGCTTAAAAGCGGGGCCTTGCGCAGGGCGGCTCCGGCGGTGATCAGCCGATCAAAGGGATCACGGGTCCAGCTTTGTCCCATTGCCTCGGTTACCACCCGGATCAGGGGTAGATCGCAGACCGTCAGGCCGATGGACTCGCCAAGATATGCCAGCGCAGTGAAGATCAGCTCGGCCTCGCTCATGTGGTCGCGCAGGTTCTGGGTTTTGAGACCTTTAAGCCCCTTGTGCTGTTTGACCGAAACGCCGCTCCATTCCTGGTGGATGATGTTGGTCAGATTGGCGTACTCGTTTTCGCCCTTGACCTCGTGGCCCTGCCAGTAGTCGGTGAGTTTGTTGCGGGTCTGCTGGCCCATCATCCGCTGCTCGATCCACTTTTCGCTCCGGCCGTGCTGCCGCCAGTAGGCCCTGGCGCGGTCAAGGGAACGGGCCGGGTCGCTCATGTCCTGTATACGTTCGTAGCCCACCCTGGCCAGCCAGAGTTTGATCGGCTCCGCCTTGGGGCTGGGCACCGACTGAATCAGACGCAATAGGGTTTTCGCGTCGGCGACATCGGTCAGGCGCATCTTGCCGTCACCGGCAAGCATTTTCAATTGGTGACAATTTGTCACCGTTTGACTGCCTTCGGCCTTCAACCTTTCTTTTAACTTGTTCCAGTACTTGCGGGCGGTTTGAAAATCCGGCTGCTGAATCAGGGCCGCCACCACATCCACCACGGAGAAAACCCAAGCTTCCGCCTGTTCATCGTACTGGCGGCGGATTTTGTAATCCTCGAAGACCGCCAGGGCCTGCTCCAGACTGCTCTCATGCAGGCCAGGGGGATCAGGAAGACCAAGAAATTCCAACACATAAGGCGACTTGATGATGCTGCCTGCCTGGACCGGCTCACCGGGCAGGCGTTCCCTGCCGACGGCAAGCAGCCCGGCTTCACCCTTGTTGGCGATGATGCGCTGGTAGTAGAACGACTGAATCTGCCGCTACAGTTGCGCCTTGCTCCAGCCGCATTCGGCGGCTTCGTGCTCGTAAAAAGCGCGGGCCTTTTCGTCCTCCACCCGCATCAGGGCGCGGTAGTGCGACCAGGAAAGCAAGGGAGAAAAGCCTCGGGCTGGTGCACTGCACATTAAAAAACGGTTTTCTGCAGGCATCAATTCGCGACCCGACGGGTAGCGAATTGCACACATGCGTTCCGCATATGTCTGGTAAAACTGCCGGAAATTCTTGAGATTTGCAACGGAGAAGCCCTTCCCATACCGCTCCGTCAGCCGGGCGGAAAGATTTTCAACGACTCGCTTGCCGTACTCTGCCCGCTCTTCACCGCCTTGCAGCTCCAGGACAATCTCCCGGCCGGTCAGCCAGTAGGCCATAACCATGTTGGCATTGACCGAGCGCGCCACATTGGCGCGAGCCTGCTCCAGGATCGAAACCACCCGGTCAAAAAGCTCCTCCGGCACAGCGGTAAGATTAGGCCTGTCACTGGTCATTATCGCTTTCCTGTTATGGCCGTGGTGCCTTGAGCGGCTATGCTGTCGTCCACCTGAAAAAAACGGCCCTCAAGGCGCGAGGATCAATCCCCCGATGAGCTCGCTGATGCCGGCGATTTTTTGCTCGCTTAGATAGCGGGCCAGACCGACGGCGATTTCCTCCGCAGCTTTGGGATTAACGAAGTTGGCGGTGCCGACCTCAATGGCGGTGGCCCCGGCGAGGATGAACTCCAGGGCGTCCTCGGCGCTGCTGATTCCGCCGATGCCGATCACCGGAATTTTCACCGCCCGGGCCGCTTGCCAGACCATGCGCAAGGCCACCGGCTTGATGGCCGGGCCGGAGAGCCCGCCCACCACATTGGCCAGCCGGGGTCTCCTGGTTTTTATATCAATGGCCATGCCGAGCAGGGTGTTGATGAGGGAAACTGCCTGGGCCCCGCCCGCCTCCACCGCCCGGGCGATAATGGATATGTCGCTGACATTTGGGGATAATTTGACGATCACCGGCAGGTGGCTCTCCTCGCACACCGCCCGGGTGACCGCTTCGGCCATGGCCGGATCGGTGCCGAAGGCCACCCCGCCCTTTTTCACATTGGGGCAGGAGATGTTGACCTCGATGGCGCTGATTCCCTCCACCTCGCCAAGCCTTGCCGCCAAGGCCCGGTAATCTTCCAGGCTGTCGCCGAGGATATTGACGATCACCCTGGTTCCGCAGCCGCGCAGCCAGGGCATCTTTTCGCTGATGAAACGCTCGACCCCGACATTTTCGAGCCCGATGGCGTTAAGCATCCCGGCCGCGGTTTCCACCACCCTGGGGGGGGGATTGCCCCGGCGAGGGGCCAGGGATATCCCCTTGACCACGATGCCGCCCAGATGGTGAAGATTCATGTATGGGGCGAATTCCCGGCCGTAGCCGAAGGTGCCGGAGGCGGTGAGCACCGGGTTTTTCAGGACCAGGCCGCCGATATTTACCCGCAGGTCAGGTTCGTTCATGGCCAGGCCACCTCTTCGGCCTTGAATACCGGGCCGTCCTTGCAGACATGGAGATAGGGGGCCTGCGGGTCGGGCTGGGGCACCGCGCAACCGAGGCAGGCGGAAATCCCGCAGGCCATCATGGTTTCAAGGGATACCTGGCACTCGTAACCCCGGGCGCGGCATTGCCCGGCCACCGCTTTCATCATCGGCAGGGGGCCGCAGGCGCAGACCGTCCAGCTTTGCTCCGGGTCGAGCCGGCTTTTAAGAAGCTCGGCCACGAAGCCATGGTGGCCAAGGCTGCCGTCATCGGTGGCCACATGGGTTTCCGTGATTCCCAGGTCACGGAAATCACCGGCCAGGGGGCCAAGCTCGGCGGCGTTTCTGGCCCCGAGCAGAACCACACATTTGGGCGGCTCGTTGCCGCGCATGATCTCTTTGCCCAGAAAGTACAGGGGCGCAATGCCCATGCCCCCGCCCACCAGGCAAAGGGCCGGACGGCCGGCGAACGCAAAGCCACGCCCCAACGGACCGCTGAGGCTGATTTTTTGCCCTTGCCTCATGCCGGCCAACAGGACGGTGCCCTTGCCCACCACCTTGTACATGAGCTGAATCTGCCCGTTGCTGCCGGCTTGGTGGATGGAAAGCGGGCGTCTTAGCAGAGGGTCATGGCAAGCGCTGACCCGGAGCATGACAAACTGGCCGGGCCGGGCGGCCAGGGCAATTTCCGGAGCCTTGAGGGTGAGACGGAAGATTCCCGGAGCGAGTTGCTCCTGCCGGAGGACCTCCGCCTGCTCTTCGTATTGATTCATCGTATCTTGCTGAAATTATAAGATTATATTGATTGCCCCATGATGAGGGCCAGGAGCCGGTCCAGATCATCGGGGGAATAGTATTCGATTTCAAGTTTCCCCCTGGAGCCGTTTTGCACGATTTTAGCCTTTGCCCCCAGGTGGTTGACCAGATTGTTTTCCAGGGAGCGGCAATAGGACTCTGGCAGCTCGCCGGCCGTTTTTTTGTTTTGCCTTTTCGGGCTTGCGCTCCCCGGCTTGCGCTTGATTTTTCTCCCCAAGTCCTCGGCCTGGCGTACGGTGAGGCCCTGCTCGATGATCCGGTTGCGCAAATCAAGCATGGCCTGCTCATCGCCAAGGCCGAGGAGCACCCGGGCGTGCCCGGCGCTGATCAGGCCCCTGGCCAGGTCAACCTTGGCAAACTCGGGCAACTGGTTGATCCGCAGGGCATTGGCCACGGTGGAGCGTTCCTTGCCCACCCTTTTCGCCACCTCCTCCTGGGTGAGGTTGAACTCTTTGGTCAGCCGGAGGTAGGCCTCGGCTTCTTCCAGGGGATTGAGGTCCTGGCGCTGGATATTTTCGATCAGGGCCAGTTCGAGACGGTCGAGGGGGGAGACATCCTTGACCAGCACCGGCACCTCGTCGAGCCCGGCCATTTTCGCGGCCCGCCAGCGTCGCTCGCCGGCGATGATCTGATAGCGGCCCTGCTCGTGCTCGTAAACTACCAGGGGGAGCAGGATTCCCTTTTCCTGAATTGATGACGAAAGTTGACCCAGGGCCTCGTCGTTGATCTCCTTGCGTGGCTGTTCCGGGTTGGGCTCGATCAGGTCAATGGGGCAGAGGAAATATTCACGCCCTTCGGCATCGGCGCCGGGAAGGAGTGCGTCGAGCCCTTTGCCGAGAGCAGGTGCGTTCTTTTTAGTCATCAGGATACCCCTCCCTGGGCGTTCTTTCTTTGTCGGCGGAGAAATTCTCGGGCCAGTTGCAGGTAACTTACCGCGCCACTGGACTTTTTATCATAGATGATGGCAGCCTGGCCGTGGCTTGGGGACTCGCTGAGGCGGATATTGCGAGGAATAACCGTTTCGTACACCTGGTTTGGAAAATGCTTTTTTACCTCAGCCACTACCTGGTGGGTCAGCTTGTTTCTGCCGTCGTACATGGTCAGCAGCAGGCCTTCGATGGTTAGCGCCCGATTGTACGAGTTCTTGACCAGCCTGATTGTCCTGACCAGTTGGCTCAAGCCCTCAAGGGCAAAATATTCACATTGCATGGGGATGATAACGGTGTCCGCCGCGGTCAGGGCGTTAATGGTGAGCAGGCCAAGGGAAGGCGGACAATCAATAAAGATATAGTCGTAGTCTTCCTTAACTTGATTGAGAATATTACCCAGGTATCGCTCCCGTTTTGCCGCGCTCATCAGTTCGATCTCCACCCCGATGAGGTCAATGCGGGTCGGCAGCAGAGACAGCTTTCTCAGCTCGGCCACCGGCTGGATGGCATCCTTGAGTTCAGCCTCGCCCATGTAGCAATGATAGAGGTGGGCGTAATCCTTACCTTGCCGCCCGGCGCCGAGGCCGCTCGAGGTGTTTCCCTGGGGGTCCGAGTCCACAACCAGAACCTTCTTGCCCAGCATGGATATCGAGGCGGCCAGGTTTATGGCGGTGGTGGTCTTGCCCACCCCACCCTTCTGGTTCGCCAGGGCAACAATCTTCGCTTTCCTCATTTTCGAGCCTTTTGTTTTACGGAGTTGGAAAGAAGGAAGCTTTGTCTCGTTTGCGCTGGGGTCATACTAACACAGTCAGGCAGAATAGAAATGTTCTTTTTGGGGTGAAAAGACAGATTAGGAGTGTTTCACGTGGAACACATAGAATTTTCTCTTTAATTCAAGGTGGTTACGATTGAAATAACTAGTTCGGCCGTGCGCTGCATGTCCAACAGATCAATGGATTCCTCGGTGCTGTGCACATGGTCCATGCCGATCCCGATGATCGCGGTTTGCAAGCCCCTGCCGTTGAAAACATTGGCATCGCTTCCTCCTCCGGCCTTTTGGTAATTGATTTCTCTGCCCAACGCTGCGGCGGCCCGGTCAACCCGTTGCAGAACCGGGGTATTGCGCTCAAGGCGCATGGCGGGATACTCGCGGCTGAGATCAAAATCCAGGCGGGGCCGCACCCCGGCGTCAAGCCCGTCGTCCGGCGGAGGAGTCCAGCCGTCAATAACCGCCTGCACCATATCCTTGATTTGCCGGGAAAAAGCGGCCAGTTTTTCCGGCGAATGGCTCCGCACCTCGCCTTCGACCACCACGCTTTCGGGCACGATATTGGTCGCCTGGCCTCCTTTGATGATCCCGACATTGGCGGTGCTTTCCTCGTCGAGGCGGCCGCTGGGCAGGTCTGCCAGGCAACGGGCCGCAAGCTGGATGGCGTTGATTCCCTTCTCCGGATGCAGGCCGGCATGGGCCGCGGCTCCGGTGATTGTGAACCGGTAATGATCAGCGGCCGGCGCCCCGGTAATCAGGAGATCAACCCCGGTGCTGTCGAGAGCATAACCTTCTTTGGCCCGGAGCAGGGAAATGTCCAGGGCCTTGGCCCCGCGCAGGCCGATTTCTTCACAGGTGGTGAAGACCAGGTCAAAGGGCAGATGCGGCCGGCCCGACTCCTTGAGCGCGCGGGCCGCTTCGATGAGAATGGCGATTCCGGCTTTGTCGTCCCCGCCCAGGATGGTGTCGCCCGCGCTGAAAAATTTGTCACCCTTGCGAACCACGCGGATGCCCCGGCCGGGCTCCACCGTGTCCAGGTGGCAGTTGAAGAAGACCGGGGCCAATCCGGGCTCTCCGGGGAAATGAAGGACCATGTTGTTGCTGTTTGAGCCGGTCTGTTCCCGGGAATCGTCCTCCATGAGCGTCGCTTCCGGAAATTCCCGGGCGAATAATTCCTTGAGAAACCGGGCAAACCCGGCCTCTTCGCCGGAAGGGCTATCCATGGCGCACATCTCGACAAAGATTGCCGCCAGTCGCTCACGCTTGATTTCTACGGCTTCGCTCATGTTTTTATTCTTGCTCCTCAACTGGAAAGGTTATATAAATAAGAATTATTATCAAAATTTTATAGGTTAATTCCCTTGCGCAAGAATAATGCACCTGCCGAACAGGGGCGAGATAATTTTGCCGGGCATCACGCGGCCCGGCAAAATATGCTCACGGATTCAGGAAAAAACCAAACAAACAGGAGGTAATAAAAATGGCGGAATTCAAGTGCGATAAGTGCGGAGCAACCAAGGAGACCCGTTGCCAGCCGAAAAACTGCGCGGCCTGCGGGGCAAAGGATTGCATGGTGAAAATGGAAGCCACACCGGCGAGCGGGGGCTGCGGGTGCGGCTGCGGGAAAAAGGCGAAGAAATAGGCCGCTTGCAAAACGACAACTGGTTTCGCGCCCTGGTTGTGAACTCAACCAGGGCTTTTTTTGTCTTTTTTCCCAGGCGATGTGCGCCGGGCAGGGAAAAGCCATTGCCTCCGCTTGCTTCCCTGTTTTAGGATGGGCAAAGCGGTCTGGTGAAAGCGGGATGCAGATCATAACCTAAGTGCACGGGAGGCGGCAAGGATGGATGAAAAGGGAAACCAGCTCTGCCACGCCATAACCTTCGAACCATCCGGCCGGCAGGTGTGTTTGGAAGCCGGGACCTCGCTCATCAAGGCGGCCCGGGAGGCCGGGGTCCACATCAATGCCTCCTGCGGCGGCAGCGGAGTTTGCGGCAAATGCCGGATCATCGTCGAGGAAGGCGCGGTGGCCGGGGGGCGTAGCGAGAAATTCACCCAGGCGGATATTGCCGCCGGTTACCGCCAGGCCTGCACCGCCACGGTCACCGGCAAGTCGGTGATCCGGGTGCCGGAATCCTCGGGCCTCAAGGGCGGCGGCCTGGGCACCGCCGTGCCCCTCAGACACCGGGCCCGGATGCGGGTTTACGAGATCGAGGAGCTCAAGGAAGAGGGGATCTTCATCCCGCCGGTGGTCAAGCTCTGCCTCGAACTGCCGCCTCCTTCCCGGGAAGACAACGAGGCGGACGCCAGCCGCCTCATCCGGCAACTGAAGAGCCGTTACCACGAGCACCGGGTGGTTCTCGGCCTGCCGGTGCTGCGCAAGCTGCGCCGGGCTTTGCGTGAGGAGGATTTTGTCGTCACCGTCACCTGCGCCCGGCCGGTGAAGAGCGAGGGCAAGCTATTTGTCACCAACCTCCAGGCCGGCGACTGGACCCATCGCAGCTTCGGCCTGGCCTTCGACATCGGCACCACCTCCATCTACGGGGTGCTCCTCGATCTCAATACCGGCAAGGTTTTCGCCCGGGCCGGAGAGTACAACCGGCAGTTGAGCTATGGCGAGGATGTGATATCCCGGATCATCCTCGCGGAAAAATCCGACGGCCTGGCCAAAATGCAGGCGCTCGTCGCGGAAACGATCAACAGCATCATCGCCGGCCTGCTCGCTGCGGCCACCCCGAAAGATTGCGCAGAAAACCCCGGCATCAGCCGGGAGGAGATCACCTCCATCACCCTTGCCGGCAACACCACCATGACCCACCTCCTCCTCGGACTCGAGCCGGACAGTATTCGCCGCGCCCCCTATGTGCCGGTGACCACCTTTCTCCCACCCATCCGGGCCAATGACCTGGGGCTCGATCTGCCCCCGGCGGCGGTGGCCCTGCTTTATCCCTCCATCTCAAGCTATGTGGGCGGCGACATCGTGGCCGGGGTCATGGGCTCGGGCATGTACCGCACCGGCCTGCTCACCCTGTACCTCGACATCGGCACCAACGCGGAGATCGTGATCGGCAACCGGGAATGGCTGGTCTGCGCCGCCTGTTCCGCGGGCCCGGCCTTCGAGGGCGGGGGGATCACCCACGGGATGCGGGCCGCGCACGGGGCCATCGAGGATTTCAGCCTCAATCCCGAGACCCTGGAGCCGATGCTGATCACCGTGGGCAACAAGCCGCCCATCGGCATTTGCGGCTCGGGGCTTCTGGCGATCGTCACCGCCTTTCTCGAACAAGGGGTGATTGACCCAAGCGGGAAATTTCGCCGCGACCTGGGCACCGAGCGGGTTCGGGAAGGGAAAAGCGGTTACGAATTCGTGCTGGCCCGGGCCGATGAGACAAAGGCGGAGCAGGATATCGTGCTCAACGAGGTGGACATCGAGAATTTCATCCGGGCCAAGGCGGCGATCTACGCCGGGATCACCACCCTGCTTGCCCAGGTGGGGCTTACGGTGACGGACCTCGAACAGATCATCCTGGCCGGGGCCTTTGGCAGCTACATTGATCTGGACGCGGCCATGAGCGTGGGGCTCTTGCCGGAGGTGGAGGCGGACAAGGTCCTGTATGTGGGCAACGGCTCGCTGATGGGGGCCTGGATGAGCGAGATGAGCAACCACATCCGCCGGGATGTGGTGGAGGTGGTTCGCAAGATGACCGGTTTCGAGCTTTCGGAGATTCCCGGCTTTCAGGGGCAGTACATCGCCTCCCATTTCCTGCCCCACACCGATCTCACCCTCTTTCCCAGGGTGGCGGAAAGGCTGAGGGCGTCGCAATAACCCCGAATCAGGCGGCCAGTTCCTCGTAGCCGTTCAAGGAAACCGCCATGGCCCGGGCCGGGCAGACCGGGACGCACAGGCCGCAGGCCGTGCATTTGTCGGCGTCGAAAAGGACAGCCATGTCCGGGCGATGCACGGAAAGGGCGCCGGTGGGGCAGATGCCGGTGCAGGCCCCGCACTGGTAGCACTTGTCGTCGTCGCGTCTGATGTTGCCAGCCAGGCTTTTTACCGAAACCCCCATCTCGTTTAGATAGGCGAGCCCCTTTTTCACATTGGCCTTATGGCCGATGAACTCGATGACCATCACCCCTTCCTGCTGAAGAAGGATGGTGGCCCGGAGAATGTTGAACTCCAGATCGTATTTGCGGACCAGATTGCTGATGATCGGCTGGTCGGTGATCTGGCTCGGGAACTTCAGGACATAGATACGGTTGTTCATGGCGTTTTCTCCTTGAGGCGGGCGGCAAGCTCCTCAAGGAGCGTGGCCACCGGCCGATCGGTTGACAGGGTGACAATTTGCTCCGGGCCAAGCTCGGCCGGGGCCTCGAAACGCTCCTTCTGCTTGAGATAGATTTCCCAGCGGCCGTCGGAAACCGCAAGAGGGTCGCGGGCTCTTTCCTCCATCCGCCGTTTCATTTCCTCTTCCGGACAGACACAGAGCACCCAGTATAGCCGAACCCCGAGCCGCGAGGCAAGCTCCCGCACCTGGTCGCGCTCCTCTTTTCGCTGGTAGGAGGCGTCGAGAACCACGCTCTTTCCCCGGGCCAGCTCCCCTTCGGCGGCGGCAAGCAAAGCCTGGTAGGTCCTGGCGGTGAACTCCGGGGTGTAGATGCCCTGGTCCGCGCTCTCCTGCCGCCGGGCCGTGGGACTCAGGCCGGCAAGTTCCTTGCGCAGGATATCGGAGTTGTACCAGGCCAGGCCCCGGGCTTCGGCCCAGGCCTTGGCCAGGGTGCTTTTGCCGCTGGCGATCAGGCCGAAGAAGACGAAGAGCTTAAGTTTGGGCATAACGGGCCGCCAGGGCGAAGTATTTTTCCGCCTGGGCCAGGCAGGCCTCGGCGGCGGCCCGGTCCACCTTGGGATCGTGGGCGGTGAACAGGCCGATCTTGCCCCGGACATAGGCCCGGTAGCACTTGTAGAAATTGGGCATCGAAACAAGGCTCTGGTCGCCTGCTTCCTGGCAGAAGCGGGTGATGAAATAATCACTCAAATCGGTAAGCTCGTGAAAATCGAGGTCCATGGCCAGAAAGGCCACATCGCTGGCCACATCGCAGTAGCGGAAGCGTTGGTTGAACTCGATGCAGTCGAAGATATAAATCTCTTCGCCCAGGCAGATGTTGGCCGAATAGAGATCGCCGTGGCAATCGCGGATCCGGCCCTGGGAGATGCGGGCGGCAAACAGCTCCTCACGGCTTAGAAACTCGCGGGCATAGGCGCCGATGGCGGCAAACTGCTCCTGGTTCAGGGCCGGGCAGCCGACAAACCCTTCGGTCTGGCTGAAATTTTCGAGAACATTGACGCTCACCGCTTTGGCGCGGCCGAACTCGGCGATTTCCCCCCCGCCGGCGGCCATGGCGTAAAAGGGGACCAGAATGGCGATGATCCGGTCAAGGTGCTCCCGGCGCAACTCTCCCCGGGCGATAACCTTGGCCATCATCCGTTCCTCCGGCATCCGGGCCATCTTCACCGCGTATTCCACCGGCGCACCCGGCCCGTCCAGGGCAAAGCCGCCGGGCTCCTCGCTGATCGCGCAGAGGCCAAGATAGAGGGTGGGGCAAAGCCTGCGGTTGAGCGCCAGCTCCTGTTCGCAGAAATATTTGCGTTTTTCGAGGCTGGTGAAGTCAAGGAAGCCGAAATCCACCGGCTTTTTTATCTTGTAAACGAAGTCCCCGGCAATGAGCACGAAGGAGATATGGGTCTGAACCAGGCGGATTTCCGGGGCCGGATGGGGGTAGATGGTGGGCTCGAGCATGGCCCGGATGAAAGGGGGCAAGGTTGCGTCGCTCATGGTTGTTGTTCCTGACTATTTTTTTGCGATGGGCTTGCAGACAAGCTGCTCCTCAGCTTTAACTTTGTCGGCGTAGCTTGACTACGAGTACTGTCTCGTCGCTGCTCACTCGCCTCCGCGTTACGATTTTGTGATTTAGAAATGTAATCAACTCCGCGATAAGCGGTTACATGGTGCCGCAGATTGCGGCAAGCGGGACGGCGACGCGTACATCAGGTACGCGAGCCGGACCGATCGCTGCAAGATGCGGCACCATGTAACTGCTTATCCCACCAGATCACCGCCCAGCACGGATAATGCGGATTATCCATCCGCCAGCCGCCGCGGCCGTCGGGCACAAGCCGTTCATTAAGATGGGCGGCCAGCCGCGCTTCTTCTTCCGGGCTCAGTTCGCCCAGCATCCAGCGGCAGGCGTCCGCCGCCGCCTCCCGGGAGGCATAGGCGCGCTGCTCGCGCAGGGTGATGAAATCAAGCCTGGCCTGAATCCCCAGGCTGTAAAGGATATTGATGGTCACGATGTAATCCGGACCCGGCTCGAACTCGCGGCCTACGGCCTTAAACAGCAGCGGGTCCACCGGCCCGGAACCCACCCGGTCCACCACCCAGGCCCGACGGCCGGCAAAGCGGTCGAGCTTGACGAGCGCTCCCCGCAGGTCATCCACCGCCAGCGATCGGGAGGCGATGACCAGATCGTGGGGGGCAATCCCCAGGGCCTGCCAGTCGTCTTCCCAGGAGGCGTGCACCGGCCGGATGTTGGCGTGGCCCAGGGCCGCGGCCCGCTCCTTTAGCTCGGCAAGCATCGCCTCGGAAAAATCGAGGGCGGTGACCT
>Ga0172371_10009012_pt1 | contig 13802 bp, 14 predicted proteins | sample Lak12m_FD_114543 | JGI IMG/M metagenome (GOLD analysis project Ga0172371, IMG submission 114543) | Freshwater microbial communities from Kabuno Bay, South-Kivu, Congo - kab_022012_12m | ecosystem: Environmental > Aquatic > Freshwater > Lake | place: Democratic Republic of the Congo: South-Kivu... | reverse complement strand
CCGCTGGGGGCTGAGCGGGGAGGCCCGGGTGATCGTGTTCATCGGCTTCCTGGGCGCGTTCACGACGTTCTCCGGGTTCATGCTCGAGACCACGGAGCTGGCGCGCGACGCGCAGTGGCTGGCCGCGGCGGGTAACCTCATCCTGCAGAACGGGCTCGGCGCCGTAGCGCTGTACGCGGGCCTCGTCGCGTCCCGGCTCATCTGAGAGGAGGGCGGATGGTGCGGCTACCGGAGCAGGCCGAGCTCCTGCGCGTGTTCATCGGCGACGGCGACCGCTACCGCGGCAGACCCCTGTACGAGGCGATCGTGGCGGTGGCGCGCGAACGTCATCTGGCCGGAGCCACGGTGCTGCGCGGGTACCTGGGGTACGGCGCCCACTCGCGCATCCACTCGGCCAAGATCCTGCGTCTCTCGGAGGACCTGCCGGTGGTCGTGGAGATCGTCGACGAGGCGGCGAAGATCGAGGCCGTCCTGCCGGTGCTCGACGAGATGATGGCCGAGGGCATGGTCACGGTGGAGCCGGTGCGCGTGATCACGTACCGGCACCACGCCGGGGACGAATAGGGCCGACGGCGAGGCTCCGGTGCGACGGCGCGGCCCGCCGGGCGGGCCGCGCCGGACGCCGCACTGCGGGTGGGGCTCAGCCGGCGGCGATGGCGGCGCTGGCCGCGCCGACAAGTTGGGCCGCGGCCGCACAGGCGGCATCCGCGGTCGGCGCCGACGACACGGCGTCGATGAGGGCGCTGCCGATGATGACGCCGTCGGCGAGGTGCGCCACGCGCGCCGCCTGCTCCGGCGTGGAGATGCCGAAACCCACCACCAGCGGCGCGGCGGTGCGCTCGCGCAGCCTGGCCAGCAGGTCCGGCAGGGCGGCGCCGATCTCGGCGCGCGCGCCGGTGACGCCGGTCACGGCCACGCAGTAGATGAAGCTCGTGGCCGCGGCGGCGACCATGTCCAGGCGCGCCGCGGTGCTCGTCGGCGTGGCCATAGGCACCAGCGACACGCCGTGCTGCGCCGCGAGGCCTGTGAGGCCGGCGGTGGAGCCGGGCAGGCCGGCCTCGGCCGGCGGGAAGTCCGGCGTCGCGGCTTCGTCCAGCGGCAGGTCGGGGATGACGAGCGCCTCCACGCCGGAGGCGGCGGCGCGCGTGAAGAAGCGCTCCGGTCCGTAGGCCAGCACGGAGTTGACGTAGGTGAGCAGCACGAACGGCGCCGCCCCGCTGTGGCCGGCGGCGAGCTGCATCACGTCGTCGGGCGTGATGCCCGCGGTGAGCGCCTCGTGTGTGGAGCGCTGCACCACCGGCCCGTCGGCGATCGGGTCGGAGAACGGCACGCCGAGCTCCACGATGTCGGCTCCGGCGCCGGTGACGGCAGCGATGAGGCGGCCGCTCGTCTCCAGGTCGGGGTGGCCGCCGGTGAGGTAGGGCATGAGGGCGGCGCGCCCGGCGCGCGGCGCCGCGAAGGCGCGCGTGAGACGCGGGCCGAGGTGGGGGAGCGGCGGCGGTGCCGAGGTGTCCACATCTCTCATTGGGGTCCCCCTTCGGCGGCGCCGCCGGAGGCGGGGCCGCGTGCGCCGGGAGCGCCGCCGCCGTGCCCGAGCAGCTCCGCCGCCTCGTGTACGTCCTTGTCGCCGCGCCCTGACAGGTTGACGATGACCATGTCGCCGGCGGCGAAGCGGGTGCGGCCGGGGTCGAACTGCTCGTCCCTGCCGTCGATGGTGAAGCGCCCCGTGGCCGACGGCGACGGGGCGGTTGCCGGTGCGGTGCTGGGCCCGCGCAGCACGTAGGCGATGGCGTGGGCGCTCTCGAGCGCCGGGATGATGCCCTCGAGCTCCGCGAGCGTGCGGAATGCGGCGAGCGCCTCCGCGTCGGTGGCCGCCGCGTACCGCGCCCGGCCCGAGTCCCGGAGCCACGAGTGCTCGGGCCCCACCCCGGGGTAGTCCAGGCCCGCCGACACCGAGTGCGCCTCCGCCACCTGGCCCCAGGCGTCCTGCAGCAGGTAGCTGTACGAGCCGTGCAGCACGCCCGGCTTTCCGGCCGTGAGCGGCGCCCCGTGGCGGCCCTGCAGACCCTCGCCGGCCGCCTCGACGCCCGTGAGCCGCACCGGCACGTTGCGGAAGGCGTGGAAGATGCCCATGGCGTTCGAGCCGCCGCCCACGCAGGCCACGACCTCGTCGGGCAGGTGGCCGTAGCGCTCGCGCACCTGGGAGATGGCCTCGGCGCCGATGACGGCCTGGAAGTCGCGCACCATGGCCGGGTACGGCGCCGGCCCGGCGACCGAGCCGATGCAGTAGAAGGTGTGGGCGACGTTGGTCACCCAGTCGCGCAGCGCCTCATTCATGGCGTCCTTGAGCGTGCGGGAGCCGCTCTCCACGGGCAGCACTGTCGCGCCGAGCAGGCGCATGCGCACCACGTTGAGCTCCTGGCGCCGCACATCTTCGCTGCCCATGTACACGGCGCATTCGAGGCCGAGGAGCGCGCAGGCCGTCGCGGTGGCCACGCCGTGCTGGCCGGCGCCGGTCTCGGCGATGACGCGCGTCTTGCCCATGCGCCTCGCGAGCAGCGCCTGCCCCAGGACGTTGTTGATCTTGTGGGCGCCGGTGTGGCAGAGGTCCTCGCGCTTGAGCAGGACCGTGGCTCCGCAGCGCTCGCTCAGACGCGGTGCCTCATACAGCGGCGTGGGGCGACCGGCGTAGTCGGCGAGCAGGCGCGCGAGCTCTGCCTGGAAGGCGTTGTCGGCGCGTGCCTCCTCGTAGGCGGCCGTCAGCTCGTCGAGCGCCGGGATCAGCGTCTCGGGCACGTAGCGGCCCCCGTAGGGCCCGAACCTGGTCTCGACCGTCATGAAGCGGCACCTCCGGTGTGGTCGGCGGCCGCGACGGCCCCGAAGAACGAGCGCATCAGTCTATGCTCTTTGACCCCCGGCGTGCTCTCGACGCCGCTGCTCACGTCCACGGCGAACGGGCGCAGCAGGTGGATGGCGCCGTCCACGTTGGAGGGCCGCAGGCCGCCGGCGAGGACCAGGCGCTCGCGGGGCAGCTTCGCCGCCGTCAGCGCCCTCCAGTCGAGAGTGGCGCCGGTGCCGCCGTACCGGTCCGGCGCGCGCGCGTCGAGCAGCAGCAGGTCGGCGTCGGCCGCGTCAGGCGTGTCGGCGGCGGCGATGAGGCGCGGCCGCAGGCCGCGCCTCTCAAGCGCCGCCCGCACCTCGGCCACGCACGCGCCGTCCTCTCCGGCCGAGAGCTGGACGGCGTCGAAGCCGCCCTGCTCGGTCGCGGCGGCGATCCACTCCGGGGACTCGGTGGTGACGACGGCCACGGCGAGCGCGCCGTCGGTGAGCGCTGTGAGCTCGGCGGCCCGCGCGGTGTCGATCCGGCGCGGGCTGCGAGAGATCACGAACCCGCAGGCCCAGGCGCCGCAGGAGACCGCCAGCCTCACATCTGCCTCGTGCGTGAGGCCACAGACCTTGACGCGCGTCATGCCGGGGCGTCCGGCTGGACAGAGCGCAGCGCGGTGACGGCCGCAGTCAGGCGCTCGTGCGGCGTGTTGACCAGCGCCTCGCCCACGAGGACCGCCTGGGCGCCGGCGGTGCGCACCCGCCTCGCCTCGCCCGGCGAGTGGATGCCGCTCTCGCTGACGAAGATCACGCAGCGGCCCATGAGCGCGCCGAGGCGCTCGCTCACGGCCAGGTCGACGTCGAGCGTGCGCAGGTCGCGGTTGTTCACACCCATGATGGAGGCCCCGACTGCGTAGGCGCGCTCGAGGTCGTCCTCGTCGTGCACCTCCACGAGCGCGTCCAGGCCGCAGTCGTGGCACTCGTGCAGCAACTGCCGCAGCGACCCGGCGGGCAGGGCGGCGGCGATGAGGAGCACGGCCGAGGCTCCCGCGTCTGCCGCCTCCCACACCTGGTACGGATCGACGATGAAGTCCTTGCGCAGCACCGGGATGGAGACGGCGGCGGTGACGGCGCGCAGGTCGGCCATGGAGCCGCCGAAGCGGAACGGCTCGGTGAGCACGGAGATGGCGTCGGCACCGGCGGCCTCGTAGGCCCGGGCCTGCGCGACGGCGTCCAGGTGCGGGGCGATGTCGCCCTTGCTCGGCGAGCGCCGCTTGACCTCGGCGATGACGGCCAGCGGCTCGGGCTGCAGGGCCTCGCGTGCGGCCTCGGCCGGTGCGGCGAGGGCGTCGCGGAAGCGCCGCGCCGGCAGCGGGTCCTGAGGCGGCAGCAGCGGGCGCTCGGCGCGGGCCTGCTCGGCCCGCCGCGCCGAGCTCTGGATCATCTCGAGCAGGAAGTCCATCAGGCGGCGCTCTCGGCGTGCAGGCGCTGTGTGGTGGCGACGAGCGCCTCGAGCTTGGCGCGCGCGGCACCGGAGGCGACGGCCGTGCGCGCCTTCTCCACACCCTCGGCGACGCTGCCCGCAGCCTCGGCGATGAACAGCGCCGCGCCGGCGTTGAGCAGCACGATGTCCAGGCGCGGCCCGGGCACGCCGTCGAGCACCGCGCGCACGTGGCCGGCGTTCTCGGCGGCGTCGCCGCCGGCCAGGTCCTCGAGCCGCGCCCGGGCGAAGCCGAACTCCTCGGGCGCGACCTCGTACCTGACGTCGAAACCCTGCCCCGCGAACACCTCCACGACGGCCGTGTGGCAGGTGGTGGAGATCTCGTCGAGGCCGTCATCGCTGTGCACGATGAGGTTGCGCTCGTTGCCCATGAGGCGCACGGCCTTGGCGATGCGCTCCACGTAGCGAGCATCGGCCACGCCGATGAGCTGGTGGTGGGCGCCCGCCGGGTTCGTGAGCGGGCCGATGAGGTTGAAGGTGGTCGCCATGCCGAGCTCGCGGCGCACCGGCGCCACGTGCTTCATGGCGAGGTGGTGGCGGGGCGCGAACATGAAGCCGATGCCCGCCTCGTGGATACAGCGGCTCACCTGAGACGGGGCGATGTCGATGGCCACGCCCAGCGCCTCCAGCACGTCGGCGCTGCCGCACCTGCTGGTCGCCGAGCGGTTGCCGTGCTTGGCCACGGTGACGCCGGCCCCCGCGGCCACGAGGGCGGCGGCCGTGGAGATGTTGAACGTGTGGGCGCCGTCGCCGCCGGTGCCGCAGGTGTCGAGGATGACGTCGGCGTCGACCTCGACCTTCTCGGCCAGCTCGCTCATGGCGCGCGCCATGCCGACGATCTCCTCGGCGGTCTCGCCCTTCACACGCAGGGCGCTGAGAAAGGCGGCCGTCTGCGCCTCGCCGGCGCGGCCGCCCATGATCTCGAGCAGCACCTCGCGGGCCTGCTCCTCGGTCAGATCGCGCCCGTGCGCGAGCTCCTGCAGGGCCGCGCTGATGACGTCATTCGGCATCGCGGCCTCCTCTCTCCATGACAAGGAAGTTGCGCAGCAGGTCGAGCCCGACGGCGGTGAGCACGCTCTCGGGGTGGAACTGCACCCCGTGCACCGGCAGCTCGCGGTGGCGCACACCCATCACGATGCCGTCCGCGTTCCAGGCGGTCAGCTCGAGGCAGGACGGCAGGTGCTCGTCGACGACCAGGGAGTGGTAGCGCGTGGCGGTGAACGGGTCGGGCAGGCCGGCGAACACGCCGCAGCCGTCGTGGCTCATCTCGTCGGTCTTGCCGTGCACCGGGTAGCCGGCGCGCCGCACGGTGCCGCCGTACACCTGGCCGATGGCCTGGTGCCCGAGGCACACGCCGAGCACCGGCAGGCCCTCGGCGCCGAACCGCACGATCGCATCCATGCTGATACCGGCCTCGTTGGGGGTGCAGGGGCCGGGGGAGACGACGAGGTGCGTGGGGTGCTCGGCGGCGATCTCGTCCAGCGTCACGTGGTCGTTGCGCTTGACGATGGTCTCGGCCCCGAGCTCGCCGAGCTCCTGCACGAGGTTGTAGGTGAACGAGTCGTAGTTGTCGATCATGAACACCCGCGGCGCCGGGACGACCGGCTCGCGTGGCGCGGGGTTCAGGTCGGGCAGCGTGGTCATGGCGCGAACTCCTCGTGGGCAAGCTCGACGGCGCGCAGCAGGGCCGCGGCCTTGTTGCGGGTCTCCTCGTACTCCCTGGCCGGGTCGGAGTCGGCGACGATGCCGGCCCCCGCCTGCAAGTATGCCGTACCGTCCTTGACGACCACCGTTCGGATGCAGATGCAGGTATCGAGGTCGCCGCCGTAGCTGAGGTAGCCGATGGCCCCGGCGTAGGGCCCGCGGCGCACCGTCTCGAGCTCGTCGAGGATCTGCATGGCGCGGACCTTGGGGGCGCCGCTCACCGTCCCGGCGGGGAAGGCGGCCTTGAGGGCGTCGATGGGCGAGCAGTCCGGGGCGAGCTCGCCGCGTACGCTCGAGACCATGTGGATCACGTGGGAGTACAGCTCCATGCTCATGAACTCGTCGAGGCGCACCGTGCCGGGGACGCAGACGCGGCCCAGGTCGTTGCGCCCCAGGTCGACGAGCATGACGTGCTCGGCGCGCTCCTTCTCGTCGGCGAGCAGGTCGGCGATGAGGGCCTTGTCTTCGGCCAGACTGGCGCCGCGGCGGCGCGTGCCGGCGATGGGCCGCGTCTCGGCCTGTCCGTTGCCGACGGTGATGAGGGGTTCGGGGCTGGAGCCGCAGAGGGCGAAGTCGTCGAAGGCGATGTAGTAGAGGTACGGGCTCGGATTCACGGCGCGGAGCCCGCGGTAGACGGAGAACGGCGCGACGTCGACCGGCGTGCTGAAGCGCTGGCTGAGCACGACCTGGAAGGCGTCGCCGGCGTGGATGAGCTCGCGGATGCGCTCCACGCCGCCCTCGTACTGTTCGCGCGTCATGGACGAGGTGACCGGGCGCGCCTGCGGCCGCCCGGCGTCGCCGCTCTCGACCTCGTGGTCTTCGGCGAGGCCGTAGGCGCTCGCCGGGAGCGGCGCCAGCAGCTTCTGCTTGACGGCCGCGATGCGCTCGACGGCCCGCCGGTACGGGCCGTCCACATCGCGGCCCTCGACGAACGCGTTGGCGACCACCGTGATGCGGTGCTTGAGGTGGTCGAACACGAGCACCGTGTCGGCCAGCAGGAAGGCCATCTCGGGCAGGCCGAGGTCGTCGGGCGGCGCGTCGGGCAGGTCCTCCAGACGCCGCACCAGGTCGTAGCCGAAGTAGCCGACCAGGCCGCCGGCGAGGGGCGGCAGGCCGGCGTCGCCGGCCGCCCCGGCCTCCGGCGGCCGGTAGCTGCTGATGAGCTCGGCGGCGGCCGCGAACGGGTCGGCGTGCTCGACCTCGAGGCGGTCGCCGTTCTCCTGCACCGTGAGGCGCCCGTCGCGGTAGGTCACCAAGGCGCGGGCGCCCACACCGAGGAACGAGTAGCGGCCGAGGTGCTGGCCCTGCTCGGCGCTCTCCAGCAGGAAGGCACGCCGCGGGGCGCCGAGCTTGAGGAACGCCGAGACGGGGGTCTCGAGGTCGGAGACGAACGAGTGGGTGATGGGCAGGACGTTGTGCGCCAGTGCGAGGCGGCGTGCCTCGACTAGCTCAGGGAGAACCCGTATGTCCTTCGCCACGGGCCAATCATGTGACACCTCCGGGTGAGCACTCGGCCCTTCATCACGTGGTGCCGTTTCCGGCAGATCGCTCCGGGAGCGTAGGACAGCGCTGCCGTGGGTGTCAACCACGGGTCTCCGCCTGCGCGGCCGCCGCCATTCAGACGAGGCGCTGCGTCAGGGACGTCTCGGTGCCGGACACGGAGAGCGTCGCCAGCGCCCCGTTCACGAGCACCAACTGCGGCGGCAGGTGGCCGATGTCCATGTCGAAGACGACCGGGACGGCGAGGCCGCCGAGCGCGTCCTCGAGCGCGGCCCGCGGCGTGAGGTCGCGCAGATCCTCGGCCGCCGTGCGTCCGATGAGCAGGGCGTTGACGTGGCGGAACCAGCCCGCCAGGCGCAGGTGGTGCAGCATGCGGCAGCACTGCGCCGGGTTGAAATCGCAGTCGTCGAGGTAGAACAGCAGGCCCTCCGGGGCGCTCGTCCTGACGAAGGCATCGAGGTTGCCGTAGCGTGTCCCTGGGAGCATGCCGATGACGTCGAGGGTACCTCCGATGAGGCGGCCGCGGGCGCTGACGCGCACGCTCGGGTCGTCCTCGTGCCCGAGGACCTTCCAGGCCACCGGCTCCGTGCGCGCGAAGCTCGTCGCCCGCGGCGTAGCGGCCCAGTCCACGTCGTGGGCCTGATAGAGGTCCGCGGCGTGCTGGACGAAGGTCGCACCGCGCGACAGCCGGACCACGTCGCCCCACCACGCCAATGACGGCGCCGGCGGGTCGATGGGGGCCTCCAGCAGGCAGCTGCCGTGGACCGTCGCGATCTGCGTGAGCAGCGTGTACGGGAGCATGAACGTCGAGAGGTCCGAGTAGCCGATGAACCACGTCGGGGTGGCCTTCGCGAGCCGCGTGAAGTCGAGGAGCGGCAGGATGTCGACCAGCAGCTCGCCGCCCCACGGGGGCATGACGGCGGCGACCTCGTCGTCGAGCAGCATCGCCGTCAGCTCTGCGGCGCGCGCCGCGGCCGGCGCGCTCACGATCGCGTCGCTGCGCAGGCACTCCCCGACACGCACGCGGTAGCCCTGTGAGCGCAGGAACGCGAGGCAGAGCTCGAGGCGCGGCTCCAGCTCGGGGCCGACGCCGGCGGACGGCGCCGTCACGCCGATCGTGTCCCCCGGCCTCAGCGGCCGGGGGTACCGCAGCGGGACGTGGCGAGTGGCTGCCGGTGAGGCCGCGGCCGGGCTCGGCAGGCCGAGCGCGGCCCCGGCGCCGGCCAGGCCGGTCAGCTTGAGGAAGTCGCGGCGTCTGAGGCGTGCCATACAGCTGTTGTCGGCCGCCCGCGCTCTTGGCTGAAGCGAGGCGGCCGAGAGGTGCTCGCTGTCCGGCGCTCCGCTCGGTCCGCAGGGCGCTGCGCTCGAAGCCTCAGCCCATCTCAGCCATCGGTCACGATGCACCAATCGTCGAGCGGCAGGCCGCGGACGCGTGCGAACTGGGCGGTGTTGTGGGTGATGCGCGTGAGATTGTGCACCAGCGCGCACGCGGCGATCGCCAGGTCGAAGTCGTCGAGGCCCACGCCGGCGCTCTCGAGCTGGGCCTTCAGCACGCCGAAGACCTCGGCTGCGTCGGCCTGCACGTCCCACACGGTGACGGTCTTCTCCAGGGCGTGCACCTTGCCCAGGTTGCCGGCCACCTGCTATGACCTGAAGGCCCCGTGGTACAGCTCCATGAGCGTGATGGCGCTGACGCCCAGCCGATCGTCGGCGTGCGACTCCAGATTCCTGCGGACCTCCGGGTTGCCCGTCAGGGCGTGGACCACCGTGTCGGTGTCGAGCAGGAACATCTACAGCGCGGGCTCAGCGGTCGCGTTGCGCCTCGCCGCTCTGAGGTCCGCGATGATCGCGTCGGCGTCGCGTTGGTCGTCCCAGGACCCAGCCAAGGCGAGGAGTCCTGAGGCGGAGGCGCCGGCGATGCGCTGGTCCTCTCTCCGTGCCAGGTGCTCCTCTATGAGGTACAGCACCTCCTGGCTGATGGAGCGATGGTCGATCGCCGCCATCTGCCTCAGGCGCTCATAGAGTGCGTCGTCGATCCCCTGGATCTGCAGAACAGCCATGGCATCCTCGATGTCGCCCGTCTTCCCGAGTGTTCATTCCTTGTGCATGCGATTTCATGAAGTCGTGCCCTGATGCTCCCTGCAGTGGCGCGAGTCACGCCGGCCGCCGGGTGTCGCGCGACGGGTCACCAACTGCCCGCGCGTCGGGGCCAGACGTCGCGCGACCGTTCGAGGCGGGCTGCGGCGGTCGGCAGAGGCGTCCCTTGCGACGCGGGGTCTTAGGGTGGTGCCACTCGGCGAGCGCCCGCCTGCAGGGAAACCGCTGTACATTGTGTGCTGCCGCCTGACCGGCAGGCGGTGCGACGAGCGCTGACGGCGGGCTCGGCCGGCCGTGGCACAGACCAGAGGAGGCGTGCATGTGCAAGAAGCTGGCCGACGCCGAGGCCGCCATGGATCAGATCGGCGAGCAGTCCGTCTGTGGCGAGGCCTGACATGGTCGCCGAGAACTGGGACACGCTCACCGCCGACGAGCGCTTCGCGGCGCGCATGGACGCCTGGCAGGACCCCGACGTGGAGTGGGCCTCCGAGGACGCGAAGCAGCAGTACCGGGAGCGCGTGCAGCTCTTCCGCGACGTCGTGCAGCTCAGGAAGCCGGCGCGCGTGCCCATCGCCCCGTGGATCGGCCTGTACCCCGGCCTCGACGCCGGCATGATCGCGAAGGACGTCTACGCCGACTACGACCGGCTCTACGACGCCTGGATGCGCTACCACGACCTCTACAAGCAGGACGTGCTCGCGTTCTCGATCAACATCGTGCCGACGAAGATGTACGAGGTCCTGGACTACAGGCTCTACGACTGGCCCGGCCACGGCATCCCCGAGACCGCCGGCTACCAGTACAACGAGAAGGAGTGGATGGCGGCCGACGAGTACGACCGGCTCATCGCCGACCCCTCCAACTACTACCAGCGCTTCTACCTGCCGCGGGTGATCGGCGCGATGCAGCCGTGGACGACCCTCGACCCGTTCACCGACATCGTCGAGGGCCCCATGGCCGGCCCGTTCTTCATCCCGTTCGGCACGCCGCCGGTGCAGCAGATGCTCAAGACGCTCATGGCCGCCGGCGACGCCGCCCTGGAGTGGATCCAGGCCATGAGCAAGATGGACGGTGACGCGCTGCGCACCTACGGCATGCCCGGTTTCGCCGGCGGTGCGACCAAAGCGCCGTACGACATCCTCGGCGACACCATGCGCGGCACCCGCGGGCTGATGCTCGACAAGTTCCGTCAGCCCGCCAAGGTGCTCGAGGCCTGTGAGCGGCTCGTGCCGCTGGCCATCGATTGGGGCGTGCGCGCCTGCAACGTGAACCGGCACCCGTTCGTGTTCATCCCGCTGCACAAGGGCGCCGACGGCTTTCTCTCGGACGAGGATTTCCGCAGGTTCTACTGGCCGACGCTCAAGAAGGTGCTGCTCGGCCTCATCGCCGAGGGCATCGTGCCGCTTTGCTTCGCCGAGGGCGCCTACAACGAGCGCCTCGAGGCGATCCACGACGAGGAGATCCCGGCCGGCAGGATGATCTGGATGTTCGACGCCACCGACATGCAGCGGGCGCGCAGGCACCTCGGCGGCTATCAGTGCTTCGGCGGCAACGTGCCGGGTGCCATCATCACCACCGGCACGCCGCAGGAGATGGACGACTACGTGCGTCAGCTCGTCGAGGATGTGGCGGCGCCGGGCGGCTTCATCCTGGGCTCGGGCATCGTCATCGACGAGGCCAGGAGCGACTGCATGCACGCCATGATGGACGCCGGGCTCAAGTACGGCGCCAAGGTGTGACGCGGCGCCGAGGCGCGGCTGACCGGGCGCCGCCTGACCACCATCGGGCGGCGTGAACGAAGAGAGGGCGGGGGAGCCGTGTTTCGGCGCCCCCGCCCGACTTTACGGTGTTAAGTCGAGGCCTCCCTGCGCACCACGTACGGCGCCGACGGCGCGACGCTCGGCGTGGGGGTCTGGAGCCGTTCACGGCGGCCGTCGGCGAGCGCGTCCTGAAGGCCTGACAGCATGGCCTCGAGGCCATTGGCGTAGTCCTCGTCGTGATTGAACACGGCCGCCGCCGGGATGACCTGGAGGATGTGCACGAAGCCGTGGTCGCCGTACTCCTGGATACTCATGCGGTCACGGTTGTCCCAGCTGGGCGGGTCGGAGAGGAAGCCGACCGTCTCTGTCATGACGTAGCCGAGCGCGTAGGCGCGGAGCGCCTGGTAGGCGTGGAGCGCGCGCCGTTCGTCGAAGCCGGCGCTGAGGAGCACGTCGAGGACGACCTCGGTGATGCGCACGGCCGGCGCCGTGTTGAAGGGGCGCATCAGGACCGCAGGCAGGAGATTCGGGTGCTGCAGGATGGTCTTGCGCAGGGAGTGATGGATGCGCCGCATGCGTTCGAGCCAGTCGTCCTCGTCCTGTGCAAGGTCCACGTTCCCCATGAGCTCGGCGACGAGGGCGTCGACGATGTCGGTCTTGCTGGGGAAGTAGTAGTAGACCGCCATGCCCTTGACGCCCAACTGGTCGCCGAGGCCGCGGATGCTGAAGCCGGAGAGGCCGCGCTGGTCGACCAGGGTGAGCGAGCACTCGAGGATCCTCTCCCGCGTGAGCGGTCTGTTCGCCCGCTTGGCCAGCGATACGCCTCCTGTTTCGCGCTCGCGTCCGTCGCGACCGCGCGCAGATTCTAGCATCCCGAACGCCGGCCCACCGTACCTCCCGTCGTTTTTACAATGTTCAATCAACCGTTGACAGGCGCGCCGCGCTATGTATCAATGCGTCGTTATCGACGCTGTCCGCTTGGACGAAACGTACAAGGCCGGCAGGCCCGAACAAGGAGGCCGCGCACACTCGAGCGAGCAGTCCCCGCCTCACCTTCACCTCGCAGCAGTATCAGAAGGGGGATGTATGGCAACGACCTCCGGCTCAGACCATCCGCAGCTGTTCGCGCGGCAGGCCTCCGGCCTCATCAGGCAGTTCGGTTTCAAAGACGTCTTCGTGTTCAACACGCTCGGGTACGCCCTCGGCCTCGTGCTGGCGGTGACGCCCTTCTTCGCCGGCTCGGTGTTCCCGGGGCGCAACGTGCTCATCGTGCTCACGATCGGCACCGTCATGGCGGCCTTCAACGGCCTCACGTACGGCATGCTCGCCGGCGCCATGCCGCGTTCGGGCGGCGAGTACGTGTACAACGGCCGCGTGCTGCACCCGTCCATCGGCTTCATGACCAACTGGGGCTTCACCTGGTCCCAGCTGCTCGGCATCGCCATCTACGTGCAGTGGACCATCAACTACGCCATCTCGGTGGCGGCCAGCACCATCGGCTACTCGACCGGCAACCAGTTCATGCTGGACGTGTCCACCTGGGTGGCCGTGCCGCGCAACACGTTCTTCCTCGGCACGCTGCTCCTGGTCATCGTGATCATCGTGCAGCTGGCCGGCATGGGCGTGCTCAAGAAGATCCTCAACTGGCTCTTCATCGTGGCCATGCTGGGCACGGTGCTCACCGCCATCGTGCTCATCATGCACAACCACGCCGCCTTCGTGGACGCGTTCAACGCGTTCATGCAGAAGACCACGGACACTCCGGACGCCTACAACGCGGTGATCACGCAGGCCAAGGACGCGGGGTACACGCAGACGTCGGTGCCCTGGTACCAGTACATCGTCGCCCTGCCCCTGGCCTACTGGATGTTCATCGGCTTCACCTACTCCGCCTACATCGGTGGCGAGGTGAAGGAGCCGCAGAAGACGCAGAGCCGCGCCGTGCTGGCCAGCCTGTTCGTGGGCTACGCCTTCTACATGGTCATCATCTGGGCTTACTACCGCACGGTCGGCACGGAGTTCAACGACTCGGCCGCCCTGCTGCAGTTCAACGGTGAGAGCCCACTGCCGGTGGCCGGCGTGCTCAACTTCTTCGCCGGCGTGCTCACCACCAACACCGTCATCAACGTCATCATCGGCATCAGCTTCTTCCTCTGGCACTTCCTGCTGCTGTTCGTGATGTTCACGATCATCGTGCGCAACATGTTCGCGTGGTCGTTCGACCAGATCGTGCCGGCCAAGCTCACGACCATGACCAAGAGCACACTGGCGCCGTGGGCCGCCATCGTCACCGCCTCGGTGGTCATCGAGATCCTGCTGGCGCTGTTCACGTTCACGACGCTGTTCAGCTACGTCTACAACTACATCGTCATCTTCAGCATCGCCTTCTGGTTCACGAGCTTCGCCGCCATCCT
>Ga0172371_10009011_pt1 | contig 13802 bp, 10 predicted proteins | sample Lak12m_FD_114543 | JGI IMG/M metagenome (GOLD analysis project Ga0172371, IMG submission 114543) | Freshwater microbial communities from Kabuno Bay, South-Kivu, Congo - kab_022012_12m | ecosystem: Environmental > Aquatic > Freshwater > Lake | place: Democratic Republic of the Congo: South-Kivu... | reverse complement strand
TGTAAGTAACAGTGGTTACGCCAGGATTAAACACTTCGCCGCTGGCATCATCAACTCCACTAGCTGTAGTTGCTCCTGCTAGTGTATAAGTAACAGCAACAGCACCACAATTATCAGTAACTGCTGATGGTGCAATGGATAAGGGCGTTCCTGCACAAGTAGTAAAGTCAGTTGGACATGTAAATGTAGGTGGTGTTACATCATCAATAATCACGTTTTGAGTTTGTGTAGTGATGTTTCCATTACCATCATCATAAGACCAATTGATCGTAAAGTTGCCTTGAGTGTTATAAGTAGTTGGATCTGTAGTAGTAGCCGTGATAGCGCCTGAACAATTGTCAGTTGCTGTAGGATAAATTGATACAGTTGCTGAGCATTCCGCTGTTACATCAGGCAAATTTGCTATATCAGGAACAGGGGCTTCGTTGTCGATAACGGTAATATCAAATGAACAAGTTGCAGTATTTAATAATTGATCGGTGGCCGTATAGGTTTGAGTAGTTGTTCCGACTGGAAATACTGAACCACTTGGAAGTCCGCCTGTTTGGGTTGTAGTTGTTGATCCTCCTGTCCAGGAAATAATTACTTGTCCGTCGCCAGATTGAACTCCTGCAGTATTAGTAACCCCAGTAACAGTTGGGTCTGTGTAATTGCTACCTCCACCGCCACCGCCAAATTCTCCGCCGCCACCGCCATAATAACCGCCGCCGCCGCCACCACCTGCGCTTTGATTACATGCCTGTCCGCCAATGCCTAGTAATCCTATTCTTATTCCAATCTCAGGACAAAATCCACCATAGTCCATTTCAGAACCCCCACTTACTTGTGTTCCACCACCACCTTGCCCAAGGTTAGTAATAGAACCTCCTGTTCCTGCTGTCAATCCACCACCTATACCTCCAAAATTTGCATTAGGAGTGCTTCCATTCGAGCCACCACCGCCACCACCACCGGCAACCACTAATCTATTTCCTAGAACATATGGAGTTCTGCGAACATCTGATGCACCTCCTCCACCTGCACCAATCCAATCAGTTGAATATTGAGAGGCACCATTACCTCCGCCATTATATCCGGAACCACCCATTCCTGGATAGGGCGCTTGTGTTCCGGCACCCCCAACATAAATCTGCAATACCTCATTTGGGATTACAGGAACTGTTCCTTGTGTACGTCCTCCCAAACCTCCAATTCCATTTCCCCCATTTGGGTTGCCACTAGTTCCACCTTGAGCCCCATAAGCATCAACAGTTATTGAGGTAATACCAGCCGGTACAGTCCAAGTTTGCATAGCTCCAGTATAATTAAATGTTTGTGAACCGGCCCCACAAGGGTTAGTTCCTACAGGAGGAGTAAAATTAACTACAGCACTGCAAACACCGGAATCATTATTAACCGTGATGTTTGAAGGACAGGTAATGGTTGGACATTGTGCGTTTAAAAATGAGGATGTAAAAAACAAAGCCGATAGCAATAGTAAAGAATAGTTTTTTTTCATAATAAAGCAAATTAAGGTTAGGAAATAATGTACAAATAATATTTTCACAACTACAAATCTAATAAAAATATCTGAATAAACCACCCTATTTTACTTATTTCTGAAAACATCTTAATTTCTTTATCACAATTTATATAATGATGCAAAAATAATGATGCATTATTCATTAATCGACCCTACAATGATTTGCAAAAATTACCAATTGATAGATGCAATTTGCAAAAAATGCAAATGATAACTTTTTACACATCGTTTATCCCTTTAAATTTGTGAATGCTGCAATTAGCGGACTGTTAGTCGCGGGATTCCGTTTTGCCAAGGAGTGCAGCGGGTGTAATTTAGCCACATCAAACAGATAAAAAAATTAATCATTTAAAAATTAAAAATCATGAAAACTATTAAAATGAAAATCAGAATCGCGGTTCTTGCAATCGTATTTGTGAGTGCTTTTACAAATGTTATGGCGCAAAATCAAAACAAACCTACAGCTGCAGTATTAAATATTGATAGCAAAGGCGTAATTCAGGATGGTGAATCCGTTGCCTATATGGTTCGCTTGGAATTGGAAAAAGCAAATGTATATAATATTATGGACAAATATGATGTTGCAGAAGGTGTTAGGAAAAACAACATTGATACAAAAACTTGCTTCGGAAAATCATGTGTTGTTGCAGCAGGAAAAGCCCTTAATGTTGACAAAATGATTACAGGTAATGTAGAGCGTTTTGGCGAAAAAATAGTTATCTCATTAAAAGTTATTGATGTTGAAACAGGATTAGTTGAAAAACAAGATGCAACTGAATATTTAAACTTACAACCTGAATTACAAAAAATGATTGCTATTTCAATTCAAAAAATGATGGGACAAACTCCCGATCAGAATTTAGTTAACCTCCTTATTAATTATGATGCACCTGTTGAAAGTCCTCGTACACAATTAAACTTAAGTGGTCCTCGTATGGGCGGATCCATGACTTTTGGTGACAATGGTAAATACTTGCAAGATGTAAAAAGCAATGGTGGGTATGACATGTTTCCTGTTATGTTCGATTTCGGCTGGCAAAAAGAATGGCAATATTTAAGTGCTGGAAATTTTCAAGCTTTGATTGAATTGGTTCCTATGATTGGTGGAATGGAATCGGGTAAATTTATTCCTTCATTAACTTTTATGAACGGATTCCGCATGGGCAAAGCAGGTTGGGAATTTGGATTTGGACCTACCTTCCAGATCTCGAACAAAGCTGAAGTTTTTAAGGGCGATGGTTTCAATGGTACAGAAGAGGGACATTGGTATCTGACAAGTGAGTGGAATTCAATTGCACCAAAAGATTCCGGAGTTACAATGACAAGAGACTTAAAAAAATATCCAACCGTAAGTAAACTAGACAATCGCGGAGACGCCAACTTATCAGCAAGTCTAATATTTGCAGTGGGTAGAACATTCCATAGTGGTTATCTAAATATACCGGTGAACATTTACGTTTCTCCTCGTAAATCAGGTACAACTGCAGGTTTCTCATTCGGTTTCAATATTCAGAAGAAAAAGCATATTGAATAATGAAAGTGCTATCCATGCTAATTGGCCTGTCCATGATAATCTGGATGCTCATGTTTGCTCAAGCCGAAGGCAGTATAAAAATAAATAAAGCATCCATAACTAATGTAAAAAAAGATAGCACGCTCCTACTAAGATTGAAGAATTGCAGAATAGTTTTAAAAGACGGCAGCATAAAAAAGAACTGCAAAGTAAACGAGATTAATGAGTACTGGATTACATACGAAAAGGGAGGCAGCATGCATGATCAAATGATTGACAAAATAAGAAGAATCGAACTAGATGATGGCACAACACAAGAAGTAATTTTTAATCAAAATAATAAACCGGAACTAATTTATCATGGTGAATAAAAGAACAAAGCCCGTAAGCCATCGCGGGTTTTGTTTAAAACAAAAAGGATAAAAAAACAAAAAATTATGAACAACGAAATCAACAAATCAAACTCAATCAGCACAAAAATAATAATCATTATTGTTTTGATGTTGGGCACTTTTGGAGCTAAAGCACAAAAGGATACATTACTTCCCAAAGGCAAAAGCACTATTTACCTTATTTCCGGTAATACAATTAAAAATGTTGAAATACGAATAATAGACTCGCTAAAGATTGAATATATTAACGAAGGAAATTTAGCAGATATCAAAACAGAAAGTGTTTCAATGATTATTTTTAGTGATGGAACAATTAAAACACTAAACGATGCAAAAAACACAAATCAAACAAAATTCAGTAATACTAATTTTGAATCAATAAAACCGGGTATAGCAAAACATTTGCATTTTTCAATTGGCTTTGGTAACGGTATCGATTCTAGACACGTGTATAGCGATATGAATAATATGGGTTTTAGACAATACTTGGGTTACCATTATAATAAGCAGGCAACTCCCACACTTGAAATTGAATATAGTATCTATCCAAAGTGGAAAGTCGGATATAGCCAGCAGCGTTATAGTAACTATTTTTCTGGTGAAAAAGGGCCTATGCTGTATAGTTCTTTTTGGCAATTTCCAGAACAAAATTTTTACGAAATATTAGAAGGGAAAAGGTATTTTTTCAACGCAACACATCTCATATATGAACTGTTAAAACCAATAAGAATAAGCTTTTCGGCCGGTTCAGCCATCATGTACAACACAGTTAAATATGAAGGGTTTTTCTTTGCATGTGATACAATAAATACAAATCAACCATCTTTATATGATTCCAACTTTGTGTCACAAGCCAATTCAATAAATGAAAAACGACAAAGTTTTGGGATTGAACTTTTTGGTACAGTAGAATTATATGTTTGGAAAAGTTTTTCAATCTTTTTAAAACCAAGCTATACTTTTGATGAAGGATTTGTAATTCCGGAGCAAAAATTTACTTTTCCAAAAAAAACAATTTATTTCCCAGAACAGAAAATTAATATTTCGGATTTTGGAATCCAATGGGGATTTGCTTTTCACTTTTTGAATTTCAAAAAGAAAAATAATATTTAATTTCACACTTTATATATTCTTATGAAGACTAAACAAATACTCATTATTACATTTTTACTTGCGCTTGTATTCTTTGCAAAAGCCCAAGATCCTACTCTTCCCAACGGGGAAAGCACTATTTACCTTATTTCCGGTAAAACAATTAAAAATGTTAAACTATGGAAAATAGATTCTTTAAAAATAGAATTTGTTAAGGATGGTAATTTGTCTGAGGTTCGAACGGCGGCTGTATCCATAATTATTTTTGGTGATGGAACAAAAAGGATGTTCAATAATGCATCTGAAAATAATAATGTAAGCACCAAGTACAAGTCTGTTGAAATGAATACTGATGATAAATATCTAGCAAAAAAGATACTGATCGTTGAAAGAACAACAAAAAAACCGGGACAAAAAAAACCAACGCAAATTAAATTTTACAAAGGGAGCAGTGTAGTCGTTAGATGTTCTTCGAGTAGCACTGTTATTAAAGGATCTATAAAGTCAATAACTGATTCAACACTCAATGTTAATGATAAAATTATTACACTGAATGATATTAGTAATATAGGTCCTTCCAAACCAACAATAGTTCCAATTATTGGAGCTGCATTGACGCTTGCTTCTGTAATTTTACTTGTAGAAAATGAAAATAGTGGTATTATTGACTCCCAATTTTTTATGGCTATTGGAACCGTAGGGATTATAGTGGGTGGAATGATTACTTTAGGAGGGCTTTTTGCCTTAGCAACAACACAAGATTTTCAAATAGGACAAAGTTGGAAACTAAAGATTGCTACAACGTATGTAAAAAAGCCAACGGGATGGTAACAGCATACTTTTTCCCTAATTCTACTAGTCTTTTTTTATAAATTTTTTCTGAAAATTTATCCATAAATGAATGTTTATACTGGTTTACAATCTTCTTGAAACCCGTTCTACCATGTTTTTTTCCCATTCAGTAAAATCACCTGCGTTAATATGAATGCGGGCTTCCTCTACTAACCATAAGTAAAATCCAAGGTTGTGAATAGATGAAATCATAGCGGCTAACATTTCGCCGGCCATAACTAAATGTCGCAAATAAGCTTTTGAATATTGGTAATCAACGAAAGTTGTACCATATTCATCAAGAGGCGAAAGGTCATCTTTCCACTTTTCGTTTTTAATATTGATGGTTCCTTGACTTGTAAAGAGCATGCCATTACGGGCATTACGGGTGGGCATCACACAATCGAACATATCAATTCCTAATGCAATACATTCCAAAATATTTGCCGGAGTACCAACCCCCATCAGATATCTTGGCTTTTCAACAGGTAATAAATTGCAAACCAGTTCTGTCATTTCGTACATGACTTCAACGGGCTCTCCAACAGATAATCCACCGATAGCAATACCTTCACTAGGCAATGATGCAATAAACTCGGCAGATTGAATACGCAAATCTTTATACACACTTCCTTGTACAATTGGGAAAAGTGATTGCGAATAACCATACTGAGGTTCGGATTTTTCAAAATAATCAATGCATCGTTGAAGCCAGCGATGTGTAATTCCTAGTGATTTTTTTGCATAACCATACTCGCATGGATAAGGGGTACATTCGTCAAATGCCATAATAATATCAGCACCAATTTTTCGTTGAATATCCATCACAGTTTCTGGAGAAAAAAGGTGTTTCGACCCATCAATATGCGACTGAAAAACAACTCCATTTTCTGTTAGCTTTCTTTTATCGGCCAATGAATAAACCTGATAACCTCCACTATCAGTAAGTATTGGTTTGTCCCAATTAATAAATTTATGTAGACCACCTGCTTTTTGAATAAGTTCAGTGCCCGGACGAAGATATAAATGATACGTGTTTCCTAAAATAATTTGGGCTTTGATTTCGTCCGATAAGTCGCGTTGATGAATTCCTTTTACAGTTCCAGCTGTACCAACTGGCATAAAAATAGGCGTGTTTATTACGCCATGGTCTGTTAATATTTGAGTAGTACGTGCTTTGGAATGCACGTCTTTATTGATAATTTTAAATTTCATGCAGTGTTTACAAATAAATTTCAAAGATACTCGTTATTCTATAAGATTAAATAATTTTGCTTAACAATATGTTGGATAAATTATTAGTTGCGAACTTCGACAACCTTTGGCTTACAAGTTTATTGGTTGTATTTTGTGTTTGTATTTTTATACAATTGCTCTATTACTGGGGGATTTTCGGTCGCTTAGGTTTTTACAAAAACAAAACGCATAACAATATTCAACTTCCGGTTTCTGTTATTATTTGTGCTAAAAATGAATTTCACAATCTCACGAACAACCTTCCAATAATACTTGAGCAAGATTATCCCGAATTTGAAGTTGTAGTTGTTGACGACTGCTCAGATGATGATACGTATTATTTATTGATGCAATTGAAAGCAAAGTATAAACGGTTAAAAATAATCACGCTCAAAGAAACAGTGAGTTTTGTGAAAGGGAAAAAATTCCCTTTAGCTTTGGGTATTAAAAGCGCATTGCACGAACAATTGCTTTTAACGGATGCTGATTGTTGTCCTAAAAGTAATCAATGGATAAACGAAATGCAAAAACACTTTTCGAGCAAAGCAGAAGTAGTTTTGGGTTATGGATGTTATAAACGCGAAAAAGGATTTTTAAACACACTGATTCGATTTGACACTTGTCATATTGCTATGCAATATCTCTCTTACGCACTAGCAGGCTTTCCCTATATGGGAGTTGGAAGAAACCTTGCATATACAAAATCTGTTTTTTATAAAAACAAAGGGTTTTCGTCCATTTACCATATCAAATCAGGCGATGATGATTTGTTTATTAATAAGGCTGCAACTGCAAAAGCCACGGCTATTGAAATAGGGGCAAGTGCACATACTGTTTCTGCACCAAAGGTCACTATGGATGATTGGATAAAGCAAAAAAAAAGACATTTGTCAACCGGAAAATATTATAAATTTAAGCATAAATTTTTGCTTGCAATGTTTTCTATTACACTTTTTTTGAGTTATGCACTTTTCATCATCCTTACAATTCTTTTATATAATATTGTACTCATTTTGCCGTTATTACTTATACGAATATTTTCACAGATGTATGTTTTTAAAAAATGTATGAAAAAATTGGATGAGAAAGATTTATTATTAATTTCGCCACTATTGGAATTCTTTTTTTTAATTTTAAACCCGATTTTGGTCATATCAAATTCACTAACCAAGCAGGATAAATGGAAATAAGTCCAAACCTTACCGACAAAGCTTTACGTGACTACCAGCTTGTGATTTCAGCAGTCAATTCAGGCAATCAAAAAGCATACGCTGAGCTTATGAATCATTATAAAGATTCTATCTATTTCATGCTGCTAAAAATGACTAACAACACGGATGATGCTGATGATTTAACGATTGAAGCATTTGGTAAGGCTTTTAAAAAGCTTCATCAATACACACCCGATTATGCTTTTAGCACCTGGCTTTTTAAAATAGCTTCGAACAATTGCATTGATTTTATTCGGAAAAAGAAAAAATACACATTTTCGATTGATAAAACCTTTGATAACGATGAAGGCACAGAGTTAGCTCAAAGTATTGCTAATCAGGAACCCGATCCAGAGGAAAACTTTATCATAAAGCAAAAAATTAAATTGATGCATGAGGTGGTTGAAAAGTTGAAACCCCGGTATCGTATTCTTGTTGAATTGCGCTATTTTAAAGAATATTCTTACGAAGAAATCGCTCAAGAACTCGATTTGCCTTTGGGAACCGTAAAAGCGCAATTGTTTCGTGCCAGAGAATTTCTTTTCAATATTTTGAAAAATTCTCAGGAAAAAATTTAATTGCTCTTCTCCATATTGTTCCTTCGTTTTCCTTTAAAACTGTTTTTACGGTTTCACTATTTCCCTTTTATAATCCCCCGATGCTATTTGATAAGCCGTAATATACGCTAACTGTAACACTTTTTGATATAATGAATAATTGAGTGATTCTGGTGTATCTCCTGGTAAGTGTAAAAATTTATAACTATTGGTTGTTACAAAATAAAGACATGGAACACCTTTGCTATGAAATGGTCCTGCGTCAGCGCCACCACCATTCCACGTCGCTTTTATCATTAGCTTTGTATATTTCTCATCATTTGCATAAGCGATGTCCCATAACTTTGGTGAGCTTTTTCCATTGCCTACTTGAATGCTGTCTCCGTATCCTATGCAATCCATGTTTAGCAATGCAATTGTTTTTTCGATCGGAAACGGAGGATGATCAGCACAATAGCTTGCACCATTCAATCCTAGTTCTTCAGCTGAAAAAAGTGTGAAAATAATCGAACGTTTTGGTTTTGCGCCAGAACGAACAAATGCTCTGGCTATTTGTAAAACACCTGCAGATCCGGACGCATTATCATTTGCACCAGGATAAAATACATCTCCAAAATGTCCAACATGATCAAGATGTGCTGTTAGGTAAACATATTCATTTTTTAATTTGGGATCGCTGCCTTCTAACATTCCAAGTATATTTACCGTTCTTTTTTCTTTGGTGTAATCAGCATCAACTTTTATTCCAGCTGACGTTTTTAATAGGAGGGATGCAGGTTTTTTTAATGAATCTATTTTTAATTGTTGTTGAAGCAGTGTAAACCCCGAACCTTGAAAATAATCATTTGCGGTAGCGACAGAAATTTGTAAAGAGGCAAAATCAACTTTTTGTTCTCCTGCTCCATCAAGCACACTGGATATGGGTTTTTGTGGATTTTTGTCGTTAGGCTTTGGAACATATAAGGTCGCAATAGCACCATGTTTTGCTGCAATATTAGAACGATATCTAAGAGATCCGTTAAAATTAAGGCTATCGAGTTTCCATGATGGCATTTGTTTAAAAAGGATTACTATTTTTCCTTTTACATCTATATCCTTGTAGTCATCATAACCATGTGTTGGCTCAGAAATTCCATATCCACAAAAAACAACAGGAGCTTTGATATTAACAGTGCCCGTAAATCCACGAAACGAATAATCTTCACCCAATTTAAATTCTTTTGTGATTTTATCATCTGCAATTAAATTTAAATTACATGGGCAATTTATTTCGTTGTATTCTACGTTCAGTCTTTGAAAATATCCAGAGTCTCCAACGGGTTTAAGTCCCAATTTTTTAAATTCATCTGCCATGTATGACGCTGCTTTATCGTACTCTGGACTGCCTGCCAAACGACCTTTCAAGGCCGGTGAAGCCAAATAATTTATCGTTTCTTTTAACTCCGACTCTTTAATTTCGGACAATCCTGGAAAATCGGAAAGCGAAAAAATAGTAGTAAAACTGGAAGCAAACAGTAAAAATGCTATCAGAAAAAAAATAATTAAAATTTTATTTTTCATTTTTAAATAATTTAAAAAGAAGGTGCTAAAGTGAAAATAAATTTTGGGAAAAATGCAATGATAACCCTTAATTTTTTAGTTTGTCATCAACATACATTCGTTGTATGTTTTTCCTTTATTTTTTACGACAATAGTGTAATTAGCTGTTTGCTTAGGAGTAAAGGAGATATAACAATTATCCAATGGGTTAGTATCAGCAATTATAAGTTTTCCTGAAGCATCATAAACAAAAAGATCAAGGTCCGATTTACCATCACCAACTATTAATACTTCAGCAATTTCTTTTCCATTGAAAACAGTTGATAGTGTTTTTGTACTTTTTGATTCAATAGTATACTCCTGAACTAACGGACTATATTTTCGCCCCCGTTTCTTTTCATAATCTTTGGGAATGTTATGCTGTACAGAATTTATCATGGCTATTAACTCGCTATCTTTTTTATCAGTCATCAAACGAGCATCAGCAAGAAGTTTAAGTGGATCAAGTTTAATGATTTGTTTTTTAGATTTGTACTTTAACGCGTTCGTATCTAAACTGTCTGAGACTGACAATGGAACAAAATCGCCTTTTACAGGATGATCAATAAGCGTTTGTGCAGCAGTAATCAAATAAATGGGCTTTTGATTATCATAACCGTATTTTGACATTTGAAAAGCTAAAGTCGCTGATTGCATTTCTTTATTGGGTAATGAATTCTGGCACCAAACAGTAAAAGGCAAAAAGATAATGAATAGTAAAATTATTTTTTTTATGCGCATACTTTATTTATAAGTTTAGAACCTAAATAGTAATTTTAAAAAACACAAATTTACCAAATCGGATAATCATTTTCCAAATTATCTTTCCTTGATGTTGGTTTTTGTGCTCCTTTTGTTAATTTCTCCACATCTCTTATTACATACTCTTTCAATTCGGAAATAGTAATCGTTCCATTCTGATTTAAGTCTGCCATTCTGTTTTTTAATCCACTTTGAACGGCGTAGGTAAACACCCCATTTTTCCATTCTGCTGATTCAAGGGCATATCCTTTACCTGCTGCGGCAGATATGACAATTGCACCTGACCCGCGATTCAGATTGGTAAACAATTCCTGCATTAACTCAAAACTATTAGCAAGACCTAAATGCTCGTTTGCATCTTCAATAATGTTAACACCACGGTAGGAATATGTTTTCAAACCACCTCGCGAGCCATCTGCGAGTATCACATCGTCTCCTGATTTATTTTCAACTAACTCATCTTTGTCAACCTCGCCCGAATGACAGGCATCAATCATCAATAATTTTTTTCGCGGTGGAATATTATCCAATAAATTTTCAATAGAATAATAGGATATTCCGCGTTTTTCGGGATGCATAAAATCGCAGTCATACGATGCATAATAAAAATCAAGACTATCATCCAACAAACCATGTCCCGACACAAAAAGGATAACTTGATCATCCACTTTTGCTTTAGCTAATTTTGTGTTAAGTAATGAAAAATTTTCTTTGGTTGCCTGATTATCAAAAAGAGTATCAATAAATATATTTGAGTATAAATTTTTACTAAAGGAAAAAAGATTCACAATATCGTGTCCATCTTTGCGGGAGTAATTTAATTTATATTGCGCGTCTTTATAATCCGAAACACTCATAGCTATCAAGTATAAATCTGGCTTTACATTTTGACCACCTAATGATATATGAGCCGTTTTTTTTAACGATTCAACACCTTTGTCATTCAAACACGAAACCTGAATTTTGTTTGGTCCTTGTGTTAACTCAACTTTTATTTCTTTTACTATAGAATCGGTCATCAAGAATGCAACGTCGTATCCGTTCATTCCCATAATGGGCACATCATTTATCCAGAGATTGATCCGATTAATCTTATACTTCGCATCGGTTGCTTTTATTCTGAGTGTGGCAAACTTTTCCTGAGAAGATAATGGCAGAAAGGCGCTATTCATCATGTCAATTTGAGGTAAATGAAAATCATCATTGAACATATTTTCAGAAAATCCAAGATTTTTTAAACGTTTTTTGTATGCTTTTTTGTATGCATCAATTAATTCTTTGGGAGCATAGCCAATTCTGTCAAGCACTATGTCGGGACGATTGTATTTAAGATCAAATTGCTCAAATGGAAAAGCATGATTGCCAACTCTAAATGAAACTAAATCGTAACCATAGCGGCTGATGTAATAATAATTATCGGGAGTTGATATTACAAACTCATTGGAAAAAGAGGTAAATGTTGCTTTCAAATCTCCTTTTTTTCTATCCCAAAATTTAAAAGTTCCGTCACTGCTTCCGGTTATAATATATTTATTATCGGGTGTGAACACAGCTGAATTTACAAAATCGGTATGACCTACTAATTTTGTTACAACACTTCCTGATGATACTTCATATAATATAGAAGAATAATCCATAGCTCCGGTAACTAAATATTTTCCATCAGGACTAAAGCAAACAGATTTTAACTGATAGGTATGGTCTGTAAGTGTCTTTTCAAGTGTACCTGAAGGGAATTTCCAAATTTTTACACAATTTTGCGAACTACCGCCGGCTAAATATTTTCCATCGGGGCTAAAGGCAACAGAATTAATAACAACTTCAAAATCTTTGAAAACAGGAATAAGTTTGCCTGTGGCTACTTCCCAAACTTTTACATAATTTACATCGGGACTCACTATATATTTCCCATCGGGACTAAAAACAGGCACACCAATCAACGATTCCAATCCGTTGCAAGTCTGAAGTAATTTGAACGTATGGGCATCAAAAATACGAATGGTTTTATCCATGCTGGCACTAGCCAATAATTTTCCATCGAAACTATAATTTACTCCCGAAACGGGAAGTGTGTGCCCGGTAATAATATTTTTCTCCGCACCTGAAATAACAGTATAAATTTTTAAATCATTAATATTAGCCGAGACTACGCTTTTGCTGTCATTACTAAAGCACACAGAAGAACCGGCAGAATAATTAGGAAAAGAGTTGATGCGTTTGCCCGTAGCTATTTCCCAAATTTTTAAAACACCTTCGCTACCTGAACTTGCCAAATACTTACCATCAGGGCTTACTACTACACCTTTAATCATATTCAAATGACCTGAATAGGTTTTTATTTCGGTTCCATTTTTTGGATCCCAAACAGTAACACTTGCAAAACTTCCGCCAGCAAGCATTGTGCCACTGGTATTATATTCTATTGAAGTAAAAGGAAAATATCCTTTATTTAGTTTTAGCTTTTCTTGACCTGATGCAATATCCCAAATATAAATGTATTTTTCATTACAAGCACCTGCCACTGTCTTTCCATCAGGGTTGAATGCAACAGCATAAAATTGCCCATTGCATTTTTTTGTAAAAATTTTATTCCCTGTTTCAATATTCCACAATACTATTGTACTATCCTTACTTGCGCTGGCTACATATTTTCCATCGGGACTAAAGCGTACACAAGTAACATCCTGTGAATGACTGAATGTTCTTATTTCTACACCGCTTTCAACATCCCAAACTTTTACTGTTTTATCCCAACCTCCACTTACCATTTTTTTCCCGTCTTTACTTAAATCAACGGTTACCACATTACCTTGGTGACCGGTGAATTCTTTTGTAATAGTCCCGAATTCAATATTCCAAATTTTAATTTTATTATCGAATCCACAAGTAATAATATTTTTATCATCATTGCTAAAAAGCACACCTTCTGTGGCAATAAAACCATTTCCGAATGACTTTACTTTATTACCGGTTGAAGATTCCCAAATGCATAATGAATAAGAAAAATCTTTTTCCATCACACAAGCACCTATATAGTTGCCATCATGACTATATGCGGCCGAACTTACAAGATTTGAATATCCACAAATAGTTCGTATTTCTTTGCCG
>Ga0172371_10009010_pt1 | contig 13805 bp, 13 predicted proteins | sample Lak12m_FD_114543 | JGI IMG/M metagenome (GOLD analysis project Ga0172371, IMG submission 114543) | Freshwater microbial communities from Kabuno Bay, South-Kivu, Congo - kab_022012_12m | ecosystem: Environmental > Aquatic > Freshwater > Lake | place: Democratic Republic of the Congo: South-Kivu... | reverse complement strand
TTGGTAATATAAAAGAACGTTTTCTGGGTCAGTACCGCGTCCCGCACCGCATTTTCAACCTTTTTTCTTGCCACATAGAGCCGCCGCTCAAACGCCGATTGGTCTCTGCCGGAAACGTTGCTGCCGATGAAGACCTGCTCAATGACCGGTTGGGTGTTCCGGGCAGTCCTTCCGATCTCGGAACTGTCAACCGGGACCTCTCTCCACCCCAGAAGCGTAAGCCCTCCTTCTTCGATGATGCGCTTGCAGAGCGCTTTAGCGAAGGAGCGTTCTCTGGTCTTAGTGGGAAAAAAGACCAAGCCGGTACCATAGGCCCCCGCAGCGGGAAGATCGATCTCGTTCTCTTCGGCGATTTTCTTAAAGAATTCATGGGGCGTCTGGATAAGGATCCCGGCACCGTCGCCGGTCTGGGGGTCTGCGCCCACGGCGCCGCGATGAGCTAAACGCTTCAGAACTTTTATCCCCTGCTGCACGATATCATAAGACGCATTCCCGCGGATATTCCCGACAAAACCGACGCCGCAGGAATCATGCTCGAACGCAGGATCGTAAAGCCCTTGTTGAGGAGGGAACCGGTTAAGACTCATGGTATTTTCTTCACCAATCCACATGGCCGTATAAACAAAAAGAAGTCCTCCCACACCTTTGGTGTGAGAAGACTTCTTCGTCTTGCGAAACGCCGTTGTTAGGTAAAAGCTCTACTCTCGCCTTCAGGCCGGAGAATAGATTACATTAAGTATACCACAGATATTCTCCGCTGTCAAGTCGACCGGGGTCACAACCGCAGAAGCAATTCCTGATATTTAGCCATGGGCCAGACTTCGTCGGCGGTCACTTCCTCGGCCGCATCCACGGCTGCCCGCAGGCGGCTTAAGGCTGCGGCGCCGGTCGTAGCGTAGGCTTTGGCTTTCGCGAAGAGTTCTTTCCCGCTCTCGCAGGAGGCCATTGCCTTTTCCAGGCCGTCGATGTCCTTCCGGATAGCGGCATAGGTTACGTTGAGCGTCGTGATATCCTGCTTCAAGGCAGCGGCGTTGACCCCTGCAGCCTTTACCGCGGCATTCGCGTCGGCCAACAAGGCTATCTGCTTGGCAATCGCCGGAAGCACCTGCGTCCGGGCGATAGCCAAAGCGGTCTTGAACTCTATGTCTTTCGTCTTACAATAGGCTTCCAGTTTGATCTCGACCTTAGAATGCAGTTCTTTCTTGCTGAGCACATGGAACCGCTCGTAGAGTCTGATCGTTTCCTTGTCCAGGAAGACTTTCAAGGCTTCGGGAGTATTCCGGGCATTGGGCAGACCCCGCTTGGCGGCTTCCCGGTGCCATTGAGGGTCGTAGTTATTGCCTTCAAATCTGACCTGCCTGGTCTCCTTGATCACCCCTTCCAACACGGCCACGGCTTTTTCTTTCACGTCAGCGGGACTCTTCATCCGTTCGATCCGTTCGGCAATCTCGTCGTACCCGTAAGCCAGAAGCAGGTTCAAGACCGTGGCGGCTTCGGCGCAATTCTGGCTGCCGCCGACTGCGCGGAACTCGAATTTATTCCCGGTAAAGGCGATGGGCGACGTCCGGTTGCGGTCCGACGTATCCTTGGAAACCATCGGGAGGTTCTTGACCCCCACGTATATCTCGGACATTTTCTTTTCGGTAATCTTACCAAGGCCTTCGATCTCGTTAAAGAGCGCGTCCAGGTACTCGCCCAGGTACATTGACATGATCGCCGGGGGCGCTTCGTTCGCTCCCAGGCGGTGGTCGTTGCCGGCATCGGCGACTGCGGCCCGCAGGACCGCGCCGAATTTTTTGACCCCGAGGAGCAAAGCGCCTAAGGACAGCAGAAAGATGATGTTCTTCTGCGGGATCGTAGACGGCTCGAAATAGTTGGTGCCGGTATCGTCGCCGACCGAGAAATTAAAATGTTTTCCGGAACCGTTGACTCCGGCATACGGTTTTTCGTGGAGCACCGCCGCCATGCCGTGCTTGCGGGCGACTTTCTTCATGATGTCCATCAGCTGCAGGTTATGGTCGATGGAAAGGTTCTCCTCTTCGTACAGCGGCGCGATCTCGAACTGATTGGGCGCGACCTCGTTATGGCGGGTCTTTGCCGGGATCCCCCGGCGGTAGAGCTCGATATCGAGGTCTTCCATGAACTGGATCACGGTATCTTTCATCGCCCCGAAATAGTGGTCTTCCATCTGCTGTCCCTTTGCCGGGGGTGCTCCGAAAAGAGTCCTGCCGCAGACTTCCAGATCGAGACGACTGGCAAAGAGTTCCTGGGAGACCAGGAAATATTCCTGTTCGGGCCCGCCGTAGACTTTAATCCGTTTCGGCTTGTCGTTGCCTAATAACCGCTGCAGCCTCAAGGCCGCGTCATTGAGCGCGCGCAAGGACCGCAACAGCGGGGTTTTGATATCGAGGACCTCGCCGGTCCAGGACAGGAACACCGAAGGAATGACAAAAGTCTTGGTATCCCCGGCTTCGATCAAGAACGCCGGAGAAGTAGGATCCCAGGCCGTATAGCCGCGCGCTTCGAACGTGGAACGGATCCCTCCCGAGGGAAAAGAAGAAGCATCGGGTTCCGACTGGATCAATTGCTTTGCGGAAAACCGTTCGATTATTTCGCCTGCTTCATTATAGGAAATAAACGCGTCGTGCCTTTCCGCGGTTACGCCGCGCTGGGGCTGGGACCAGTGGGAGAAATGCGTGGCCCCGTTCTCCAGCGCCCACTCTTTCATCGCGTGGGCGACATCGCCGGCAATGGACTGGTCCAGCGGTTCACCGTGTTCGATGCTTGAGAGCAGCTTGCGGTAAACCTCTTTATTGAGCTTTTGAGCCATCACTTTCTTGCTGAACGTCAACTCACCGTAAACATTGATGATCTTGCCCATCGCTTACCTCCTCTTCTCGATTTTCCCTGAAGAACATATAGTATACCTCTTTTTAAAGCCGAGGAAAAGCAGATAAAAACCCTTCCTTTTTTTGGCGAACTCCCGGCCGTTATATACACAGGCTGCTCAATCCCCCAAACCCGGGCTATCGGATCAAGAAAGCTGCCTAAATGATAGTTTGACATACAACAAAAAAGCGTCTTCAAATCCGCTGCTTCGGATCCAAAGACGCCGCTGTCTTCAGCGCGGGGGAATAATCGACAAACCGCAAATACCCCCGGCCTCTCACTTCACGGTGCCTGACCATACAAGTAAACAATTGCCCTTTTTGGTAACTGTTTTTCATGCTAAGAGAAAACCTCTGTTCTCATGTCTTTGCATTTATCGCGGATGGCTTTGCCTATTTTTACGACCCGCACGTGAGAGATCCCCAGGCGTCTCCCTATCTCCCTGGTGGTGAACCCGCCGAGATAGCAGGAGAGGATCTCCCTTTCCCGCGGCAGGAGGCATTTCTGGGCCGCCTCCTTCAACGATGCGGCTTCTATACGGTCGTGTAGCCGGGAACTGCCGTACTCATCTGCTGCCAGCTTAGACAGGATATCCGGCATGCAGTCAGGGGAATCGGCCGCTGTCTGAAGCGGTAATGACTGCCGCTCTATTCTCGTATAGTGCGTGCGTATATAGTTCTTCAAAAAGAAGTAGCAACCCTGCAGGACGTAGCTTTCGGTCTTATCGCATAAAACGTTCTTCCGGGACTCTTCCCATAAATGGAGCACAGCTTCCTGATATAAGTCCTGCTCGCTCAACAAGATATATCTCCGCTGCAATCTTCTGCTTATTGAGCGTAACCGCGGCTTGATCCTGTTTAACAGCTCTTCGAAATTCATGCGCTTCACCTTCCAAAAACACAAAAGCCCTTTCTTTAAGCATGTCCTTGCTTAAGAAAGGGCTTCTTCGCCTTGCACGATATTTGCTGTGCATCTCTGCGCAACAAATAAAAAAGCCTCAAGGATTGATTTCTCCTTGAGGCTTCATCGCCGCAATAAACGCCGTTGTTAATTTAACCATATCATATTTTTTGAGAATGTCAATGATTTTCGTGTAATTTTTCTGCCCCTTACCAATCGATATCAACCTGTAACGTCAGCGTATCGGTAAGATTGCGGTTATTGTATATGTCGTAACCGACAATGGCCGCTATGGCCGGCGTGAACTTCCAGGCAAATCCGGCATTAAGCGCACCGTATGACGACTGAGTCCCCTGATACTCGACACAGAGCCATAATCTATCGGTAAGTTCCGACATCGTACGTTCCCAGGCAACAAGAGGACCCGCATTATCGCGCAAACCATCCTTGTCGCGCAATAATCTTCCGTTTCCCCAGAAATAACCAGCTGAAAATCTCCCGACGTTTATTCCGGCAAGAGCGACGGTTTTGGCCGCCTTCACATACCACAAATCATTATTGGTTTTATTCCGCCGCGTACCGACATCGTACACACCCGCGGCAAACGCAGGCATATATTTAAAATAGGCGTCTTCCGGAACCCCGGCTTTTACGTGAAAATACCATGGGTATGAATCCAGAACAGAACCCAGCCCTTTTTTATAATCAAAGCCTGTTTCAGCCATGACCTTGCCCATGGGCTGCCAGAGTTTTCCCAGGGCGTTCTCTTCAGGTTTGTCCGATAAAAGGCTGAACGTAAGCCCATACACCTCTAGAACATAATTGTGCTGGTCATAGTTGTCTGCGGTCGTGCCTTTCCCGGTCGTTGGGAAATAAAAATCGCTGGTCACGTGCACTTTTTTGTACGGCTGGATATCGGTTGAAGGAGCCCAGATATGGGTGGATGGGGTCGCATATATCCTGACAAGGCTTGCAGTCATAAAGAAGGCAAGCAGTATCGCCAATGTTCTCACGCGGCCCATGAACGTATGCATTGCTTCTCTCCTTTCCAAAGGTTACCCGATCGCCACCGATCCCCGTTCCTCGGTCCTGATGCGCACGCACTCTTTCAGATCAAGGATGAAGATCTTTCCATCGCCGGTTTCGCCGGTCTTTGCGCCTTTGATGATCGCCGCAACCGTCGGTTCGGCAAAGTTGTCGTTGACGGCGATTTCCAGGCGGATCTTGCGGAGTAAATTCCCGGTCTCTTTCGTTCCCCGGTACACTTCGGTAATACCCTTTTGCCGGCCATGACCCAATACTTCACTGACTGTAATGAGATTAACGTCCGCCTTATAGAGCTCTTCTTTCACTTCTTCCAACTGGTGCGGTTGAATGATCGCGATAATCAGCTTCATCGTATATCCTCCTTGTTATACACAGATTAGCACAGATGCCAAGCCACTGATTACCACAGACGACAGAAGTCAGAGGACAGATGGCAGAATCTGTTATCTGTTTTCTGTTGTCTGTCTTCTGTAAAATTATCTGTGATCATCAGTGGATCTACATCAGTGATCATCTGTGTTTATTCCAATACAGTATATGCTCTCTCCCGGTGCTGGGTAAGGTCAAGCCCCATGTACTCCTCTTTTACGCTCACCCGCATGCCCATCAGCGCGTTGACGACCCGGTAGAGCACCAATGAACCGATCAGCGAATAGGCAAGGGTGGCGCCGACGGCGATCAACTGCACCAGCAATTGATGCGGATTCCCGAAGAACAGACCGTCTGCGCCGGCGCTGTTGACTGCCTTTGAAGCGAAGAGCCCGGTTGCGACTGCGCCCCACATCCCGCCGACGCAATGGACGCCGAACGCGTCCAGCGAATCGTCATAGCCTAATCGCGGCTTTACCATGGCAACGGCGAAGAAACAGAATACGCTCACCAATAACCCGATAATAATCGCCGAGGGCACGTTGACAAACCCTGCAGCCGGAGTAATTGCCACCAAGCCGGCGACCGCACCGCTGCATACGCCGAAAATCGTGGGCTTGCCGTTCTTCATCCACTCGATAAAAGCCCAGCTTAATCCGGCTGCTGCGGCAGCAGTATGCGTAACGACAAAAGCGTTTACTGCAAGACCGTTTGCCGCGAGCGCGCTCCCCGCGTTAAAACCGAACCACCCGAACCACAACAGCGCAGTACCCAACACCACAAACGGCATATTGTGCGGCGCCGGGACATCCTTATCCAGGTTCTTCCTCCTGCCGATGACCAGTGCCGTTGCCAGCGCCGCAATCCCCGCGTTAATATGCACCACCGTCCCTCCGGCAAAATCCAGCGCTCCCAGGTTTCGTATCCATCCGCCGATACCCCATACCCAATGGCATACCGGGTCATACACAAAAGTTGCCCAGAGGAGCGTAAAGAGCAGAAAGGCGGAGAACTTCATGCGTTCGGCGAACGCGCCGATAATAAGCGCAGGGGTGATGATCGCAAACATTGCCTGAAAGATCATAAACGCCTGGTGCGGAATCGTGCCGGCATAATCGGCATAGGGTTCCAATCCAACCCCGTTTAACGCAAACCATTTCAACCCGCCCCAGAACCCCTGTCCGGGCGCGAACGACAAGCTGTACCCGAAGAGCACCCACTGGATACTCAACACGCACAAAATGACGAAACATTGCATCAACACGCTCAAGATGTTCTTGCGCCTCACCATGCCTCCATAAAAGAATGCCAACCCTGGAGTCATGAACATGACTAATGCGGCAGAGACCAGGACAAAAGCCGTATCCCCCGAGTTTACCATGATTTACTCCTCCTTCCCGTCTTCCATTCCCTCTGTTTGCCGTATCCAAAAACAAAACGGCGCCGCTTCTATCCCTCACGGATACAAACGACACCGCTGTCTTAAAAAACAAAAAAGACGTTCTTTATCCGAACGTCTCTGTCACTGACACGCCGCTGTGTGGTTATACAAGTAACTACGGTGCGCAGTTGGTAACTTTTTTTGCGTTCAGCCTTGCCTGCCGCAGACCGAAATGACGAAACCAGAATGACGAATCAATGTCCAATGCTTCAATGTTTCAATGTCGAATTGGACATTTGATCATTAAAGTATTCGTCATTCATTCGGCATTCGTCATTGGGGAATTCGTCATTTTCTCCTACGCTCTTTTAGCGAGACAGTGAGACGGTACGCGACAGTAAGCACAGGCGGGCGTTCAGCGGAGAGGCGTCATCGGCGGGGTTTTATCTCGTAGGCAAGGATAATGGCTTCGGCGATCTCTTTCATGGACACGCGTTTGTCCATGCTCGATCTGCGGATCAAACCGTACGCTTCGTCCTCGGTAAGGTGCTGTTCTTTCATCAGGATTCCCTTTGCCTTCTCCACTTTCTTGCGCGTTTCAAGCTCTTCCTGGATCACCGCGGTCTTGACCATGAGCTCGGTATTTTCTATGGCAACTGCCGCCTGGTTAGCCACGGTGCTCAAAAGATAGATGTCGTGCTCCGAGAATTCGTACGGAACCGTGGTATAACAGTTCACCACCCCGACGACCCTGTTCTTAACCAGCATCGGCACGCTGAGCATGGAAACCAATCCTTCTTTTTTGGCGAGCTCTTTCTCTTTGTAGCGCTTGTCTTTTAAGACGTCGAGTATGGCGATCGCTTTCTTCTCTTCGGCGACAAGCCCCACGATACCCTCGCCTAACTTCAGGCTCCGCTCTTTCAAATACTCTTTGCTTATTGCCTGGGTCGCCCGTATCTTGAGTTCCTTGGCCTTCTCATCCAAGAGCCACAGGGCGCAAATCTTGGCTTTCATCACGCCGGCGGTCAGGCTGACAATAAGCTTCAGGATATCCTCAAGGTAAAGGTCCGAGGTGATTGCCTTGCTTATCGTATTGAGCGTTTCCAGGTATTCTTTATAGTCGGACTGCCTCATGTCTTTTTCATCCTTAAGGATATTGTAGCAGAGCCCCTAACGAAATCAACCCTTTAGCTTTTGCCCGTAAAGGAAACACCACTGAACCTGTCCGGATATACGATAATTAAAATAGGTCCGCCTGCTTTTATACAGCAGTTTGAATCCGTTTTTCTCGAAGAACCTGCCCGCAGCAGGAGAGAGCGTTGCCAGATGAACGCCTGCTATCCGGGCATGCTCCAGATAGGTATCGTAGGCACGGAACAGCTGCGTTCCGATACCCATGCCGCGGAACCGCGCATCAAGGTTGATGTGCATGGTCGCGGGATACTCTTCAAATACTGTCTGCTGTTTAAACTCGCCCTTAAGAAAACTACGGAAAAAGTGCGCCAGAAACGCGATGTTCTTCTTTTTAAACAGCGTCCCCCGGTATAGTGCTTTCAGGATCGTTGCGGGGAGGAGCTTCCGCGCGGAAATACCGGGTATGCGGCGCGCGTCCTTTGCTCCGATAAGGTAGCCGACCACGCTGCGTTCCTGTTCCGCGACAAAACAGGATTCAGGTTCGCAATCGGTAAAGTAGCCGGTCAGTATATCCGCGAGCACTTCCCGGTCGTCAAAGAAAATCTCAGCCGGCTTTCCCATAAAAGCCGTATTGCAGGCAATCCGCCGCACTGCAGGCCGGTCTTCTTCTCTATAGCCGCGTATAACCGCCATGGGGTATCGTGTGTGTTCTTCTCCTGCTCTGGGTCATTGCACTATACGGCAAGCTTCTGCGGTGGAACGCGCTGCTGACGCGAGACTACCTTTACGGTGACGTACGCTCCATCCTGCCATGGCCAGAGCATGGCAAGAAAGGCAAGACCGCTCACTTCTTTTTTAAAGAGCGTTTGCTCGTCCTGCACCCCTCCATAATCCCCGGTCAGGCCAAGCGCTTCTTCAGTCGGCCTCTCGCCTGCCGGTTTAGCCGCAACTCCGAAGAAACGCTCAAGTAACTTTTCCCATTCCGGCAGGTCTTTGCGGTAGAATACCAATTCTCCATACTCATCAGTAAGAGCACGCTGCTCAACGATGCTGAGCGTACTGCACGCTGCTACGATTTCTTTTACCGTCATAGTGGCTTTTCTTCTGTATCCTATTCTAACAGAGAAACATCTCTGCTCAAGAAAAAGTGCAAAAATCCCCTGGTTTTCGTTGTAGTGCCGGCTAAAAAATTATACTTGTCAGAAGCAGGCTGAGACTATAGAATAGTCAAATCTTGCAGGATATACGCTTGCCCCGTAGTGTAATTGGTAACACGACATATAGCCGCATGAAAAGCCTTGTTGACAGAAGGAAAAGAAATTATAGTTCGCTCTCAAAAACTGGAGAGCTTGCTGAGTTAATAGGCATAATTTTAGGAGATGGTCATATTCAGAAATTTCCCAGAACAGAGCGCATAGTAATTACTTGCGGCATAAACAAAATAAAATATTTAAAAAGAATAGCCCAGATAATAGCAAGAGTGTTTGCTAAAATGCCCAGCATTTTAAAACATGGTGATAACGCTTTAGATGTTTCGATGTATCAAGGTAAATTGAGTTCACGATTGGAAATCCCAGCCGGCGATAAAATAAAGAACAATATTGGTGTGCCTAAATGGGTAAAGCGAAATAAAGAATTTATTATACGATGCCTAAAGGGCCTTTTCGAAACCGATGGATGCTTTCAAGAAGACTTGAATAATTATGCTCAATATATCGAACTAAAAAATCTTTGCAGCCGGATAAGAATAGATACAGGTCGCATGCTCAAGATCCTTGGATATACTCCTCAGATGGGTAGTTGTTATGTCCGTCTGGCAAAGAAAAAAGAGGTCCTCTCTTTTAAGAAATTAATATCATTTCGAGAATATCAAAATTGCCCGGTAGTGTAACCGGTAACATGACTGACTCTGGATCAGTTGTTTGAGGTTCGAGTCCTCACCGGGCAGCCAGTTTCGAGCCTCTGTTTCAAGTCCAGGCTCGAAACTGGCAGAGCAATTGAAAATTGAGCAATAGAACAATAGAGCAGGAGTGAAATTTTCAATTGCGGTCTATTTTCTATTGCTCTATTGTTCAAAAGCAAAGCCAACCTTGACGCTCAGGCGAACTATCCTGAGCGTCTTTTAAGACAGGTGTTTAAAGCACCTTTTTGGGGCGCATAATATTAGCATGAAGTTTGAACTGGATAGCTTACCAAGAAATTGCTCTACAGAAGAGATAATCGCAGAGATCAAACGCGTAGATGCCCTTGTGAATAAAACTACCTTAACCATAGGTGATTATGACCGGTATGGAAAAATACATTCCAGCACGCTTAGACACAGATTTGGAGATTGGCAAAAGGTTCTAACTCTAGCAGGAATAGGGGATAAGTTTACTGGCAGGAAAGAATTCCGCGGGAAAATGGCTCAAAAGTTAACTGATGATGAGATTATATGCGAATTAAAAAGAATTGCAAAACTTCTTAATAAAGAGTCAATTACAACTGAGGATGTAAGAAATCATTCTCAGATAATGTGGGAATCGGTTGTCACCCGTCGTTTTGGATCTTGGGCCGCTGGATTAGAAAAAGCAGGATTGAAGATTTCACCGTTGGGTCACAGATATTCTTTAGACGATTATTTTGAAAATTTACTTAATGTTTGGACGCATTATGGAAGACAACCATCTTATGGAGAAATTGATAAGGCTCCTTCTAAAATTAGCGCAGGGGCGTATGAAAACCGTTTTGGTACGTGGAGAAAAGCCTTGGAAGCATTTGTTACAAGGATGAATAAAGAAGAACCAGCGCCAAAGTACGATATCCGAAAAGAATTAGCCACTGACCAAAAACATGTAATAGGAAAACCTAAAAAGATAAAAATACGCATTTTATCTGAAGATAAAAGAGGAATAGGGCTTAGCTTGCGGTATAAGGTTTTGAACAGAGACAAATTTAAATGCGTAAAATGTGGAGCAAGCCCAGCAACCGACCATAGTTGCAAATTGCATGTCGATCATAGAATTCCATTTTCAAGAGGTGGCAAAACTGCGTTGGACAATCTACAGACACTGTGTCAAAACTGTAATCTTGGCAAAGGTGCGGAAGCGAATTTATAGCTTTGACAGAGGCTAAAATAACGGTTGTCATTTAGGTTGTCATTTGTTGGAGCAATATTATGGTATTTAATCCAAAATATACGATAACTCCAAGGATCAATAAAGCGCTCGTTGAGATAGAGCGGGTGCGGGGTTTCTTGGATGCGATAAAACTCAAAGACGATTGGCTTACTGATTTGCAGAAAAGAGCGCTTATCCTTGAGTCGCATCATTCCACGCATATCGAGGGCACTGCCTTAAGTTTTAAGCAGGCTAAAGATATCCTGGAAGGGAAGAAAGTTAAGGGCGTAAACCGGGATGATGAAAAAGAACTTTTAAATTATAAAAAAGCGATGGATTTTATTTCCAAGTATCTCGGAAAAGAAGATCCGATTTCAGAAGGCATAGTACGGGAGCTGCACAAGATTCTTATTAAGGGTGTTCGTGGCGAGCATGCAGACCCGGGCAATTATCGTAAAATACAAAACTATGTTGTTAATTCTAGGACACGCGAGGTTGTTTATACACCGCCCGGGCCTTTAGAAGTTCCGCATCTTATGCGTAAGTTTGTAGAATGGATAAATAAAGCTGATGATATATCGCCTATCCTCGTGGCTGGTATCGCTCAATTTCAGTTTGTGCATATCCATCCGTTTATTGATGGCAATGGCAGGACAGCCCGGCTTCTATCAACACTTATTCTTTATAAAACCGGCTACGATTTCAAGCGGCTTTTTACTATCTCGGAGTATTATGATAAGGACAGACCTCTATATTATCAAGCAATCCAATCCGTCAGGAATAATAATATGGACATGACGGCATGGCTGAGTTACTTTGTTGAGGGTCTACGGTCTCAGATGGAAGAGATTAACGAAAAAGGCAAAAAGATAATTAGTTCAGAGAAGGTTGTCAAAGCGCTAGCGCAACACAACCTAAATTTAAGGCAGGAAAAGATCATCAGATATCTTTTTGTTAACGAACAGATTAACAACGAACAATGCCAAAGGTTATGCGGGAGCATTCGCCGGACCGCTACCAGAGACTTGACGTCCTTAGTTGAAAAAGGGCTCCTTATAAGGAAAGGCGAGCTAAAAGGGGCGTACTATGTGTTATCATCAACCGTGTCTCAAATATAGGACATTATAGGACATGGTTGTAGGACTTTTTAGGACAAAGTATAGGACACGGATTTGAGAAGTCGGATTAGTTTCGGTTGCCCAAATAGATAAAACCATGTTTAAAACGACGAACGGTCATCTTCACAAGTAGGTGTACCTCTTGAGGATATGAAGTTCGTCTGGCGTCCAGTTCGGGCAGTGGTTCGACGCGCTCCGACGGCTTTTGCCGTCGGAGCTTGCTCACCATCTTAAGCGAAGAAAAACGAGCGCGGAGAACGAGTGCCGAGCAAGTGGGGAGCGAAGCGAACAAAGAATTCAAAGTGACGGAGTTGCACGGATCGGAAAAATCGCGATAAGAGAATGAACCGAGTAGGATTTAGGGTTTGAAATCCGCGATCATCTGAGGCTTGGCATCTGTGATCATCTGTGTATAAAAAAGGAGGTCGTCATGTTTTCCCGTTTCCTGCCGAAAGAATTTAATTTCTTCGATTTGTTTGAAAAACAGGCGAGTTATGCGGTTGCTGCGGCAACGTACTTTAAAGAGCTGGTTTCGCGCGGCGCTATCGACGAACCTTCGCTTAAGAAAATGCATGAGATAGAGCACCAGGGAGATGAAGTCGCGCACACTATCCTGGCTCAATTGAACAAAACATTCATTACGCCGTTTGACCGTGAGGATATTCATGCCCTGGCGAAAGAGCTGGACGATATTGTGGATATGGTCTACACCATCGTAAACCGCCTGACGGTGTATAAGGTTTCCGGGGTGAACAAGAAACTCGTTGATTTTGCGGCGGTCATCGAGGAATCGGTCCGGGGAGTCGCCTGCGCAATCAGGGGATTACGCACCTTGAAAAGTTCAAAATCGGTCGCCGAATCCTGCATGGAGATCAACCGGCTTGAAAACGTCGGCGACACGATGAGAGACAAGGTGCTGGCAGAGCTTTTTGAGACGGAAAAAGACCCTATCGCGGTGATTAAATGGAAAGAGATCTATGAAGACGCGGAGACCGTGCTCGATATTTGCGAAGACGTCGCCCACGTGGTCGAGACCATACAGATAAAGCAGGCTTAAACGATGCCTTTTGATGTTTTTTTCTTAATCGGACTGGCGCTGCTTTTCGACTTTTTAAACGGTTTCCATGATTCCGCCAATTCCATTGCCACGGTGGTCTCCACCCGGGTACTGGCCCCCCGCTACGCGGTACTCTGGGCGGCTTTTTTTAATTTTATCGCTTTCCTTTTCTTCGGCCTGCACGTTGCCAATACCATCGGCAAAGGGATCATCGACATTGCCGTGGTGGATAAGACTATTATCCTGGGGACTTTGATCGGCGCCTGCACCTGGAATATCATTACCTGGCGCCTCGGGCTTCCCACCAGTTCGTCCCACGCGCTCATCGGCGGGATGATCGGCTCGGCGCTGGTAAAAGCCGGACCGTCTTCCCTGCTGTGGCAGGGTATTTTCAAAACAGTTACCTTTATCTTTGTCTCGCCGGCCCTCGGGCTTGTCTTTGGCCTGGGACTTGGTATTGCGGTGTACCGGCTCTTTCAGAAAAGCGCTCCGGCGAAAGTAGACCATATTTTCAGGAAAGGCCAACTCGTCTCTGCGGCGCTCTACAGCATGGGGCACGGCGGCAATGACGCCCAGAAAACAATGGGAATTATCGCCAGTCTTCTTTTCAGCGCGGGATTCCTGGGAAAAAGTTTCTACGTGCCCTTCTGGATAGTGATCTCCTGCCACACCGCTATTGCCCTGGGCACCCTGTTCGGCGGCTGGCGGATCGTAAAGACCATGGGGCAGAAAGTCGCCAAGCTCAAACCGGTTGACGGTTTTTGCGCCGAAGCCGGAGCAGCCGTAATGCTCTTTGCTTCTTCAGCGGCCGG